>Ga0209639_1000618_pt1 | contig 46430 bp, 48 predicted proteins | sample EPASupsiteHSE605_FD_187268 | JGI IMG/M metagenome (GOLD analysis project Ga0209639, IMG submission 187268) | Bioremediated contaminated groundwater from EPA Superfund site, New Mexico - Sample HSE6-05 (SPAdes) (version 2) | ecosystem: Environmental > Aquatic > Deep subsurface > Groundwater >... | reverse complement strand
TCCGAGAGAAAGAGTTCCCCAACCGGGTGTTCAACAATCTTGACGCGGTAATCCGGCAGTTGCAGAGTGGATTGCCGAGATTGTGTACGGATCATGAAGCATTACGAAGCCTGACAGCTTGGCCATGGATCATTAGTCTCAACTTGAAAGCGAATTAGAATTAGCAGTCCAAAAGAGATTTTCAAGAAGAATGTCATACGAAAATTAAAAAAATGTTACCTTTTGGCGACTATCAAGGCCATGCATGAAGAGAAACCGATGTTACCGTTGCCGGGACAGCGTTTTTTATACAGGACGATGCAAGGATAAGAGAGCATCGCAGGCCGTCAATAGCCACCGGCAAGGCCAGTGGCTATTGACGGCAATTCTTACTTGTATTCCAAGGCAATTTTATGGTGTCACCACCCTTCGGCGGACAATAGTCAAACCCCACTCTCTCACTGAACTCCTCCATAAAGGCTGAGAATTCTTGCACCGCCTTTTGGGCATTGTCCATGAGTTCCAACCCTTCCTGCTCCGGAATACCGCCCATTTCTTTCCACTGTGTTTTCAGATGATCATAGGCCAGATCAAACTGCACCACCTGATGCAGCATCTGTTTGGCTAGCGATGAACGGACATCGATGAGCTTGGCGGTGGGGGTGCGCCTACCGGTCTTTTTGATCACTTTTGCCTGTTTTTGTGCCATGGTGAGAACCTCTAATAGTGTGTGTTTATTACGAACCGTTTGTACGGCCGGATGACGAGCAATATGCTGGAGAACCAATAGGGTATCGCAATCGGTATCGTTTTGATCTGCCGTCATTAAATGCAATGAACCCTCTTGACAACCGGACAGGGTACATCTATTTTGTGCCCGTATTCCCGATTCCGCCCGAGACGGTGGGATGACAGGTAATCAAACGTAAATACAGACCATACAAACGCATGCGCAGTCCGGAGAGCCCTGCCCGGTTCCCGAACGAAGAACTGCTGATCCGTGCCAGGGCAGTACTGCACAGGATCCCCCCGACCATTGCCGGCGTTGCTCCGCTGGCATCCGGCCGGGACCCGAAATCGGACCCGTTGCGAGCACAATAAGGCAACGATGGTTCGTTCTCGTGGCCACAGGCCAACTCCATCGCCCCATGCACAGCAGGCGAAGGAGGAAGAGAACGCCGGTTCCTCTGCGGAACCCAGGCCACTCTACAAAAAAAATGCCAGGTCACCTGCCCGCATGGAGGCAGCGCATTCCTCAAGCGTCTACCCGCACCGCTGACCGCTGCGTTGGACATCAAAACCACGATCAGGTCGTCACGGATTTTATCGTTCAGGCTTGGTTTGCCCGCACATCGTTGTGCAGCTGGCCGCCTGATGCATTCCAGAACAAATCCGCCTTCACGACCGCCATCCATCCAGAGCCAGGAATGTTCAGTACTCTCTTTCTTCTTTTTCCCGGGGTGCTGACATCCAACAGCTTCATGTAAGAGATTTTTTCGCCCTTTTGGGGCTTTCCACCGCCTCGAGATGAAAACCGGACGGCCGGTTTTCTTACGGAATCCTCATTAGTTATCCAAGAGGAGCAATCCGTTATGGCACGTTCTACAAAAATAATTCGCATGCGCTGCGTGACATCGTTTGTCTCGCAGCGCAAACACCCTGGAACCACCTTTGCTGGGATGGCCCCAGCTTCCTGCCGCCCAACCCAAAGGAGGGCGCCATGGAACTGATGCCAAGGAGTACGCTGCCGGAAACCGGCTTTCTGCGTCTGCCCCAGATTGTCGGAGATTCCAAGGCCCGGCCTCCGGTTCCGGCCCTGATCCCGGTGTCGAGAAGCACCTGGTGGGCTGGGGTCAAATCAGGCCGCTATCCCCGCCCGGTCAAGCTCGGGCCGCGCATCACCGCCTGGCGGGTGGAGGATATCCGCCGGCTCATCCAGGACACCTTCGTGTGAGGTGGCTATGGAATGGGTCAAAGTGAGATGCGACCTCTTTGATCACCGCAAGATCAAACTGATCCGCAAAGGACCCAGGGGCGATACCCTGGTGCTGCTCTGGGTGATGCTGATTGCCGAGGCCGGCAAGTGCGGCCGGGGAGGGGCGCTCATGATCTCGGAGAATACCCCTTATACGGCCGAGACTCTGAGCCTGCTGTTGACGATGCCCGAATCGGTCATCGAACAGGGCCTCGAATTGTTTGCCCGGTTGGAAATGATCGAGCGTGACGAGGTTATCTGGATTCGCAACTGGCGCAAGTACCAGAGCGAGGACAAGCTGGAGGTCCGCAGGGAAAAGGACCGGCTCCGCCAACAGCGGCACCGGGAAAAAGCACCCGAGATGTCACAGCCGGTATCACGTGACAGTCACGCTTCTCCGTCACGTGATGTCACGCAGGAGAACAGAACAGAGAAGAACAGAGTAGAGAAGACAACAACAACAGAGGGAGTACGGTTGTTGTTGTCACAGACACCGTTGTCAAACATCTCTGACCAGGAGTTGGGTGGACTGATGCAACGTCACGGTCCTGGACGTTTACGGCAGGCCGCCGATGTCGCGGCGGAAACCTGGCGACGTGACCGGGTGGAGATCCGCAATCCAGGCGGCTACCTCAACACCCTCTGCGAAACCCTTATTATTCCCGACTGGTATGCGCCTCCTGAAGAACGGCAGAAACGTGCTCAGGAGACCCGGAGGCGACAGGAGGTGCAAGCGGCCGGTCTAGTGGCGCAGCAAATGGCCGAAGAGATTGAGAACAGGGCCCGTGACCAACTGTGGCAGAGCCTGAGTGACACCGAGCGTGACCAGTTCTGCACCGTTGCCCGGGATGAATATCCTGTTGGCACTCATGCCCCGGAGGGTGTGGTCCAGATCCTGGCCAAGATGAAGGCCTGGGAGGCCCGGCAGGTGAGCGGCTGCTCCTGAAAGTGTGGCAACCGTGCTTCGCACGGCTGCATTGCAACAGACGCGGAAATACCTGGTGGTTGCAGCGCTGACAAACTGAAGGCTGTTTGTCACCTGCTGCCGACCACTGTCAATTTCGATGCCCGGATTTCCGCGCTGTGTCAGCAGGCGCCGACACAGCGCGGAACCCGCACCCCAGCACCGCTTTGCCGCGCCGGGCGCGACAAAGCTCGGAGGACGAACCATGGAGACACCTGAAGAGACATTTGATGCGCACGCCGAGGTCGAGCGCATTCGTAGCCGCCGGGCAGTGGCCAGGCGGAAACACTACCGCAAAAGTCGGCTGGACCGCTATCGGGCTGAACTGGTGGCCATGCGGCGGGCCGGCGCCTCCTGTGCCGACCTGGCTGAGTGGCTGAGGGTCCATCGCTGCCGGATCCACCGCAGTTCGATTGACCGCTATCTGAAACGCTTGCCGGAGTTACACCATGCCGAGTTTCCGCTCAGCGAAGGCCCAGGCTGAACATGCAGTCTCCCGCAAGATTGCCCTGGGGACCGGCAGGCATGATCACCCAAACGATGGTCGGATTCATAGTCTGGGCACAGCCCGTGGCTATGAACAGGCCCTCAAAGGCTTTGCCGACTATCTCCGCCAGCATCGACAGGGAGATCTGCACAGCGCCACCGAACAGGAGGCTCAACACTATCTGGCCGAGCGTTCCCAATTGGTCGGCCAGAAGACCCTTGATCTGGACCGCCAGGCGATCCAGATCCATCTCGGCCAGAAGTTGGAGATCGTCTGCAGCAGCAAAGAGAGCACCCTTGCCACTCGCAGCTATACCCCGGCCCAGGTCGAGCGGATAGCGCATGCTCAGAGCGAGGCCAACAGCCTGGCCACCCGGTTGGCCTATCATGCCGGCTTGCGGGCGCATGAGCTGCTCACCCTGCGGCCGGCTGGTGAACGGTTAGCCTCCGGTCACCGCCAGTGGAGTGCGGAGCGGTTCATCGGCCGGGAGGGGGATCGGTACACCGTTGTCGGCAAAGGTGGTTTGGTACGCGAGGTGGTGTTGTCCCGAGAGTTGGTCATGGCCTTGGAGGCCAGGCGGTTGGAGGATCCCCGCCTGGTGATTGACCGAGGTGTGCACTACCACCAGCACTACGATATCGGCGGCGGCCGGACCTGGAGTCAGAGCTTTTCGTCTGCCAGCAAACGCGAGTTGGGCTTTTCCAACGGCGGTCATGGGCTGCGCCACAGTTACGCCCAGGAGCGGATGGCGGAATTGCAGCAGCAGGGGATGCGTTATGACCAGGCCAAGGCGACGGTGGCCCAGGAGGTCGGTCATTTTGACAAGGACACCACTGAGGCCTATCTGCGATGAAAAAAGAATGGCGCAGCCTCTGGTTTCTTGTCGGTTTCTTGCCCCTGTTGCTTGTTTTCTGGCTGGCTTGGGTGTTGCCCGGTTGGGGTTTCTTCCGCTTGGCGACGGACTCTTTTTATCTCCCCGAGGACGGGATGGTGCTGGTGGAACGCAAGGCGGGTAAGGTGGTGAGCAGCTTTGCCCTGGCCTCCTACGGCATCGGCTGGCAGGTTTTATGGGAACTTTGGCCGCTGATGCTGCCCTGCGTCCTGTCCGGATACTCCTTGGGGGTTGGGTATCACTGGCTGTATCGCCTGCTGGATGGCGAGCAACCGCCAACAAAAGAAGTGACTCCAGAGGAGATAAAGCTCCGGGAGCTTGCTGAAAGTCTACGCAACAACCAGCAGATACAAGAAGTTGAGATAAAGAACTTGCGAACATTGCTCCAGCAAGCCCGGAAAGAATCCTTTGACCACATGATGAAGAGCGGTGAGCGCGGCAAACAGATAATGATGCTGGAGCGCAAGGTTGAATCCCAGCAGCGGGAGCTATTCAACGCCAGGGCCAAGATGAAGCGGCTTATGGGAAAACAACGAAGAAAACCGGTTGACCAGCCCCCCTGGCCCGAATACAGTGACGATATTGGAGTGCACCGTGGCGCTTTGTCTGACGACACACGGATCGGCCCGCAGAGCCGGACCTCTTATTTGGCAGATCTGCACAACTGACCTGATAGGCGCAGAGGCGCACAGGCCAGCAGCGGTGAACAGTCCCACGCTGAACTCTTGGGGGCGAATCGGGAAGGTGACTTCTCGCGGTGGTTCAGATTATAACCATCGGCCACGGCATCAACTGACCGTTTGGCAATCTAACGCGACGCGGACATTGAGCATACACAGTGAAAGGCTTTCCCGGTTGTGGAGGCCTTTGGTGTTTGTAGCGCATCAAAAAGCGAACTTACCCAGGTAGCATGGCTGCGGCAAAGCCGCAAGGCCAAGCCCTGCGGGTGCTTGCTCACTCGCAGCCTTGCCCCTTTCCCCCAGCCACGCTCCACCTCCAGGTGGCGAAGGCGGAGAGGCGCTCTGCCTCCGGCGGGGCTCAGTCTGAAAGGCTTATTCGGTTTCAGTATGACGTCATGGCGTATGCTAATGGCCAGATCATGACTTCTAACGGCCAAATTATTTTTTTTATTTTTTGAAATACATTTTAAAATCAAACTGATATCGTTTATTCTTGGCAAGATGGCCGTTTGATTGAGCACGATTTCTCCGCGTAGTGTCCTTTAGCAGCCCGTTGAAAAACGCAGCAGCCCTGTAAAACCCCTTGCTCCAATAACCAGGTGCGGTAATCTGAATTTACCATTTCACATCAAGGAGTTATTACCGCATGGCGATTGGCAGACGCAAACCCGAGCAGCAGAAGATGTGGGTCAACCAGCATCAACTTCCCAAGGGCCAAGGGCATCCTTTTTACTCCCGGCTCAACAACCTTCTAACCAAAGATGGGTTCGACTCCTGGGCGGAAGAGCTCTGCTCCCCAAGCTTTGCCAGCAAGGGAAGGCCCTCCATCCCGCCGGGAGTCTACTTCCGGATGCTATTCATTGGCTACCTGGAGGGTTTCGCCTCCGACCGTGCCATCGCCTGGAATTGTCAAGACCGGCTCTCCCTGCGGGCGTTCCTGGGTATCCCCCTCCACGAGTCGACACCTGATCATTCCAGCCTCAGCATCTGGCGGCAGCGACTGCCCATGGAGGTCTACCGGGCCACCTTCCAGCGCATCCTGGCCATTGTCCACCAGCGGGGACTGATCTCCGCCTATGCCGCCGGTGTCGACTCCACCACCATCGAGGCCAATGCCTCCCTCAAACGCTTAGCCAGAAAGGATTCCGGCGCCTCCTACCTCGACTACGTCAAGGAACTCATGCGGGATGCCGGTGAGGCGCCGGTTGACACCGCCGCCGTTGCCCGCTTTGACCGCAAGCGCAAGGGCAAGAAACTGTCCAATCAGCACTGGCAGTCGACCACCGATCCCGACTCCCGCATCACCAAGATGAAGGATGGCACCACCCATCTCGCCTACAAGTCCGAACACGCGGTCGACCTTGCCTCTGGCGCCCTATTGGCCGTCGAGGTTCATGCCGGCGACTGCGGCGACACCTCAAGCATGGAGGGGACCCTGGATGCCGCCAACGAGAACCTTGCCAGCCTCGGAGACGAGGCCCCGGAAATTCTCTGCGCTGTGGCGGACAAGGGATATCACAAGGCCGAACTGATCAAACGTCTCAACCGTGACCTGGGGATCACGACCTACATCCCGGAGCGTGATTCTTCTCAGCGCCGTCGCTGGCATGGCGATACGGACGCCTGCCGCGAATTCCACGCCAATCGCCGCCGTGCTCGCGGTAACGAGGGGAAGCGATTGAGCCGTCTCAGATCCTGGCTGGTGGAGCGAAGCTTCGCCTTCCTCAAGCGCAGCGGCAATCTGGCTCGCATGACACTTCGCGGTATGGACAACGTTGCCAAACGCTACCTGATGCATGCCGCTGGCTACAATCTCAGCTTGGTGATGCGTCATTTGTACCGGCACGGTACTCCCAGAGAGATGGCCGGCCTGCTTGCTCGTTTGTTTTGGCCTACGGGAAGCCCCATATTGCTCCTCATAGCTGGATTACCCGTCATGGACAGGAATCCCTCAGTGCATGGTCTTGACCGGTGCCGGTTTGGTTTGTTCGATTTGGCGTGCGGCACCGAGATGCCCGCTGACAGAAATATGGTTTTTTCAACAGGCTGTTAGGAAATTGGCCTCAATCAGCGACGAAACTCTGAAAAATTTGTTGGTACTTTTGTTGGTATTTTGAAAAAATAATGCTTGTCTTTTTAAATTAATTCATAAAGTTAATTGTTTAATACAAAGGCCTGCTTCGCCATGATAAAAAAAACAAAGCCGTAACCATTGCAACTGGTTACGGCTTTTTCTTTTTTAGGGGCTCAGTCCGTCAATAGTCAGGGGTCGAAAACGGCTTTCCTTTTCAATGAACGCTCTCAACCATTCAATTTTGGACCAGAAAACTGGTCCCATTGCCCATCCTTACTCAGCTTTTTGTTGCCAAAGCACGGCGGGCAAAGGGGGAGAGCGCTCGACCCAAAATGTCAGTAACAAGAACAGTCATAAATGTTGACAATCAACAAGCACGGCCTTATCCTGGACCGAACAGCGTAGACAGCGGCGGCGCCGTCGCCGAGCAGGAGGCACGCATGCACAATGACGATTTCATGGCCAAAGTGGCCTGTATAGTGGAAACCGACGGACTGCTGAGGGATTACATCGATTCGGTGGTCATCAAGGACATCAAATCGCGCATCGCCGACGACAGATTCGCCAACCTGAACAGCAACCATATCCATGCCGCACTGCTGCTCAAAGCCATCGCCCCTTGCGCCTTAAAGGATTTTGCCGCTGTCATGCGTCTGTCCAAATCCGCAGCCTCAGCCCTGATTGAGCGCATGGTGGAAAACAACCTGGTTCTGCGCCAGCTCAATCCGCACAACCGTCGGGAGATCCTGTTGTCCGTAAGCTCGGACTTCGAAGAGCACGTGGTCTACGTGCGGGCGGAGTTGGCCGCATGGTTCGCCGCCTTGGCCGACGACCTGGGCATGGACGCTTTTGAACAATGGCACGCGGTCATGATGCAACTGCACACCGTCATCCTGCAAAAAATACGGGCCGCCCGTGCGTAAACTCCCCGGGATCGCAGCGGGGACGGCGCCAACAACATGACCGGCACGCGCTTGGGACGGATGAAATTGGGCTGGCGCAGTCGGTTTCTGTAAAGTTCTCCGCAACATTGGGCAACACGCACACAGGGGGATTGTATGAAAGGATATATCGTCACATTTTTTACCCAGCAGAACCGTGAGCACGATGGCGTGTCAGTGGCCAACTGGATTGTCGAGACAGCCAAGCAACTTGGCATCCGCGGCGCCACCCTGTTGTCCGGCCAAGAAGGTTTTGGTCATGACGGCCGCTTTCACTCGGAGAGCATTTTCGACTTGGAAGACCGTCCCCTGCAGGTCATCTTGGTGCTCACAGACGACGAATGCGAACGCCTGTTTGCGGCCGTCAAAAAGAAACAGCTTGTGGTTTTCTTTACCAAAACAGCTACCGAATTTGGTGTCAGCTCGGACTCTTGAGCCATCATCCGTCGTGGATTGTCACTCGGATTGTCACTCTGGACGCAATGATGCGATGGGCCGCCGCGCGGCAAATTCATCAACCATAACGCGTTCGCTTGGTTGCAATGCAGCATGTCGCGACACGAATTCGCATCGCACAAGGAAATAAAATGATCGGTCCCTATGTCAACGGAGCGGCGATATTGGTCGGAAGCGTCATCGGCGCGTTGCTCGGTCCCAAACTCAATCCCAACCTCAAGTTGCGCATGCCCCTGGTGTTTGGCTGTGCGTCCATGGGGCTTGGCGTGGCCATGATCGTCAAGGTCAAATTTCTTGCACCGGTGGTTTTGGCCTTGGTCGTCGGCTCTGTCCTGGGTGAATTGATCCAGTTGGAAACCGGTATCCAGAAAGCGGCCGGTCGCTCCAAAAAATGGATCGAAAAATTCATCAAGCCGACGGGCGAGATAAGCCACGAAGAATTCTTGGACAAATTCGTCGCCCTGCTGGTGCTTTTCGGCATGAGCGGCACCGGCGTCTACGGCGCGATGAGCGAAGGCATGACCGGCGACCCGACCTTGCTGATCGTCAAGGCCATCCTGGATTTTTTCACCGCGCCCATCTTTGCGTCGACCATGGGGCTGACCGTAGGCGCACTCGTTGTTCCCCAGTTTGCCGTGCAGTCGCTGCTCTATCTGGGCGCATCACAGATCATGCCGCTGACCACGCCCGATATGCTGGCGGACTTCTCCGCATGCGGCGGCCTGATCATGCTGGCCACCGGCTTTCGCATCTGCAGCATCAAGCAATTTCCCGTGGCCAACATGATCCCGGCCCTGATCCTGGTCATGCCCCTGTCCTGGTTGTGGGCCGCCTATTTGCACTGACACGCCAGACCGCTACGTGTGGCGATGGTGGGGGGCAGAGTCGGCATTCCATTGGGGATTCGCAAGGAACGGCACAAGGGGCTTGGCGGGACGATTTTCAACCGAAGAGAGCAAAACCGCCGCCAACAGTCGCCACCAAAAATGAAAACGAGCACAAAACAAAAAAGCCAAACACCGTGTAGGTGTTTGGCTTTTTTGTTCTATCTGAATGGTCGGGGCGGAGTGATTCGAACACTCGGCCTCCTGCTCCCAAGGCAGGCGCGCTAACCAGGCTGCGCTACGCCCCGACGATTGTCGCTGTGTGACTGAAGGAAAAATTATCTACACCATTCGGTTCGCACTTGCAAGCCTTTTCCCGGCGAACAACCACGGAAAGGGCGGAAATCCCGCCTTATGCAGGGTTGTTTTCCCTCCTGCCCCGTGCCTATCCGCTTTATGCCCACTCTGTGCCGGGTCCTGACATTGGGCTGGCGAAAAGAGCCGATGCCCTTTAGGATGACGTGAATGATTCTTCCTCCGGTTCATTGCCGGACACGTTCACAAGCAGCATCTGGAGCATCCATGGCGTCGCCCCCACCCCCGATTCAGCGCATCACCTTTCTTTTCTTCTTTCTCGTGGCCTCGCTGATGCTTGGCCGGGTGCTCTGGCCCTTCTGGACGCAACTGTTTCTGGCCTTTCTCCTGGCCAGCGTGTTCCATCCGGCCTATTCCCGGATTTGCACCCGGACCCGGCCCTGGCTTGCCGCCTGTCTGACCTGCGTGTTGATCACCCTGTGCGTGTTTCTGCCGCTGCTGTTCAGCATTGGCGCGCTTTCAGCCGAGATTCCGGGAGTGATTCAACTGGCCAAGAAGAACGACGTCCTGGTCCTGCTGCAGCAGAGCCTGCAAAACAACAGCTTGGTCCATCGGGCCGACGCTTTTCTCTCGGGGTTTGGCATCCATCTGGACATCGACCGGCTGCCGGGGGTGATCACTGATCTCTCCACCACGGTGGGGCTCTTCATCTACAATCAGGTGTCGGGTTGGGCCGCCGACATCATGCGCTTCATCCTGCAGTTCTGCATCGTCATCATCGGCGTCTTTTTTCTCCTGATCGAATTTGATCGCCTCACCAACTTTCTCCTGCGCCTCTCGCCCCTGCCCGAGTCGCAAAACCGCTTCCTTATTGAACGCTTTTCCACCATCTCCGGGGCCATCCTCATCGGCAACAGCTTAAGCGGCCTGATTCAGGGCGTGTGCGGCGGCATCTATTTTGCCGTGATGGGACTGATTTCCCCGGTGCTCTGGGGTGCGGTCATGGCGGTGGTCGCGTTCATGCCGATTGTCGGCATCGGCCTGGTTTTGCTGCCAACAGCCCTGATTCTCTACCTCAAGGGGTTTGGCGGTCAGGCCCTGGTCACCCTGCTTTTTTACCTAGCCCTCTCCTTTTCCGTGGATTACCTGTTCAAACCAAAATTCGTCGGCGGTCAGGCCCATCTGCCGCCGCTTTTGGTGCTGCTGTCGATCATTGGCGGCATGAGCATGTTCGGCATCATGGGGATTATCTACGGGCCGCTGGCGCTCACCGCCTTCCTCACCCTCGCGGACATGTACTTTTGCGAGTATCAGCCCTATTTCGAAAACCAGGATGAAAACGGCAACTGAAACCCGGCGGCGACATGCCGAAGCGGCAGGGGTGCCATTTTCGACGTATCTCCTTGACATGGAACAATCTTTCAGGTAACAGCAGGAGATTTCTCGAACCCGTCCCGACCGTCAATGCGGTGCAGCAAAGGCCTGTCGTCTGTCACGCGCGGCGGCCGCCAGGGCGCTGGGCCGCTTCTTCCCACAGAACATCCCCCTGTGTCATTTGATTTGGAGTTTTTTCCATGGATTTTTTTGCGCTGATCCAAAGCGTTCTGCTCGGCGTGGTCGAAGGACTGACCGAATTTCTGCCGATCTCCTCCACCGGCCACCTGATCATTGCCGGCGACCTGCTGCACTACACCGGCGAGCAGGCCAAGACCTTTGAGGTCTGTATTCAACTCGGGGCGATCCTGGCGGTTTGCTGGCATTACCGCGAACGGCTACTGCGGGTGATTTCCGGTTTGCAGTACGAGGCCAGCGCCCAACGGTTTGTGATCAATCTGATCGTCGGCGTTTTTCCGTCGGCAGTGTTTGGCTTGCTGCTGCACAAACTGATCAAGGCCCACCTGTTCAACCCGGTGGTGGTGGCCGTGGCCCTGATCGTCGGCGGGCTGATCATCTTCCTGGTGGAGCGACGGGAGCGCACCCCGCGGATCACCGACGTTGATCAGATGGAATGGACCGACGCCCTCAAACTGGGCCTGGCCCAAGTGCTTTCCCTTATCCCCGGCACCTCCCGCTCCGGCGCGACCATCATCGGCGGCATGCTCTTTGGTCTGTCGCGCCAGGCGGCCACGGAATTTTCCTTTTTCCTCGCCATTCCCACCATGTTCCTGGCCACCGGCTACGACGTCTATAAATCCTGGCACAGCCTGGCCCAACAGGATCTGGCCTTTTTCATGGTGGGTTTTGTGGTCGCCTTTTTCAGCGCCCTGCTGGCGATCAAAGGCTTGATCCGCTTTGTGGCCCATCACAATTTCAAGATTTTCGCCTGGTACCGGGTTGTTTTCGGGGCCATCGCCCTGGTCTATTTCCTCCGCTGAGATCTGTTATGATTACTGAATTCATCAGTACCATCGCCGTCCGGATTCTGGACGCCACCGCCTATGCCGGCGCCTTTTTCCTCATGGCCCTGGAGAGCATGATTGCCCCGGTGCCAAGCGAAGCCGTCATGCCCTTTGTCGGCTTCCTGGTCACCGACGGCAAATGGAACCTCTGGCTGGCGCTGCTCTCCACCAGTTTGGGTTCGCTGGTCGGGTCGCTGCTCTCCTACTGGATGGGCGCCTACGGCGGCAAGCCGCTGGTGCTCAAGGTCGGCAAGTATCTGCTGCTCAACCGCCATGACCTGGAACTGACCGAGCGCTATTTTAACCAACGCCAGGGACTGCTCACCGTCTTTGTCGCCCGGTTCATCCCGGTGGTCCGCCATTTCATCTCCATCGCCGCCGGCATGGGCAAGGCGCCGCTGCTGCCGTTCATGCTGGTCACCGTTGTCGGCGCAACCCTGTGGAACGGCTTTCTCCTCTACCTGGGGATGCGGCTGCGCGAACACTGGACCGTGGTGCAGAAGTATTCGCATCAGGTGGACATCGTCATCATTATTGTGGCGATTGTTGGCATCGGCTGGTTCATCCGCTCCCGTCTGGCGGCCCGCAAACGCAAACTCAACAATTAGCCTGCGGCCGGCGGACCGGAGAGCAATTCTTCCAGCCGCAGCCGGCGGTAATCGAAAATCCGCTCCAGGGTCCGCCGGATGTAGAGCCGGTGCGCCAGCCGCCCCAGGACGCCGAAGGGTGGCTGATAGCAGATCCGGTCCATCAGCAATACGCCGTCCTTGTCTTGGCGGATTTCATGGTAGTGATGCCAGAAGCGGTACGGCCCGAGCCGCTGTTCGTCGACAAAGCTCAACCCCTCGCGGATGTGTTTGATTTCGGTCACCCAGGCGTGGGTCCCGATCAGGGGAATGGTGATCCGGTATTCAACGATCAACCCGTTGTACATGATTGCCGGGATGTCGGTGACGATGCGGAATTGCAGGTCCGGCGGGGTGATCCGGTCGAGATTGGCCGGATTCTGCAAAAACGCCCAAGCCTGCTCCAGGGTTCCGGTCACCCGCTGCTGTCGCTCGAGAATGTACATCGCGCCCCTCCTTGTTGGCTTTTACGCCTTGGTTCCCCACGCCATATAGACTGGATCGCTTAGCCAGAGTTCCTGATGCGGATCGTCCAGCGGCCGGGGCCACCCGCGCCGTGAGAGCGTGGACACATCCTTAAAGCCGCCGGTGGCGTGGAACAATTCCGCCGCCAGGCCCAACCGCTCGAATTCGTGCATTTCCGTCCACAGGCGGATGGCCTTGGGCGGAAACCAGCGGTTGGAAAAGGCAAAGGCCAGCAGTCCGCCGGGCTTGAGAATCCGCCGGATTTCCGCCGTCACTGCCAGGGGATGGGTCAGATACTCCACCGAGGCGGTGCAGATCACCGCATCAAAACTGGCCTCGGCATAGGGCAGAATCGGGTCGGAGTTGAGATCCTGCGCCAGGGTTGCGGCGGCCCGCGTGTTGTGCCGCAACTCCTCCTCGTTCATGCCCAGGACGGTGAGGCCCCCTAGTTCGAGGCTGTCCGGCAGGTGGGAGGTCCAACTGCCCATCAGGTCCAGCACCTGGCTGCCGGGGCGAAGCAATTCGCCGTAGCGGCGGCTGATTTCAGCCCGGGCAGTGCTGTCGAGATGATGCACCAGCCTGGGCTGGCGGTAAAAGCGGCTGTCCGGCTGCTCGTCGCCGCGCGTGAGATTTTCCCGGGTAAAAAGCGCGCCGCCCTCGCCCGTGAAGCGGGCCTGCATTCCCGGCCCATCGCTGCTGATTCGCTCCAGCCAGTCGTCGCAGCGACCGCCCCGCTCTTTTTTTGCCTGGGTATGGAGGGCGACGATCTCGGCCTCCAGGCGGAGATCGCGACCGGCCAGGGGATGGTTGAGATCAAAAACCAGCTGTTCTCCCTCCTGGCCAAGACAGCGACAGGGGCTGGTGGACGTCTTGTAGACGCCGCCTACGCCGCTGAGCAATCCCTGGGGATAAAATCGGCCTGGACTGGGCTGCAAAGGAAGGCCTCGGCTGTCCGCACCCTGGAACTGACGGGGCCGCACCCGGATGCGCTTGCGCTCGTCATAGGGCGTGAAAAAGTTGGCCGCCGGAATCTTGACGCTCGCCCGGTCGCCCGCTTCCTTGTCCAATAAATCCCTGACCAGCTGCGGGTCCAGGACATCCCGCCAAAAACTGACCGGATCAGCCCAGAGTTGTTCGGTGTGGCTGGCCTGGTCGCTGTTCCAGGTGAGAGTGAACACCACTGCGGCCCGGCTGTGTTGGTTGATGCGTTCCATGGTTTTCCCCGTCTCTTGATGAGGTTGTGCGGCGCCGGAAAAATCCCGCGCCAAGCCCAGGCAGAAGGACACGCCCACCGCGTTCCCAGGCGCACAGCCTGCCGGCAGGCATGACACAAGGTTGCGCCGTCGCCAGTCGGTGAAATTCGCGGTGTTTCCTGTGATTGTCGACTGGTGTCTGTGGGCAAAAAAAATCCCCGGCGGCAAAACCACCGGGGAGACAGGTTACAATTTACCAGCGTTCAGTGCCGACAATCTGATTGACGTCCATGCAGCTGGCCCGTTCGTGATCGGTGAGGTCGCTGATGTTATGCACTCCGCTGCGGCCGTTGTCCAACGAGCAACTGAACTCCTTGCCGTTGTTGTCCCGCACCCAAACCAACGACTCATATCCCACCGAGTTGATTCCAAGGTCTCTTTCTGTGAATTCCATGACGTTCTCCTCTTGTGTATTGCGTATCTATTGATGAAGGATCAATAATTTACCAGCGTTCAGTGCCGACAATCTGATTGACGTCCATGCAACTGGCCCGTTCGTGGTCGGTGAGGTCGCTGATGTTGCGCACTCCGCTGCGGCCGTTGTCCAACGAGCAACTGAACTCCTTGCCGTTGTTGTCCCGCACCCAAACCAACGACTCATATCCCACCGAGTTGACTCCAAGGTCTCTTTCTGTGAATTCCATGACGTTCTCCTCTTGTGTATTGCGTATCTATTGATAAAGGACAAAGAATTTACCAGCGCTCAGTGCCGATGATCTGATTGACGTCCATGCACTGTTTTTGCTCTTCCTCGCTGAGGTCGAAACGATCACTGGTGTCTCCCTTGAGGACTTCCAAGGGGCAAACATATTCTTTTCCGTTCTTGTCTTTGATCCAAGCCAACGATTCATATCCAACCATGACATCCTCCATTAGGATTGTTTTCTTGTTTGTTCTTCCTGTTGCCTTAGAAAGTAACCAGAAAAAACGGACCAACAATGGGGGATGATCGAGGGAATAATGATATTAAAAACTATCACTCAAGCGGTTAAGCAGTGGAATTCACTGCCTGCGGGGGAATGGTGGCGGATGGCGGGGGAGTGGCGGCGGATGGGCGCGTCCAGGGTTTTTGCAAAAGGCCCCCTTGTCAGGGGGCAAGCATTTACAACGGCAGCAACTCTCGCCAATCGGAAAATAAAAAGAAGGGGAAATGCGGCCAGTTATGAACCGTTCCGCAGCCCTTGCCCCAGGCGCGCATCTGGTTGCGGCCGGAGAAAATGCGGTCGCGGCTGGTGACGATTTTATGGGTGTAGAGATCGCGACCGGGGCCGAAGTTGAGGAAGGCGTCGCGGAAGGCGATCATCTCTTCCTGCAGGCCGGGCAGATCCCGTTGCGGCCGGTGGGCTAGAAAGCGGGCCAACTGGTCTTCGTTGTCGAACATGTTGCGGTAAAAACCGTCAAGCACCTCCTGAGTAAAGGGGTCGAGCATGGCGGCGTAGCTTTCCGGAGGGATGCCGCGTTGCTTGTCGATGGGGGCGAGGGTGCCGCCAAGGGCGGTGCAGGAGGCAAAGCGGTCGGCCTGATCGGCCAGAAGGTGCGCCGCCGCCCAGACGCCCATGGACCAGCCGATCAGGTGTAGCCGTTCGTAGTCGGCAAAGGGCGCCAAATCGACCGGTTGCAGCCGCCGGTAGTCGGAGAACAGACACAGGTCGTGGTCGTGGGCGGAGAGAAAGCGAAACGGGGTCGCATCCATGCCCCAGCCGCTGAAAAAAAGGATGCATTCTTTCTGATTGTTGCGGTGCAGCCAGTCGCTGTGCATGGGCTTACTCCAGAGACGCTTTAATGATGGCGGGCAACGGGGCCAGTTGCTCCCAATCCATGGCCGCGTTCAACGACAGGCGCAGGCGCGAGGTGCCGGCCGGCACCGTGGGCGGCCGCACCGCCTTGACCCAGTAGCCCGCCTCGCAGATGCGCTCGGCTGCGGCCACGGCCCGCGCCGCATCGCCGACCATCACCGGCACGATGTTGCTGCTGCCGTCGGTGCGCAGGCCGGCGGCGCGCAGGGCGTCGCGAAACCGCGCCGCCATCTCGTCCACCTTGGCGCGCTGCGCCTGCATCAGGGGAATCTGCCGGAGGACAAAACAGAGCCAGTGAACCGAAACCGGCGGCAGCCCGGTGGAGAAAATTTGCGAGCGGGCGGTGTTGAGCAGGTAGTCGATCAGCAGTTGGGAGCCGACCACAAAGGAACCCTGGCCGCCATAGGCCTTGCCAAAGGTGCCGGTGAGAATCTCAATCTTGCGATGCACGCCCTGTTCTTCCGCCAAACCGCAGCCGCTCTGCCCCCGGATGCCGACCCCGTGGGCTTCGTCGACGTAGAGCGCGGCCCGAAAACGGTCTTTGATCCGCACCAGTTCGGCCAGATCGGCGGCGTCGCCGTCCATGCTGAAGATCGATTCGGTGACGATGAACACCTGCCGGTAGCGTTCCCGGTCTTTGGCCAGCACCTGCTCAATGGCCGGGTAATCGAGATGCGGGTAACGGATCACCTTGGCCCGCGACAGACGCATGCCGTCGATCAGGCTGGCGTGGCAGAGCTTGTCGGCCAGAATCAGGTCCTGTTTGCCGGACAGCGCCGGCAGGATGCCGATGTTGATGTGGTAGCCGGAGTTGAACACCAGCGCCGCCTCCGCCTGGTAGAGCGCGCGCAGTTGCTCTTCCAGCCGCACATAGGGCAGGGAGTTGCCGGTCATCAGGCGCGAGGCGGTGCTGCCCAGGCCGTAGCGCTCCAGAAGGTTGTCGTCGGTCTGCTCGCGAAAAAAGGCCTGCAGCAGTTCCCGGTTGGTGGCCAGCCCCAGATAGTCGTTGCCGGCGAGGTTGAGATATTGCCGGCCGTCGATGTCGATCCGGCCCTGGTCGAGATGGGTGACCGGCGCCAGGCGGCGCAACTGCCCCTGCTGTTCGATGGCTTCGAGTTGTTCGCGCAACTGTTGATGCAAAACGGACATGGCGTTTTATCCTAAAAATTGGCTGTAGAGGCTGTCGTTGAATCCCACCAGAAGCCGGTCGCCGAGCCGCAGGGTCGGGGCCCGCAAGTTGCCGGTTCGCCCCAGGGCCTGGGCCAGAATAGCCTCTTTGCCGTCAACGCTCGGATCAAACGCCACCGCGCTTTTGCCCTTGGCCACCACGATCTCGCGGGCGGAAGCCAGCAGCTGCCAGGCCTCTTCGCCGGCAAGGGGTTCCTTCCTGGCGTCAACAATCTGCGCAGGATTCAGGTTGTTTCGTTCAAGCACATCCAGTGCCTTGATGCAGGACGCTCAGCCTTTTCGCAAATAGGCCCAATCGATACGCATACGACCTCCGAGAATGTTTCCAGGATACCAAAAAGGACAGGACATCCGTCCAACGGCGGGCCATTATAGTCCCGGACGGTCCGGACCACCACCTTATTTTCCCGGCGGTTGGCCATTTCCGAAAAAGCAAAAATCCTTTATAGGAAGACGGTTGCGAACCAACAAACCATAAGAATGGAGGGACAGTGATGACAACCCCGACGGATCACGAAGGACCGCAGGGCGACCTGCTGCTGCGGACTATGCCCATGCCGGCCGACACCAGTTTCAACGGCGATGTGTTCGGCGGCTGGATTATGTCGCAGATGGACCTGGCCGGCAGCATGATGGCCAAGGAGGTGACGCGGACGCGGACGGCGACCGTGGCGGTGGAGAGCATGAAGTTCATTAAACCGGTGCGGGTGGGCGACGTGGTCTGCTGCTACGGGCGGGTGCTGCGGGTCGGCACCACCTCGGTGACCATCATGCTCGAGGTTTGGGTGCGGCCGATTCTGCACGCGAGCAAGGACCAATTCACCACCTTCAAGGTAACCGAGGCGGCCATCACCTATGTGGCCATCGGCGAGGACGGCATGAAACAGCCGATCAACAAGGACCGGCTGCCGGTGTAACGGGGGTTTGGTTATTCGAATAATTCTGAGGAATTTCGCGATTCTTCTCGCCCGCTCACAACCGCAAACCGGAGTTAATCGGCCAGCACGGCGGTGTCTTCAAGGACGATTTCCAACTCGGCCAGATCGATCTCGGTGAGGTTAAGCAGGCCGGCCTCAAGGGTGGCGGGGAGGATCAGCGCCGGATTTTTGCTCAGGCCGATGCCGAGCTTGTGGCAGACCATGTTGGCCATGCGCACCAGCAGGAGCAGGAAATTCTTGTCGTCGATTTCCACGCTGTGGTGATCGCGGGCGATCACACAGAAATATTCCGGCATGTTCCACTGCGCCAGCAGTTTGGCCCCTTCCCGTGGATGCAGCTTGTCCATGGCCTCCAGCAGCAGGGCGTCGGTGATTTTCAGGGTCTTGTTGCGGCGTTTGACCTGCTCGATGATCACCAAAACGAGCAGCTTGCCGACGTCGTGGAAGAGGCCGCCGAAAAAGGCCTGACTCTGATCGACGCCGTAGGTGTAGCGCCGGGCCAGCCACACCGTGCCGTAGGCGCAGCCCACCGCATGCTGCCAGAGTTTTTTCATCAGCAGATTGATGGTCTTGTCGCTGCTTTTGAAATGCTGCCGCGAGGTGGCCAGGACCACTACCTGTTCAATTTCCTTGAAGCCCAGCCGCAAGATTGCGGCCCGCACCGTGCCGATCTCAGCCAAGCCGCGATAAAAGGATGAGTTGGCGATTTTCAGCACCTGGGAGGAAAGGGCCTGATCCGAGGTGATGATTTTTTCGATCACCTGGATGCTTGGTTCGGGTTTCGCCATTTCCTGCTGGATGCGGGAGGAGGCGGAATTGAACACCGGCAGCGTCACCGCGTCCGATTCGATAAAACGGTTGATGACGTCAACCAGAGAAAGGGGAGCGGCCATTTATTCACCTGCCAGGCGGCGGAGTTCGGCAAGGGGACGGGGCGGACTGAAAATAGGCAGGCAGCGCAGGATTTCTTCGACCGTGATGACCCCGGCGGCGGCCTTGATCAGGCCGTCTTCCAACAGGGTCATCAACCCCGAGTGGTTGATGCTGATGGCGCGGATTTCGTAACTGGTTCGCTGATCGAGAATGGCGGCGCGAACCGGTTCGTCGAGCACCAGCAGTTCAAACACGCCGATCCGCCCCCGATAGCCGGTCTGCTTGCACATCCGGCAGCCGCGACCCTTCTTGAAATGCGCCCCGATCAGATCGTTGGCCGTGCAGCGCAACCGCTGGAGTTGCGCCGGCGTCGGCTTGGCGTCGACCGCGCAATGCGGACAGACCCGCCTGAGCAGCCGCTGCGCCAGGACGCTGACCACGGTGGAGGAGACCAGAAAGGGCGCGATGTTCATGTTGAGCAGCCGGATCAGACCGCCGATGGTGTCCTCGGTGTGGAAGGTGGAAAGCACCTTGTGTCCGGTGAGGGCCGCCTGCACCGCCACCTCGGCCGAATAGGCGTCGCGGATCTCGCCGATGACGATCACGTCCGGATCCTGGCGGACGATGTGGCGCAGGGTCTCCTCAAAGGTGAGGTCGATCTTGGGATCGATCGAACACTGGGCCACGCCCTCGATCACGTATTCCACCGGCTCCTCGGCGGTGATGATGCTCACCTGCGGGCTCTTGAGGGCGTGGATGCAGCTGTAGATGGTGGAGGTCTTGCCCGAACCGGTGGGGCCGGTCACCAGGACAACGCCGCTGGGATGATACACCGCGTCTTCGAGAAAGCGGGCGAGCATGCGCGGCAACAGGCCAATGGATTGCAGGTCGTACAGTTCCTGTTTGCGGTTGAGCAGCCGGAGCACGATTTTTTCGCCGTGGATGGTGACAAAAAATGAAACGCGCAGGTCCAACTGACCCTCGTCGTACTCAAAGAGAATGCGACCGCCCTGATGTCGCCGTTTTTCGGTGATGTCGGCCTGACACATGATCTTGAGCCGACTGGAGAGCGCAGGGATGATCTCTTTGGGAAAATCCTTGTAGTGGTTGAGCACCCCGTCTTCCCGGAAGCGAACGTGCAGGCAGTCTTCCATAGGCTCGATGTGGATGTCGCTGGCGTTGTTCTTCAGGGCGGCGAGGATGATGGAATTGACCGTGCCGACCACGGTGGTGTTGTCCACCGCCAGGGCCCGGCCCGCCTTTTTCTCGGCCAGCAGCTCGAGGGTTTTCTTGATGGTCCGGCTCTGGGCGATGACCGGAACGACGCGGTTGCCGAGAAACCGGCGGGCGGCCTGCAGGGCGTCCTGATCGAGGGGATCGGCAAAGGCGACCCGGACGGACCCGTCCTCGCTCTTGTCGCTTTTGATGGGCACAAAGCCGTGGGTGGCCATCAGGGTCTTGGGGACCTTCTCGCACAAGGCCCGGTCGATGTTGTTGAGGGCAGGCTCGATGAACGGAAAGCCCATCTGGATGGAGAGGACCTCAATAAAGGCCTGTTCTTCGATGAAGTTGTGTTTCACCAGGATGCGACCCAATTTTTCCTGGGAGTCGCTTTCCTTTTGCATGCGGCAGGCGGACTCGAGATCGTCGGGGGAAATCTGGCCGAGTTCCACCAGAAGATCGCCGATGCGGACTGAAGACGAGGTCTTGCGGAGGATGTCCTTGACGTCCTGGTCGGTGGCGAATTTGAGATCCTTGAGGATCTTCAGGAGCGGCTGAAAGGTGGTGAGCTTGCCCTGCACCCGGGCGGCATGCTCCACCTGGGCGAGGGTCACCTTGTTTGCCTCCAACAGCAGGCGAATAATGGCGCTATAGCTTTCTTTCGGGGTTGCAGTCATAGGGGACGTCGCCTGGAGGACGGCCGCGCGGGCCTGCCTGTCCTTTAAAATCGTAAGATGGTCTGAGGGCAAAGTATACGGGCTCGCAAACCACGGTTCAACACATTCCAGGCGCACCTGTCACTTTATTACTCTTGCAGAATCAACCAACCGCGTCCGGACGGCAAGATCGTTCAAGCCTTGGCGTCGTCCTTGGCGTCGTCGATAGCCTCGGGTGCAAAGCCTCCGCAGGTTGTTGTTACTCTTCCTGGTCCGCTGCAGTCTGGTCGATGTGGACCATACCCTCGAGCAACAGGTGATCGACGCGGGCGTACAGCTTGACGGCGTCCGGTTCCGGGGCCAGATCCGGATAGAAGCGGAAGACGCCTTCATTCCAGGACAGCGTTTCAAAAAAGGCTTCCTTGACTTGGCGCAACAGGGTGGTATCCAGGCTGTCGGGCTTGACGTACCCTTGTTCAAGCAGAATCTGGCCAAATCGCCGCGGCGGGTTGCCCTGCTCATGGAGCATCAGGCATTCCTGCAGTTGGGTCTCGGTGATCACCTGGGAATCGAGGAGAATCTGACCGACCTTGCGGTGGTTGATCTGCAGCAATCCGTGGAGCAGCACCCCTTTGCGAAAATAGAAATCACCGCAATTGGCGGGCGAACAGACTTCAAGCTTGCCGCTCAAACCAGCCAAATCGAACAGCTGAAAGATGTTTTCGATGGCAATGGCGGCAATGTCGCCTGCAAAAGCGGGGAGCGGCGTCACAGGGGGCTGGCCCCTGTGCTCGTCCATCTCCAGCGCCGGCAATGGCTCGGGTTTGGGGGCGGGCGATTGAAAAAAAGTGTGAAGAATTGATTTCATGGGCGCATGTAAAGTGGAGAAAGGTAAATAAAACCGGGCTATGTAAGGTTCGCGCAAAACCGCCTGGGAGTCAAGCGTTAATCCCCAGGCGATGATTGCGGCAATCGGCAATAAAAAAGGGCAACGGCGTCAAGCCGCTGCCCCGACGCGTCCTGCCCGCCGTTGCCCGGTTACACCCCGATGATCGTCTCCGGGGCGTGGGTCAGCGCCTTGGGGCCGTCGGCGGTGAGCACATAGGTGTTTTCAGTGCCGATGGCGCCTTCGGGAAAGACGAACTTGGGCTCCAGAGCAAAGGTCATGCCCACGGCCAGGGGCATTTTGACGCCCTTGGCAAAGATCGGGTACTCGTCGAGCTCCAGGCCCACCCCGTGGCCGATGAAGCGCACCCGGTCGTTGCCGATGCCCATGAAGGCGTCCTGCAGGCCCATCTGCTCGGCCAGTTCCGCCGACTTGGCGTAGACGTCCTCACAGATCACCCCGGGCTTGATCATAGCCACAATGGCCTCCTGGATTTGCAAGGATGCCGCATGCGCCTGGCGCAACTGCTCCGAGACCGCGCCGATGACGAACATCCGCGCTCCGTCGGCGGTGTAGCCGTTGATCACACAGGTGTAGTCGATGTAGACCACTTCATTGCGGCCGATGGTTTTCCAGCCGGCGCCGTGGGGATTGTTGGCCGGAGTCAGGCCGCAGCCGCCCACCGGGCCGTCGAAATAGGAGGGGGCCGCGCCGCTTGCGCCGGTGGTGACGTTGCCGAGAAAGAAATCCTGGTTAAAAGCGCGCATCTTGGAACAGCCGCCGTAGCCGCGCCGCCGCATCCCGGCCTCGAACAGGCTGGCCAGCTCGATCTCGGTCATGCCTTCGCGGAGCATGGCCGGGACGTCGGCAAAGACCTGATCCAGAATGGAACAGGCCCCCTGGAGCAGGCCAATCTCATATTCGGATTTGATCGTGCGGATGCGCTTGAGGGCGTCGGAGATGTCGCTGAAGGTGGAATCCTTGAAAATTTTATTATAGAACTGCCAAGTGTTGTAGGGGACGACGTCCAGTTCCAGGCCAAGCGTCTCGATGCTGAACCCTTTTTCTTTGAGGAGGTCGGGGATGGTTTTCAGGCTCTTGACGTCGAGAATCTCCTCGATTGGCGATTCCTGGCAGGCGCGTTCGTAACTTTTGCGCACCATGAGAATGGGCTTGCCGGCGCGGGGCACAAAGAGATGGGCGCTTTGCGAGGTGCCGCTGAGGTAGAACAGGTTGGTGTGGTGGATGATCAGGGCGCCGTCGAGGCCCAGTTGTTCCAGCGTCTTTTGAAAGGTCTGAATGCGTGCGTCAATTTCACTTTTCGGCGTGTACAGCATGTCCGTCATGAATACGTCCCCCTGTGCGTGTGGTTGAAACAAGGTCCCGGTTTGACTGCAAAGTTGCAGGCCACGGTATTCAACAAAACCGGTTCTGTCAATGGCAAGTCGGCTCGAGGGAACGGATACTTGGCAGTCACCCGGTTTGGGGGACAGTATATCGAACAGCCGATTGATTGGAACACCATCGGCAAAAAAACCTGTCCCGCACGCTCCCTTGAACGGGAATCAGCGGGACAGGGCTCAGCTCAATCGGCCTTTGAAATCCTCGTAGCCGAAGCGGCGCACCAGGGAGAGCTGGTCGGTTTCCGGGCGATACAGCATGATTGCTGGCAGTTGCACCCCGTTGAAGGTGTTGGTCTTGACCATGGTGTAGATGGCCATGTCGGTGAACACCAGCCGGTCGCCGGGAAGCAGCGGCGCGTCAAAGGAGTACTCGCCGGCCACGTCGCCGGCCAGGCAGGAAAGGCCGCCGATGCGGCAGGTGAACGGCTTTTCGCCCGGTTTGCCCGAGCCGATGATGTGCGGCCGGTAGGGCATTTCCAGCACATCGGGCATGTGGGCCGGCACCGAGGCGTCGATAATCGCCACCGGCATGTCGGCCTGCACCACGTCGAGCACCGTGGCGACCAGGTAGCCGCAGTTCAACGCCACCGCCTCGCCGGGTTCCAGGTAAACCTGCACCCCCCAGCGGGACTGGAAGCGGCCCACGATGTCGACCAGCAGCTCAAGATCGTAGCCCTGGCGGGTGATGTGGTGGCCGCCGCCGAAGTTGACGTAGGTCATGCGCGGGAGGATGTCGGCAAAGTTGCGTTCCACCGCCGCCACGGTCCGCTCCAAACAGTCGGCGTCCTGTTCGCAGAGGTTGTGCCAGTGCAGGCCGCTGATCCCTTCCAGCAGATCCTCCCTAAACTCGGCCCTCCGGATGCCCAGTCGGGAACCGGGGGCGCAGGGATCGTAGATGGGGACCGCGCCTTCCGAATGCTCGGGGTTGATCCGCAGGCCGAATTCGAGGCTCCGGCCTGCGGCGCGGGCGGACTGTTCCGCCAGATCCCGGAACCGCTGCCACTGGCCAAACGAGTTGAACACCAGATGGTCGCAGGTGGTCGCCAGTTGCGCAATGTCCGCAGCCGAGTAGGCGGCGGCGAAACTGTGGACCTCGCGGTCGAATTCCTCCCGGCCCAGCCGCGCCTCGTGCGGTGAGCTGCAGCAGACGCCGTCCAGGGTCTGCCGCACCAGCGGAAAGACGCTGTGCATGGCAAAGCATTTCAGCGCCAGCAGGATTTTGCAGCCGGTCCGCGCCTTGACCCCGTCCAGGACGGCGAGGTTGTCGCGCAGCAAGCCCTCGTCGACCACAAAGGCGGGCGTTTCCACCCGCGTCGGATCAAACCGGCAGGCGTTTCTGCCGTTAAAAAGGCCGTTCAAGCGGTCGGTCATTACAGCTCGACCACCTGCCAGGGCAGACCGTACTGATTCAGGGCCTCCATGAAGGGATCGGGATCAAACTCCTCCATGTTCCACACGCCGGGTCGCTTCCACAACCCCTTGAGCATCATCATCGCCCCGATCATCGCCGGCACGCCGGTGGTGTAGGAGATGGCCTGGGAGCCGACCTCGCGGTAGGCCTCCTCATGGCTGCAGATGTTGTAGACGTACAGCTGTTTTTCCTTGCCGTCCTTAACGCCCTTGAACACGCAGCCAATGCAGGTGCGGCCCTGGGTCAGGGGGCCGAGCGAGGCCGGTTCGGGCAGCACCGCTTTCAAAAATTGCAGCGGCACAATCTCCGCGCCCTGGTATTTGACCGGGTCGATCCGGGTCATGCCCACGTTCTCCAGCACCCGCAGGTGGGTGAGGTAGTTCTCGGAAAAAGTCATCCAGAAACGCGCCCGCTTGAGGCCGCGGATGTTCTGCACCAGGGATTCCAACTCCTCGTGGTACATCAAAAAGCACTTCTTCGGGCCGATGCCTTCGGGAAAATCATAGTTCATCGACCAGCTGAGTGGATCGGTCTCCACCCACTCGCCGTGCTCCCAGTAGCGGCCGCGCTGGGTGATCTCGCGGATGTTGATCTCGGGGTTGAAGTTGGTGGCAAAATGCTGGCCGTGATCGCCGGCGTTGCAGTCGATGATGTCCAGGGTGTGGATCTCGTCGAAATGGTGTTTCTGGGCCCAGGCGCAGAAGACGTTGGTCACGCCGGGATCAAAGCCGGAGCCGAGCAGGGCCATGAGGTTGGCCTGGGCAAACCGCTCTTTGTAGGCCCACTGCCATTTGTACTCGAACTTGGCCACGTCCGGCGGCTCGTAGTTGGCGGTGTCGAGATAGTCGACCCCGGTTTCCAGGCAGGCGTCCATCAGCGGCAGGTCCTGGTAGGGCAGGGCCACGTTGAGCACCAGGTCGGGCTTGATCCGCCGGATCAGGGCTGCTGTCTCGGCAACGTTGTCGGCGTCGACCTGCTCCACCGCCACCTCAACGCCGGTGCGCTGTTTGACGGAAGCGGCAATGGCCTCGCATTTGGGCAGGGTGCGACTGGCCAGGGTGATGCGGCTGAACACCTCGCTGGCCTGGGCGCATTTATGAACAACAACGCTGCCGACGCCGCCGGCGCCGATGATGAGTACGTGGGACATGGGGGCTCCTTGGTTAGGTGAATAGTCTGTAGGCGTTTAGTCTGTTAGCTTGGCGAATGTTTGACGACAAGCCGGAGTGGTGGGCACGATGCTGCTGCGTCCGCTCTACCGGGCTCAGTCGACATGGAGTGGGTCGTTATCGTTTGCCATTCTCTCGGAAAACGTCATTTATTGCGTCATCTCGACCGCAGGGAGAGATCTCAAACCAACCCTCACTCAAATCCTTCCAATCAGGATTAACAGTGACAACCAGAGAGTTTTTCTTCTCCCGTCGCCATTTCTTGATCTCTTTTTCCCTGGTTATCGCTGCGCGAACGTCGGACGTTTCTTCGAAATAGACCAGCTTGTTGACGTTATATTTTTCGGTAAAACCTTGAATCTGCTTTGTCTTATGTTCATAGACCCGGCGAACGAGGTGGTTGGTTACCCCAACGTACATGACCTTGTTGTTTTGGTTCGTCAGCAGGTAGACGTAAAAACTAGGCATGTCGGTTTAGAGATTTCTCCCTGCGGTCGAAATGACAGAGCAAAAAAGGTCCGAGTGTATAACGGCCACGCCCATCAGCCGCACTTGGCGCCCCCATTTCGGTCATCTCGACCGCAGGGAGAGATCTCCAGTCCATTCTTCGTTCAAAGCCTGCCATGGAGTGCAACGCAACCTTAGAAGCTTCCGTATTTCGCTGCGCTTCATCCAGGCTACACGCTGAAACTGTTGATCTGGTCTCGTTATCTGTTGAGCAATTGATCATAGGCGACCATGAGAACTTGATTTGCATGATTAAAATTGTCCAGTTGGTCACGCAACTCATACTCCCATTTAACACCGTGGAATAGGTTATTCCGAAATCTGTAAATAACGATGAGAATGACGGCAACAATATCGGCCGGATTATTATTCTCTTCTCGAAGCACCTGTTCAACCAAAGGACGGTCGGCACTGCTCACGCGTAGTTGATCAAACTGGTGCGTCAATGTCCCGTTGGAAAAATACCGAGCCCGGAAGTAATCAAAGCACTTTTGGTACGGAGTTAACTCCATAACATGACGGGCAAACCCGTTGTGGACGACTGACAATATTTTTGGTGCAGAAGCTTGGGCGCCAAGTGCTTTGCCCTCGAACAGACTCCAAAGCAGGGCAAAATGCTGTATTGCAAGTCGTTCTTCCTCGTTTAGCTGACGGAAGCCTGGAATTTTTTCCTCTAGCCATTGGATCGGATTTATTTCCATAATTGTCTTCTGAGCCAACACCCCTCCCCCTTCACCTCTCAAGATACGTATACCCTCTTAATCCCGCCTCATACGCTTCGACAATCTCCCGCCGTTCCTGGGCGCTGATCCGGCCGGAGCGCACCTCCTGCTCTGCCGTTTCACGGAAGTCCGTAGGTTGGGGGTGAACGGCTGTATCGTGAACCCCAACGGTTGCATCGGTGTCAGTGCGTTGTTGGGCATCGCTGTGCTCAGCCCAACTTACCGGGATGCAGGTGTTTTTCCTAATAGTCTAACAGGCTACAGTCTAATCAACCTTCAGTCCTATCTTTCAAAATACGTATATCCCCGCAATCCCGCCTCATACGCTTCAACGATCTCCCGGCGTTCCTGGGCGCTGATCCGGCCGGAACGCACCGCCTGCTCTGCGGTTTCGCGGAAGCGGACAAAGAGCCGCTTGGGGTCGTACTGGACGTAGCTCAGCACCTCGGCCACGGTGTCTCCTTCCTGTTCGCTGACGAATTCGTATTCGCCGCCCTCCTTGATGCGGATGGTGACCACGTTGGTGTCGCCCAGCAGGTTGTGCAGGTCGCCCAGGGTCTCCTGGTAGGCGCCGACCAGGAAGGCCCCGAGGTAGTACTCCTCGTAGGGCTTGAGTTCGTGCAGGGGCAAGTAGCGCTTGACGCCCCGTTTGTCGATGAACTGGTCGATCTTGCCGTCGCAGTCGCAGGTGATGTCGGCCAGGATGCCCTTGCGGACTGGCTCCTCGTCCAGCCGGTGGATCGGCATAATCGGAAACAGCTGGCCAATGGCCCAGGCGTCGGGCAGGCTCTGGAACACGCTGAAGTTGCAGTAGTAGAAATCCGACAGCACCCGGTCGAGGTCGATCAGTTCGGTGCTGGGGTTTTTCAACTCTTTGGACAACCGGCTGATTTCGTTGATCGTGGTCCAGAACAGCTGCTCGGCCAAGGAACGTTCGCGCAGGCTGATCTTGCCGTTCTGGAACAGCCGCCGGGTCTCGTCGCGGTAGAACACGGCGTCGTTAAACACCTCCTGAATGTTGCGCACGGTCAGGTCTTTCAGCGCCTGGACCATGTATTCAAGCTGCGGGGCGCATCCCTCGGGCAGCTTCTCGGGCAACGGATCGGCCTGGAACTGGGTGACGTCGAGGATGTTGAACAAAAGGATCGAGTAGTAGGCCACCAGCGCCCGGCCCGATTCGGTGATGATGGTCGGATGGGGGATGTTCTCATCCTCCAGCGAGGTCATTACCGCCTCGATGATGTCGGTGCAGTACTCCTTGAGGGTGTAGTTGCGGCTGGAGAGGAAGTTGGACTGGGAGCCGTCGTAATCCACGGCCAAACCGCCGCCGAGATCGAGGTATTCAACCTGGGCGCCTTCCTTGACCAGCCCGGCGTAGACCCGACAGGCCTCGTTGACCGCGGTGCGGATTTCGCGGATGTTGGAGATCTGCGAGCCCAGGTGGTAGTGGACCAGCTTGAGGCAGTCGAGCATGCCGGCGCTGGACAGCAGATCCACCGCCTGGATGATCTGGGAAGTGTTGAGGCCGAAGATCGAGCGCTCGCCGCCGGACTCCGACCAATGGCCGCCCGCCTGGGCCGAGAGCTTGATCCGGATGCCCAGGATGGGCTTGGCCTGCAGTTTTTTCGAGCGCTCGATGATCAGCGGCAGCTCGTCGGGCATTTCCACCACCAGGATGCAGGTGAAGCCAATCTTAGTGGCGTAGAGGCCGAGATCGATGAATTCCTCGTCCTTGTAGCCGTTGCAGATCAGCACCGCCTTCTTGTCGCGCATCATGCCCATGGCGGCGATCAGCTCGGCCTTGGAGCCAGCCTCCAGGCCGTGATGGTAGCGCGAGCCGAACTGGGTGATTTTTTCCACCACCTGCTGCTGCTGGTTGACCTTGATCGGGTAGGCCCCCATGAAGGTCCCCTGGTAGCCCAGTTCCTCCATGGCGGAGCGGAAGGTCTCATTCAGGCTGGTGATCTGGGCGTCGAGGATGTTCTCGATCCGCAGCAGCACCGGCATGTCAAAGCCACGTTCCCGGATGCCGCCCGAAATCTCGGCGATGCTCACCGCTCGACTGACCGCGCCGGGCTCGGGCATGACCATCATGTCGCCGTTCTCGGCCACGAAAAAATAACCGCCGCCCCATTCGGTAACCCCGTAGAGATCCGACGATTTGTTAATGTTCCAACGTTCCATGGTATAGTTCACCCGTATGCTCCTCCTGCAACAACATGCTGCGCTTCTCTCATCTTCTATAATAAACGCGGCCGGCCGGCGTCAAGGCCACCGGCGCGCGCTCATGCAAACCTAATACTCCAAGGGAATTCAGGACAACAGGCGGGTTGGCGCGCCGTTGCCGCCCATGGGCCGGTGCAGGGTCAGTTCCCGGCCTTCGGCCATGGCCTGGCGGTAGGCCTCGCCGTGCATGGCGGTGGCTTTGCCGCGCATCTGCCGCAGACGGGGAAACCGAAAGGCAACGAACGCCTCCAGCCGTTGCTGGGCCTGCAGCGCCCGGTGGGCCGGCAGATCGGCGGTCTGACGCGGTCCGGGTGTGGTCGGGGCGACCTTGGGCCGGGAGCGTTCCAGGGTTTCGCGAAACCCGGCCAGCACCCCCAGATAGTAGCTTTTTTTGGCGATGCGGCTGTTGCCGGCAAAACCGCGCCGGTTCCGCTCCCACAGGATCTGCAGCCGGTTTTCGAGGAAATGATGGCAGTGCTCGGCAATCGCCGTTTCTTCCTCGCGCCCCAGCAGTTCGATGGTTTTGAACACCTGGTCGGTCAGCGGATCGTAGGTCGAGGCGCAGATCACCCGCACCGCAAAGCAGGATTCGAGAAGGGAGCAGATCGCTTTGCGGTGCGCCGGCAGCGTGCGGCCGCCGGTGTTGATGGTGCGATGGGTCAACCCTTCGTCCTCGGCCAGGGCGTCGAAATCCAGCCGGTAGCGGGTCAGCAGTTCGCCGGCCCGCTGCACGGCGAGCGCCGCCTCGTGTTCGTTGTCCGATCCGCCCAGGGCCAGCAGTTTGCGCACCTTGTCGATCACCTGCCGGCCCTGCTCGGTGGCGACTGTTCCCTGGCCCGCGTCGTGAAGCCCTTCTTCCAGATCGGCGCTGGCCCGATGGAACGGGGCGTCGAGACCGAGTCGGGCGCAGGCCTCGCGAAAGAGCGGCCCGTGGCCTACGTCGTCCCGGCGGTGGATTTCGCTGACCATCTGGTGGGCCATCTCGTGCTTCAGCACCTGCAGGGTCAGGTTCCAGGGGTGTGCGCTGATCAGGAAATGGCTGAGGCTCAAGGTCCGGTCGCCGACCGACCAGCTGCCCAGTTGCTTGCGGTTGCGGCTGATCGTCAGCACCGGCGGCTGCAGGCGGACCCGGTATTGATAGCAGATGTCGTTGTATTCCCGCGTGAGTTGACTGAGCCAGGCCGCGTGGAGGCGGCTGTCCATCTGGTCCACAGCCTCAGTCTCCCGTTGCGGCGGCACTCGGGAGCAAGCGGCGCAGGGCCGCGATCCGGGCCAGGACCGGCGGATGGCTGTAGTTGAGCGCCACTTGGAGCGGATGCGGGGTCAGGTTGCTCAGGTTGCTGACGCTGAGTTTCTTCAGCCCGCTGATCAGGGATTCGCCGCCTCCGTCGGACTCCAGGGTCCGGGCGGCGTAGCTGTCGGCCTGATACTCGTTGCGCCGCGAAAAGGCGTTGAAGCCAATCGCCAGCAGGGTGGAGATCGGCGAGTAGAGGAAGCCGAAGAAGACCAGCGAGGCGTACACCGAAACATGCTCCATGCCAAAGGCGGCAAACAACCCCTGGTTGCCGAGGAAGAGCGAGAGGATGAAGAACAACAACCCCATTTGCAGGATGGACAGCGCCATCATCATCGGGATGTGTTTGAGTTTATAATGGCCCATTTCGTGGGCGAGCACGGCGACAATCTCGCTGGCGGCCAATTTGTCGGTAAGGGTGTCGAAAAAAACGATGCGGCGGAAGCGGCCGAAACCGGTGAAAAAGGCGTTGGCCCGGGTGGAGCGCTTGGACCCGTCCATGGTGTAAATCCCCTGGATGGCGAACCGTTGCCGCTCCGCGTAGCCGGTGATGGCGGCTTTGAGTTCGCCCTCGGCCAGCGGCGTGAACTTGTTGAACAGCGGCATGATCACCACCGGGGCCAGGAACTGCACCACCAGGACAAAGGCGACGGCGGCGATCCAGCAGTAGAGCCAAGCCGCAGAACCGCTGGTCTCGAAAAACCAGAGAATGGCGGCCAACAGCGGCCCGCCAAGAACTACGGCCAGCAGCAGGGCTTTGAGGCCATCGAGAATGAAGGTGGCGACGGTGGTGGTGTTGAAGCCAAAGCGCTGCTCGATCACAAAGGTGGAGTACACCGAAAACGGCAGGCCGGCGATGGTCGACAACAGAGCGAGCGTCCCGGTGAACAGCAGGCCGGTGGGAATCGAGGAAAAACCGAAGCTGCGGGCGGCGAGATCCACATAATTAAATCCGCCGGCGACAATAAAGGCCACGGTCAGCGCCAGGCTTACCGTGGATTGGATCAGACCGAACCGGGTGGTGGCGCGGGTGTAGGCCTGCGAACGGGCGTACTGGGCGTCGTCAAAGACCCCGACGAACTCCGCCGGCAGCTCCGGGCTGAGGCGACGGAGATTGAGCAGCGCCGCCGTCAGGTCCAGCAGGTGACCAAGCAGCAGAACGCTCAGGATGAAAAGGAGATAGCCGTTCATTGAAGATGAAAATCCCTGGGGAAAAGTTGTGTGGTTGCTGGAGTGCGATGCACTTACAGGAGATTGCCAAACGGCGCAAGCCAATTATGTTGGCATGGGCCTATCATTTTGTTGTTTTGTTTGTTTCCCGCCTGTTTTCCCCTTGGTTGCGCGCGGTGTTTGACAGGGGCGGGCTCGTGGCGTATAGAAGGGGAAAACCGCTTGCATCCAAAGGAAATCGCCATGGAAATTCCTCAAGAAAAATCCGGCCTCTCCACCGCCAAGGTGATCGGCATTGTTGTTGCCGCCATGCTGCTCACCATGGTGGTCACCCTGTTGATTGTCAAGAGCTGGTTGTTTCCCGGCCCCTTTGAACCAGTGGTGCTCAGCCCGGCGGAGGAGCAGCGGCTGGAACACAAGCTGGAACGGTTTGAGCAGGTTGCTGGCGGCGCCCGTCGCCCGTTGCCTGCGCGGCAAGGGGAAACGCCAAGCCGAGAGGATTTGCGGCCCGAGCCCTACAGCGAGGAGGGCGCGTCGCGAGAGATTCGGCTGAGCGAGCGGGAAATCAACGGCATGATTGGCCAGAACCCCGATCTGGCGAGCAGGATGGCGGTTGATTTTGCAAACGACCTGGTCAGCGTCAAGCTGCTCATCCCGGTGGACCCGGATTTTCCGATCATGGGCGGCAAGGTGCTCAAGGTGCGCGCCGGGGCGGAACTGGCCTTCCGGTCCGGCCGCCCGGTGGTGATCCTGCGCGGCGTCTCGGTGATGGGCGTACCCCTGCCCAACGCCTGGCTGGGCGGCCTGAAAAACATCGATCTGATTGAGGTGTTCGGCGCGGAGCCCGGCTTCTGGCAAGGATTTGCCGACGGCGTCGCCGCCATTGAGGTCCGCGAGGGCAACCTGCGGGTGGTGCTCAGGGAGTAGCCAAGGAATAGCGCGCCCGGAGGCCTTCACTCCCCGGTTGCGCGCCCCGCGCCTGCAGCGACAAATTTCTCGCCAGCCGGGCGGTTGTTTTGCGCTTTGCCTGGAAATAGACTATGTTGCGGGCGTCCATATCGCTTTCTATTGTTTTGATCCATTGAAACTTCTTTGAGCATCATGAAACTTGTTGAATTAATAGGCAATACCCCGCTGGTGGAGCTGTCCCGGCTCAATCCCGTCGCCGACAAGGTCCAGTTGCTGGGCAAACTTGAATCTCGCAATCCCGGCGGTTCGATCAAAGACCGGGTCGCCCTCTCCATGGTCGAAGCCGCTGAAAAAAGCGGTGAACTGACCCGCGACAAAATCCTGCTTGAAGCCACCAGCGGCAACACCGGCATTGGCATGGCCATGGTCTGCGCCGCCAAACGGTACCGCTGCCAGCTGATCATGCCCGAATCGGCCTCGATCGAACGACGCCTGATCATGCAGGCCTATGGCGCGGAAATCATCCTCACTCCGGCCAAACGCGCCACCGACGGGGCCATCGAAAAGGCCTACGCCCTGGCGCGCGAGCATCCGGAGCGCTATTTCCTGGCCGACCAGTTCAACAATCCGGCCAACTGGCAGGCGCACTGCAAATCCACGGCCCCGGAAATCTGGGAGCAGACCGGCGGCCGGGTCACCGACATTATCGTCACCCTGGGCACCTCGGGCACGGCCATGGGGCTGTCGCGTTGGTTCCGCGAGCATCATCCGGAAGTGCGGGTGATTGCGGTGGAGCCGCATCGCGGCCACAAGATCCAGGGGCTGAAGAACATGAAGGAGTCGTACAAGCCCGGCATCTTTGACAAAACCTTGCCCCACGCCATTGTTGACATCGACGACGAGGACGCCTTTCGCACCGTCCGCCTGCTGGCCGCCGAGGAAGGCATTTTCGCCGGCATGAGCAGCGGCGCCGCCATGTATGTGGCCATGGAGCGGGCCAAGGAGATCGGCGAGGGCTGCATTGTTGTGATTCTGCCCGACGGCGGCGAGCGCTACCTGAGCACGACCCTGTTCAAGCCCCAGGAAAAGGTCAAGGAAGAGACCTCGCAGCTGCGGCTGTTCAACACCATGAGCCGCAAAAAAGAGGTCTTCCGCCCGATCCGCGACAACCGGGTGACCCTCTACGCCTGCGGCCCCACCGCCGCCGAATCGCCCAACATCGCCCATTGCCGCCGCTTCATCGTCGCCGACCTGATCAACCGGTATCTCCGGTTTCGCGGGTATGCGGTGGAATTGTACATGAATTTCACCGACCTCGACGACAACACGATCACCGGCGCGATCAATGCGGGCGCCAACCTGCGCGAGTTCACCGGCAAGTACATCGACGAATTCAAGCAGGCGGTCGAGATCCTCAACGTGGAGCAGGCGACCGGCTATCCGCTGGCCTCCGAACACGTCGGCGACATGATCGAGATTGCCCACGACCTGATCCACAAGGGCTACGCCTACGAAAAACTGGGCTCGATCTATTTCGACATCTCCAAATTCAAGCGCTACGGCCGGCTGTCCGGGATTGATTTAAGCAAGATCAAGCTTGGCCAGACCGTGGACCTGGACAACTACGAGAAGGACAACCCCCGCGACTTCACCCTGCTCAAACGCTCGACCCTGGCGGAGCTGAAAGCGGGCCTGTTCTATGAGACCGACTGGGGCAACATCCGGCCCGGCTGGCATATCGAGTGCACCGCCATGTCGACCAAGTATCTGGGCGAAACCCTAGACATCCACACCGCCAGCCAGGATCTGCTTTTTCCGCACCATGAAAACGAGATCGCCATTGCCGAGGCCCTCACCGGCAAGCCGCTGGCCAACTACTGGCTCCATTCCGGCCAGTTGCTCAAGGACGGCCGCAAGATGGCCGGCGACACCGGCAACGTGGTCACCCTGAACGAGGTGCTGGCCAAAGGCTACACCGGCCGGGAACTCCGTTTCATGCTGATGGGCGTCCACTACCGCAAACCCCAGATGTTTTCCTACAAGCGGTTGGACGCGGCCCGGACTGCCCTGCGGCGGATTGACGAATACACCTGCAAACTGCGGTGCCTGCCCGCCGGCCTGCCCCACCCGGAGGTGGCCTCCTACGTCTCTGAGCTGGAAAAACGCTTTATCGACGCCCTGAACGACGATCTCAACCTCTCCGGAGCGATTGGCGCCTTGTTTAATTTTATTAAGCAGACCAATCCACTGGTGCAGTTGCGGCATCTTGACCTGGAGCAGAAAACCGACGTGCTGGAAGCGCTGCGCATGGTCAACACCGTGCTGGGCGTGCTCCGCCTCAAACATTGCCCCCTGACGCCGGAGATCGACCGGCTCATCCGCCAGCGCGAGCGGGCCCGGCAGCTCAAGGACTGGACCGCCGCCGATTCCGCCCGCGAGGAACTGCTGCGCCAGGGCGTGACCATCCTCGACACCGCCGCCGGTCCCATCTGGGAACAGCTCGAGGAAGGCGCCGAATAAACCGGCAGCAGCGCGCCGTCCCCCTGCCTTGGGAGGACGGCGCGTGAGCGGCCCGGAACATGCCAACACCCCCGGATCAATCCCTGTCCTGCATCAGCAGACATTGCTCGGACGCGGCGTAAGCCTTGCGTCCTTCTGCGCCGTCGTCTTGATCGCAAGCGGCGCTTTTAGCGCGCCGGGGCAGCCAAAGACGTTTATTTTATACCCAAGGAGAACATAGTGGACGCACAACCGATGAAACAGAGCCCGCTGGTGGTTCACACCGAGTGGAGCCGGTCCTGGGGCGGCCAGGAGATTCGCGTCCTGACCGAACTGCGCGAGATGCGCCGGCTGGGCTTCCGCGTGGCCCTGATTGTTCCCCGCGACTCCGTACTGGCGCGCCGGGCCGCCGCCGAGGGGATTGCCGTGCATGGGGTCTCGACCTTTGCCAAGCTCAACCTTGCCTCCTGGTGGGAGCTGTTTCGCCTCATCCGGGCGCTCAAGCCCACGGTGGTCAACACCCATTCGTCGGAAGATTCCTGGATGGCCGGGGCCATTGCCCGCTTGTGCCGGGTTCCGCTGATCGTCCGCACCCGCCACGTGCTCGCGCCGATCTCCTCCGCCCTGTGCTACACCCTTTTTCCCCATGTCGTCTTCACCTGCAGCGCGGCCATTGCCGATCAGCTGGTCGCCCAGGGCGTGCCGCGGGAAAAAACTGCCGTGCTTTCCACCGGCAACGATGAGACCCGCTTTCGCTTTTCGCCGGAAAATCGCCGCAAAATCCGCCAGGAGTACGGCATTGGCGAAGACGAGGTCCTGGTGGGCAACGTCGGCTTTCTCCGCCATTACAAGGGGCATCCGTTCATTGTCAAAACCGCGGCGGCCATGCCGGCCCAGTACCGGTTCATGCTGGTGGGCGGCGGCGACGAATTAGGCAAACTCCAGGCCCAGGCTGAGGCGCTGGGCGTGTCGGATCGGATCGTTTTTGCCGGCCATCAGGAACAGCCGGAACAGTTTTTCAGCGCCTTTGATCTGTTCTTTTTTTCCTCCAACGAGGCGGAGGGCGTTTCCCAATCCCTGATCCAGAGCCTGCTCAACGGCCTGCCGGTGCTTGCCAGCCGCATCCCTTCGACCATGGAACCGCTCAGCCACATCGAGGATTATCGCCTGGTCGAGTACGACGACGTCCCCGCCGCCAGTCAGGGCCTGGCCGAACTGGCCCAATTGCCCCGCCGCGACCCGGAGCGGATGGAACGGCAGCATCGCATCATTGCCGAGCGCTACGGGCTGCAGGGCATGGTCAGGATCTTGACGGCCACCTACGCCGAACATGGGGTAGTTGCCGCACAACAGCCTGATTGAGCAGGGGAAGATGCTGATTCGTCTCTAAAAAAAGGATTGTCCTCCGCTGGCCGGCCGTCAGCCCGCCGCCTGCGCGGTGGCTGCTGGTTGCTTTGCTGCCCCGCAAACTGGCGCGCACCTGAAGGAACGGGGGCGCTCCAGATAAAGAGGCGGCCAACGCCCTGTTCCCTTTCCCTTTCCCTTTTCTCCTTCCCGATCTGTTTGTGAAAGCCCTCGTCCTTATTCGCCACGAAGCCCGTGCCCTCCTTGCGCTCACCGGGCCGCTGGTCCTGGCTCAGCTGTCCCAGACGGCCATGGGCTTTGTCGACACGGTCATGGCCGGGCGGGTCAGTGCGGTCGATCTGGCGGCGGTGGCCGTGGGCTCCTCGATTTTTTTCCCGGTCTACCTGTTCCTAATCGGCCTGCTCAACGCCGTAACCCCGCTGGTGGCTCAGGCGCACGGCCGGGGCGACAGCCAGGCGTTGCGGCGCTCCATCCGCCAGGGCATGGTCGTCGGATTGACGGCCGGCCTGCTGCTGATGCCGAGCCTCTGGTTGATGCAGCCCTGCATGGTCTGGATGGGGGTGAGTCCCGAGGTGATCCCGATCACCAGCCGCTACCTGTTCGCCATCTCCTGGGGGCTGCCGCTGGGCGGCGTCTTTTTTGCCCTCAAGGGCGGCGGAGACGGCCTGGGCAAACCGCGCCTGTCGATGTTTGCCGGCTTTCTCGGCCTGGTGGTCAACATCATCGCCAACTATCTGTTGATTTACGGCAAACTCGGGCTGCCGGCCATGGGCGGGGTGGGCTGCGGTTGGGCAACCTCGCTTTCAATCCTGGTTATGCTCGGTTTCATGGCCCTGTTGCTGGCCAAAAGCCGGATTGCCGGCACGCGTCGGCTCTTTGCGTTCAAGTCCGCAGGGACGTCGGCGTCGGGAGCAAGCCTGGCCTCCTTTCTCCGCTTGGGGGCGCCGCTGGGAGCAACCCTATTCATCGAATGCTCGATCTTCACGGTCATCGCCCTGTTCATCGCCAAACTGGGGGCCCAGGTGGTGGCCGCGCACCAGATCGCCCTCAACTTCACCTCCATGCTCTACATGCTGCCCTACAGTCTGGCCACCGCCCTGACTGTTCGGGTCGGCTTCACCATCGGCAGAAAACGTGTTCGACGATTGCGGCGCACTGTCCGCACCGGATTAGGGCTAGCCCTGGGCGGGGCTGTGTTGACCTGTCTGTTGATTCTGGGATTTTCGCAAGATATTGCGGCCCTGTACACGGCGGACCCGGTGGTCCAACAGCTGGCCGTCTCTCTGCTTGTGTTCGCGGCGATTTTCCAGCTGCCGGACGCCATGCAGGTCAATTGCGGCGGCATTCTGCGCGGCTGCAAGGACACCCGCGTGCCCTTGTTGTTGATGCTGCTGGCCTACTGGGGGATTGGACTACCGATGGGGTATGGACTGGGATTGGCGCGCCTGGGGGGCATGGAACCCGGCCCCCAGGGCTTCTGGATAGGATTGATCTGCGCATTGACGGCCGCCGCCGCCCTGCTGGGCTGTCGGGTGCGGATCATGCTGCGCAGATTGGAGCGTCAGGCGGGACAGCCGGTCACAACAGGCCGTCCATCACCGCCAGGCACATGTCCGCCTTGTTGAGGGTGTAAAGATGGACGCCGGGAGCGCCGCCGTCGAGCAGCCCCTTGACCTGCTCGCGGGCGTAGGCCACGCCAATCACATACACCGCGCTGGCCCCGCCCTGCTCGTGGGCTTTCATCAGGGCGTTGATCAGCTGCCCCGGCACCCGGGCGTTGCACAGCTGGAGGGTAAAACGCAGCGAGGCCAGGCTGCGGATGGGCAGAATGCCAGGAACCACCGGCACAGTGACCCCCTGGGCCCGCAACCGTTCGACGTAGTCAAAATAGATCCGGTTGTCGAAATACAGCTGGGTGATGACGAAATCCGCCCCGCACTCCACCTTGCGCCGCATGACTGCCAGATCGGCGGCAAAGGAAGGCGCCTCGGCATGAGCCTCGGGAAATCCTGCCACGCCGATGGCCAGTTGCGGATGATGCTCCCGGATATACGCCACCAAATCCGAGGCGTGGGGGAAGGCCCCGAACAGTTCCGCATCCGTGCCGGCAAAACCGGCGGGACGGTCGCCGCGCAGGGCCAGGACGTTTTCAATGCCCATCGCCTTGATCGCGCTTAAAAATCCGTTGACCTTGTCCCGGTCGGCGGTAACCCCGGTGAGGTGGGGCATGATCTCGTAGCCGCAGGTTGCGATCAGCCGCTCGCAGATCTCCAGGGTGTTGCTTTGGGTGGAGCCGCCGGCGCCGTAGGTCACCGAGGCAAACAGCGGCCGCAGCTGCTTCAGCTCGCTCGCCGTTTCAAGAAATCCCGGCCACTCCTCCTGCTTTTTCGGCGGGAAAAATTCCAGGGAAACAAACGGACTGCGCTCTTGGATTAATTGAGGAATCTGCATCGCTGTACTCCTTGGGTATGATCGTGGCGGGAGGCGGTTGCAACGAGCCTGACCGTCACGTTGAAATCGTTGGTGACGAAGGTGAGAGGGCGGAACGACTTCTTGCCCTCGATTCTATTATAAAAACGTCGAAAAAGGCATTGAGGCGACAGTTGCCCTGCAGGCGTCAAACGACTGCAGGCTAAACGCCTGGGCAAACAACGCCGATACGAACATCAGGAAAGTTTCTCGTTTGCCACGGAGGGTGAACCATGACGCCGAAACAAGCCATCCATATCCTGATGCTCAGCCCCTGCTACTGGATGATCAATCTGTCGGCCCGCAAACAACTGGTGCGCGACTATTGCGCATTCTTTGCCGCATGGCCCTGCCCAGTCCCCCTGAAAAAACCGCTGGTCCCCTGATGGCGGTTGCCCAACCCTGCATCTCTCAACGTCGCCTGGTTTTCTTGCCGCTCCATATCGGGTCCTGACCAAACCGGGCCTGCCACCAGTCCTCGGGGTCGTAGACGTCGAGCTCTTCGCTGCCCGCATCGTCTCGTTTGAGTGGAAAACGGTACTCGTTGCAGTATTGGCTCAACAACTCGTAGGCGGCGGTGATCCGATACATCTGCTCGTTGTTGTCAGCGGCTTCGGCCGTATCCGGATGATGGAGCTTGCTCAAACGATGGTAGGCCCGCTTGATCTCGGCCAAGGTGGCGCGATCGCCGAGGCCCAGCACCTCTCTTGCCTGCTCAATGGCCTGCCATTGCTTGGCGTTCACCCCTCTGCCTCTGACGCAGTCTCAGCCTTTTTCTTCCAGGATTTTTCCGTGCCGCGCACTAAGCGGCCAATGTTTTGATAATGCTTGCCCCAGATCATCACAACGATGAAAGCGGCCAGCGCCAGTTTCCAGATCGGCGCGTGGAGCAGCGTCAGCCAGAGCAGGATCGAAGCCGAACCGAGCAGGGACCCCAGGGAGACAAAACCGGACAGGTAGACCGCCGCCACAAAAACCAGCAGGCAGCCCAACACCGCCAGCGGGGCCAGATACAAAAATGCGCCCAGGGCAGTGGCCACGCCTTTGCCGCCCTTGAACCGCAGGTAGACGGGAAACATGTGGCCGAGCACCGAGGCCGCGCCGCAGAGGGCGATGATCAGGTCGCGCTGGGGATCGTCTTGGACCAGCAGGGCGGCGAGAAACATCGGCGCAAAGCCCTTGAGGACATCGAAGGCCAGGGTTAGGGCGCCAATCTTCTTGCCCAGCAGGCGGGCCACATTGGTGGCCCCGATGTTCTTGCTGCCCTGGGTGCGAATATCGATGCCGCTGCCGCGGGACAGCAGCAGGCCAAAGGGGACGGCGCCGAGAAGATAGGCGGCGAAAATAGAGAAAATTGCGGTGCTGTTCATAGAGGTTTCGTTGAGGGTTAGAAATCGGCAGGCGCGGTCAGGCCTTGTTGCGCCGGAAGATCATCTCCAGTTCGCTGGCTGCGGCGTAGGCGTTGATCTCCTCCTGCAGCAACTGGACATAGGGACAGTCCGCCACCGCCAGCAGAGCCTGACGCAGGCGCAAAGTCGGTTGCCCCTGCGCCTCGATGGGTTCCACCACATACGGGAAGATCTGCGGCCGCCGGCAGACCTCGGGCCGCTCGGAGTAGACCCGACAGCGGCCCGATCCTTCCAGGTTGGGACACTGGCTCGCCTTGGACAGCATCAGGCTCCAGCCCGACTGCCAGCGGATCAGCGCCGGATCAGGTCGGTTGAAAAAGTCCCGGCCGCCAAGTTGCAGGGGCGGTTCGCGGTCGCTGGACTGCAACCTGGACGCCTCGGTGTCGATCCGCTCCAGCGCAAAGAGGTCGGTCTCGCCCGGCTGCAGCGGAATCTCGAAATACTCCTGGGCCATGTCCGGATCTGGGCCAACGCAGCAGAGGGTGCAGTTGCACGGCGCGCAGAGCAGGCTGTTGATCCGCTCCAGTTCGCGGTTGAGGACGTTTTGCGCCACTAGGGCTACGGTCGCGGTCATGGCGTCCACCGGGTTGCCCTCAAGGTCCACCACCAGTTCCTGCGGCGGCCTGCCGGCCTTGAGTTCCGCCAGGGGCTGGAGCAGGTCGAGGTAGGGCGCCAGCAGCGCCGTCGCATCCGGGTAAAGCGCCGAGCCGGTTTCAATGTCTGCGGGCAGCTGGCTGATCACCTCGTCTACAGCGGCAAAATCGCCGGTCAGGTATAAAAACTGAACAATGGACACCAGGGGCAGAACCGGTTCCCGCAGCAATCCGATTCCGGCTGCAAACGCTTCTTTCTCGATCATTTCGCTCCCGTAAAAAGTTAAGCCCGCACCCTACACAAAAAAAAACTGAAAAACAAGCCGCCACCACGCCCAAGCCAGCGCACGTAGGCGCAGACGTCTTTACTTTACCACCCAAACTGATTACATACGCTGGAGTCTTCCCGCATAAAAATGGCGCTCGGCGCCACGAACACGACACGATTATGGCTATCAGAACGATCATCACCTACCCGCATCCGGTGCTCCGGCAAAAGGCGGAAACAATAACCGTCTTTGACCAGGAATTGAAAACCCTGATCGAGGATATGGCCGACACCATGTACAAGGCCCCCGGCGTCGGCCTGGCGGCAAACCAGATCGGCATCGCCCGTCAGCTGGTGGTGATTGACCGCTCCACGGTGGAAAACGAACGCAAGTTCCTCACCTTGATCAATCCTGAGATCACCGGCGGCGAAGGCAGCATCGTCGACGAGGAAGGCTGTTTGAGCGTGATCGAGTGCTACGCCAAGGTCAAGCGCTTCCGCAAGATCCACGTCACCGCCCAGGACGCGGACGGCAATCCCCTGGAATTCGACGCTGAGGACCGTTTTGCCCGCATCATCCAGCACGAGGTCGACCATCTGCTGGGCACGCTGTTCATCGACCGACTCAGCTCGCTCAAACGTGCGCTGTATAAGAAAAAGCTGAAAAAACTCCTCCAGGAGGAGGAATGAGCGCCCCGTTGCGGATCGTCTTCATGGGCACGCCGGATTTTGCCGTGCCCTCGCTCCAGGCGCTGCTCGACGGCCCGGATCAGGTGGTTGCCGTGGTCTGTCAGCCCGACCGCCAGCGCGGCCGGGGCAAGGTGCTGAGCCCGCCTCCGGTCAAGGTGCTGGCCGAGCGGCACGGCCTGCCGACGCTGCAGCCGCAATCGGTGCGCCAGGAACCGTTTTTTGAGCAGATGCGGGCGCTGGCGCCGGACATCCTGGTGGTGGTGGCCTACGGCAAGATCCTGCCCGCCGCCCTGCTGCAGTTGCCGCGCCTGGGGGCGATCAACGTCCATGGTTCGCTCCTGCCCAAATACCGGGGCGCGGCCCCGATCCAGTGGGCGGTGATCAACGGCGAGACCGAGACCGGCGTCACCATCATGCAGCTGGACGAGGGCATGGACACCGGCGACATCCTCCTGAGCGCGCCAGTGGCCATCGGCCCGCAGGAAACGGCGGGCGAACTGTTTGACCGTTTGTCGCTGCTGGGCGGCGAGACCCTGATCGCAGCCGTCGAACAGCTCAAACAGGGCCGACTCGCGCCGCAGCCGCAGAATCACGCCCTGGCCAGCGGGGCGCCGATGCTGAGCAAGGAGATGGGGCATCTCGACTGGAGCCTGCCGGCTGCGCGCCTCCACAGCCTGATTCGCGGCCTTGATCCCTGGCCCTCGGCCTACGGGTTTATCGAAGGCAAGCGGCATCGGTTTTTCAATCCCGAGATCGTTCGCCTCACCCCTCAAAAACCGGCCGGAACCATCTGTCGCGCCGACAACCAGGGGTTCCTGATCGCCACCGGCGAGGACTGCCTGCTCATTCGGGAAATCCAACCCGAGGGCAAAAAACGAATGGACGTGGCCGCCTGTCTATGCGGCGCCGCCATTGCCCCAGGCGCCCTGATCAGCTGATGAACACCGCCTATCTTGACTGTTTTTCCGGGGTGAGCGGCGACATGCTGCTCGGCGCCCTCATGGACGCCGGCGTGCCCGAAGCCCACCTGCGCCAGGTGCTGGCCGCCCTGCCGCTGCACGGCTTCACCCTGGCCGCGGAGCGCATCGTGACCCAGGGTTTCGCCGCCACCCGGGTAGCGGTGGAATGCGCCGGTCACGACCATCATCACGGCGCACAAACCGACCATGTTGATCACCCCCATCGGGGTCTGGCCGAGATCTGCGACCTGCTTCACAAAGCAGAACTCCCCGCACACATCCGGGACAAATCGCTTGCGGTCTTCACCCGTCTGGCCGAGGCTGAAGCGGCGGTCCACGGCACAACCGTCGAGCAGATCCATTTCCACGAAGTCGGCGCAGTGGACGCCATTGTCGACATTGTCGGCACGGTGGCCGGGTTTGCCTATCTTAACATTGACCGCCTGATCTGCTCGCCCCTGCCCTTGGGCCGCGGCTGGATTCAATGCGCCCACGGCGAGATTCCTCTGCCCGGCCCTGCGGTCTGCCGTTTGCTCGAAAAGGCGCCGGTCTACGGCGATGATATCGACCAGGAACTAGTCACGCCGACTGGCGCGGCTTTGGTGTGCGAATTGGCCCAGGACTTCGGTCCGATGCCGCCGATGCGGCTGTCGCGCACCGGCTACGGCGCCGGTTCGATGGAACGCCGCGACGGACGCCCCAATCTCCTCCGGTTGCTCATCGGTCAAAGCGCCGAAGTTGCCGAGGCCCAACAGGTGGAGGTGATCGAAACCCATCTCGACGACTGGAACCCCGAGTTCTGGCCCTATGTGAGCGAGCGGCTGATGAGCGCCGGCGCCCTCGACGTCTGCCTGATTCCGATGCAGATGAAAAAAGGGCGGCCTGGATTTTTGCTGCGGGTGATCGTCGAACCGGCCGCCAGCCCCGCCGTCGCCACGGTGCTTTTCAGCGAAACCAGCGCCATCGGCCTGCGAACGCGACGGGAGCAGCGCATTACCCTGCCTCGGGAGGCGGTGATTGTCGCCACGCCCTGGGGCGATCTGGCGGCAAAGAAAATCAGCACCCCCTGCGGCACGGTCGTCACCCCGGAATACGAGGCCTGCCGGAAGGTTGCGGAAGCGCATCAGGTGCCGCTTCAGGAAGTGTACGCCGCCGTCCGCAGCCACACGCCTGCAACCCGCCCCTAGAAACGCCATGGATCGCCTGCTGATGTTCATCGCCACCGGGGCCCACAGCGGCTATCTGCCCAAGGCGCCCGGCACCTGGGGCTCCGCAGTGGGCGTGCTTGTCTGGCTGCTGCTCAGCCGCCTGGAGATGGGGCCGTATTTTTCCATCCTGGCCGCCCTGTTCGTTGTCGGCGTGTTCAGCGCCGGCGCGGCCGAAAAAATTGTCGACCAGGGCGATCCGGGCATTGTGGTCATTGATGAAATCGTCGGCCAACTGATCACCCTCAGCCTGGCCCCGGCCCATCCGGCCGCCGCCTTGGCCGGATTTTGCCTGTTTCGTTTTTTTGACATCCTCAAGCCCTTCCCGGCCAACTGGATCGACAACCATTTGCACGGCGGCCTGGGCATCATGCTCGACGACGTTGTTGCCGGGTTGTATGCCCTGATCGTTTTACAACTGGGACTGTGGCTGTTCAGATTGCTGTAATGCTGTAAGCTTGTAACAACGGAAAGGTACACGCAGTCCAATCAGGGCGCCCAGGAGTTCCATATGGCCGGCATCATCGACATTCACACCCACGCCTTTCCCGACCCCATCGCCAAGATTGCCATCCCGGCGCTGGAGCGCGAGGGCAACATCAAGGCGTACCTCAACGGCACGGTGGCGGGTCTGCTTCAGTCCATGGACCGCAGCGGCGTCGAGCAGTCGGTGCTCTGCTCAATCGCCACCCGGCCGGAACAGTTCACCCCCATCCTCGAATGGTGCAAAGCCGTCCGTTCCGAGCGCATCATCCCCTTTCCCTCGCTCCACCCTGAAGATCCCGACCTGCTTGAGCATGTGCAACTCATCCATGACGCGGGCTTCAAAGGGGTGAAGATGCACTCCTATTATCAGGATTATGTCCTCGATGATTCTCGTTTGAACGAGTTGTACGAAACGATGAGCGAATTAGGGACGATTCTGGTGATCCACGCCGGCTACGACATCGCCTTTCCTCGCGTCCGCAAGGCCGATCCCCAGCGGATTCTCAAGGTCTGCCGCCAGTTCCCCAAGCTCAAGCTGATCGCCACCCACCTGGGCGGCTGGGATGAATGGGCGGATGTCCGCGCCCTGCTCACCGGCGAACCGATTTATATGGAAATTTCCTTTGCCCTTGATTTCCTTGACCAAAAGCGGCTGCGGGACATCCTGCTCAACCACCCGGCCGAATATCTCCTGTTCGGCACCGACTCCCCTTGGACCGATCAGGCCACCACGCTCAAAATGCTGGCCAAACTCGGCCTGCCTGACGCCCTCTTCGATCAGATTGTCAGCGGCAACGCCCACCGGTTGCTGGGCGGGAGCAAGACATAATTCTTGCGTTCTCTGTGCGTCCTCGGTACGTTGTGGCCGTATAAATTTGTGCGCTAGTAGCTCAGTTGGATAGAGCAACGGCCTTCTAAGCCGTGGGCCGCAGGTTCGAATCCTGCCTGGCGCACCAGCAAATCAAGCACTTAGCCGTTGACGGCTAGGTGCTTTTTTATTTTGGGATATGCATGGGTTAGGATCTACGTTTTTTTCAGCCGTGTAAAACCCCGTCCTTTGTGCGGGGTTTCGGCCGCCGTTTACTCACTTTACAAAATGAAAAAGCTTCTTCCTCATCAAAAGTGGGGCAGTGGCAGGTCCGTCTGTTGACGATGTGCTGGTGAACTATAAATGGTGGAGAAAGCGAAGAAGGGTTGTTTGGGATGTGCTTTGCTTTTGTTTTTTGGTTTCTTCGTTTCTTAAACACGCCGTTTCTTCTTATTTTGTTTCTTCTGGTGGGGCGGGTCATTGTCGATTTGCGACAGCAATTCAAGGACTCCCGACCGAGGGCAAGGGTTTAAAACGCAGCGCCGTCGGGTTTTTATGTTGGCTGTAACATTCGACAGCCTTTTGTCGGTAGGTTCGGTACTCCCGAAGAAGGTTCATAAAAAAACTGTTCTGGGTGAAGATCGATAGTGACGGAGACGGTGTGCCTTGCGAGATGCAGTGGTGTCGTTGATCTTGCTTGATGAACCGGTCAATGCTTATTCTCTAGTGTAGACTTTTGGGAGTCAAATTTTAAACTCTCCGAAGCCACTCTTACATTTGGAACAAATATTGTAAAATAGCAACTGACCCCTCCGCTTACAACCCTCCCTCTTCCTCTTAGAGACTAACAAGGTGGCTCCTCGTCATTTGGTGTGGATTTGATGTATAAAACGATCAAATCCACACCAAATGACGAGGGAAACCATGAATAGTAAAGATATCATAACGTTAGGGCTCAGACTGCAGGCTCCATGGGAAAT
>Ga0209639_1000617_pt1 | contig 46459 bp, 37 predicted proteins | sample EPASupsiteHSE605_FD_187268 | JGI IMG/M metagenome (GOLD analysis project Ga0209639, IMG submission 187268) | Bioremediated contaminated groundwater from EPA Superfund site, New Mexico - Sample HSE6-05 (SPAdes) (version 2) | ecosystem: Environmental > Aquatic > Deep subsurface > Groundwater >... | reverse complement strand
CAGATTTTTTGAAATTGAACTCCCTCAAGTCACGATTGAACTTAAGAAGGATAATAATAAATCATTTGAGAAAATTCCAACAAAAGAAGACATCAAAATTGCATTGAATTATGCTAACATAAAATATAAAGCTATGATTCTGTTAATGAGTTCTTCAGGTATGGGATCATCTGAAATAAGGAACTTGACTTATGGGAACTTCTTAGAATCAATAAAAGAATATTATAAACCTACAAAGAATGAACGGTTTGATATAGCTCAAATTAGTGAAGTCTTGCAAGAAAAAAGGAATGTAGTTCCAACCTGGAAAATAAATAGGTTCAAAACTGGAATGCCCTATATAACCTTCAGCACACCGGAATCAATGGAAGCGTTACTAGTTTATATGAATTCCAGGCACAATAAACAGCCTTTCACATCATTAGATGATTGGATATTTGTATCCAATGGAACACAAATGAGCGGACATGTACTTTCTACTTACTTTAGAAGAATTAATGATAAAGCTGGTTTTGAGAAATTAAAACATTCTGTATTTTTTCACACACACGCATTAAGAAAATTCTTTGGTACAACACTCCATAAAAAGGGGATTCAACGCCTAAACTATGATTTTATGATGGGCCATAAAATCGATCAAATTGCAGAAGCATATATTAAACCTAATGTAGATTCATTAAAACGTGAATATATGCTATGTTTGGAAGATTTAAGTATTGAATCTGTTAAATTCCGCCGGATTGCATCAGAAGAAGTTAAAAACATAGTCAATGAATTGAATGATAAAGATAGGCAGATTAAAGAAATAAGGGAGGAACAGAAGTTAAAAGATGTTAAGATGGAACAAATAATAGAAGAAGAACGAAAAAAGAGAGAACAGTTAGAAGCAATGATAACTTCTTTTATAAACCAACAAACAGAAGATTAATGTTATTTACCAAGACAACATTGGTTCCCCATTATCTGCCATATTTTCTGATAAAAAGTCTATAACTTCTAATTTTTGCACAAAAGACGCTAAATCTTGTGTTAATGTAATAGCGAGCCTCCATAATCTGTCTTCACGCTCTTCACCTTCTGTTCTCAAAGCTCCAATCACAAAATACTGAAAGAGCTCTTTCTCCCAAAAGTCGTTTATGGGTAGATGGATTAAATAGTTTCTGTAGCTATTGAGAAAACCACTATTTGGGATGTCAGTGCCCTTTATGAACCGATTACTAGATGTTTTAAAATTAAGACGACCACTAAAATATGGATAATCTACTTTGTAAGGTCGTGTAATGTTAGCGATTTGACTATCAAACCTTCTTTTTAGAAAGAAAATCTGCGCATCAGGATGTCTTTTTAACATTTCCCCCAACGTTACCTTTTTTACTTCATTACGTGGGCCTTCTGTATGGTGGTATTTATCGGAACTGACATAACCTTTATCGATTGCATCTTTAAGCGGTATTTTTCCTTGAATCTCATTTAGTTCTTCTAGTTCATGATGATAAATTTGATTAATGGTTTCGATACGTTTTTTAAAGAGTTCCCTTATTTTAGAATAATTGTCGTCCAGAAGAGGATTATCTAACAAACCTTTAACATATATTGGGTTGTCAACATTAGTTTCAATCTTTTTAACCATTATACAATCATAATTAAAAGTTTTACATCCTAAATCATAGCCATTAATTTCTATTACTCCATTCCTTAACAATTGATGCAGAGCCTTTCTAATGTTTGTAATCTTATTACCCTGCCCACAATTATCTTTAAGTGTTCCAATAGAAACAGCCCTATTCTCAAGTGAATCAAGAATTACGGGAACATACTTACTTTCTTTCATGTGATTTCCCCTACAATTTATGATAATGTTCTATTATTTTCAAATAATGTTCTTATAATTCTAATTGATAGAACATCTCTAATAAAAGTAACTACTACATGAGGTGAGAAGTTTGCTAGTTTCAAGAACAATTGCATTGGATTTGGAAGACATGACTAGGATCCAAAGAAAAATCGAGAATGGAGAATTTAAAAATGTATCTGAATTTGTGCAACAAGCAGTTAGAAACGAATTAAAGAGGGGATAATGTGACAGAGGAGTTTAAAACTCTTTTAAAAAAGACTTATGATCAGTACAAAGATCATGAAAACCCCCCAATCCCTTTGAATGAAATTAAGGAGTATTTGGAGCTTGAAGGTGTTGAATTGGAAGAAACTAAAGGAGGTTAAAATTTGATAGAAGAAAAAAGTGGAAAGGAAGTTGCGGGGCTTCCTACAGTTAAGATTGGTACCATAAATGACTTAAATGTTTTGGATAATTACCAGATGGGAGACCTACCAGAAAAAAAAGAACCTGAAGAAAAAACTAAAAATATCCAACTAATCTATCCTACTAATCATTTAAAGGGATTCAAAGAACTAAGAGAATCAACCCGGCTTCATGGGGAGGAATATATATTAATAATTAAGGCGGTGTGGTATGGTTTACTTTCCTGTAAAAATAGTGATGTTATGTTAGAATTAAATGGGGTTGTAACTGATGGGAGAATCCATTTATTAATACCTCTTAAATCAGGGAAAGGTAAAAAAGAGATTAAAAGAGTAGTAAAAGAAGTTATGGGGGGTTTTGGTAAGAAAGTAGTTGAACCTACAGCATTACACCCAGAACAACTTGTTGGGAAAACTTTTCGCAAGCATAAAAAGGGAGATACTGAGTATGAGCCTAATAAAGGCCATTTTGCGGATGATTACATTATAATTGATGAAGGAAGAACTTTACTCACTTCTAATGATATATTGTATAGTGAATCTAGAAGATATCTTAGATTAGGTTTAGATCCTTATCCCCATAATACAATAACTAAAAGACCTGTTGATATTCCACGTGGAGAGGGATTAGAATATACTCCTTATTTTGGCTGTTGTATCTACACGCAACCCTACCATTTTGATGGGGAATTTGCTACTGATGGTGATTTAAGGCGGTTTGTGGTGCCTTATGTTAATATGTCTGGTGTTGACCGTACAGATGCATATAAAAACCGAATTTTAGAAACAAATCATAGTAATGATTCAATAAAAGAATTCACCAAATTTATGAAAGATTTAGGAGATTATAAGGAGTATTCAATCACTTCTAATGCTAAACTTGAACTTTTAGGAGATCATTTAATTTTAGTGGAGAGGGGTTTTAGTTATTCCACTAAAATACGGAATTTTATGGATCTGTATGATTTCACCATACAGGATCTATTATTGAAAATGAGCCATGTTCAAGCTCTCCAGAATGGCACCAATCAAATAGAAAAAAATCATGTTGCCCTGGCATTTATTGATCTGTTTGAATTCTTAGAACACCTCTACCAATTTGTGGAGAACAAAATTCTAGGTTCATTAGATTATGGAGAAGCTTGGAAGGGAGCAACAGACAAAGATAAAGAACTATTAAACTGGTTACACGATAAAAAAGCTATTTCAAGGGAAGAAAGCACAATATCTATTAGTGATTATGAAAAAAAGATACAAAAAGTTTTTCAAGTTGCAGAAAGGCAATCTATCAATATTAAACAGAATCATGAAAAGAATGGGTGGATTAAATCTAAAAAGGGAGCTCATGAATCGTTTGTGTGGCTTGGTTTCAAACCTGATGCTAGAGGTGCAAGACCTGCAATGCAATCTAAGGACTTTACAAAATTCTACCAAGACAAAATAAAAAATTTTATCCCAGAGGACATTGCACCTCTTGCATCTCTGGAAAATGACACCCAAAACAACCCATCAGATGAAATTATCCAAAAAAATGAGACAACAACAGTAGACTACAGAAATACAACCATAATAGAAAAAAACATCCTGGGATTATTGGCAGATCAACAAGAACATACTAATCTTTCTATCATTGAGGATCTGAAAAAGGACCACACCCAAGAAGAGATAATAAGTACTTTAGAGGACATGAGGGCTAAAAGGTGGATATGAAATGGCTATCCAAAGCCATTTATCCATAGAAACACGTAAAATAGAGGGATTCAAAGCCAAAAAGAAACCATCCCATCTATTTAACTGGGAAAAAATGAAACCAATCCTCAAAAGGTTCTTATTACTCCATATTATCCAAGGCATCACAGGACATCCTCAAAAGCATCTCTCTATTTATGAGCTCTCCACCACCATTAACCGGAACACTACCCTTAAGAGCCAAAACAGAGAGGGCATAGTAAAAGACCAATTGGGGATCTACATTGAAAATCTAATTTACTATGGATTCATTGATGAATCCTATTCCAAGGGGTTAGTTTTAAATGATAAAATTTATGATGAACTGCAAAAAGTTGACAGGATCATTACAGGAAATATTGGAGAGGTGGAGAAATGAACTCCACTATCCAATCTTTTTATAAAGAATTTTATGGTCCTAAGTTTGTTAGGCATTTTAGAGCACCAACAGATCTAAAGACTAAGAAAAAACGGAACCCCGGAAACCAAGCCATAATAGAAAATACTAAAAAACTATGGTTAAATGTACATAAAAGAAGTGGACTATGGCCATGTTACATACACATCTATGATCATGGATTGCTTGGTAATTTAAACAGACAAGACCGGGAACAAATGATATTTGATAGAGCTTTCTTTGACTTTGACATACACCTTGAACAATCCCACCAAATCAAAAAGAAATTACAGAACCTAAGAGGTCATGGTCTTAATCATAAACAAGATCAACAGGATTATTTGAGGGAACAGCTCCGAAAGTTGATCATTAATGAGCACATTGCAGAACCAGCTATTGATGAGGCTAAAGATTTTTCAATCAGATTTAAAGAATCCTTTGGATCTTATCCTATGCTTTTTTTTAGTGGAGGTAAAGGCTGTCATGCCTATACATTCTTCGAACCCATTAAAGGTGTTAATATTAATAGGACCCTCTCTTGGTTTGGAGGGAAAATAAAAGAAACTTATAAATATAAAACAATGGATTTATCTGTTCTCCAGGATGCTAAAAGTAGATTAAGCCGGGTTCCCTACAGTAAACACCAATCTACTGGTTTATCAGTGGTTCCATTCACCATTGATGATACTTATGATGTGATAATAGAGAAATCCATTAATCCAGTAGTGGAAACATTCCAAAAGAATGACTATTACAGCTCATTTGGTTCACACTTGGAAACTATTGATCCCATCCTAAAACATAATGAAGAAATAAGAAAAAACAAGGAAGTGGCTGAAAGGGCCAAATGGGGGAACAGGGAGAATTTTAAATCATTTAATGGTGTTGGTGACCATAGGGACTATTTTAGAGAATTATTAGGTCTTCCAGAGAGTGAACATCCGGATAAAGAATATAATATGTACTGTTGCCCTTTTCCTGACCATGAGGATAATAACCCATCATTCAGAGTCCATAGGGTAGGATATAAATGTTATGGGTGTGGTAAAAAGGGGAACTTAGCTCGTAAAAAGGATTTTTTAGAATTCAAGAAAATGATAGGGAACATTGAACCTAAATAGATAGTTGAAATAATATGATACAATACTTTACATAAATCCTAGATAACTTACTTTTTCAGTGAAATTGTGGAAATTTCTTGACTATAACCTGAAGTATCTTGACATTTTTTTGACAAAAATAGACTATTTAAAAAGGTTACAATGCCCCTAAAGTATAAGAACAATACAAGATTTCTATAAGGAAAAAGGACACATTAATGACACAATTTAACCCACTGAAGAAGTGCAATAAGAATGCAATAAAACAATCTACCCTACCCCCTACTTTTTTAACATAATTTAACATATTTTTAATAATCAATACTGCCTTATTAGGGTTAGGAGCTTACCAGAACCTGTATTTAATTAGTCCTGAAGGTTTATTCTAAGTGTCAAATAATTGTCAATAAATAACCTTAGTTACCTGGGGTTATGCTGTAGGGTACAGGTAGGGTATTTATTCAATTTTCTCAATCACTAAAAGGAAGGTATTAGGTAGGATCATGGAAGGGTTTGGTATACGATATATTAAAAATACCAATTACCAGCCACTTAAAAAGGAAAGTATGGGAAAGTTTTAGGAAACTTTTATACCAATTTTCACAAGCATAAAAGGCACCAATTAGATACTAAAAAATGTCAATTATGTTAATCACTAAAAGGGGGTATACCTTCCCAGAAGTGTATATGTGATGTTTCCCCTACTGCAGTACTGAATAGCTGGGAATTAAATAGGGTAGTGGCACCCTTCTTACCTGGTTTATAGAATGGGTTTTATCATGTTTTATTCTGGGTTTATGTAGTGTAATGGTACTTTTATTGTACTCTTATGGTACCTTTATTAAATTGTCAAAGAAACGATTAATATTTATGATAGTTATCTGGATTAGTATTCTTTTAATGATACCTTCTGTTAATTATTCTACTACTAGTATGGTAGCTTCTGGGGGAAGTGTTACAATACCATTAATTTTCAGAAGTTACCAGGTTACTTAGTTACCAGCTGGGTATTGATAAAGTGTAGTAATAGTGTAGTAGGAGTGTAGTGAATTAAGAATGAATTAAACATGAACAAGTAGTGAACAGATAATGAACTAAAACAGTGGGTAAGTGATGGGTAAATGCTAGGTGTTTGCTAGGTATTAACCCTTTACAACCTTAACAAACTTAAATTAATTCCAAGTTAAAGCTTTACAAACCCTTTACAGTTTAACACTTTAAGCCATGAATAAAATCGGAATAAATCGAATTTTCTAAGTGGATAAAAAGGAACCTTATTGGAACCTTATTGTACTATTTCTTAACATAAATTAACAATTTCTTTACATTGATAAGGTTACCAGTACGTGAGTGTTAGGTTAGTAGTTTAGTGCTGGTTTAGTGAGGGTAAAACTTCAGTAGTACTTCAGTAGTATGTCAGTGATTTAGTTTTTTCGTAGGGTAGAGGGGGGCTGGTAGTGGAAGTTAGATAAAGCCACTACCTTACTATTATTGATTAATACAAATATATAAATTAATATGTTTAATTAAAGGTGCCACTTCCAGGACATGGTAGTAATCTGGTAGTTACCTGGCAACTGGGTTAGTTGGATAATGGTAATACTTCAGTAGGTTTTTACTGCAAACCCTAAAAATGAGTTAATTCTACTTTTTTAGCAACTTCAATTATATTAAAGATACCTTCAATATTTTAAATACTTCCAATACTTAACATACCTTTTATTTAAGTCAAGTATTTACTCAAAAATAAACGATATTGGTTCATGGTGATGTGCCATGAAAGATATTGGAAGTTGGAAGAAGTACCATAAATTATAGAAGATTTACCTAAGATTATTAGAATACATTATACTACTATGGCTTTAAATCCGTTGAAAGTAGTGGAATAATTAACCACTTTCTGGGATCATAGGTTATTGGATTTTTGAAAATCTATGAAAAAAGGGTAAAAATACCGATCTATGTAGGGAAAATTATACGAGTTTTGACATTTCTCAGGTAAGTTAAATTACACTTTGGTAGGTTCCCAAAAACTAAGTTATTTTTCAAAAAAGTATTACTCTAATCCAATGTTACCAAGAAATTTAAATATTCCAAGTACATAAAATATAGAATATATTAAAGATACCTTAGGATTGATGAATTATGACTGATGAAGCTAGACCATTAAAACAAGTAAGTGTCCTGTTATATGAAGACCAAATAGGACCATTAACGATACTTTGTAAGCTTAAACTATTTGACAGCAAGAATGACTATTTTAGGCAAACAGTAGATAGTTTCATTAAAGAAAACAAGAAGCTACTGGAAGAAATACAACGTTAATTATGTTTTCTGCTTAAGCAAACAGGTTAACATCCAGACATCTTACTAGTAGTTGTAGGTATCCAAGAAGATGACTACTTTCTTGGAAGTAACTATCAGAAAATTGAAAGTACCTAAAAAGGAATAGACTGTGAAAACAAAGAAATAATAAAATTTAAAGTTTTATAGTATTAAATAAAGTTTCATAATACAAGGAAGATGAGGTCATGGCTAAAACGGAAATTAAAGAATATCTCCAGGAAGTACGGAAAATCTACTTGGGTAAAGATTATACTGAAATGACGCTCAGGACACCTTTTGAGAACCTGGTTAAAAGTTTAAATCCAGATTACAATCTTATTCAAGAACCGAAAAGAATAGTAAACCTTGGAGCACCGGATTTCAAGGCTTTTTTAGGTTCTGCGAAGATAGGTTCAATAGAAACCAAAAGTTTAGGTGAAAATCTGGATATGGTGTTAGATGGCGACCAGATAAAAAAATACGTTCAAAGTATTGACAATCTTATACTCACTGATTATGCTCGCTTTATATTAATCCGGAAAGGGCAGAAAGTTATTGATTTTAACTTATTTTCACAGATTGATTTAGATAATTCCAGTTTTAAGGTACCTAATGATAAAATAGAATTATTAAAGCAGTTAATGGATGAATTTTTCGGTTATAAACTTCCTACAATCAAAGGTGCTGAGGAATTAGCTTTAGAATTGGCCAGGAAGACGTCATTATTGAAGAATATTGTAAAAAAACAATTAAAAGAAGACATAGTGAAAGATACAAAGGGAGAATTGCCATCCCCTATTTATGATTTCTATTTGGGAATTAAAAGTTTAATTAAAGACATTAACCTTGAAGATGGAGCTGATGCTTATTCTCAAACTGTTACTTACAGTTTATTTTTAGCAAGGAAAAGTTCACCTGATGGTATTGATAGGATTTCTGCTTATGCACACATCCCTGAGAATATTGGAATAATTAAAAGAATGTTTATCAACATGTCTGGCTCAGAATTTCCTTCTAATATTTCCTGGATAATTGATGATATTGTGAATATATTAAATGCCACAGATATGGAAGAAGTTTTCAAAAATATTGACAAACGGGGAAAAACAGATAAAGACCCTATATTATTCCTTTATGAAGATTTTTTGAATTTCTACGAACCCGAAAAGAAAAAGAAACTGGGAGTATATTACACTCCTCGACCTGTGGTGAACTTCATTGTAAATTCCACACACCTACTTTTAAAGGAACATTTTGACAAACCCATCGGACTTGCAGATGATACGGTTACAGTGCTAGACCCCGCAGCTGGTACAGGAACATTCTTCTGGATTACTTTCCTAGTGGTTTTGAATGAATTAAGAAATGAGGGTAGGCGTGGATTGATAAATGAAAAAATTCAGGAACATCTCCTTAAAAATTTTTATGGTTTAGAACTCCTAATCACACCATATGTTATTTCCCATCTTAAACTCTCTGACCTGTTACAGCGTTGGCACTACAAATTCAAGGAAAATGACAGAATCCAGATTTATTTATCTAACACACTTGAACCAGCAAAAGAAGAACAGGCACAATTTTTACCATTTTTTAGAGAAGTAACACTTGAAAATTTAGCCACTGCCAAAATAAAGTCAAAACAACCCATTCTTGTTGTAATAGGGAATCCTCCATACGCAGGAATATCAGCAAACAAAGGAAAATGGATAAATAATTTGCTCAAAAAAGGATATGTGCGGGCTGATGGTAGCAAAGATGAAGGTTATTATAAAATTGGAGGTGAACCGTTAAGAGAAAAAAAACTATGGCTTCAAGATGATTATGTTAAATTTATACGGTTTGCACAATGGAAAATAGATAAAACTGGAGAAGGTGTAATTGCATTTATCACTAACCACAGTTACATTGACAATCCCACATTCAGAGGAATGAGGGAATCACTATTGGAGAGTTTCGATAGGATTTACATTTTAAATTTACATGGGAATACCCTTAAAAAAGAAAAATCCCCTGATGGGAGTAAAGACGAAAATGTTTTTGATATAAAACAGGGTGTGGCTATTAGTATTTTCATTAAAAACAGCAAGTTTACAGATAAAAAAATTTTTTATGCTGATGAATGGGGATTAAGAGAAAATAAATACAGATGGTTAGATCGGCACACTGTTGCAAATGTAGATTGGCAAGAAATAGAGCCAATTACTCCTTTTTATTTCTTTGTGCCTCATGATAACGCCCTATTAGAAGAATATAATAAATTATGGAAGATAAATGATATTTTTGATGTTAATGGCATAGGTCTCATGACTGCCCGTGACCATTTATGCATACAATGGACTCAAGACGATATGTGGAGAGTTGTACAGGATTTTGCTAATATAGGAAGTGATGAAGCAAGACAAAAATATAACCTTGGAAAAGATTCTACTACATGGCAAGTTGGGTGGGCACAAGAAGACTTACAATCTAATGGACTTGACAAGGATAAAATCGTTGAAATGCTTTATCGACCATTTGATATTAGATACACTTATTACACTGGTAAATCTTCTGGTTTCCTATCTAGGCCATTGGTTAAAGTAATGAAACATATGAAGCATGATAATTTAGGATTAGTTATTGGTAGGCAGTGGGCTGTTATCGGTTCTGATAGCTATGATATTGTATTTGTTACAGATGGATTAGTTGATATTAATGTATTCCGAAGAGGTGGAGAACTAATTTTCCCACTATACCAGTACCATAATTCTGAAAAAACTCATAACATCAATCCGGACTTTATAAAATACATAGAAAAAAAATATGGTATAAGACCATCACCAGAGGAGATTTTACATTACATTTATGCTATTCTTCAATCCCCTGAATACGGGAAAAAATATGAATCAATTCTACGATATGACTTCCCAAGGATTCCTTTTGTAGATGATTATAATCAATTCAAGGAATTATCCGAAATTGGTGAATATTTGACGGATTTACACTTGATGAAGAAAAAATTGAATGTGAAAACTAAATTTGATGTTGAAGGTTCTAATATTGTAGAAAATGTGAAGTATGCTGATGGGAAAGTTTGGATAAATAAAGAACAGTATTTTGAAGGAGTTACAGCCATAGTTTGGGATTACCACATTGGTGGTTATCCAGTTCTAGATAAGTTTCTTGATGAAAGAAAAAAGAAAAATAAAAAATTAACTAACCCTGAAATAGAAAATTTCTTCCAGATTGTCGAAATTATTAAATTAACCGTGGTAATTAAGAAAAAAATTGACCGGATTTTAGAATAAAAAAATATTACAATATAGAAAAAATAATACAAAAAAGAAATCCACCCTTCAACAAAATTTATACGGTGGAAACATACTTACCTCATTTTAATTAACTTTTTTTACTAAATAAAAACCATGATGCTGTTATTATTGATATAAATGTCTTAAATTGATATTTTTACTATATACTATTAAAAGGAAGTTGATGAATTATTGTATTAATTTAAGTATAACTTTCATGCCAAAAATGCTAATAAATATAACAATTTTGCTATACTACTTCCAACATGTGATCAGTTTCTTTTTTAATAATTCAGTAATCAAAATATCAATTAGTAAAACATCAATTTAATCCATTGATTATTTTATGTATTTTAATTTAATACACTTATCCCCATCCTGGTGTAACCCAAAAGGTTACAGTGGGCTAATTTTTAGCAACCTTTATATAGCTCTAAACTATAGACTTTAAACTGGAAATCACATGGTTTTCCAAGAGAACCGTAGGATGACCGGGGCGTGAATATAATGAGCTTTTTAGATCGCTTAAAAAACGTATTTAGTGGCGGAGAAGAGCCAGAAAATAAAGATAAAGTGGCAAAATCAGAGAAAGAAAAGCCCCCGGTTGAAGAAAAAGAAACAGTAACACAAGAGACAGTCAAAGAAGTTCCTGAGAAATCAGAACCAACAGAATCAACAGAACCAGAAAACCCTGCTGAAGAGACGCCGGTGGAAGCCAAAGAGGAACCGGTGGAAGAAAAACCAGTAACTGAGGAAAAACCTTCAGAAACAACTGTTGAAACATCAGAACCAGAAAAAACAACGGAATCAGAACCTGATACAAAGATTCAAGAAGAAGTTGAACCGGAAAAGGCTGAAGCTGAAGAATCTGAAGCTGAAGAACCAGCCAAATCAGAAGAAAAGCCAAAAAAAGAAAGGAGTGAAAGCATGACTTTACTGCAAAGTGATGAAAATCTAATAACCCGTGCAGATGTAGATGAAGATTTCAAACAGGAAATCATGGATGCTGGCGCAGAGTCAGTGGCAATATGTTTCCAGTGCGGTACCTGTACTGGTGCTTGCCCATCAGGAAGGAGAACCCCATACCGAATAAGGGGAGTAGTTAGAAGGGCTGTAATGGGACTCAAAGAAGATGTAATATCCGATGATTCCATCTGGATGTGTACCACCTGTTACGAATGTCAGGAAAGATGCCCACGTGGAATTAAAATCGTGGATATTGTTAAGATCATACGAAACGAAGCTGCCCAGGCTGGTTTCATGGCACCTGCACACAAAATGACCGGATTATTCGTTACAAAAACCGGCCACGGTGTTCCAATCAACGACGCCACCATGGCACTACGAAAAAGTGTTGGTCTAGATGAACTACCACCAACCACTCACCAGTTCCCAGAAGCACTGGAAGAAGTACAAACAATAGTTAAAGCCACTGGTTTCGACAAACTCATTGGCTACAACTGGGAAACAGGAGAACTAGAATAAGGTGATAAAAATGGCATTCGCATATTTCTTAGGATGTATAATGAACAACCGGTACCCTGGAATTGAAAAGGCAACCCGGATCATGTTTGACAAACTGGACATCGAACTACAGGACATGGAAGGAGCATCATGCTGCCCAGCACCAGGAGTATTCGGATCATTCGACCGAACCACCTGGGCTGCCATCGCCGCCAGGAACATAACCATAGCCGAAGAACAGGGTAACGACATCTTAACCGAGTGTAATGGATGTTTCGGATCATTATTCGAAACCAACCACATGCTCCACGAAGATGAAGAGATGAAAGAAAAAATCAACGCTGTTCTAGCCGAAGCCGGCCGCGAATACAAAGGTGAAATCAACGTAAGACACTTTGCTGAAATCCTCTACAACGATGTTGGACTGGACAAACTAGCAGAAACTGTGACTAACCCTCTAAACCTCAACGTTGCAGTACACTACGGCTGTCACTTCCTTAAACCTAGTGCAGAAATCGATATCGACGACCCAATTCAGCCAACCATTATGGATGAACTGGTGGAAGTAACCGGAGCAAAATCTGTACCTTACCGGGACAAAATGATGTGCTGCGGAGCTGGTGGTGGAGTAAGATCCAGAGATATTGATGTAACCCTATCATTCACCCGTGAAAAACTCCAGAACATGAAAGAAGCAGGAGTAGACGCCATAGTAAACGTTTGCCCATTCTGCCACTTACAGTTCGATGTAGGACAGACCGAAGTAAACAAAGCCTATGATGAAAATTGGGACATACCTGTTTTCCACCTGGCACAACTCTACGGACTGGCAATGGGAGTCAGCAAAGACGACCTAACTGTCGATGCTCACCAGATTTGTGTAGATTCCGCACTTGAAAAGTGTGAAGAAGGCTACATCTCTGCTGAAGTAGAAGAACTGGACAAAATAACTGGTGGAGAATAAACACATTCTCCTTTCAACTTTTTTTTCCACCCATAAGTTTTTTATTTTTCAAAATACTAATTAGATACTAATTTTAACTAAAAATTAACCCAACTTATAAAGAGGTGTTTTTTTGTTCGTAGCTACTCTAGCCGGAGTTTTCAAATACATGGAATTACCGGAAAAATACGGTCCTTTTGTACAGTACAAAGCATCTATAGATGATAAAACAATAAATGAAAATGATGATATTGCTATCCTTGATATTACAGGCACAGAAAGTGTTCATGTACTGTTTTTAGACTTATACAAAAACATGAAAGAGATCGATGAGGAGCTTAAGGCCGCAGATGCCAAACTCAACCACCGCTCAAAACAGGTTCTGGAAGGTTACCTATGAGTGAATTACCAGCAGAACAGACATGGCTGGTGCTGGTGGAGCTTCTCACTGATCTTAGAAAGAAGGACATTGAGATTCCCAAAAAAATCACCAAAAACATCCAGATGGCCAAAACCACCATTAACTTCTACAAGGTGGATCCCACCGACCCTCAAAGACAGGTGGAGGTCAAACGAATCAATGAGTTTTTAACCTCAATACAGGACGCTCTAATGACTTTAGCTGAACAATTAGGTTCAGAATACGCTGACACATGGACAGATAAACTTTTAAGAGCTTCAAGGGGAGAAATAGTCTACCCGCCCAAGAAAACAGAGTCTAAATTTGTGGTTGGCGCCCCATCAGGATTTTCCATGGTCCGGATGAACTTCAAAGCCCCCCTATCTGAAGACAGGGTTCAGGAAATTGCAGAATACGAAAATGTCATCATTGAATTCGAGGAAGATACCCTTCTGGTGGTGTACGGGGATAAGGAAAATATTAAGAAAAGTCTACAGGAACTTTCCTCATTCTTCAAGGAACAACTAAAGGATATGGAATAAAGAAAATGATCATGTGGGGATATTTCACGATTCGTTCCCAATACAATTTTTTAAGCCCAATACAATTCTTTAAGAATAGATCATTTAGATTTCAACCTACATTAGATGAAGTGTTTAAACTCAATTTGAAGTGTTCAAAAAGTTGAAGTGTTCAAACTCAATTTTTTAAGTTAAGGGGAAAAACCTATGAAAATACTTGCTGTAAGCGATCTCCATGGTGAAATAAAACCCATTATCACCTACTTAGAGAATAATAAAGTGGATCTGATAATTGTAGCCGGAGACATAACCCATTTCGGCCCTCCAGAATTGGGAGAGGATCTATTAAATGAAATCAGTTCATTCGAAATACCGGTAATGGCCATACCTGGAAACTGTGACCCTGAATCAATCCATACCAACATAGACAACTCCCAGGCCATAAATATCCATGCCAGGAACGTGATAATTAGAAACATAGGGATATGCGGCTTTGGAGGATCAAACCCCACACCCTTTGACACCCCCCTTGAATTTGAGGAGGTTCAAATCTATGATGAAGCTAAAAGGGCTATTGAGAAGATAAAAAATGAAAAAATTACCCTCTTCATCACCCATGCCCCACCTTACAATACCAAAACCGACCTCTTACCTTCCGGGGTGCACGTGGGGAGTAAGAGCTTGCGTAAAATAATTGAAGATGTGCAACCTACGGTGAACATCTGCGGTCACATACACGAAGCCAGTGGCACTGATAAGATTGGTAAAACCACCATCGTAAACCCAGGGGAACTATCCCAAGGCCATGCATGTTTAATTCAAATTCCAGACGATTCCCAAGATGAAAAAATCGAAACTGAAATTATAAAACTTTAAAGTCAACAATCGCTTTTTAATGTTTCCGGGATAAAAAAATCCTAAGAGAAAATGATTTAAATGATGTTGACAAATAATATCTTGATTTTTTTAAATCTTTACGTTGTTCCCATATTGAGGTGAGATTAATGATTATGGTTGAAGGAGAAGTAAGCGGGAAAAAATACAGGGAACCCTTTTCCAAGGGAGTTTTAGCCAGGTCTTTAACCCGTGCGGAAATGGATCCCAACAAGGCCTACACTTTCTCCTCCCAGATCGAAGCTCAACTCAAAAAAGATGGCGTTAAATTAATCAAGCTGGATGACTTGGTGAATATCGTCCGTGAAAGGCTCAAAGAAGAAGATAGTGAAATAGCAGTCCAATACGGGCTTTGGAAAAGAATAAGAAAGTGTCAGGACCCTTTAGTTATTCTTATAGGGGGTTCATCAGGAGTGGGAACTTCCTCCATAGCATTCGAGGTGGCCAACAGGTTGGGAATCCGTAACATGATCAGTACAGATATGATACGGGAGGTAATGCGTAAAATCGCATCGAAAGACCTTCTCCCCACCATCTATGAATCTAGCTATACTGCTTACCGCTCCCTCCGCATACCACCACCCCCAGAACTGGATGAAGTATTAATAGGATTCAGAGATCATGTGGATACAGTGAGTGTGGGTGTGGAAGCAGTTATTGAACGATCCATAACCGAAGGTATCAGCATAGTTATTGAAGGAGTCCACATAGTGCCCGGATTCATCAGGGAAGATCTGGTTTCACGGGACAATGTGCACATGTTCATTTTAACCCTGGAAGATGAAGAAGTTCATAAAGGCAGATTTTACTCAAGGTGCAGGCAACAATGGGCAAGAAGGCCCCTTGAAAGGTACATGAATTACTTTGGAGCAATCAGAAGAACTCACAAATATTTCGAGAGTCAGGCCAACAAGTACCATGTGCCAGTGATCGAAAACATTGACATCACTACTACCATTGAATCGATTATTGAAGATATTACTAAAACCTATGGAAGTGAAGACCATGTTACAGAAACTAAAGGTTAAGGATGTAATGAGCCAGGCGGTTATAACTGTCCCTCCCACTGAAGATGTTGTATTTGCCTTTGAAAAACTGATGAAGCACAAAATAAGCTCACTACCAGTTGTGGATGATAATGAGAAACTGGTGGGGATTGTCACCGCTACTGATCTCGGCCACAACCTGATACTGGATAAATATGAACTGGGAACCACTGTAGGGGAAGTGATGGTTGATCAGGTAATCTATGTATCTCCTGAAGATGACCTGGCCACTGCAGTGCGGAAAATGCATGAATACGGTTCAGATGAGGGTATAATCAACCAGCTAATAGTACTGGATGATCATGAATTAGTGGGTATTGTTTCCGATGGGGATATAATAAGATCCATCAAAATTTAACATTTTACCCCAAATTTAATACCTTTTTCTCCATTCATTTCTCTTTTTAAATGTCTAAATAACTTGCAGTTGATATGAATGAATAATCCCTATCTAAAATATTTCTTATTGATTTAGGAGGATTAGTTTCTGTGTATGCTTAAAACTACGGATTTGTTTTGTAATAGGCTACTTGTTTGTTTTGTAGTAGGCTACTTGTTTGTTTTGTAATAGGCTTAATTCTTTTTTATAGGTCTACTTTGAGTTTTAGAATAAGTTCTGATTGTTTGAATAGACTGATATTTTTTAATTAATTTATTAGGAAACAAAACTATCTGGTGATTCTAATGGTTCAATCTGAGGAAGGTTCTGAGAAAAAGAAAAAAGAGAATTTTGTTTTTATCAGCTCTTAGGAGTTACTCTGGGGGTGAATGAATCACATAAATTAGGAAACTTCTTGGTTAATTCCATTTCCAGTTTTTCAATTATTTCCTCTTCTATCTCAGGACTCTTTTGAGCAGAAACCGAGAAAGAATCTGAACTGAGAGAAACATTAAGGATCTCTTCACCGATATTGAACTCCATGGGTATGGCTTTACCAGCATCCAGTGTTTCAACCATGTCTGCCATGATATCACCACTTATTTTAAGCAGTTTAGTCCCCTGAGGAGTGTAGGTTTCGTTTTGAGTTTGTATTTTTTTTATACGGAACGGGGCACAGCCTTCAGTCCGTGCAGCCTTCCGGTTAGTCCAGAATATGGTTACCATCACTTTTTTCTCATTGTCCAGTCCACTTTCAAATTCCAGTTCCCGCATGATTCACCCTCCAGTTTCCCTCTTGAATTTTTTATTTTAATTTTTCACATTAGTCCGGTATTCATTAAATTCCTAAAGCCCCATTAAATCTGCTTAAGTTATTTAGTTACTCTCACATTTTTTTAATCTTCACAGCCATTTCCTGACCTATCTGGTAACACTTATCCAACTGGTCACCGGTGGGTACATAGTTAACCTCATATTTATCTAAAACTTCAAATCCACATTTAGTTAGGGTGTCGGCTACTTTGTCCACGGCTTTACCACTCCAACCCTTGGATCCGAAGGTAACTGCTAATCGTTTAACTCCGGTGCGCTGGAAGCTGAGGCCCTCCAGGTAATAGAGCAGGTCTCCGGCACTGGGGTATGGTCCGTTGAAGAGAGTTGGTATTCCCAGAAGCAAGGCTTTACTATCCAGGATATCATTAACCATTTCGCTACGTTCATCAGTATGCATGAAGTACATGGCCACATCCACACCCCCACTCATGAGACCCTCAGCCAGGGCATGGGCCATCATACGAGTGGAATAATGCATAGTATCATAGATGATAGTTGCTTTGTCTTTACACTGGCCAGTGGCCCAGTTGGTGTAGGCAGTGATGATCTTCAGGGGATCAGTCCAGATCTGACCATGGGCCGGGGCGATAACTTTAATCTTCTCCAGCAACCCCAGTTCCTTAACCTCCTCCAGCTTGCGCACCACCAGCATAGAGGCCGGGGTCACCAGGTTGGCGTAAAACTTTTGGGCAGCATTCATCAACACGTATTCTGGTATTTCATGATCATACCGCTCCCTGAAACAGAGATGCTGGCCAAAGGCATCATTGGAAAACAGTATACCTTCATCCAGGAGGAGGGTGAACATGCTGTCTGGCCAGTGTAACATTTTGGCATCCAGGAAGGCCAGGGCACGGCCCCCTATTTCCAGGGTATCACCGGTCTTTACTGGATGAAAATCAGCATCTGCTAGTACTGGGTAGTGCTGTTTCAAACCATTTATTGCCACCTGGCTACAGTAAATAGGGGCCCCTGGGAAACGCTTGTGAATCTCGGATAGTGCACCGCTATGATCCTTTTCAATATGGTTCTGGATAATCACATCGATCTTCAATTCCCGGTTCTCCTGGGCAAAAGCATCCTCTATCCTACCCCATAACTGGGCTGAAGAACCCGGATAAGTGTTATCTACCACTGCAACCTCATCATCTCCAAATACTAAGAAGGCATTGTATGTGGTTCCTTTAAGGGTGTAACCGTGATAATCCCGGATATCCCAATCAATAACTCCAATCCAGTACACACCATCTGCAATCTTAACCGCGTCTGCTTTCATTATTTCCCTCCTATAAAAATCAAAAAGATCCTGCCTATAACTTAATAATTATCTATGATCTAGTGCATATATTTTTTATTACCAACAGTTCTAAATAATTTCACGATAATTCGCTGTTTCTGGAATCGTGAAAAAGAAGTTTTTAGCTTGTTATTCATTGAAAAAATCTTTATAATATTCTTTTATTCATTCTTCTAAAAAATTAAGTGAATTTTTTAATGTATTAGGGATATTTTTCAATTCATTGAATAGTTCAATAGGATGGCCAAACCTGCAGAAATGGCAATACAGGCGGGAATGGTCACAACCCAGGTGGTGGCAATGTTTTTAATCACATCCAGTTTAATGGTTCTGGTACCTCTAGCTAACCCCACTCCAATAACTGTTCCCACCAGGGTCTGGGTTGGTGAAACTGGCATTCCCAGAGTGGCGAAGAGGAAAACAACTGATGCTGCGGATATCTGTGCTGCAAAACCCCTTGATGGGATGAGATCAGTTATTCTCCGCCCCACCGTGTCGGTGATTCTCCCCCCAGCCACCAGAATCCCAATAACAATTCCCAGGGCTCCGATGAATTTAATGTCCAACCCGGTACTGGCTCCGAAGGCATAATAGAGCACACCAGTGGCCACGGCAATGTCAATAGCCCCCACATTCAGTGCTGCGAAGGCAGAACTACCAATCTGAAGGTAGGAGAAAACCTTCTCCAAACGACCCTTAACTGCAATATCCTTAACTTTATCTAAAAACGTATTTTTAAGAAGATAATAGAGTAAAAATCCTATAGTCAACCCTATCAGAGGGGATAAAACCCAGCTAGCCAGGATAAGGCCTAAAACATTAAGGTTCATATTATTAATACCCACCGTTACCAGGCCATAGCCAAAAACAGCACTGATAATGGCATCGGAGCCGGATATGGGTATTTTTTTAATAAGAGTAATGGTTATCCACAGTGCAGCGGCCAGAGTGATTATAAAAGCCCCAGCAGCAGGCAGGAGGTCGGCATTGATTATCCCACTACCCACAGTTTTTATCACATTATTTCCTAGATACATCGCCCCGATAAATTCGAATATTGCACCCAAGATCAGGGCTTTTCGCATGGTAAGGGAACCACTACCCACAGTTGTCCCCACCGAGTTTCCAATGTCATTGGCAGCGATGTTGAAGGCCATGTAGACACTGATAACCACACCAATTATAAGGAGCCATTCCATGCTATTAATTATGATGGGGATGGTTGAAATATTTTTGACCCAAGTATTACATACACATTTTCTAAGGATAAAACACAGGAATTAAGGGATTTAAAACCTTCCATATAAATTCCCCATTTTTTTGGAAATTTTTAAAGTTGTAAAACTTACCTTCAACTGACAGTTTGCTCGTAACCTTAACTTTTTTTACTCGGCAGTTTCGTTTCTTGATCGTAACCTTAAAATACCATCAGTACCAACATTAACTGGGCTAGACTGGAGGGTCAGGGGTCCTCTGTAAGCGCACATCCCCTATATGGTGCAGTCGAAGTTCAAGGGGCGGCAGTTTGAATGGGTGTTGGCCCAGTATCTCAACGTAGAAACCTCGTCCCGCAGGATTAGTGGTGGCAGAGCTTCAGCTGGAGGGCTGGAGTAAACTGTCTTAACCAAGGGAACGGGTCAGGTCTGGAAAGAAGCAGCTCTACCTTAGACAGCTGATGCTTGCGGAGTAACGGGGCGGAGTTGGGATTCAGGATCACCAGCATCCAGGAGGGCTGTCCACCCTTGAACACGCCCACTTAAACTTATAAAACCAATCAACCGTTAAATATGGTGAATAAAAAAAATATAACGTAAACCATTAATTCCGGTATGATCCCAGATGTTAAAAACATTTATAAACCATCACCAATAGATAATGAAAAATCCATTCTAGAAAAATCCCCTATCTTTAAATAGTAGGGTTGACAATGTTTTAACTACCACTTTTTTATATTCATATGCAGGGGTGGCCCAGCCTGGTACGGCGTGGGACTGCTAATCCCATGATCCTTTGGATCTCGCGGGTTCAAATCCCGTCCCCTGCGTTTCATAATTATTAACCCAAGGCTTTATTCATCTAAAAGTTAAAGTAATATAAAAATAACTCTACTGATGACATTTCTGAAAATATAGATGCACACGCAGGGATAATCAATGGATTTAATATATCTGGAAATTCTAATTATTCTAATTTTAGTGATCCTAAATGGTGTTTTTGCCCTTTCTGAGATTGCCATAATCACATCCCGAAGGATAAAACTGCAAAAGATGAGCCAAGCCGGGAACAAAAATGCGGATATCGCCATCGAACTATCAGAATCACCAAATCAATTTTTATCCACCATACAAATCGGAATAACACTAATTGGTATTTTAGCCGGTGCTTTTGGTGGTGCAACCATTGCTGAAAACCTATCCCGTAGCCTGGCAGGCATCCCTCTTTTACAACCCTACAGTGAAGCACTAGGATTTTTAATAGTGGTTCTGATTATCACCTACCTCTCCCTGATAGTGGGGGAACTGGTTCCCAAGAGAATAGCCCTGAACAACCCGGAACAAATTGCGGTGAAGATTGCCAAGCCAATGAAGTACCTATCAAAAATCGCATCACCACTAGTTGCTTTACTCAGTTTATCCATGGAAACAGTTCTCAAGATCCTCCAGGTGAAGGAAGCACAGGAAGAAAACGCTTCCGAAGAAGAAATCAAACTCCTCATCGAAGAAGGTACCCAAACCGGGGAGTTCGAGAAAACAGAGGAAGACATAATAAAACGAGTATTCCTCCTGGATGATAGAAGAGCCAGCTCACTCATGACCCCCAAAACAGGGATAACCTGGCTAGATGTGGATGATTCCGTGGAAAACATTAAAGCAAAAATAACCGGAAGTAAAAGAGCCATGTTTCCAGTGGGAAAAAATTCTCTGGACAACTTTTTGGGTGTAATACAGTTAAAGGACCTTTTTGAGGTGGAAATAGAAAATGGGAACACTCTTAAAGAGTACCTTAAAAGTCCCATAATAGTCCCGGAAAGTTCCGATGTTCTGGACATCCTCAACCTGTTTAAGGAATCCCAGGATAATGTGCACATGGCCATTGTGGTGGACGAGTACGGGAGCATTGAAGGATTAATCACCCTAAACGACATCCTGGAAGCAATTGTTGGGGAAATTCCAGCCATTGATGAACCAGATGAACCAAAAGCTATCCAAAGACCAGATGGGAGCTGGTTAATCGACGGAGCTATATCAATCGAAGAATTTAAGGAAACATTGGGTGTAAAAGCTTTACCTGATGAAGAAAGGGAATTTTACCAAACTCTAGCCGGTTTTATACTAAATTATTTAGGTAAAATACCAAATACCGGGGAATCATTCCAATCAGGGAACCTTACTTTTGAAGTTGTGGATATGGATGGCCACCAGATTGATAAGGTCCTGGTTTCTCATAAACAAAACTAATTTTAGGGATTGTTCCATTTAGTATGAACTCCCTGACCAGTTCCAATTAAAGGCCAATTACTGAAATTTTCGTCATTGCTTTAACCAGAATTTGGAAGTTTAATTGACCTAATAATGGGAAAAAATAAGAATATCCACAGTACAAATTATATATAGAAATTAATTTTAAACCAGTTAACTGTGGGGGTAAGGGTAATTTGGCTAAATAAAATAGGTTTAATCCTTAAACTGGGGCGTTTACCATTTCTTTTATTTGGTTTGCTGTGTTTTACCACCGGTGCACTATTGGCAATATTTTTAAACACGCCTTTTTTTTGGGATAGGTTTCTATGGGGATACACAGTTTTACTATTTGCCCATCTATCGGTTTCCTACACCAATGATTACTGGGATTTTGAGGTGGATCACTACAACCAGCCCACCCTTTTTGCAGGAGGAAGTGGTGTTCTGGTTCAAAATCCGGAGCTCCGGCCATTTGCAAAAAAGTTCGGAATCATATTAATCATTCTATCATTATCCCTGGCTGTGATTTTCTCACTTATTTATTCATCCTCAACATTCCTTTTAATCGCCATTTTTGGGAATTTCCTGGCGTGGTACTACTCAGCACCCCCATTAAAACTATCTTACAGGGGATTTGGTGAGATTGCAACTGCTCTGAGTGGATTCATATTACCCGCAGCAGGTTACGTGGCGATTTACGGGCACCTGGATTTAAAAATAGTCCTGTTCACCTTGCCATTTGTCATTTTCATGACTAGTTTTATCTTAAGTGTTGAAATCCCGGATATGGAGGGTGATAAAAAAGGCCATAAAAAGACTTTTATAGTGAAAAACGGGCGAAAAAAAGGTTTCATAGTTATTGGTTTGGTAGGGTTGCTGGGAACACTGTCCCTCATACTCCTGTCTCTTTCCAGCATCTTCCCGGGGATCAACTTCCAGTTACTGGCATTGATGTCACTAGTCCCCTCACTGGTGGGTATGTACCTTCTTATCAGTCGCACATCCAAAAGAGAAAGGGCAACCAAACTTGTAAATTGGAATATCCTGGTTCTGGTAGTTTTCATCACTGTTTTTGATCTTTATTTCCTGGTAGGGGTTATGAGAAATTATTTTTGATCCAGAACCATATCCACAAATTCAAGGGGCATGGAAGATTTTAAGGATACCTCTTCCCTGGAGAAACCCTGTTGGGCGAACCTTCTCACCACCAATTCCAGGGGTTCACCCACCTCGATGATATAACCATCCCGGTCATAAAAACGCATAACCCTCTGCCCCCAGGGTTGCTCCCGTATCCTGTGGAGGAATTTAGTGTTAATTGAATCCAATCTGTCCTGAACACCATCCAAATCCTCAGATTCCAAGTACAATTCTAAAAAATTCTTCTTAACTCGGGTATCTATGGGGTCTGATTCCCCTAAAAGTCCCTGATAGTGTCTAGCGTCGTGGATGGCAAAACCGCCCTTAAAGGCCACGTTAGCCCCGTGATCCATTTCCACCTCCTGCTCCAGAACCTCTTCATAGAACTGGCGAGATTTTTGGATGTCTTCCACTGCACATTAAGGGACATATGTAATTGATTTTCATTTAATACCTCAAGCTTATAATTACTTCAGAAATTATCATTAATTTCAGAGTTATTTATTCGGAAATTTCATTAATTCTAATCTAAATGCCTTCCATCTTCTGGATGGCAGTTCCCAGTCTCTTCATTCCCTCAATGATCTCATCTTCACAGCAGTTGGAGAAATTCAGCCGCATGGTATTTGTTTCAGGGTTTTCAGTGTAGAATGTTTCTCCGGGTACAAAGGCAACCTTTTCTTTAAGGGCCAGTTCGAATAAGTCCATGGCTGACATACCTTCTGGTAGGGTGACCCATAAAAACATCCCACCCTCAGGGGCAGTGTGTTTAACCCCTTCTGGCAGGTAATCCTTGATGGACTGGACCATCTGGTCCCTCTGGGATTTGTAGAGTTTCCTAATGTTCTGGATATGGCTGTCCACATCGTTATCCTGGAGGTACTGGTAGACCACCCTCTGGGTGAAGTAGTTGGAGTGGAGATCAGAGGCCTGCTTGGCAGTTACCAGTTTATCCATAACCTCGGGAGGAGCCACAATCCAGCCCATCCTCATACCCGGGGAGACGATCTTGGAAAAGGTTCCAAAAAGGATTGAATCCGGGAGCAGTGACTTTATAGGGGGTATATTTTCCCCAATGAACCGTATTTCACCGTAGGGGTTGTCTTCAACCAGGGTGGAGTCGTGTTCAGTGAGAATTTCCGCAACTTCCTGTCTTTTATCCTTTGAGTAGGTAATTCCCGTGGGGTTCTGGAAACTGGTGACTGAGTAGAAGAGTTTGATTTCTTCCTTATTCAGGGTTTTTTCCAGGGCATCGGTGTCTACCCCATCCTCCAGAAGTGGCACGGAATGGAATTGTGGTTCATACAATCCAAAGGCCTGTATCGCAGCGAGGTAAGTGGGTCTTTCCATAACCACTCCATCATCACGGTCCAGGAAAACCTTCCCCACCAGGTCCAGGCACTGCTGGGACCCATTGGTTATCAGAATATCATCCCCTCCCACTTCCAGACCTTGCCTTTTATATCGCTGGGCTATAAGTTCCCTTAAAGGACGGTAACCCTCAGTGGTGCTGTACTGGAGAACTCTATCACCATCTTCAGTTAGAACCCGGGATGTGGCATCTTTAATGGCATCCACCGGGAAGGACTGGGGATTGGGAAGTCCACCAGCAAAGGAAATCATATCCTCATCATCGGTGACCTTCAAAATTTCCCGGACAAAAGACCTTGGTATTTTATTCATACGACGAGCAAAACGGTAACTCATGAAAAATCCTCTTAATATGGTTTAATAAGCTCATATTTAGTTTAATAAGCTTTTACTTTGGTTTAATTAAGTTTAGTATAAATTCTAAATAAAATGATCTTCACCTAATCACTGGAATGATATTCCACTTATCGATAGATGAATGTTTCATCAAGAATAAATATTTACCCTGAAACATTATTTAAATATCTTCTTTATGGATGGAACTCCCTATCATATGAAAATATTATTTCTTACTCCCGTAACTGCGCACATGTTCCCAGGCCTGATGATATTTTTCAAAACCATCCATCTGAGTGTAAATAGTCGTGTTTTCCCGGTTAAAGAGTTCCCGGTCTTGGCCCACGGGGCATACTTTGATACACAAGCCACAAGGGGACCGGTATTCTCGTCTCAGTTTCCGGCTGCGGGTGGCACAGGATATCTTATTTATTAAGGGTGGGAAATCCGTTTTGGATACTGTTTCACCTTCAGATGTTCCCCTATCAGAATATTCTGATTCAATAGCCCTCACTGGACAGTTCTCCGCGCAGGATAAACAACGGGTGCACAGATCATCACCGGGAATGGGGGTTCCCTCCATTTTAAGAGTGGTGAATATACTGGTAAAACGCACCCTGGGCCCCCAATCTGGTGTTAGGAGAACGTTGTTCAAACCAAAGGATCCTAAACCAGCCAGGTAAGCAGCGTGTTTATGGGAAAAAAATGTTAAGGGTTTTTCCAGGAGTACCTCAATATCACCGTAACCATCCCTCGGCAGGGAAATGGAAGGATATCCCTTCAAATTAAGGAAGTTAGCTATTTCATAGGCCTTCTCATCCAGCAAGATGTTCACTGTCTCATAGAGTTCATGGTAATAGATAGAAGGAGCAGTTTCCACAATGGGAAGCTGCACTGGTAAACCAATCACCACCACTGTACGTGCCTCGGGATAAATGGATTGGGGCCAGAACTCTCTGGGTATCCAGTTGGAAAAATGTTGCGGGAGCTCTTCAGGGGGGTTTTCCCACTGTTCCACTGGTGCAAAGCCCACCATGGGTATTCCTAGACATGAACATTTATCCAGAATTTCTGATTTAATTGTGGAAGTAGCGGTTTTCATTTAATAACTCCCCCATGATAATATGTTTTTAAATACTATGTTTTTCAGGGAAATAAAAATAGTGAAGGAATTGTTTAATCCCTATTTTTATACCATTTAAATCCTTCAAACCATAATACACTCAGCATACCCGCTGCCAAGCACAGGAGTATCTCCCAGAAACTGAGGGGGCAGAATTTGAACATTTGCTGCAGGGGTGGGAAGTACAGGATCGCTGCTAAAAATATAACCGCGCCTCCTAAAACCCACCAGAGTGCCTGGTTGGGGGAGCGTAGTGTCTGGTATATGGTACGGGACCAGGAACGGTTGGTTAGTATGAGGGCCAGGTTGGCGAAGATCAGGGTGATGTAGCTCAGTGTACGGGCACTGGCTTCTCCATGCCAGTTAAGACCCACCAGGTACATGGCCAGGACAAATATGAGCACAACTATCCCCTGCAGAACACTCATTCCAATGTTTTTCCGGTTGAATAATCCTTCACTGGAACTTCGTGGAGGGCGATTCATAACATTCTTCTCAGGAGGTTCTGCCTCAAAGACCACGGAACAGGCCGGGTCAATGATGAGTTCCAGGAACACGATCTGCACTGGGAATAATACCAGGGGCCACTGGAAGAGTACTGGTAAAAAGGACATTCCAATGATGGGAACATGCACTGCAAAGATGTAGGCCGTGGCTTTTTTTAGGTTGTCATAGATGCGGCGGCCCATCTTCACCGTGGCCACAATGGATGAGAAATCATCCTCCAATAAAACCAGTGAAGATGCTTCCCTGGCCACATCAGTACCACGCCCACCCATACTTATACCTATCTGGGCGGATTTAAGGGCCGGGGCATCATTAACACCATCCCCTGTCATGGCCACTGTCTCGCCATTGGATTTAAAGGCCTCCACCAGGCGCAGTTTCATCTCGGGCACCATACGGGCAAAGATGTTAACATCCTGAACCCGGTCTTTCAGGGTTTCATCATCCATTGCATCCAGTTCATCCCCAGTGATGACCATTTCTGGCTGATTGAGTCCAATCTTTTGGGCTATGTTCCGGGCAGTGCCAGGGTAGTCTCCAGTGATCATTACCACCCTTATGCCAGCCTGGTAACATTCCTCCACTGCCTGGGGTACTTCGTCACGAACCGGGTCCAGGAATCCCACCAGTCCCAGGAACTGGAAGTTAAAGTCATGCTGCTTTCCAGGGAGATCTTTCTGAGTAAATGATCCACAGGCCACCCCGATTATCCTCAAACCCTCACTGGCCATCTGGGATATGTTACGGGACAATTGTTCCAGTTCTTGTGGTTCCATGTGGCAGAGATCAGCCACTGCTTCTGGTGCTCCTTTAGTGGCGATTATGTAATCCTCACCATCTGGGGATTGCCAAACATGGGACATGGCCAGGAGTTCCTGGGATAAGGGGTATTCCTTGACGAGTTTCCAGTCCTCATGCAGGTGTTCGGTTTCCTGGAGGGTGTTATTTCCAAACTTTTTAAGGGATTTCTCCATGGGGTCAAAGGGGTCCCGTTGACTGGCCAAAATACTGAACTCCACCAGTTCATGGAAGGACTCTGGAAGGTGGTTAGTGTCACTGGTCACATCATAAAAGTCAGTGCCATTCATGATTTTACCCACCGACATCTGGTTCAATGTTAAAGTACCAGTTTTATCCACGCAGAGGACGGTGGTGGATCCCAGTGCCTGGATGGCATGGGAACGCCGTGTTAGGACGTTTTTCTGGCTTATTCTCCAGGCACCCAGTGCCAGGAAGATGGTTAAAACCACTGGGAATTCTTCCGGGAGGATGGCCATGGCCAGGGTTATACCAGCCAGGAAACCATTAAGCCAGTCCAGTCTGGTGACTCCGTAGATCACCACCACCGCGGCACAAAGGGCCACACCCAGGAGGGCCATGTTCCTTACCAGGGCACGGGTTTCCTTCTGGAGGCTGGTGTCTTCTGTTTCCAGGCTCTGGAGGCGCTTACCAATACGACCTATCTCCGTGTCCAGGCCGGTGGAGATGACCTGGGCCACTCCCTGACCCTGCACCACCAGGGTTCCGGAGTAAATGGAGGGAAGCCCATCACCACCAGGGGGGTGCATGTCCATTAAACCCCCACACTGCACCTTACGCACCGGTACTGATTCTCCGGTGAGGAAAGATTCATTGATGAGTAGGTTGCTGCAGTCCAGGATTACCCCATCTGCAGGTACTCGGTCACCTTCCTTGAGCATGATTATGTCCCCGGTAACCACTTCCCGTCCAGGAATCCTCTTCTCACGCCCATCACGGATGACCAGTGCCCGGGGACTGGAAAGATCACGGAGAGCCTCCAGGGTACGTTCAGTTTTACGTTCCTGGTAAAAGGTGATCCCCATGATCACGAATACAAATCCCAGGAGCATCAACGCCTCCTGAAGATCTCCCAGAACAAGATAAATAGCACCACAGGCAATAAGGAGGAGGAACATGGGTTCCCGGATTACCTCTAAAACAATGGCTAAGATGGATCTCTGTTCAGTTGATGGGAGCTCATTGAAACCATATTCTGTAATTTTCTGGGTTGCTTCTTCCTCGGTGATTCCTCTGATATTCTCCAGGTCCATTTCATTTACCATTGTTACTCTCCATATATACCGTGGTTATCTCCATGCTAGGTGGATTATTTTTTTTGTCATGAATTAAATGAAAACATTATCTGAGTGGATTAAGATATGAAAACGGACATATATATCTTTTTCCCTTTATTGGGGTGTTAGGATTCCCTAATTGCTGAAAATAGAATGTTAGGGTTATCTAATTCGTGATAGGGCTGCCTAACTTTTAAAAATTCAAAAAAAAGCAATTATTTTATCATTAACTGAAATATTAACAATTCAAGTTAAAAATTAAAGAAAAAATTAATTAAATTGTCCTTTTAGTGTGATATTCATCCCTTTGAATTAAAAATAAAAGAAATAATGGAATTAACTTGTCATTTTGAAGTTGAAATCCTTTTGATTAAAAAAAAATGAAGAAAAAATGTTCTGGAGGGTTGATTTTTTCACCAGCCTATGGACTCCAGACGATCCATGGCCTCTTTTAGATCCTGGTAGGATGCGGCGTATGATATGCGGAAGTGTCCCGCACCATACTGGCCAAAGGAAGTGCCAGGAACCAGAACCACATCTTTTTTAAGAGCTTCTTCTACGAATTTTTCTGGATCATCAATGGAGGGGAAAACGTAGAAGGCTCCGTGTGGTAAGTTGCATTTTATTCCCATATCACGCAGTCTTCCCACCACCAGATCCCTACGTCTTTTAAATTCAGACACCATCTCACCCACACTATCCTGAGGTCCGCTGAGGGCTGCTAGTGCTGCTTTTTGGGCCAGGGAGGTTGTACAGGTAACACTGTACTGGTGGATTTTTAGAAGTTCCTCGGTTAATGATGGGGGGGCTGCCAGGTATCCTATGCGGAAACCGGTCATGGCATAGGTCTTGGAGAACCCATTGATGGTTACCACGTTATCGGAGTAGGTTGCCGGACTGTAATGCTTCTTACCATAGATGATCTTGTCGTAGATCTCATCGGAGATCAGGGTCAAGTTATGGTCAGTGGCAATGTCTGCTAAACCCTTAACATCTTCCTTTTCCAGGACCGCACCGGTGGGATTGCCGGGTGAATTCATTATAATGGCCTTGGTTTTAGGTGTTACCAGTTCCAACACATCCTCGGGTATCATGCGGAAATCATTTTCATCCTTGAGTTGTGCAGGTATGGATATTCCTCCACTTAGTTTCACACAGGCATCATAGGCCACAAAACCCGGGTCGGGGATGATCACTTCGTCCCCGTCATCTACCAGAGCATGGGCACTGGAATATAGTGCTCCGCTGGCTCCCACGGTGACAATGATTGATTCCGGTGTGGTGGGGATATGGTTTTCCGTCTGTAATTTATGGGCTATGGCTTCCCTTAATTCCACTATGCCAGTGTTACCAGTATAGTGGGTGAAACCCTCATCCAGGGCTTCCTTAACTGCTTCACGAATATGGGCTGGTGTATCAAAGTCTGGTTCGCCCAGTGCCAGGTTGATGGAGTTTTCCCCCACCATATCGAACATTTTCCGAATTCCAGACAGATCAATGCATTGAACTCTTTTAGAAGGTTTCATGGTAATCGCCGTTTTATTTAGGTTACTTATTTATCAAACGAGTTATTTTAATGAGCTTTAATATATTTATCATCAAACTTTTCCTTTAATCACAGGCCCCGCAATTATAACACCCGAAAGTCTCACACCAAGGTGTAAGATCTCCATTTAATGCCTTATTATATTCATCTATCAGGAATTCATCGTCAATGTTAACATCAATATCCTTCCAGGGAAGCACGTCTCCTAAGTTCCAGTGGGGTGTCCGTTTCTTCCACTCACCCAGGGGGACCTTTCTATTGGACGAGTCTTCAATGATGGATGATAAATTGGTATCTCCCACTGACAATACGTATTGTGCCAGTGATTTGTTGGGATTTTCCACCTTGAAGTGCCTGTTTTTGGTGTGTTTTTTCAGGTACTTCACCCGGCTCTTTATATCCTTGAGGTTGAACTCTGTCCACTGGAAGGGTGTGTGGGGTTTGGGTATGAATGGGTTGACGCTTATGCGGAGTGAATCACGGTGAGGGGCCATAACTTCAAGATCCTTTACCAGATCCACCATGTCTTCTAGATCACCATCAGTTTCCGTGGGGAGTCCTACCAGGAAATAGAGCTTAACATTAAAGTTCATATCGAAGGCAGTCGCCATGGTGCTACGGATGTCATCATCAGTGATGGGTTTATTCACCACCTTTCTAAGTCGCCAGGTGGATTCAGGGGCGATGGTAATGGTTCTAAGCCCACTTTCCTTCAAGCTTTCCAGAAGATCCCTGGAAATGGATTCAATACGCAGGGATGGTGTGGTGACCTGGAAATCACGCTGGAGGAGTTGGTGGCATAACTCTTCAATCTGTGAGTAATCCGAAACAGCACCCCCAATCAGGGCGATTTTGTCTAATCCTGTGGCAACTCTACCCTCCTCTGCAGTCTGGATGAGGGTTTTAAGATCTACTTCTCTGCGGGGTCTGTAAATGCAGCCAGCCATGCAGAAACGACAACCCCGGGCACATCCCCTGGAAACCTCCAGGAGGAATGATCTGCCAAAGGCAGGGATGAGTTCCGGGTTATCGGTTTCGGGGTAAACCTGTTTTATGGGACGCCAAGCATCCTGCATATCCTCCACTTGAACTAGTTTGACTTTGCTACCGGGGATGAACACTCCTTCCACATCCAGGAAGGCATCCATCTCCTCCCGGGGGTTATCCAGTTCACTTAACTTGTCCAGGAAATCAGGGAGTATGACCTCACCATCACCCACCAGGAAGAGGTCGATGAAATTACTCATGGGCAGGGGATTGGAACTGGCACAGGGACCACCAGCAATGATCAATGGATCATCAGGGGACCTATCTTCCTTGCGAACATGTAAACCACCCTCCCGGAGCATTTCCAGGACATGGGGGTAATCCTGTTCATACTGTAAGGAGAACCCTACCACATCAAAATCCTTAAGGGGAGAACCAGTTTCCAGGCTCTTACCATAGGGGTAGACCACCCGTTCACAGTAAACATCATCCGGATAGTTTAAAAAGTCGTAGATGATGTGGAAACCCAGTGAGGACATGGCACTGCGGTAGAGATTGGGGTAGCATGATGCGAAGCGAAGGCCTACCTTGAGGGGATCCTTCACCACTACATTGTGTTCCAGGAGCATAGTTTATTATCTTGACCACCAATATAATCAAGATATCTACATAATCAAATTAGTTAAAACTCATTATCAATCAGTTAAGATCATCCCCATTAGGGGTTTTCAAGTTTTTAAGAAAATAATAAACTATTAAACATTAATAATTAGTTTAAGGATAGAGAGAATGAAGTTTAATAAATATAACAAGGTGGCAGTGGGAGGAACCTTTGATAAATTCCACCAGGGCCACCGATTACTCATAGAAAAGGCATTCCAGGCCGGTGAACAGGTACTGATAGGAGTCACCTCTGATGAATTTGGGGGTATGAAGGGAGAAATCGAACCCTGCAATGTGAGGATGTCCAACCTGAACTCCCTACTTAAAGAACACTCGAATTACATTATATCTCGACTGGAAGACCCTTATGGGGTCACCATAGATGATGAATCTGTAGATGCCATTGTGGTCAGTCCTGAGACAGAACCCACAGCCTTCAAGATAAACCAGATACGCCGGGAGAAGGGAATGAAACCCCTGGACATAATCACTATAAGCATGGTCCTGGCCGAGGATGGTAAACCTATATCCTCCACCCGTATAAGGAGGGGTGAGATAGATCAGGTGGGAACTATAATTAATAGGTAGAAAATAAAATGAAGGTTATAGTGGGATCTAAAAATCCAGTTAAGCTCCAGGCCACCTTGAATGTGCTTGAAAAGATTTACACAAAACTGGAAGTGGAAGCAACAGATGTTGATTCCGGTGTACCGGACCAGCCTATAGGATTAGAGATAACCATTCAGGGAGCAATTAACCGGGCTAAAAATGCATTTTCCAGAGAATACGATCTTGCAGTGGGTATAGAATCCGGTCTCCTGGAAGTACCAAACAGTATAACTGGTTACTTGGATTTGCAGTGGTGTGCCATCTACGATGGGGAAAAAACCACTCTGGGGGTGAGTGCTGGTTTTGAGTACCCTCCAATGGTTATAGAACAAGTTCTTAGTGGTATGGAAGTGGGGGATGTGATGGACCAGGTTACTGGGGTGGACCAGTTGGGGCAGAAAACAGGTGCAGTTAGCCATTTGAGTAGAGGGCTATTGGACCGTACTGGTAACACAGAGCAGTGTGTTTTGATGGCTATGATTCCCCTGATGAATGAGGTTATTTACTTTACAGATAAGGTCAAAGGTGATTAATTGTTTAAATTAAAAGAAGGGCTTTTAAAGAACTCTACAATTTTCTATTTAATATTTTTAACGATAATCACTGGTTTTATCACCTACAACTGCTTCCTTATTCAAACATCCATTGGCCCAGTGTGGGATACCTATGATTTCATGGCCAATGCTGCTTTGATGGCCGGTAAAAATATTGGCTACTTTGACCTGTTACGTCCACCATTCTTATCATTCTTAACTGCTATTTATTATAGCTTTGATGGTCTGGCGCTATGGCCAATTGCAGCAATTGATTGTATAATATTTGTTCTGGGCGTTATTGGATTATATTTATTATTCAAGCTGCGTTTTGATGGATTGACCAGCTTTTTGGGCGCATTAATCTTTGCCACCTTCCCAATTGTCATCACCTATGTTGGTGCCGGGTTCACTGATAACCCCAGTGTATGCATATCCATATGGGCCCTTCTATTCACAGTACTGGCAGTTAAAAAAGACTCAAGATTATTCTATTTATCATTTCCACTGGCAATGGTTTCCTTTTTAACCCGGTTTTCAATGGCTTTACTCATTTTCCCTGTTTTCTTATATTTAATTATTAACTGGGAAAAAATTAAAGGGCTAAAATATGTAAGAGATATCTTAATTGGCATAATAATCTCATTTGCACTTTTAATTCCGGTGTTCATGTTTTATGCTAATTTTGGCAGCCCTATCTATCCATTCCTTGACTTTTTCGGATCCAGTTCCGGAGGATCTGCAGCGGGAGGAATGCACTTTGCCTATAACACTGATTTCTTCTATTTTGTAAAATTATTACCCTCATTAATAGGGCCTGAAGGTATTGGGGTTCTTCTAGTCATATTATTGGGAGTAATGGTTTACATATTCCGACGTTTCAAAGATAAAATGGAAAAAACATCTGGAGAAAAGAATAAAGGTGTTTTCCAGAGTTTATTAGAAAATAATGGTAAAATAAAGTTATTATCAATTTTAATAGTTTCAATTGTCCTGATTTTAACCATAGAAAAAGCACATTACCTTATAACAGAATCCATATTTTTTATCTGGTGTTACTTGCTCTATGATTGGATAAAAATCTTGAAATACAAAAATATTGATCTCGATTTTCTATTCTTATCATGGCTTGGGACATTTTTCCTATTCCACAGCATCTACATCATCAAAGATTACCGTTACTTTGTCAGTATGGCCCCACCCACAGTTTACTTCATGATGAGGGGATTCAACTGGACTGTGTCTCAATTTGGTTTTAAAATTAAAAATTATAACGTCACTCAAGTGATCTTTGCATTGGTCATAACCCTCCTGGTAATTTTCTCTGCATTATCCTCATTTTCAGGGATACAGGAAGCTAACAAGGAATTGAAGGCCATGAATGAGGAATCAGTAGCTATCAGTGAATGGTTCATGCAGTATGATTCTGATTATAAAAACAAGGTGGTTTATACAGATTTCTGGCCATACTCCGGATGGTACCTCCAGATGAATGTGAGTAAAATGCCAATATACCGTGATGGAGAGATTCTTTATTGTGGGGCGAAGGATTATAACTTCACTGAACAGGATATAGCAGCCTACAACAACGAATTAGAATCCCATAATGCAGACTATTACTTCTCCATGAGAAAGGGTCTCAACTTCACCGATTACCATCCCATTAAACAAATCGGTTTACTAATATTATACCAAAGAAATCAATAAAAAATTCAACAAATGGTTATTATCACATGAAAATTGGAGTCATAACATCTGCTTACCCTGATTACGAGGATGATCCCCATGGAATATTCGTGCATCGTTTAATGAAGGAGATTGCAAAAAAAGGCCATGAAGTCCATGTTTTAGCCCCTTACACAGGTGGTGAAACAGAATACACCTTGGAAGGAGTTCACGTGGAAAGGTTCCACTATTTCTACCCCCGAAGATTTGAAAAACTCTCGGGAAGAGCGGGGATGATCGACAATGTTAAAGAAGGATTTTTAGTAAAAATACAAGTTCTAACCTTCCTTTTCTTTAATGTATTTTATTCCATGCTAAAACTAAGGAAAATGGATGTTATTCATGTGCAGTGGCCTATTCCCAATGGATTGGGTGCAATATTCCTAAAAAAACTTTATGGAATACCTTACATAAACACCATTCATGGAGAAGAAGTGCATCTTTCCAAACGATACCATATGCAGTTTGCTCTTCGCTGGCTGGTAAATAATTCCTCAAAGACCATAACTAACAGTACTGCCACCCGGAAATTCTGTTTGGAAGCAGGTCTAGATGGGGAGAAGATCGATGTGATACCATTTGGAGTGGATACTGACTTTTTCAGACCTTTAGATGTTTATAAAGACGAAAACATTTTCCAAATACTGTCAGTGGGTTATTTAATAGAAAGAAAGGGATTCGAATACCTCATAAGGGCAATGCCACTTGTTTTAGAAAAACATGAACATGCTCGATTGAAAATTGTTGGATCAGGGCCTCTAGAATCTAAGTTGAAAGAATTAATATATGAATTAAATCTTGGGAATGAAGTTGAAATTGTGAAGAATGTTTCTGATGAGGAATTATTGATGATTTACAACTCTTCTGATCTATTTGTGTTGCCGTCTATTGTGGATTCCCAGGGGAATACTGAAGGTTTAGGTGTGGTTTTGTTGGAGGCTATGGCTTGTGGGCTTCCAGTGATTGGGTCTGATGTTGGGGGAATTCTGGATATAATTAATGATGGGTTGAATGGTTTTTTAATAGCAGAAAAGGATTTTGAGGGAATCTATCAAATTATTTCCAAGTTAATTGAAAACCAAAAATCATTGGGTAAAGTCGGTAATAACGGTTTTAACATAGTTTTTAAGTATTTCAGCTTGGATATAATTGCTGAAAATTATTTAACTGTTTATAAATCATTAAAATAAGTTAATCATTAAATTTGTAAATATTTTTGTTATAAACAGTTTTCAATAAATGACATTATAAAAATAGTTATTTTTACTTATTAATATCTTTTTTTAACTAATTCCCTGATTAACTTAATATCCTCGTTTCCAACAATGTTTAACATGTATAATATGGGGATATAAATTATAATTCCTAAAACAAAGGCTAATATCCAGTTTATATAATTAAATATTAAAATTAAAATTGCTAGTATTGATGCGCCTATTAATGGTTTCAAAACATTATTTGTGATTGAGATCTTATGGAAAAATTTGGATATATAACTAAACATTATTATAAAAACACAAATTTCAGTTAAAACAGTAGCTAAAGAGGCACCAAAGAAACTGAATTTTGGAATTAATAAAATATTCAGAATAACATTAAAAATTGCACTTGCACCTGTTATAATAGCTACAAGTCTCTGCTTATTAATTGCTCCCAATAAATTGCCAAAAAGATATGTTATAAAAATAACAGGAATAACACAAATAAGAATTTGAAGTGCGCCAATTGAAGCTGTATAATTTGACCCATAAATTATTATAATAATTTTATCGGCAAATAAAACTCCAAATATAAATATTGGCAGCGCTAAAATAAATAAATATCTAAATATTTTTTCATATTCCATTTTCAAGATGTTTTTTGCAGATTCGAAGTGTTTTGACATCAATGGAAAAATTGAAATTATTAAGACGGTTGGTATAAACAGTAAAATAAAAATCAATCTATATGCGGCGTTATAGAAACCTACTGCTTCATTACCAATCATCAATGATAACATCACAGAATCTATATTAAAATATATTTCTGTAAATACGGATGCCAACACAAAAAAAATGGATTCTGAAAGGATCAATTTCCAAAAATTTACATCTAATTCAATTTTAGGTGAAATGAATTTCCAAAGACAAATTGTGATATTATAAATTAAAAGTATGATACTTACTATTAAATAAATCAACGCAAAAAAAACCAAGTCCAGTTTGAAATATATGGCTAATAATGCCATTGAGAGCAAAAAAATACTAGTTAATATAGTTCCTATAGCTTGATATTCCATTCTTTCATATGATTGAAATATTGAATAAAATATTTGTGATAAGGAGTTCGTTAATACGCAAATGGCCATGATGTAAACCACAATTGTCGTGGTCGATGATTGGTTAATGAGATTAATAATTAAGAAAACTAATAAAAATATGATGATGGAACTAACTATTTTTATTACGATTATGTTGCCAAGATATTTTTGAGATAAAATATGGTCCCGGGATAAATCTCTAACAGTTAATTGACTTAAACCTAAATCTGCAAAAATTCCAAAAATCGTAGTAAATGATATGGCAAAAGACAATATTCCAAAGTTTTCGGGCCCTAAATACCGGGCGCTGTACGTTAAATATAAAAATCCTAATGTAAAACTCAAAATCTGGGAAACTAGTAACACTGCTGTATTCTTTGCCACTCTGTGGATTGCACTCACTTGCCCACCAGTTCAGTTTTGAATTTTCAACAAACTTGACTTGTTAAGTTAGTCTCTAATTATGGCTTTAATAACACAAAGACAGTTTAGTTATCTGGATTAAAAAATTCATATATTTTCCTCAAACGTTCCTCACCAAAAAGAGGAATTATTGACATTATAAATTTACTCCTGATAATACCCATATAACTTTTGTTATAGTATGGATTATACATAATGAAGTTTTCTTTATCAACTATCCATTTCTTGTTCTTAAATATTCCAAAAATTGTTTGACGGTATTTTTCTATATCTTTTGGAGAAAAATTTTCTGTTTCAATTTTGCAATATAATTTTTCATTATATTCTCCCCACGTATCAGTTAATAAAAAGCCTTTGTTCTCACAAATTTCATAAAAACCTGTTTTAGGCCATGGTGTACTAATAGAAAATCCAATACTAGAAACACTAAGAGAAGAAGAAAATTTAATTGTTTGCATTGTTTCTTCTAAAGTTTCCAAAGGGATTCCGATCATTAACCATATATGGATCCCGATCCCGACTTCATTAGCCCAATCTACTACCTTTTTGGCTTCAATTAAATTGATTTTCTTATTAATTATTTCATCTAAAACTCTTTGAGATCCAGATTCTATACCAATTCCAATATTAATGCATCCAGCCTTTTTCATGAGAGTCATCAACTCTTTATCCAGAGTTCTAATACCTCCTTGACATCCCCAAGTAAATTTTAGTTCTTCTTCAATTATTTTAGTGCAAAATTCCGTGACCCATTTCTTATTTACAGTGAGATCATTGTCCACAAAATGTACAGCAGTGTAATTATATGTACCGATTATCTCTTTTTTAATTTCACTAATTAAATTTTCTACACTGCGAATCCTATATCTTCCACATATCAAATCAAGTGCAGGTTTGCAGTTTGTACAAGCATAAGGACAACCCCTAGTGGCCATTGCGGTCATAGATTGTGAAGGATATTTATGTTGATTAAATATTTTTCTATCTGGAAAAGGAAATAAATCTAGGTTATCTATGAATTTGTTATTGTTATTAATCACCATCTCTCCCAGATCGTTTTTGTATCCTATTCCTTCAATATTTTCAAAAGATTTATTTTCAGAAATTGAATTAACTAACTTATAAAAGCTAATTTCTCCTTCGCCAATAACAACAAAATCAGTATTTTTATTCTGGAGAATCTCCTCGGGGCATAATGTTGGATGTGGACCTCCCATAACGACTACTGAACCATTTTCCTTCGCTATTTTAGCAATTTCTAATGATTCATCGAAAGTTTTGGTCGCACAATAAATTCCGACAATATTATTCTTACCCGCTGCCAATAATCGTTTTAGTTCTTCCACAGAATCTATATTTAAATCTATGCCTTTAATATCATAAATCCCTTTCATTTTCAAATAAGCCGATATATAACATAGTCCTAATGGTGGCCCATAGGGAGTAAATTTTTCCTTTGGTTCAGGAACAACTAAAATAATTGTCATTTTTTCTCCAAATTCTTAAAACGTATTTAAATAGTAACAAATTAGATATGATGTATTAGGGGAGTTTTTAATGGATTATACGAGTTAATTTTTTAATATTACTAATTTTTCTTAGAATCATAACTTGTAAAAGGCAAATTTATTTAATTGTTTTTAGAATCCCTTTTAAAACACTAATTGCATAATCTAGATCATTTTGTTCCAAATATTGGTGGCAGCCAATGTAAAATGCATTTTTGCCAACATAATCCGCATTTGGGATTTTTCCTTTATAATCATCTCGGATATGTTCATAAGCTATTTGTTGTGTTGGAATACTTCCAAATAGGGGTCTAGTTTCTACACCCTTCTTTTCTAACTCATATCTTATTTTTTTTCTGGAAATTATATCTGGATTTTTGATCAAAAGGGGGTAAGCCAAATAACTTACATTAGAATCATAGTTTGGTAGTTTTAAAATATGATCAAATTTTTCCAAATGTTCGTTCAGATATTTGACATTATCTGATCTTATTTTCATTATATCATCAGCCTTTTCAAGCTGTGAAGTAGCTAAAGCTGCTTGGAATTCCATGACTTTGAAATTCCATCCAATAATATCGTGCGCAAACCTTGGATCAAAGTCGTTTTCTGAATCAGAAGTTTTCATACGATGACATTTTCCTTCATTTCTAAGACAAATGGTGCAGTCGCACATGCGTCCGTTTGCTTTAATTTTCCTTATTAAAGCCATAATCTCTTTATTATTAGAATTTATAGCTCCCAATTCACCTGCCTGGATATTGTGTGCTATATAGAATGAAAATGCAGATAATAATGACAATGAACCTGTACGTTTTCCTTTGTAAATAGTTCCATGGGCTTGGGCCGAATCTTCAAATGTAACTAACCCAAATCTTTTTGCTATCTTATTTATTTTATCCATTTCACAAGCATATCCCATTAAATGAACAGGTAGTATCACGGAATGATCAGTGGGATCATCAAGTTTTTCAAGATATTCTGAAATCGCTTCTGGAGTAATACAAAAAGTATCTTTATCTATGTCAACATAAACTGGCTTGAACTGACTTAAAACAATTGAATTACTTGTAGAGATATAAGTGATGGGGGTGGTAATAACTTTTGTTTGCGGTTTTATTTCCAGATCATCATGATATCTTAACGCAGTCAGTCCTGCAATTAAAGCAGAAGTTCCAGAACTTATTGCTGTTGAGTATTCAGTGCCAACATAATTAGCCCATTTTTTTTCGAATTCAAAAACCTTTAAACCCTCGGAAATTCTTCCAGAATCTAAAACTTTTTTTATAGCACTTTTTTCAGTTTTTCCTAACTTGAAATCGCCAACAGGGACTTTAATCATTTTATTTCTCCTGCATCGTCATGTTTATTGAATAAAAAATATTATTTCATTACTTCAAAAATATCCAGTATTTTTTTGGTATAAGATTCCCAAGAATATTCATTAGATATGATTTTGGACATATTCATTGTTTTAGCCATATGTTCTGCGTAATTTTCTTTAATTTCTAATATTTTTTTTGCTAATTGTGTTATGTTCCCCTTTTCCACAATTGGAAACTCTGTGGGTAAGATATCAATGATCCCACACTGGTCTGAGATTATGGTGGGTATGCCGCCTAATATTGTTTCTAATGGGAATATACCCCATGGTTGTAGTTCCGGGACGAAAATTGAAATATCCGCAGTATCGTATAATTCATATAATTTTTCATCTGATACCGATCCATAAAAATTAATATTTAACTTGTTGGCATTGGCTATTTGTTCCATTTCTTTTTTTAGATTTTGTGAGGTGATTTCACCGACGAAATGTAATTTTATGTTGGGTATTTTGTCTTTTATAAGTGCGAATGCTTTTACTATGTCTAATGGGCGTTTTTGGGGGTGGATTGGTCCAACGAAAATTGAATCGAAATAATCATTTTCTATGTGTTTAATTTTTCTTTCTAAGTCTACTCCTGACCCTATAGTTTTTGTTGTTTTGTAGGGGTACATTTTTTTAATAATTTCTTCCATTTTACGATCTAAAGCCAATATTAACTTAGTATTTAAAGATAATTTACTTTCGATTTTGTTATGAACAAATTTCAAAATAAATTTGTCATATCCATAATACATGTATGGTTCATTACACATCCAAACGACGGGTGTATCGGTATATTTGGAGATCCATTGGGCTGGGTGATTGTGGGCGTTTATTATATCATGATTTCCGAGTTTCTGACTAAGCTTTCGAATCAAATAAATCCACCGAAATTCTTCTGCCATCCAATAAGAATCTAACGACCATTTGGTGTTTAATGAAACAATTTCCACATTAGAAAGAAGTGGATCAAAAATGTAATCATCACTCTTTTCAAATGTGTAAAAAGTAACGTCGTGCCCTTTTTTGTCTAAAAAGTAGCATAATTTACAAGCTTGTTTTTCAGCTCCTCTTGGATGAACTAATTCTGGATTTATAATTCCGATATCCATTTATTATACCTCGAATAGTTAAAATTATAAATTAATCTTCATTTAATGATTTTTTCAAAATGTTTTCAATTTTGGCACTGTAGATCGACCATGAACAGTTTTGTAAGAGATTTTTTTTCATATTTCGTTCTATAAATTTTGAATTAACACCATTATATATTTCTAAAATTTTTCGAGCAACTTCTGAGATATCTCCCTTATTAACCACGTAATCGCTGTCAACTAGGCAACTAGAACCGCACTGGTCTGAGATTATGGTGGGTATGCCGCCTAATATTGTTTCTAATGGGAATATACCCCAGGGTTCGGACTCAGGTACAAAAATCGCGATGTCTGCAGTATCGTATAATTCATATAATTTTTCATCGGAAACGTATCCATAAAAATTAATATTTAACTTGTTGGCATTGGCTATTTGTTCCATTTCTTTTTTTAGATTTTGTGAGGTGATTTCACCGACGAAATGTAATTTTATGTTGGGTATTTTGTCTTTTATAAGTGCGAATGCTTTTACTATGTCTAATGGGCGTTTTTGGGGGTGGATTGGTCCAACGAAAATTGAATCGAAATAATCATTTTCTATGTGTTTAATTTTTCTTTCTAAGTCTACTCCTGACCCTATAGTTTTTGTTGTTTTGTAGGGGTACATTTTTTTAATAATTTCTTCCATTTTACGATCTAAAGCCAATATTAACTTAGTATTTAAAGATAATTTACTTTCGATTTTGTTATGAACAAATTTCAAAATAAATTTGTCATATCCATAATACATGTATGGTTCATTACACATCCAAACGACGGGTGTATCGGTATATTTGGAGATCCATTGGGCTGGGTGATTGTGGGCGTTTATTATATCATGATTTCCGAGTTTCTGACTAAGCTTTCGAATCAAATAAATCCACCTTAAATCATCTATTGTCCAGTGTGTAGTCCATATCCATGGTTTATTTATAGATATTATTTCCACATTAGAAAGTAGGGGATCAAAAATATAGTTCTCTGCTTTTTGAAAAGTATAAAACGTAACTTCGTGCCCTTTTTTGTCTAAAAAGTAGCATAATTTACAAGCTTGTTTCTCTGCCCCCCTTGGGTAAATTAATTCAGGATTTATTACACCAATATTCATTTAGTTGCCTCTAAATATTTTTTTAAAGTTTTTAGTGTGATATTGTTGAATTCTTTTATATTGGACTATATTAATTAATAAATACGAGACTATTTTTTCATATTACATATTTATTAAGTCATAAAATTAAGTTATTAAATCTTTTTATATTGTGAGTAACAGTAAAATCTAATTAATGAGGATAATTTAAGATAATAACATGGGCAAATATAATGAAGTTTTTAAAGTCTAATAATGGATTATAGATGGCAATTTTTGAAATAATTAAAAAGGATACGTATTATTGTAAGATAAAAAAGAACTTATAAATAGATTACACCTTTTCTTCATAGTATACGGATTAATATTGACCTCAAACAAAATTTATTAATAGTGAAAAATTAAATTAATTAGCATTCTTCAATTATAATATTTTTAGGGAATTTTTCAAGGAAATGACTAAAAATATGGTCATTCTTCAAAGTTTTAAGGGTTTATCAGGGGAAAAAATGAAAATTGCTGTCTTTCATAACTTACCTTCAGGTGGGGCCAAAAGAGCATTGTACAATACAGTTAATTTTTTATCCCAAAAAAATGAGGTTGATGTATTCCTCCCTTCAACTGCTAATGAAGATTATTTGCCTTTGAAAAATATTGTTAATAATTTAAAAACATTCCCTGTCAAAAATACAGCTTTAGGATATTTTTTATCTGTAGTTAAATATTTTCCTTCCATAGTTTCATTAGTTGACCTTGAAAAGGTCCAAAAAAATATTGCTGAGATTATAAATGAAGATGATTATGATGTAGTCCTCTGTGAACAGGATAGACACACAATTGCTCCTTTTATTTTAAAATACATAAAAAAACCTCATGTATACTACTGTCAGCAGCCGATTATTTTTCGCGAAACAGTTTCGCAAAGACTTTATACCAATGCGGGGTTAAAAACTAAGAATACTTCTGAAAGTCTACGTTTAAAATTATACGGTTCACGTATGGTTAATAACGACCGGAAAATAGCTGAGTACTCCAAGTATACTATTGCAAATTCTTACTTTTCTCACGAAACTATTTTAAGAAGTTATGGTACTAATTCGTTTGTTTCATATTTAGGAGTTGATACAAATCTATTCAAACCAAAAGATGTTGAAGAAGAAAATTTTGTCCTTTCAGTCGGGCAATGTTTGCCTGAAAAAGGATTCGAGTTTATTATAAGATCTTTATCAAAAATTGCCGATAATTTACGTCCCAAATTAGTTATCGTTTCTGATCAGGGTAATGTGCATTGGAAAAATTATTTAGAAGAATTGGCTATTAAATTAGATGTTAAATTGAATATATTAAATCTGATTGATGATGATGAACTAATTTTATTATACAACAAAGCAAAATTAGTGGTTTATGCACCATATCTCGAACCATTTGGCTTAGTGCCATTAGAAGCCATGAGCTGTGGAACCCCTGTTGTTGGAGTGAAAGAAGGTGGGGTGAGAGAAAGTATTGTGGACGGTTTAAATGGTATTCTTACCGAAAGAGATGAGCTGGAATTTTCTGAAGCAGTCACAGAACTATTGTTAAATCATGAAAAACGTGAAAAACTGGCTATAAATTCTATAGAAGTAGTAAATGATTTTTGGACTTTAAATAACTCTGGGGACAGAATTTTAAATCACTTAAAACGTGCTGTAACGTGCTACAACGATTATTTATGAACTAATTCCATCTTTCAATCCATTATAATAAGCACTAAATAAACCCCAATTTCTATAATAAAAACTGAGACCTATTGGGAAAATTAAGGCACCTATTATCTGATAAATCACAAAAACCCAATAATCACTCTTTTTAGCCCATTTTTTCATAAATATCCAGCGGTTACGGGTTATGTAATATAATCCTATGGGATTGGATATCCCTCCCCCTGATCGTGATACCTTATGCCATACACTTGCTGAGGGCACGTATAAACTCTTATATCCTTCCTGGTTGGCCCTAAGAGTCCAATCACTCTCTTCAAAGTATAAAAAATATGTTTCATCCATGAGGCCAATCTTTTCAATTACCTCTCTTTTAATAAGGAACGCAGAGCCACTGACATATTCTACTTCTTTTTCAGTGTTGTGCTGGCCTTCGTCAACTTCATTGGTACCAATCTGGATTCCACGGCTCAGCTTCCACGATATCCTACAACCTGCACTCCATATGATGTTTGGTTCATCATAGAAGTAGATATTGGGTCCTAGAATACCAATATCATTCCTTGATTCTCCTTTTTTTATTAATTCCCCTAGAAAATCTTCTTCAACAACAGTGTCATTGTTTAAAAGCAAAATATAATCTGGATTAAAAAATTTAAGAGCGAATTTCAGCCCTACATTGTTTCCCCCTGGAAAACCATAGTTTTTTTTATTTTTTATAAATGCGAGTTGGGGGAGTGTTGAATTTTCGATTTTTAGGGATTCTTGTGAGTTTTCAAAATCTTCACTATATTCTCTGACTTTAATCGGTTTATTTCCCGAGTTATACCTAAAAAAACTGGATTCAATCTTCAATTTACCAGAACAATATTCTCTGATTTTCTCCAGAGAATCATCTTCTGAGGCATTATCAACCAGAATAACATCAAAATTAGGATAATTAATTTGATAAACGGATTCCAAACATTCTGTGGTGTCTTCCCACCCATTCCAGTTAAGAACTACAATCGATACACGGGGATTGTCCATTGAAAAACACCTAATAATTAAAAGTATTTAAAAAGAAAATGGCAAGTTCACTTCAGCTTCTTCCTCATCAACTTGTTCTCTTTTTGAATTATGTATATCTCACGTTTCAAGAGACTGATCTGGGTGGCCACAAAACCGAAAATAAGGATCTGTATCCCGGAAAGTATCATCAAAACCATCATGAACATTAATGGCCTGGTGGGATCTAGAGTACCAATCAAATACTGATAAAACAGGTATATGGCGATTATGATTCCTATAATGCACATTATAAGTCCAATAACTCCAAAGAGAATCATTGGTTTTTCATAGAATGTGAATAAGAGGTGTGAAATAGTGGTAGATCTGAATTGAATTTTAGATTCCCCTAATTTCCTGCCCTTAAGTTTTACTGGAATCTCTTTAACCTCAAACCCGATTGCTATGGCCTTTGAAAGTATTTCTGGATTTATCTCAGTCCCGGCAGCCTCAATTTCTATGGAATCAAGAACTTCCCTCCGGTAAGCACGTAATATTCCAGTTACAGTGCTTATGTTTTTATCCAGGGCGTATCCAACGATTTTATTGGCCATTTTACTTACAAAAAGACGGATAAACGGAATATCTTCAGTTTCCCCACCAGCCATGTACTGGGATCCAATCACAATATCCAATTGATTTTGGTGGAGTTCCTGGATGAGCTGGGTGATGTATTGGGGTTCGTAACTTAAATCCGCATCCAGGGTAACGATTACATCCCCTTCTGCCTTCTCAAAACCAGTTCGAAGTGCCCTCCCCATGCCCATGTTCACGGGATGTTTAAGTACCAGGAGTTCCGGGTTTTCTCGAGCGTATTCCTCTAATAACTCCAGGGTCCGGTCACTGCTACCATCATCCACCGCCACGATCTGGTAGCGTTCATAGGTCTGGAGAACCTTTTTAACTTCATTGAGGGTGATAA
>Ga0209639_1000616_pt1 | contig 46626 bp, 33 predicted proteins | sample EPASupsiteHSE605_FD_187268 | JGI IMG/M metagenome (GOLD analysis project Ga0209639, IMG submission 187268) | Bioremediated contaminated groundwater from EPA Superfund site, New Mexico - Sample HSE6-05 (SPAdes) (version 2) | ecosystem: Environmental > Aquatic > Deep subsurface > Groundwater >... | reverse complement strand
AAACTGGATAACGGTAACTAACAAAACCATGAGACAAGAAAATGAATACCTGAACTAACAAAACCATGAGACAAGAAAATGAATACCTGAACTAACAAAACCATGAGACAAGAAACTGGATAACTGAACTAACAAAACCATGAAACAAGAAAATGAATACCTGAACTAACAAAACCATGAAACAAGAAACTGGATAACGGTAACTAACAAAACCATGAGACAAGAAAATGAATACCTGAACTAACAAAACCATGAGACAAGAAAATGAATACCTGAACTAACAAAACCATGAGACAAGAAAATGAATACCTGAACTAACAAAACCATGAAACAAGAAACTGGATAACGGTAACAAACAAACCATGAGACAAGAAAATGAATACCTGAACTAACAAAACCATGAGACAAGAAACTGGATAACGGTAACAAACAAAACCATGAGACAAGAAACTGGATAACGGTAACAAACAAAACCATGAAACAAGAAACTGGATAACGGTAACAAACAAAACCATGAGACAAGAAACTGGATAACGGTAACAAACAAAACCATGAGACAAGAAAATGAATACCTGAACTAACAAAACCATGAGACAAGAAACTGGATAACGGTAACAAACAAAACCATGAGACAAGAAAATGAATACCTGAACTAACAAAACCATGAAACAAGAAACTGGATAACTATAAAACCAGATACAAGAATTATCAAACTTATTTCATAAAGTGAAAATATTTTATTTTGAGAGAATTAATTTGAATAACCTATTGAAAAACAAGTTTCTGAACCTAGAGATTTCAAACAAAGAAATCAATTTCATGAAACTCAAAAAGTCATATCATGTATTAATTAGAAACCAAAAAGATAGAACTATTCAAAACATTCCATTTTATCTTTTTCAGATTCTCACAAATGCAAAAACACCTTGAAATAATATTCATGTGTCCTTCATAAATAATCACATGACTAATATGAAACTAAATTGCATTTGCTTATATGTGTTGCTTTGATTCCAATGATCATAAAAAGATTGATGTAATCACTATGTACACGCAATCAATATACCATTAATCAAAGTGAATTGACAAACCGCAAAGATTTTAATTTTCATAAAAACCACCGGCCAACTAAAATTGTTATAAATATTACTGTGGTTGTTCCACATAATAACATTGTTCTGGAAACTTGTGTCTAATGATAAAAAAGTTGTTACGAATTTTATATGAAGTTTGATCCAATTCTATTAATGGGACCAAAATTTATTTTGGGAGGATTTAATTATTCGGATGAAAAAATTCACAATGAAAAAACATCATTTAGAAAGAATATAAAAACAGAAATATTCTCAACAAAAAAGGCATTACAGTTTTCCGGATTTTTAAATGATATCAATTAAATTAATTTCCCTTATTTCTTCCACAATATTCGAGTAATAATACTATCATTCAAAAAGAAATAGAAAAACACTCATCAAATATGTTTAATCCCAAGATATCATTAGAATCACTATTGGATATATCCAAGGGAAGGATTCCGTTTTGGTTCGATAAATGCTATTCATTGATTTTTGTTCCTCTAAAGGTACATCCGCATAACAAAGAAAAGAATTGAAGAATTGCATTTGATAAGTTGTTCTTTTGGTAAATGAATTATTATTTGTAGTTGATACTGCAATTGAAGTAAAGAAAAATGATGATGAATGATCGATGAAAGAATGAGAAACTTGAAGAGAACCTGCATATATACAGAAAAGATAGTTTTGGTTATTTTGGAATATACAATACATCATCTTTCTTGAACCTGCTCCTTCTATACGCAAAATTCCACCCCAAGATGGACTGTTGTTATGAACAATGTTGGCATAATTCATTGATATCATTCCTGATGTTGAACAAAGGTATATACATGTGCTATCAGTTACTTTGTTGTTCGAGAAAGAGCAGAGTGAGCTGCTAAATATGGATGGTGAATCGATAAGAATTCCAGAACCCCTATATGGGCTATTCATTGAACTGTTTGTGTTGTCAACTCTCTGACGACCAGATTTTAAGGATATAGGATAATAACCAAATGAAGCTTGAGAGCAATAGGATACTGATAGATACTCCACTTGATTCTCCTGAGGTGCAATTAGATAAGCAAAATGACAATAAGAAGAAGAACCACATGAACATCGATTAGCACATATCATTCTGAGATTTGAATTAAAAGAATTAAAATAAATCGCTCCCCCATTCAAAGAACAAGAACAGTTATAGAAAACTGAGTAATTGATGGACATTGAGTAAGACCCACCATCAACATATATTACTCCACCTTGCCCAGAGGTTGTCATAGATCTTGAGAAGAAACAGTGAGAAATATCGATACTATTATTCAAATAAGACCTTCCTTGATTTGAATTTTCATCTACACATGCAAAACCAGCAACACAAAAAAAATTATGATCATTCAACCTGAAGAAAGGCACATTTTTAAAAATTCTGGAATTAAACATTAACATAGTTATTGGTTTTCTATCTAATATGTGTGTGTGTTTTAAGCTAAAAATTAGGAAAAATGCGAAAACAATCTTTGTAATAGTTTTTAGGCTGAAAAAAACATTTTGGGTTTTATGGCGATTATTTCTTTCTGATATCATACTTAATTTGGTGAAAACTTTGAAAAATGACCAATAAATTGGATTTGATAAAAATATTATCATGTGGATTCCAATAAATCCTAAATATAAAACTTCTACTAATAAATAATAAAAAATAAAATCATAAAGAAAGATATAATTATTTGAATATTTGGAAATACTATAAAATTGTTTTAAGCAGTGTATCATAACAATAAAAAATAGAAATATGGATTTTCTCAATACTTGTTTTGTTACAGTGAATCTAGATGAGCCTTCAAGCTTATAACAGCTGAGGTTTGATCGAATCATGGGAAAATTTGTTTTTTTACCCTATTTCAATAAAAAAAATCGTTCCATACCATTTTTTAGTATTGGTTGAAATTGTTTGAGCTTTCATCATTCGTTCCTTTCTTCAATAATACGAAAACTAGGGAAGAAACAATGAGTGCTACAAATACTCCAATGACTATCCATTTGGTAATTGATGGTTTGGCATCTTTTGTTGATGAATTATTCTCATCAACTTTGTCATTTGGAAATGGAACTCTAATGGGTTGAGAAAATGTCCTTTTATCATATTCAATTCCTTCACATATTATTCTTGGAGGAGAACACTTAAATGATGTGTATTCCCCTGTAAGGTTGTATTCTCGGCCATCATAATCGCACAGATATGAATTCCCAAATATTGATACTGTATATGATGTCTTTTCTTTGTTGCAAATGACAGGTTTCATTAGTGTTTTAGAAATATTTGGATTAGTTGACATCGCTTTGAAACAAATATTGTTATTTTTGTTACTTATCCGCTCTTCCACTAGAATTGGCATATAGTCCCAAAATGAGCTACCAGTATAGTTCAGATTATGTGGATTATAATACCCTTGCTCAGAACAATACATAATTTGATAATCTTCAGTACCTGGGCAGTCTATGGATTGAGTAAAGCAATAACCACGGGATTTAAAATCATAAGAACATACTTCATTATCTCCCTTGTTACAAAAATAGTGCTGGGGGAAAACCAACTGAGGAGGCTCTCTAAAAACATTTGGTGGAGGCGTCATACCAATTGATGCATAATCTCCCCATTTAAGTGGCTGAGCTAAAGAAAAATCTACAGAATACCAACCCATATCTTCGATCAAACTTAGAACCAGATCTGATATTATCATACGTGTTGAAGCAATGCCAGACATAACTTCACTATTAGCAATCTTAGTGTCCGGATGAGAACCCATTGTTCCTGGGCCTCCTCCATCTTCGATTTCAATTCCCATTGGAATCCCAGGAGCAAACTCTTTTGTATTCCATCTTTTGGAAGCATAAGCATGGCTTTGAGGTGTATGTAGAATTGAAAATGTTTTATTAGGAAACTTTTTGTCAATGTATTGGGTAATCGGAAAAGCGCTTCCCCATCTTTTTCCTGTTTCCCTATTTAACCATGATTCGAACAAAACATCAATAAAACCCATAATATGAACCAGCTCGTGGAATAATACCCTAAACATTTCTAAACTATACTCATTATCTGGCGAATCATTAATAAATGTTGATGGACATATATTAATAAAACCTTGGGTTGGTCTTTCATTATTATCATCTACCCATACTGGTCCAGCATAAGCAGCTTGACCTTCCATACATGCTCTATTTCCAATCAGAATAAAAAGATGGTCTTTCGTATAGTTACGAGGAACAAAATATAACCAATTAGAATTATTATATAGGGGCATTTGATCACTAAATTGATCAACCTTAACAAGTCTTTCCATAAAGTTCTTAAGATTATCAATAGTATCTAAGAATCCAACTTTAAATTTGGGATCCACAATATCATTTTTAGTACATGTAATATTCTTATCTTGAAAAAGCTCATACACAATATCCCCCTCATTGAAACACTCATAAGGATCTTTATAAGGCTGATAAAACTCAATTCTAAATGGGACCCTTTTTGATTCAGAATAATTATATTGAATTTTTTCAGTATCATGAATCTTCTTCTCAAACTTGGGATATAGAATATCATTCTTTAAATCATAACCCTTAAAACCCAAAATGGGCTTGACCAACATCAAGAAACACAACATTGTAATAGTGAAGTCAATAAATTAATAGAATACCACAATGAAATCATTGAAAATATACAAACAAACCTCATGTTTTCAGATGAATGGTTCTGATAAAACGCATATTATTGAATGAATCAATAGCTCACAATAGTGACAAATTTTAGTTTATTCCACAGCTCATTATTGCCATGAAGTCTGATTTATCGATTAATAATAATTTATGGCTGGCATTATAACCATCGGTAAAAAATTAAGCTCCCCATAAATACAAATGATTCGTTAAAAAGCAATCTATATTGATCAAAAATATAATTCGTCCTAATTTTATGGTTAAACTCAGAGCAGATTACGGAATCAGATAATAATACATATGAGAAGACTACTTTCCCAAAAATGGAATATTCTATTAAAAAAATCTGATCAATAAATTAATATGCAATCAACTAAAGATAAATAGAAGAGAAAATGCATATTTTATTGCATTTTATTGTTAAAAAACAGTTTACCATGTAAAATGTTTATTTTATTTCCTCAAATTGAGGAATTTTGTTAAATTCATCATTGCTCTCTGCTATTTGAAAGCTAAAGGTTAATGTTGAATTGATTAGCCTAAAAAATACCTTAATATATTTTGGTTTTCTATTACTATTATGGAGCAAATTTTGGTTGAACAAATGGCTTTATAATGAGACGATTATCATTAATACATTTTTTCCTTTGCTCATTTCAAATCACCATTTTCTGATATATGAGAATTACAAATGCAAATAAAAGCTCGAAATTGCAGTTATTTTATCATTCATGGTTTTCATGACTTCTGAAATACCATTGTTTTTATGTTAATGATTTATGGATAGAGAGGGAATTACAATACTCTATTGAAAGTAAAAAAATGTCTGATACCCAATATTTGGTTCAACAATAATAACTTCCTCTTGTTTGAAGATTTCAAAATGTGTATGGCAATTTGAGAGGCCAATGATATGAATTTTCTTCTCATAATGAACCAAATTCCTCATTATTGATTCCAACAATGGATACTTCGTTGTCAAGCATTTAATTTGAATTGTCGAAAGATGACGGCTTTTCAAATATTTGAAACATCTTTGATAGATGGAGCTAAAGTATGGATCTTCCTAATAGTGATTAGAATTCTAGAGGTTAAATACCTTCATTAACCAGAAAAATATTCCTCTAAGTTTTTTTGAATTTCAAATTAATAAAATACCGGATTTGATCCATGTGAATGGGAAAATTTCTCGTTTCATTTATTTGAATGATGAAAATATTCCAACAAATCTGATCCTGCCAATCAATTAGTTAAAAAAGTGAAGTGAATACAAAATTGCCAATTATTTTTTATGTAAAATTTTGAGCACTTTTTCTCTGCCTAGGTGTAATTCAATTCAATTTAATGAAAGAAGATTCCCACTCTGACTCTGAACTAGATAAAGAATTCTATTCATATGATCCCCTCAATTCATTTATTAACCATTATAGAAATGAACCATTTTTTGATCTCCAATCTGATGATCTCAAAGCTTTTCTTTTTTATTATGACCTAGATCAAATATTACTCTCAGAAGATTTTTATAAAACTAGTAAAAAAATGAAGATCTGGGATTCAGACATATTCACAAGGAATTGTTATCTGGATATTATTTCCATGTCTTCAACAAGATCCGATTCATTCAATTCAATTAATTACTCAGATTTTTTTATAGGACAACTCAATAAACAGGATGGTTGCATTGAACTATTTACTGATGAAGGAGATCCATGCCTTCCTTTCTATTGTATTTCTGAGATTGAATGCTATTATGATCCAAATGATTTTATCAGCACACAGGAATGGGATCCACAATTTGATGATGCATCTATTTCAGAAAAAAGTTATTCTAATAAGGACTTAGTATTAGAGTCCTTCGATGAAATTAATTATGATTTCGGACCTAGTGATTTTCTGGTTGGTGAATACAGGTAGCGAAATCAACATTAGTTTTAACATTTTTGTTAAAACAACGGCTTTTATTGGAGCATTTGGTTGTTCTATAGACAATTATTTAATTGTATCTATTGTTTTTTGATTCTTCTAATCACCAAATTGCTAATAAGCCCACCAAAATTACCCCTACAGAACACTGCATTTGGCACCCAATCCAAATTTTTAGCCAAATATGAATATTGTTTTCGGGTAATTTGTTCCAAAGCAAAAAGAAATATTTGGCCCACAATTGTTAGTTTATTCTTTAATTGCTTTGTGCCTCTTCGAAATGAGTTCCATCATGAAAATCATCGTTTGGAAAAAGTCCCTCATCTTCGAAGTCCTCCTCAAAATCCATTAATAATTGATCATCTGTAAAGTTCTCACATGATGAATCCAACGCATCATATACTTCTTCAGTTTTAGATATTAATGGTGTTTCATCCTTCTCTGGCATGAATGATAGCTCCAACTTTTCTTCAAGATACTTGATCCTTGCATTCATGCTCTCACATTTGTTTTTCCAATACTGAGAATCGTCAGGTATTTCTTGTATTTCGATGTCTTTCTCTTCAAAAATATCAATCTGATCATCAGAGAAAGGCGTTTTATCAGATAATGCAATATTCCTAATTCTCAGTTCAGAGTTTTCTTCTTTGAGTTTTTTCATCTCATTTTCAAGATTTGATATATATGTTTTCATTATTTCCAAATCTTGATCATTGGAAGAAACTTTGCCAATGTTCTTGCATTCTTGATCAAGAATGCTTAATAGTGGATCTTCAATGCTTCCATGTCGTAATTTATTATTCTCGATTTGAAGATCCTCAATTTTTTTATACAACTCCTTGGAATCTGTCAATTCTTTAATACTTTTTTCCATTTTTAATGGAGTTGTTTGGTTTTCATATTTCTCTTTCAAATCTGTGTTTTCTTTAACAAGATCATCTATTCTTGTTCTACTATAGCACAGTTCTTCATCCAATTCATCCATATCATCAACTTTTTTCTGGAGTGATTTCGCAAGTCCTCTGATTTGTTCAAGTTCTTGCATCATATTTGTTAAGGATTCTGGATGAAGCTTTTCCATTTCCATTGAAAAAATACGATGTTTCAACAACTGATTCTCCTGGGTGAGTGATTCAAACTGGAAAAACTGTGTTCTCAAATCGTTGTTTGATTGCTCCACTTCTTCCAGATCTTCAATAGTTGTTTTAATGTGTTCTCTCATCACCTTTGTTAAATGAGCCTGCAATTCTGAGTTCTCATTAATCAGAATTTCTTGGTATTCTTTCATTTCCTCAATAGTTTGGTTCAGATTTGCATTTTCTTCTTGAAGTTTAGAATATTCTAGTTGAGAAACAGATGCTTCTGGGGTTTCTCCTTTTTCAATCATCTGTTTTAGTTCCATGTTTTGGTTTTTCGTAGATCGTAACCTTTGCTTTAGCTTTCTAATGATATCTTGTAGAATTTCATAATTTGCACTAACTTCATCGACTTTTTTATTTGCAATTTGAAGTTCGTTTTGAATAGATTGATATTTTCTTTCCCTCTCTGAAACCTGTTCCTCCAAACTTGTGTGATAGTCAATCATATCCCCTTTTTCTTTCATTGTTTTTTCGAATCTGGCTTTCAAAACAATGAAATCAGTTTTGATTGAAGAGGCTTCCTTGATTTCACACTCAAGAGAGGATATTTTGTTAATTAAAACGTTGTTAAGTGTTTTTTGCTCTTCAAATAATTGGTTGACTTGGCCGACCTTATTCGCCAATAGATTAGATTGCTCATCATTATAATACTTTTGCCTTAATAATTCTACTTTTTGGTTATCATTCTTCTTTTTTTCTTCGCTAATGTTATATATCTTTGTCTGCAGTTCATTGAGACTACCATTACGTTCCCCCATCTTGCTCGTAGACGTGGGCGATAATTTTGTTGGAGAAATCGGTATCCTATCATTTTTATAAAACAAGGATTTTTCCTGTAGATTCAAAGCAGTTCCTGGAAGGGAATTCCCTAAATCATTTAATCTTTGGGTTATTTTTTCAATGTTTGGATTGTAGGAGGGTTTTCCACCATTTTTTGACTCCTGTTTCATCAAAAAAATTAACGGTAAATCTAACACAATTTAAGCCAATTCTTTCGCCATCTCTTTGACTAAGGCAAACTTGTCTCTGACTTCATGATACTTTTCTTTGCTTCCAATTTCTGAAAGCGGTAGTTTTGTCACACTTGCACCAGTATCATAGTACAAAACACGTGTTGATGATTCAATCACCAACTTTGTGTGGTCTTTAAAGTTACCTTGTATATCTCTATTTGCCATTCTGAATAATATTCCTTCAACTGTGCGTGCCCAGTATTTTACATGGGATACATTCTGCCTTTCTGAAAGTATTTCCAATGGTGGATACAACATCTTTTCTGCTCTTTTTTTCAACTCTGTCGTGAAATGCTTTATCAAAAGCAATTTCTTTTTAATAGGAGACTCATCTGCTTTATCTGTGAAATATACATCAGGCTCAGTTGTTTGTGGAGATGCCCAATATTGACACGTCGATTCATCCGGGAACATTACTATCCTTGATGAGTCATTAAAGCATGCACCACAAACATGGTTATGAAGCATATATCCAAGACCATATTTCTCTGAGTAATCCCACCATATTCTTACTGCATAAGATGGCAATTTATCGATTATCTCTTCAGATTCAGTAATTGGATCTGAATATGTATCATCCACAGGAACAACAGGAAGCTTCTGTTGAATCTGGAAGAAATTCTCGGGTTTTGGGGGGCTAAATTGAGGATTGTGCTTCAAAATAAATGGATGACTGATTAGATCCGAAGCCTGAGGCCTAAATTTGGGATCCCTCTTTAAGGAAGTATCAACAAAATCTAATGCCTCCCTAGACAAACTATTTTTTTCTGGCCATGAATAGTTCACTTCGGATATATTCTTAAAAGTAATTTTTTTGTCTGAAGCATTGAATGGGTGCTTGCCTGTAAGCATCAGGAAAGCACAAACTCCAATTGCCCAAATATCGACAGATATTGAATGCCCCTGAGCTGATTTTTCAACAATTTCTGGGGGTAAATAGCCTGGTGTTCCACATATGGTGTTTCTTTTATCATCTATTGTTTCAAGTTTGGCACTCAGTCCAAAATCAGCAATTTTTATACCATTATTTTCGTCCAGTAAAAGGTTTTGAAGCTTAATATCTCTATGAATAATAAGTTTTTTGTGAAGATAATCAACACCTGTTAAGATTTGAAACAATACCTTTGAAATGTACTCTTCTGTGTATGGATTGTTTTTGCGAAAATGCTCAAGAACACTTCCATGAGGACAATATTCCAGAATAATGTATACATAGTTTGTGTCTTGAAATACAGCTTTGAATTCCACAATATTTGGATGCCTCAAAGCTTTATGAATTTCAATTTCGCTCACCAATTTGTTTTTGTTTTTTGGATCTGTTAATCTTAATTTAGTTAAACACTTGACAGCAACAATATTTGAACCAGGTGTTTCCTCAGCTGAATAAACAACCGCAAATCCTCCGCTTCCTATTTTTTCTTTAAGAACATATCGAATTTTCGATCCATCTTTTCGATCTCTGCATAAAACGGAGGGTACTGGTGGTGGTGGCTCATTCATAATATAAAAAATTTTTTTTCCCATTCGTTTTATTGAGTCATTCAGTGACTAAATTGGCTAATACTAAAGATAATCTGGTGTTGACCTGGGTTAAATTATGTAAAAGTGACATATGAGTGGAGATGATATGAATGAAATTGCACTAAAAGAGTGCAAAAAAATCACCAGACAATTAAGTGAATATGATATATCTAGTAGTTTTAGGGAAGACTTTGATCCTATTGAATTAAAGCTTGAAGGTTACACAAAAAAAATTAAAAGGAAAATGTGGTTTAATTATGTTATAGATAAACTTGAAAAGGCCGAGTATAGAACAATTGAAAGCTGGAAAGCTGATATATCATTGATATGGGGCAATGCTATCAAGTTTTACCAGCCAACACACATAATTCATGAAATCGCCAGAGAACTCAAAGAGCAATTCGAGGAACTTACAAAAAATATACCCAGGAATGATTTTGAAAAATGGGTAGAGAGTCTCAACAAGCCATATAAGAAACTATCAATGTTGTTCAAAAACCCGCCCTCAGAGAATTACAAGCCTCCACCAGTTAATCTAAGGCTGAAAAGTGACAAACCTACGATAAAATTTAATTGAATTTTTATTTATGGAAACTTTACCTGATACCACTTTAAGAGGCGCAAAGGTTCTTTTTTCCGTGTTAAATGCACAAACCAATCAATATGATCAAAAGGGAGCCTTATTATTAGTAGCAATGCGAAAAGGTGGCAAAGTCGCGATGGTTTTATTGAATGGGAATAAGCCGCTAATGGGAATACCTATTACGCCTTCTTTAGACTGGGCACTGCAAAATGAAGTGTATTGTTCATTTTTAGATGGGAATAATAATAGATTTCTATTGCAGTTTGGTAAAGCTGAAGATGCATCTCTTTTCACTGCCATTGCTCAATATCCCAAGATTTTTGCAAATCAGAAGAGTCCATTGATCATTACATCAGGAACCGGTCCACAGATAACTGGTACTTTTCTTGCTTCGTATTGGGTATATAATATGCATGTTCAGGCAATTGAAAGTCCAGTTCTTCAAGAATCAGATAAAATAATATCTATTTCAGAAGATTCACCGTTGAAAATATGTGCAGGGCTCAATTTTGGAAGTCAGTGTCTCTGTTTTTATCCTCCTAGTTCAATTGCAATTGTTCAAATCAGCAAAGATGCGCCAAACATTTCTCCCATTTCTCCTAAAGAGAAGAAAGAGAACGATTCCGAGCTCTTTGATAAAAAATTGGGAGAATTGCCCAGCCCTCAACCCACTAAAGAAGAAGTCAAGCCAATTATTATTCAAGAAACGAAGCCTCAAATTATCGAAGATAAAAAAATAGAAATGAAAACACCCATAAAGGAAGTCCCAAAATCAGAAGTTAAGATACATACCCCCGATATTTCCCCAAAGCCTTTAGCAGAAACAAAGTCCGTTCTAAAAGATGCACAAGATGCAAAGAAAGAAGTTTCAAAAGAAGAAGCTCCCTACCAAAACAAAGAATTGAATGATATGAGAAATTTGATGCTTGATAAATTCTCAGCAATACAACACCAATTGGGTGATATTCAAAAGAATAGAACTGCTAATGCACCGCTGCAGTCAATGATTCTTGTTAATTCTGTTCAAAGACTTGTTTTAGAGAACGAAAAGAAAGATAAATTGATTGCTGAGAAACAACAACTATTAGATTTACTCCGAACCAAAAAGAGTGATACCAGAGAAAGAGATCAATTAAGGAGAGATCTAGCTGAGCTATCATCTAAAGCAGCTGCGCAAAAGGAGAACATTAATCAGGCTATCAAAGAAAAGAATAATTTAGAAGAGCAACTCAAATCCCTCAAAGAAGAATCTAACAGATTGAAGAGTGAAAAGGAAAAAAGAATGATTCAATTTAGGAAACTACTTGAAGAAGAACAACAAAAGGAATTGGCAACTATGGAACAAACCAAGCAACAAATACAATGGAAGGTTAAAAATGCCGAAGATCAGCACAAACTGCTTTCTGACCAACTAAACTCATTGAAGCAAGAAAATGAGAGACTTAAAAGAGAATCAAAGACCAATTCTAAAGAAGAGCTTCAAAAACTCAAAGATTCTTATTCTCAAGTTATTGAAGACTCATTGAAAAGATATGCCAATGCTACATACAAAATGCTTTTGGATGCTTTTGATTCATCAAGGGAATATGAAGGAACCGAAATTATTCGAGCTGTAAAAATTGCTTTAGACCATAATGCTAAAGAATTATTTGAAGATAATGAATAAAATGATCATTTATTTTGAAGGTTTTTTGGAAAACTTGGCAAATCCCATTTCATTAAGTGCATCAGTAACAGCAAATTTCCTTCTCTTTTTCATTTGTTCCTTTTCGGCTATCAATTTTTCTCCGAAACTAGAATTCAAATCACTCAAGTCCATTGGTCCATCCAGTCCTTGAATAAATACTTTTTCTGATGTATCATCTTCAGCTTCTATTTGATGTCTTCCTGCTTTTTCCATGAATGGTAATACAAACTTTTGTTCGTTAGGCTGGTATATGATTGATGATTGAATAAATGAGAGATATTGTTGAGGAATAAAGTTGGAAGCAATAATCTGTAGAAGCTGAAGTTCCTTATTCAATTCTCTAATATGAAGAGTTTGCTCACTTTTCTCTCTCTCGAATTGTTGTTGAATGTCTTCAATCGATTCTTCGAGGTGCTTTATTAAGGGTCTAATCTTCTCAATTTGTTTTGATTTTTCTAAGATTTCTTCTTTTAAGCTAGAATATTTTTTCTCCGCTAATATGATTTGTTCTTCTTGAGTTTTTGTTCTCTGGTTAAGCTTTTCCTGCTCCTTTTCCTTCCTTTTCATTTGACTCTCTTTAGCTCTGATTTCTTCTTCTTGCTGTTTAGCTTTATCAACCAAATTGACTCCTCCGATTAAAACGGATTGTTCCATTTGCTTAATCTTTGATTGAAGATCATCACTTTCTTTTCGAATACTCTTCTGTTTTTCATATTCCTCCTCCAATTTTTGTTTTGCCTGTTTTCTTTCTTCTTCATTCATCGCTTTTGAAGTTTTAATTTCTTCCAACTGTTTAAGATGTTTTGCTTCAATTTCCTTTAGTGCCTCATCCTCATAGGAGTTAACAGGAATACCATTTGCTGTTGCTTGAGATCTCTGCATTTCAAGTTGTCTTTTCAGTTCAGCAATCTTTTCTCTTAATTGTCCTAATAAAGCATCCTTTGGATCTTCATTAATCTTTGGAATATTCTTGATATCTCTGGCTCTGGTAGCATAGAGCAAGGATGAGAGTGTTTCATCATAGTTATAGCTTGCAGGTCCTATAGTAGCAATCATTGCCGTCTTAGAGTTCCCGCCTAAAGAATCATGTAATAGCTGAGTTAATTTCGAATCTCGATATGGAACATGTTTGGACCCAGTTACTAAAGCGGATATTACATTTCCTAAAGTTAAAAGAGACTGATTAATCTTGGCGGCTTCTTTAGCTCTTTCTCCAGTAGCTTCTGTTTTAGATAACCTTTCTGATCCAGCAAGGTCAACTAAATGCAATTTACCCATACGCGTACCTTTCTCTTCACTGTGCTGTTCAACAACAATAGTAAAAACAGAGTGACTTCTTGAACTATACTTATTCATTGCTGTTGATCCTACAGTGCGATTTTCTTTACCTGACATTAATAAATCAGTAATCTCTCCAGGGTTTTTCACTATATGAGTTGAAAGCCCCAAAACAGTCACATCATGATCAAGCTGCCTCACATGTAGCTTCTTTTCAGGATCTCCAAGAAGATCGAATACATCTTCCTTGTATATTTGAAGAAATGAAGCTCTTACAAGGAACTCTCTATCTTTAACCCGAGATATATGTGCAAACACGTGGTCGAAAGTGTGCAAAATAATTCCTTTATGCTCTTCATTATCAACAACACCCTCCATTGTATATGTTTTCCCTGTCCCTGTTTGCCCGTAAGCAAAAATTGTTCCATTAAAACCTTCAAGAACGTCATCGACAATAGGGCGAGCAATATCATCATATATATGAATTTGTGTGCAGTCAAAAGAATACGCAGAGTTGAATAAGAAGGTCTTGGGGTCATTATCATTCTCATTTTTCCGAAGGTAGACTTTCGACTCCCTTTCCCTGATATCTACAACAGATTTAAATCCCTTTGCAGACTCATCCTTGGAAAAAGGCCTGCATCTAACAACAACTTTGATATTTTCGGATTTATTGGTCATTAAATGAATCTAAAATTTAGCAATATTCGATCGATCTTGAGGTGCATTGTCTTACCTTTCTCTTGTATTCATCATTCTTGAATAAGAAATCCCTATTCGCCTCAACATTAAGAGGCGACTCAGGGTTGGGGTCGTTGAGCATTGATATAACAGAGACAATGATTGATTCAACAGTATGAACAGGGAGCCAACGCTCACTCCTATGATCATATTGGTTTGGATCATCACCTGGTTCATGAAGAATCGAAATACAAACAACACCGTCCTTTCCAATATTGGGATGCCACATCGGACATTTGAATTGCATTTTGGGTGGGTGATTAGGAAAATCAATAGGAAATACTAACTCAGAAGGAAACATACCCCCTGAATACAATGTGCCTTCTGAACCAATTATGGTGCATCTCCAGCGATACGGATCATCATCAATCAGACCGCAGCTAAAGTATGTTGAGGGGTGGTTTGTTTGCTCTCGAAACATACGCATTAAAATGCTACTAGATGGTGCCTTAGACATTATACTGCCGGTTATTTACAAAAAAAGTGCCATTCAAATTATTTAGTCCCTTCTCCCCTTTTTCTTCTTGGGTGGCTCTGGAGACCTTTCTGAGTAGCTATAATCAGAGTAGCTGTATGAGTAGCTATAGTCAGAGTCGTAATAGTCACTATAGTCAGAGTCACTATATGAGTAACTATAATCAGAGTCACTATATGAGTAACTATAGTCGCTATAATCAGAGTAGCTTGAGTAATCTCGCGATTTGGATTTCTTCTTTTTGTCCTTTGAAGAATCCTTTTTAGACTCTTTCTTGGGCGGCTTTTCTTCTTCCCTCTTTGATTTAGGTGGCGCCTCCTCTTTCGGTTTCTTCACTGGCTCTGGTTCCTTTTCCGTTTTAGCAAGCTGTGATCTCTGTTTTGCGGTTTTCTTATAGCTGATGTTAGAAAATAAACATACATCGTAATTAATTCATCTGGGGGAAATTCAGAAATTTCACACCGAAGATGATTATTTTCAAGCGTTGCTGTATCAAGCTGCTCAACAGCTATTTTAGCATCCTCTTGCTTCTCAAATTCAACGAAAGCAAAACCCTTTGATTGGCCCAACCCATTTCTGGCAAGATCAACACGAAAACACCTCCCAAACTGGCGCATGATAACCATTATATCCTGAGCTTTGTATCTGAAAGGTATGTTAGACACAAAAATAATACGACCTTTCCAGGAGTACTGCCTCTCCCGCTTATTATCATCCATCCTTTAATAAAATTTGACAAAGTCTGGTCGAAAATTTACTGCGGCAACCAGCCTGATACTTTCCACCCGTGATCAGCTGCGACTCTCTGGTAGGCCGACTTTGCTTCTTCTAGCGAGTATGGCCTCGTGTTAGCTAGGTCTATTCTTGGTTTTGAGGCAAGAATCTCAGAGATGATGTTTGTGAGCAAGCTTTCGATATCATAGACGGCTTTCCAGCCGGCCATTGTTAGTACATCAGTGCATAATGAACCCCCGATAGTGACTCTTCCTGTGTGAAACTGGAATCTAGGCTGGACAACACGAACGAATGGAGGAGCATTTGGGTAATCAGGTGGGAAAGAAACTCTCATTTCAATATAATCTTTTCCTGATGATTTAGAATACTGTTTCATATCATTGAAAACCGGATCTTTTGGATCAAAGCCAAATAGTCTGACTTCCCAATTCATCAGGCTATTATTGTAGGGAAAAGCACGAAAACCGAGGTCCTTGGGGTTTGATTTTTGGATATTTTTGAAATCCATTAAAAGACGGCGCTCTGCGGCTGTTTTACAAGAAAATTGGGAATAATTGGTATTATCTACATTTTGTTTGGTAGGCTGAGCAATGTATTGAGTTGTCTCTACTGGAGTATCAATATAATCACCTTCATCATCAGATTCAAAAATTATTACTTCTTCATCAGACATATTCTGACACTAAAAAATTGTGACTAGATTGATCATCTCAGGAATCCTGATTGGTGAGTTCAAAGAGATCATCCAACTTTGTTGGCATAATGTACATCAATTTATAAATATTTGCTTTTCACCAGAAAAGGTGATTTTTTTTGAGATTGGTACTCTGAAGGAATCTTCTCTTTGTTTTTATTTGCCAACATGGAATTAATTCACTTCCTCCCGAATGAAACTAGTGGATAAAAAAACCAATAAAAATTTCAATTTTTTTTTCTGATGGAAGAGAAAGTTTCATTTGAGAGATTTCTTTTTGGAGATGGAAATGAGATTTTTATTGATAATATGGAGTTTTGTGTCGATAGGATTGTTATTTTACCAAAGATTCGGCCCCATCAACTTGACAAAGCAGTGAGATTATCTATTGTGTATTGCCAGATCGCTGATTTCCAACAAAAACTATTAAAAAAATCTAATGAATGTCCTGTTTTGATTTATCAATTATACAAGAGAGGTGTTTTTGTATTTGAAGAGATAGAACCATTCTTGTGTCTGAGAGACACTTTCTTGTTGTGCTATTATTTTCGGAAAGAGATCAAAGATTTTGATAGTTTTATTAAAAATAAGCCCAAGCCATATGATATTGATGAATCATTCTTAGATAATGAAGACGAAATTGATAAATTGATCGAATATGGTAATCTTCCTTCAAGTATTGAGTATTGTCTCAAGTATGATGTATTTGATGATTTAGCTGTTTTCGATAAATTAAATCAAGAAGCCAAGTGGAGTCCTTTTGAGTGGAGTTATAAGCCAAAATATCGTGACTTTTTATCCTTTGCTGGATTTTTTGGTTCAATCAAGTGTTTCAAGCATTTATTAATGAATGGATTCGAGATCAATAAGAATGTGTTATCAATGGTTGTTTGCAGTGGTTGTTTAGATATATTTCATTTAGGACAACAGTTTTCATCCATTGAGTGTCTTTGCAAAGCATCTGAGTTTTTTCACCTACCATTGGTTTTTTTTATGATAGAAAATGGATCTGATTTAAATACAAAAGATGATTGTAATCGGACTCCACTTCACTATTCTGCTTGGAAAGGTCATCTTAGTGTTGTTGAATATCTAATTAACCAAAAAGCTGATATAAATACAAAAAACATAGATGATTGGACTCCTCTTCATTATGCTTCATATAATGGTCATCTTAGTGTTGTTGAATATCTAGTTAATCAAAAAGCTGATATAAATGCAAAAACTAAATATGATTGGACTCCTCTTCATTCTGCTTGTATTAATGACCATCTTAGTGTTGTTGAATATCTAGTAAATCAAAAAGTTGATATAAATACAAAAAACATTGATGATTTGACTCTTCTTCATTATGCTGCTTATAATGGTAATCTTAGTGTTGTTGAATATCTGGTTAATAAAAAAGCAGATATAAATGCAAAAACTACAAGTGTTGAGTTTTAATATTTAATCAGACTCCTCTTCATTTAGCTGCTTTTAATGGTCATCTTAGTGTTGTTGAATATCTTGTTAATCAAAAAGTTGATATAAATGATAAAGATACTGATGGAATAACTCCATTGGGATTAGCAAGTGTAATTAGAAAAAATGATCCAGAAGATGTTAAGAAAAGGAAATCTAATATTGTTGATTTCCTCAAGAGTAAAGGAGGAGAATAAGTCAAAAGGATTTAACCATATTCACTAGATTTTTTTTTCAGGTTATGAAGGGGGAAGACTGATTTCGAAAATAAGAGATTTCATAAAGAAAAACTATTTCGGAGAAAATTGATGGAAATCTCTAAATAAATGTTGAAAGTTGAAAAATGGAGAAAAGAATGGATTGGGCATGATCTCACCGACCAAGTTCAAAACATAAACTATGAAGTGTTTTCAACACCATTCATATGATATTGATATTGTTCCTGAGCCAGAATATGACAATTTGAAAAATGAATTCAGACTTTTTCTGATTTTAAAACTTGACAAGTCATTTTGTTGACAATGAATCGAACCCCTCCCCCCCAAAGAAGGCTAGAAATCGGAAAGAAGATTCCTCTAGCTCCTAATCCTGAAAATGACTATATCATTATTAGCGACACAGCATTGAAGAATAATTGGATGTCATTTATTGCAACAAGTGATTCAAGGGAAGTAATATTTCTTGATCAAATACCTACGATTACTCAAGGAAGATTTGAAATTAATGGAAGGGAGTATGAAATTATGGTGTGAGTCTAATCATAAAACACTAAAATTATTAAATATTCTCTTCTGGAAGTTTTAATGATAAAGCGACACTTTTTTCAGGGCGTATTTCTCGGGGTGGAATAGAATCATGAGAAAATGATTACCTAATAATAAAAATAACTGTTCAAATTCATCATCAGAACAATCAATTCTTTGATCGAATATTCTATCCAATACTCCCAATTCTGTTCTTTTTGAAGCTCCATAACAAAATTATTACCAAAGTAACTTTTTATTCTACAAAAAATTATTTGTTATACCAAATAATAAGAACTCTAATTATGTTTTATTGTCAACAATTTGCGTTTTTTGATATTATTATTTGTACTCTAAAACCAATGAAGAATATGATGATTTTCACTGAAAAAAGGGTAAGTTTATGAAAAAATTTCCAAAGCATCTTCTATAATCGAATTCAGATTTTTTGGTATTTCAGAGTGATCATATTTATTCTGATTCAAATAGACTTCAATTAAAATACTCTTGATCATATAAGGATGAGTTGAATAAAGTCTCATAATTGTTGTTCCCAAACATTGAATACAAAACTCATGAGATACTCCACTACATCTAACAAATATCTTAGATACTACACGAAATATTTCAATGTATACTCTCATATTTAGATTATCAAGAAGAATAAACAAATCAAATTCATTTATATAATGTTGGTATTGAGGAAATCTGATGATCTGATAAATGAGTTTGAGTGCTGATTTAACAAGACAGACCTGTTTCGAATGAAGAAAGTCAATAATCATTGAGAATTGATGATTATTTATAAAAATTTCGCTTTTCTTAGAATATCGCTGCATACATGATAACAAAACAGTTTGATAAGATGAATCGAATCCACCAATAACATTAAAAACGGAATTAATAAAATCAAATGTCACTAAATTCGGCAAAGATGCCGAAAATATAATTATGATAATCCTATAACAGGCTATAATATCAGAATTAATCAATAATTTGGACAAAACGTTATAACTCTCATTATTAATCAAAAAATTCACTGAATACGTGGATAAAAATATCATATATACTACTTTATATGCGATATCTTTGGAAAATCCCATTATATTTCCTAATAATTGGTCAAATCTATTCTGATCCAATTTCCATTGGTTTCTCATAATCAATTCACTCAATATCCATATAGAATCAATAATATCCTCACCATTTTCCAAAATTTCAATCATACACTCCTCTACAATAGCATATAACTCCTCGCTCAAAAATTCAACTTTTTGGTTTTCCAATAAAAACTCTTTAAATCGACTCATTCTCTCCCTCTCTCCACCAACTCGAACATTCTCAAATATATCCATAATCTCATTATCCTCCCAATTCATACACCGATTGTTTTTATATATCATATTTTATGGCACTTTTACTCACAAGTTTTTGAGATGAATTGTAAAATTATTCTTGCCAAATTATTAGATGATTGAATTGTTGTTTTTTATGCTTTTTTTTGGAGGGTCTTATGTGACTGAAATCTGCCTAATGCCTAGCGGACATACTAATTATAGTTGCTCGGGTCTAATTATTAGGTTTAATGAGGTTGGAACAGCCATTACCCAAGATATGCTGAAAGAGAGCATACGGTTTCGAATTTTCGGAACCGAGGACGATTTTAGTTCAGAAGATACTGATGAAAATCCGGTAATGTATACAATATTAGCGAAAGCAAGGTTTATCAGCTTATATTACCTAACTCCAAAATATATTTTTGAGTCTGGAAACGAAAGAAGGCAGAAAATGCTGATTAAAGATAATGGCAATGAGATTTTGCTCAATGTTGAAATGAAAATGCTGTTTCTGAAGAGATCTACTGTTTCGATACAGTGGCTACATTTTTATGAGGTTGTTTTGAAAGATTGCCGTTTTATGTATGAACCAGAAATCACATTTCAATTTTGGAAATATTTTGAAACTGATGTGAATTCGATTTTGAATATAAGGGTTGTTGATCAACCAGGGTTGAATCTTTTTTTGATTTATGGAGTTATGAATATTACCAATACTCCAATTGACCCTACTCTTAGTGGGCAGGTAAATATACAACTTAAGTATGCATATGATTTGATTGTTGAAGATATAAGTATTTTTAAAGCTATTGATCTCAAAGAATATGATCATGAAATCGTTTGTCAAATTAAAGATCAAAGTTATATGAAAATTGATTTTCCAAATCAGAATAAAGGAATATTAAGGATGCGTTTCAATAAAAAATGTTTGAACACACCAATTAGGTTTAATTACGACGATTGGGCATCATCCTACCCTGTATATAATTCAAGAGTTTGTTTTGAGTCAGCAGAAGATGGCTCTGTACTTTATTTGGATGGAGTTTTCTTTTCTTTTTCAAAAGGCCCATCGCAAAAAAGTTTTATTTGGTTTAATTTCCTCCATGATTCATGCCATTTGTATGTCAACCAGTCTTCCATGATGCTCCCTATCGAAATACATGGCAGGACATTCCATATTCATTCGAATAGTTCGGAATTGAAGCTGGGGAATATTGAAAGTCTATATCCCAATAGTGAACGTCACATTTTCTTGGATTCATATAATAATTCTATGAGTTTAATTATTTCTTCTTTGACAACGGTTAATTATTGTACATGTTTCATTCCTGATTCATCAGGGAACAAAGTAGTAAGGATAAATTTATCTAATTGCAACAGCATTAATCAAAATTCACTTCCAGTATCAGCTGGAATTGGTTTTTATGACAATAAAATCCTGATACCTCAAGTTACCATTGTTCAAACCAATTGGTCCCCTCAGTCATATGTACAGATATATACATATCCTCATTTTACGGAATCCCTTAATCCTAACCAAATCAATATCTTAGAAAGTATCACAAATATATCTGTTGCTACATTTCTCGGGCTTAATTTTGTGAGCTATAATACAATGCAAACATTGTTGCCCAATAAGTATTCATACAATGGCTTTTGGCAGAGCAATAATTATCTTGTGGGATCCTTTTTATATGATGAGAATTTATCTTTCCAGATAACATTTCAAGAATCATTAAATACATGGGGAGAAAATTTATGTATTTGTTCTTTGGAAACAGCATCGAAATGCATTTTTGGATCAACAATTATTACAAGTCCATCTCATGATGTGTTTAATAACCTAAGTCGGCATTTTAGTGGGCTTAACACAGATTTGTCAATTCAAATAGAAAGGGATGTTGGAAATTCTGTTTTCAGTTTGAAGCAGTTTTCTTTTTGTACAACATTGAGAATTTTTTCTTACCAAAATGCAATGCCTACAGTTATTATGGGAGACTTTGATTCATTAAATCAAACAAAAATAACAATATCTAATATCAAAATCGATTCTGATACCAGTGAAAATTTTCCCATTGTTTTTTATAATTTTACATTTTCCAATTGCAGTTTTGGAAATCATGTCTCTTCATTAATTGTATTTTCTCCATTTTCTCCCAACTCTATTTCATTATCCATTAATTCTCAGGATTTTATTTCGTTGATTACAATTAATAAGAATATTCAATTTGTTGATGTTAATCTCAATATATATAACGTATCACATATTCTTTTGGTTTCTGAAATATCATACATGATTAATGAAGAAGCATTCTTTAATTCAAGTTGCTTAAGTATCCACTCATGTGATAATATTCTGGTGGTTCAGAGCAATTCACCTGGTTTTATGAGCAAATTATCTGTATTTTCCGATTTTGATGTTATTTTGAATGGAGATTTCTCAAAAATACTAGTCCCTATTAGTATTTATGGTATCGGATCAGTCAAACTTAATGCAACAACTGTTCCATTACTATATCATAACAATATAATTCCTGATACATATATCACAATGAATTCCCTAATTTGTCAAAATTTCTCTTCAACTCGATCAAATATCAAAATCATATTTGAGAACTTAGAAATACGAGAAAATTCTATCTGTTACTTGGATGATAATGTCAACCGTGTGTATCATAATATCAAAATATATGAAGGGCTGACTCTTTCAATTCAATCCTCTCATATCTCTGGCGAGCTGATTATGCATCCTCATTCATCGCTAATTGTATCAAAAGATTCATCTCTTGAATTGGAAAACGTGAAAGTATTTTGGGGTAATGGAATACCTTTCATCGATTTTAATGAATGCTTGGATATTGATATTATGAAAATTGAACTGATGTATTATCCCGATCACAAGTTTTCTTTTAGTTCATTCAAGGGGTTGTTTTCTGGAGAACTTATTTTATTCAAACATCTAAGTAAGAACTGCCCAAAAGTAAAATATATGGACCAGCTATTTATTGATCCATATAAAACAATGGGATTTGTAATTGATTGTAATCCTGATGGTGATCTCAATTTGAAGGCTCGACAATTTGAATCACAGAGTACCTCGAAAATTGCTTTAATTCACCCAGATGGATATCAGTTTCAAGGGATTGAAAAATATGATGATAATTTTTCTTTTGGTTTTTTATCAATGATCCATGAACACTATGATTATATAGAAATAATTGGAACAGAAAATGGGACAGATTTTGTATCAAATGATATTTTATGGCGCGTTCTTCAATTTTCTGAGGGAAGAATTGTCACAATAAGGAGTGCAAACTGGAAATACCAACATTTGAATATACCAACAACAATCTCCCAAATTAATGTTGATCTTGATCGTGTAATAATTGATTTCAATAATTATTCCCCAACATTTTCTCATTTAAAAATTGTTAATTCCAAAGTGATCAATTGTAAATCATTCAAGGTTTATAATTTGACATGTGACTTATTATCTTTAATCGGCGTAATCAGTGTTGACGTAATTTGTGCTAATCCCATCGTTTTTGTTGATTCACCAGGTTATTATTCGAATGAAAATGGATGGTGGGGGCTTTGCATTAGTTTCCCAAATGAGATTCTATTTGAAAATCTTAATATATACAATGAAATCATTTTTGATTATGATAGGATTAGGATAGTTCACAAAAAATGTGCTATCAATATCCAATTTATTGAAAAAGGGACCCAAATCGATCTTTTCGCAAATATTGCTAACCCCAATATCGATGGGTCAGTATTTTTATCATCATCTTTAAATTCCCAATTTGAGCCATTTTTCAGTCTTAAATTGCATTGTAATATCTATAACACTTCTATTAATGTGTTTGATAATAGTAATGTTATCGGATTGATGACAATCATCATCAATAATAATACTTTTGTAAATGTTTTGTCAAGCGATTTTTATCAAAATATATATCATGAAAATTCTAATCTTTCTATTGTTGCTCATAACAGTATTCTAGTTTTCCACGATAATTTTGAATTTTGTTTTAACGAAACCAATTGTATTAGTATGCTAACCAGATCCAGCAATTGCAGAATAGTTTTCAAAAATGCTAGTATATTATCTGTATATCCCCTCATATTTTCTGAGAGCACAATTCATATGGTATTTGAGAATGTTTCTTTACTATATGACTCCCAAAGTTTTCCTTTTGCTAATTGCTTGAACTTGAATGATGAAATGGCATATTTTCAACATATAGAGGTAGAATCATTGAGTCCAAAATGTAATTGGAGTAGTGTTATTGTTAGAATTCCATATTTCGATATTTCCCAAATTAAAAATTCTGAAGGGTTTATTTCCAGATGGAATACTAACCAATATTCGTCAATAATTGAATATGGAGATTTTGATAGCCAAATAAATGTTGTATTAAATGGGGACAATAAGTATCCTGGTTTTTCTAATTGCCAAAGTTCACTAAAACATTTTTCTAATTCATCAGGCGTTTATGGTCTCTTTAGATCATCTAATCAGTTATTTGATTCCTTTATATGTATAGCTGATTCATTGAATTCATGTCCAAGTTCTTTCACTTATATTAATCAGAACCCAATAAACGGGATTGAATCCGAACTGAAAAAATCTATTGGGATTTTTTCCAATGATCTAGCCATCTATGTTAACATAACTTACTCTATTGACCTCAATTTAGACTTTTTGTATCAATACACCCTGCTAAAAAATGTGATCATTTATGGTAACAATAATAGTTTTCAATTCAAATTCCCAGATCATGTCAGCACTTCATTAAACAATGTTGTGTTAAATGATAGAATTGTATATCAATCTCCAAGCACTATCACTCAAAATGTTTTTAATTGCTTACTTTATGAAGGGATTAGTTTAGGAAATGGTAGTATTGTTCATTATACTAATGATTGGTTTGACTTTTTTAAGTATTTTACGATGCTTTCTAACAATCAGGTTCCTGAATTGGTTTTTTATAATTCTGATCAATTAAGTGTTGTAGAAATCAACATTTCTAGTTTAACAGCTGATATTAGGGTCGGGAATAATTACACCCAAGTAAAATTTGACCAAATTGAGAAATTTAGGATATCATCTTACAGGATTATTGTTAATTCTAACGAACCGTCATCCTTTATTGGGAAAATGATATTGAATTGCTCAGTACTAACAATTAAAGGTGAATGGTATACCGATGATCAAACAAATATAGAAATTATAAATTGTACAGAATGCATCTTTGATTCTGTAACTATTCCCCAATTCATCTTTGATTGCCAACCATCTTATATTTTATCATCACATATTATACATAAAGCATCACAATATAAAATCAGTATGCAATATCCTTCATTATTCAATGGAAAGATCATCAAATCCCAATCACAAAGTGTTACAATCGAATCAGCAGATGCTGGTATATATTACATAAATGAGAATATTCCAGTTGTTCAGTTTTCTGTAATCAAACTCATGCCAAACTCTCATTTATCAATTCCAAAAACCCAGATTATTTTTAACCTCGAGTTATCAGCTGAATCTGTTTTTGAATCTGATTGCACAATTAATGAACCCCATTTTGTTCTTCAGACCAATTCTTCTTCTCCAATTATCATCTTTAACTCAACAAACAGCATGCCTAACAATATTCGTTTATCAGTTTTCTATGAAAATCCCTTATTGTTTAATCAATTATTCTACAAAGGTCTTCCTCTATTCCAAAACTTGACAATCAATCAATGTAACCAGGCCACTAATATTTCTATTCTCAATGATCCATTGTTCCACAATCCTGGCTTTTATCTAGAGTGTCACAACCAAAACAGTATCCTGCTCAAGGCATCCAGCTTTCTCCCAGTTTTTTCACCCAATATAACGAAATCTACAGCATTGTTTTACCCAATATATGTATCTTTGCTGTTTATTCTGTGTTACTTTGAATAAAAGTGTCATTAATGAACGAGTTTTTAAACAAAACATCTACATGGATTTCCACCAAACCCAATTTGTTTAACACTAAGCAAATTCTTTCTCTTCGAATTCATTTGCTTAATCATTCTTTATTATTGTCGTATTTGGTGATTGAAGATGCGAACGGAGGTATATGTGCTATTCCAATTAATTCTGAAATCCTAATATCAATTAATAATGACAGTTTACTATGCACATTCACCAATTATGATGATATTCAAATTGGATTTGATTTTGCAGATCTTAATGAATTAGAGCTTATTGTGTCTCATATGAGTCGCTCATCAATTCTTTTTAATCAAAAAAAGGATATGTTTTACGAGAATAATTTAAATTATTTAAATACTCTGAAATTGCCTAAAAAAATAGCTACAAAGAATGATGAGCGCTTTCTAGCAGGATCAACAGCTATGACCCCAATCACTACCATAGCATCTGCAAAAAGTATGTGGCATGATCGTACTGTTGAAATTAATTCTCCATTCTATACCAAATTCAATGATATTAGGTTTTCTTGCTTGACATGGAATGTCGCAGGTCACAGACCGCAAGAAGATGTATTAGCAGATATTGTTAGATGCTTTAAAGTTCCAACAGCTCCATCTGATGTGATAATTATTGCTTTTCAGGAGATAGATATGTCTGTAAAGTCAGTAGTGACAGGAGCAAGTGGTTTATCAGATAAGTGGACAAGTATTGTGACTATTGCTCAGGAGCATTTCGGCGCTTCAAAACTGGAACTGGTTGCAAGTGAATCAATGGGAAGCGTGTATTGCGCTGCACTTGTTAGAAAAGGAATGTATCCAATGCCAGTTGTTGGACCAATTAATTCTATTAAATTGGGCGTTGGAGGCTTGTTTGCTAATAAAGCAGCTATCCTTGTTCCATTTAAAATAGGTGAAGCTAAAATCATGGCTGTTTGTTGTCATTTAGCACCACATGAATCTCATTGCGAAGAAAGAAATGAACAGTGGAGAGAAGTTTACAAGGCAATCAGCCCCGAATATGATCATATAATAATGATGGGCGATCTTAACTATAGAGTATCATTGCCATATGATGAGGTGATTGAGAAAATCAACAAAGAAGAATTCAAAGATTTGTTAGAGGCTGATCAGTTGAGAAACGAAAAAAAGAAATGTCCAATAATTGGTAGCTTCAATGAACCAGATATTAGGTTCAAGCCAACGTATAAATTTGACAAGAATTGCGATATATATGATACATCACCAAAGAAGCGAGTTCCTTCGTGGACAGATCGAGTTTTAGTTAGAACATCTGAACCAAGATCTCTTATAGGACCCCTAGATTCTCTTGTTTTCGAAACTGATGTTTCCCACCAATTCATGATAAGTAACCCTCTTTTCACGACAGATTGCCATTCACCTACACAGTCACATCCAGAGCTTAACTACCCCAAGCCTCCACAGCCAATATGCTACCGTTCATTGAGATGTACATTTTCAGATCATCGACCAGTTCATTCAGCACTCAAGTTTTCTGTACCAGTAATTGATCAAGATAGGTATAATCAATTACAAGAAATTATTGAAGCCAAATACCAAGAACTGAGAATAAACTGTGTTCCAAAGTTACATCTTACTCCATCATCATTTAACTATCAAGGGGAACAATCTGTTGAGGTATTACTCGAAAACAAGTCTTTGATATGGATTAATTGGAATATAAAAGGTACCCCCCAAGGTTGCACTATTGAACCATCATCAGGAAGACTCTATGTTTCCGAAAAGAAAGCTGTTACCATCGAATTCCAAAGTAACTACATGCCATCAGATCCAATAGTCTTTGAAATAAAGGGGGGAAGAGCTATACCATTTAAAATCAAATCTGAGTCATTCAACCCGATTCTCAAGGTGGGTTTATGAGGGTAATCAAAAGGGAAAAAGTCTAATAACGGATTTTAAATGGAAGAAGGAAAAGTTGGGTCGAATCGCATCATCATTGCAGGAGATATTACCAAACTTGATTTTTCTCGTGCGGATTACCTTGGGCTTCATATAGAACAGTATTTGAAGTTTTCTGTAGAGCGCATTGGAAAGTTACCTGAACAATGGCCAGATTATTATGAAAATGTCCTTGTTCCATTGGAAATTACCTCAGAAAGTTATAAAAGTGGTGAAACAGTTGTTTTTACTCGAGAGGGAAGAGTTATTGGAGGGTTTGAAGATTTTAAGAAGATTGCGAGTATAAAATATGGAATTGAAATTGATTATCCTCAAGATCGCATAGAAGATATTAGAAAAACTCATATTGTAAAAGCACAGGAAATGATTAATCAACAACAAGATGAAGTGTTTCAGGAAAAGGTGAATGCTCTACTTGAATTTAGAGAACTTAATATGAAAAAACTAAGCGAAACTCTAATGACACACAATTCGAAAAAAGATAAGTGTACGGATTCAATAAGTGAGATTTCCAGTATTCACAAATATATTCAACCATTACTGGATTCACTATATAGTTTTCATCATTATCCCACGAAAGAATCAGATGAACAAGTCACTGATAGCCAACCGACTGATGAAGATTCATCCAAACCAGCTCCTGACCCTACTCCTCCTGCTGATGATGAGTCACAAGAACCAAAAGATGAAGAGGAAGAGGAAAATAAAGAAAAGGATACACCACCACCTCCTCCTCCTAAGAAAGAAGAAGAAGATGAAGGAGAACCAGATCCTGAAGCAATTGAACTTCAGCTTAAACTCAAAGAGACATTTAAATTGAATGATCTTCCTGCAACATTAGCTCTCTTTGAGTTTTCCAACAATTCTTCAATCAAAGAAAAGCTTGATTCCATTACTAATTTGTTCCAATCAGCAAAATCAATTATTAGTGATGAGAAATTTAGATGGAAAAAGCTTGAACAATCCCTCATTCAGATTAAAGAACAAGGCATGTCAATAATTCTCCTGATTGAGGATTCATTTATTGCCGAAACCATGGCAAATATCAAGAACATTGAGGCACAAATCGATCTCTTTGATAACTTCAAGATTGAAGGATATGAGGAAAGTGTTTTAGAAGCTGCCTCGATTAAGTTTTGTGCAACATTTCCTTTTGTGTAAAGGTCTATTCATTAATGTACGTTTAGTATTTATGAATGAGTTTCTACTACTTAAAAATACAATAGAATCGATTAATCTTTATATACAAACACAATCATCTTGTATTTTAGAATCCCGTAGGTACTTGTTTGAAGAAAAAAAACACACTTTCTCTTTCTCTAACTCAACAATTTTATCAATTAATGTAAAAGATCCATTGATAGAGAAAGAAATACTGTTAAAAAATATGAAATCTCTAGAATTTAGATTAAAACAATTGAAAAATGAAAGGGATAACACAGAAAATGAAATCATGGAAACGTTAAGTATTCTGAAAAACAGAAACCTAATGATCCGAAACCAAATTGAGCGTTTAACAAACTCATTTTGATTTGGAATGTTTGATCAGATCATTCAGAACAGCTCTGGGTAATTTGAGTTTTTCAACTATGAATGTAGGTATATTATCAGCCTTATGCCATTTTTCTACAATGAAGAAAATCGAGTCAATAAAAGGAACATCTGTGGAAAGAAACAGAAGAAACCATAAAAATGAAAGAGACTCGTTTGCTTGTTTTTCATTGCATGATTTTCCAAGCTTAATTGCAATAAACCCAGCAAAACACAAATGAATCTGAAACAAGTAGTTAGCTATATCAACAGGAACAGTCATGAACATACAATATGCCATCATAGATAAAGACTGAACAATAATTTGTTCTGATTCGAAGAATAAACGAGGAGTATGAGCAACTTGGATCACTTTGCTCAGTATCTTTGGTGGTTTTAATTCCGAAATCGTCTGTTTCGAAAGCCTTTCTAAATATAAAACTAATTTTTGATTCACAAAGAAGTATTTGTTGCACACTTTGTACTTATTGAACCAATGTCTAGATGAGAATGATGAAAGTGTGCTGATGTGGTCTTTTGACTTAATATTGACAAAGCTTTTCATCATATCAATGGTTAGCTCTATTATGCTTTCGATGGGCTCGTTTGAGTTCTCCGCATATCGAATTGGCGAAAACCTAGACCTCAAGAAATCGGAAAATATGTATGATTCCATAGATTCAGGAAGGTACTGTGTCACTGGGTCTCGGAGATGGCCAGCACTAATTATTATACTCTCAACAACATTGAGAAAAGACTCGGGTTTGGAAAATGGTTTTGGAATGTATCTGCTCATATTCTTAATATCTTTTAGGTTTGCTTCCACTGATTTGAGCTTAATTTGTTCCTTAAAGCATAATTCATATCTGATATGATAAGAAATCCTCGTCAACGCCGAGTTGTTCAGAAAAACAATTCTTGGTCTGTATATAAGCTCCTCACATAGATCTTTAAGCTTTCTAAGTATCTCTAACCCATAATTGCAGTAAGAAATCTTTTCCAAATGAATTTTTTTGATAAGTTTGTTCTGCTTAATAGAAAGAATCACTCTTTTCCTCCATAAATCCTCGCTTCCTGGTATAATAGTAGATACATATGGTGTAAGATTGCGCGAGTAGGCATTATTCAACTGTTCTTGAGATGTTTTTCGGAGAGCTTCAATTTCATTGATCATTGATAATATTTGAGGATGAAACGATGTAAAATGACCAAATAGCCGCTTATTAGCATACCTAGAATCATCATATCCAATGGAATCCATTTGAATTAAAAAATTAGAAACCATTGGAAATAAAAACCTCTTTGGAATTGGTTTGGTGCTAAAACAAGGTTTAACATTATGAAATGGACTTAGCTTCTCTGTCTCCTCTGACAAAACGGTAATAACTGGAACCTTTAATTTGGGAGTAGGAAGATTCATAATGATTTCAAAAGGTTTTATATATAATTAATAAGTTTATTTTCGGCAGACTTTTTGAATGGCAATAATTGTGAAGTACTGTGGAAATAATGGCAATTATTGAATACTTTTGCGCGCCTTAACCCTACAAATCCCATCATTGAAATTTTCGATTGTAACCATACCCTTTCCTTCCTTCAAAGCTTTCAGGGCTGCGAACCTGAAGAAGGAAAATAGTTCAGAATATGAGAAGCCATCTGTCATTTTTGATAATTCTGAAGATGATATTGAGGGATCAACTGGTGTCCTTGATTTAAGGGCATCCATTACCTGGATTCGGTTTTCGTCATGAGGATATTCAATTCCAATTATTCTGTCTATTCTTCCTGGCCTGAGCAATGCGGAATCCACGAGGTTGATCGAATTAGTGGTAGCGATAACAAAAACTCTGGATTTTTCTAACACTCCATCCATTTCATTGAGGAGTGTTGACAATACTCTCCCTCCAACTCCACTCTCATCGCTTCTTTTTCCACCTATAGCATCAATATTCTCAATTATGATCACACATGGTTGATAAAATCTGGCTGATGAGAATATATCCCTAATAGCCTTTTCACTGTCTCCAAGATACATAGAGAAAACCTTATCAAATTCTATATCGAAAAATGGAACATTGAATTCATAAGCCATTCTCTTTATAATTTGTGATTTACCATTACCAGATGCTCCATGTAGAAGAATACCACTGCATTGCAGCATTGATCTTTTTTCATCAGTGCCATTCAGACTAATGTCGATAATCATCCTTATTTCTTTAAGAATATCTTCATTCCCATAAACATCGGGGCAAATACTATCTCTACGGATTTGAATTTGGTTATCGCTCCTCATAATAGTTTTCAATAATGAATCCATTTTCTCTTTGGAATAAACAGTCCCTGATAACGAGCGAATTACTGTATACAATTCTCTATACGAGAAGCCTGCTGTTTCTTTGGCAATATTCGCTTTTTCTTCTTCAGAAAATTGATATTTTTCCAAAGTTTGTAACCTAGCCTCGTAACTTAAAGACTTCAATGATATACTTATATCAAACAAAGAGGACATCAGGGCAGAAAACGAGTTAGGGGTATCTCTTGATGTATATATTATCAAAACATTTTGACTGCTTATTGAATGAACATAATTAACAAATATTGGAATAGCATTAGGATATGATTCTAACAAATGAACATCATCAATCAGGACTAAACCATTGCTGATCCCAAATATATCACTAATATAGTCATATTTCTTTGCTTCAAGCTGAGAAAGGAATACCATAATATTAAAAACCCGAGTTCGAATCATGATTTTAGAGAGAGTCTTGACAATTCTGGATTTACCTGATCCTTTGGATCCAATTATCAAGAGGGATTTGTTTGTTAATATTGCCCTATTTCTGATCATTTTAATCAATCTATTGCTTATGTATGGATCAAATGGTAAAGTTTCAAGAGAGTCCGGATCAAATGTTGTCCGAACCCCAAATTGTGTTTTTGAAGTAACAAAACCAGAATTCTCGCATTCCATCTCTTTCATATAGACTCTTCCATGATATTTAAAAATAGAAATAGATCCTGGTAAAATTGGAAGGCCAATCAAACTCATTCTATATTTATCTTTTGTTTTCAATGTCTCAACAAATTTATGTTTATCCAAATAAAATGTTTCGCAATCTATATTTGTTCCATCATTAAAAATCCCACTTGAAACATGTATATTGTCAATCTGAACATTCTTTGTGAAAAGGACATAAAATACATATTTTTTCGATTTATAGACTACACTAATGCAATTGTGATCCTTTTGATAGTATTTATTATTTAAATAAGCAAAAAATGGAGGAATATCATCTGAGTTAATTACAGTGAAACCCATTAAATAGATTTATTGGTTGCATTTTTAGTTAGAAACAGGGTATCAATGAACCATGGCGATCCTACTACTTGCCTTTGTAATATATATTAGGCCCAGGAATGAAAACATTGTCAGCATCATATGGAACATCAAATGTTGGTTGGAAATCCCAAAGCCCATTAGGAAGTTTGAACATTATACCAATAAGTGCTTGGTATCCAGAATACTGAAGAGGAGTGAAAGAAAGTTCAACCTTGGTTGCTTTATCAGTGATACGGACATACAACCCCTCAACATCTTTGAACTCTTCAACATAGCTATAAGCTGTCACGGCTATATATTTGATTGAAGGATCCAGTTCTTGGGTTTTTATGATTGCTTTTTCTCCGTCCATTTTGTTATAGCTTTCCGAATCTCTTCCGAATTGGCCATGTTTGTGCTTTATTCCTTGAAAATCATAAGTCCAAAAACTGTTCTTGATTTTGGTAAATGCATCGGAATATGGAATCATAAAGATATTGATGTTATGAATATACTGCTTCCATCCAATTTCAAACTTGAAGTTAATGGGCCATTCAATCCTGTGATATGAAACAGCCATTTGAAATGTTATTGGGAACAATGAAGATGAGTTCAACCTTGTCCATAATCTGATATCTGGTGGTAAAAGGTTGTATGATAAATCCTGTATCACCAAAGGAACCTGGGCATCCTCAGAGTATTTAACTGGATATCTGACAAATTCCCTTTTTGAAGAATCGAATATAATACCTCCAGCATAAATACCATTATTCTCAATCGAATACTCAATCGTCTCGAAAATGTGAGTGTTATTAGTATTATTGTGTCTAACATTGATATACTCTTCTTTTTCTATCAATGGAGGTAAAGAAACAGATGCTGCCACATTAATAATTACTCTTCCTACATATGATGATCTTGAGAAAATACATGGCATAAACATACAAGCGTCTCTTCCTTTATATCCAAATGTTGTTCCTAAGTTAAAGTTTGGCAAATCAATTTCAAATACTTGTGTGTAGCATCCATTGATCTTAAAACTATGATCTTTTGTTGATTTAAGCCCAAAATGATCTTGTCCTCCAATTACTTGATGTATTTCGCCTTCATAAACCGATGCATGGATAAATGAGAGTTCGATAAGCTTATTTTTCGGAATTTCATTGATTGGGGGGTCGAATATGAGGAAAAATGTCAGAATATTGTCGTTTTCGGTGAATGGAGAATGTAATAGGGGTTCAGTTGGAGGAACTAACATTATTGTTAGATAGCAAACATCTTCTGGAAGGTACTTACAGTCAACGTTAATCTTTATATCTTTTCCATATTCCACTTTATCCAATTGAACATATGCTTGTCCGATAAATCGATCATGAAGTATCACCCTATGATCATAGATCTTAAAAAGAACCCCAAAGCCTCGGCATTCTGGAAAATAAAATGGCTTTTGACCGTTTTCATCATATGCTGGGTTTTTACTCTTCTTAATAATGCCTGTTTTTGCAAAATAATAATTCTGGGCTCCAATAGATACCATTCTTATATAAGAATCAGGTGGATTGTTGCTTTTCGATTGCAATGATTTCGCATCTTTAACAAAGACCTTCCACATAAAAAATGTTTACTATAATCAATAAAATGAGTTATATAGTGGAAACTTAATAGAAGAATAACAAAAAAAACATTTATTTAAGCAGGACGTTCATAATTCGCCAAAATTGGCTTCGTAATTCCCGCATCCTGCTCTTCCTCTTTGGAACAACACAAAAACAATACAGAAACCCCTAAAACAAAAGTCCCTATCAAAGCGCAAATTACTACACCAATGAGTGTTGGTGGCTCTTCTCCGGGGCTCAATGAAGAGGAATTATTTTCGCAAAAAACATTTTTCACTAAAGCACTAAACAAGAGAATGGAAAACACCATTTTGTTAACAGGCCTCTCGATCAATTTCAATTCAATCAATGTCGTAAATTTCCAAAATAGAATTCGCCATTTCAGCAATTTCGGGTATCTGTGAGTGAGAAAGACCCTCAATGGTATTAAAAAGGGATAAATTTGTATCTTCGATAAGTACTTCAGGACGGGATTCAGATATAACATAAAGTGCGGATAATAATGGTAAAACAATATCAGGATTTGATGATTCCAATAAATCCTCAATGATAGTAAAAAGAGAAACTGTATCAATAAATCCAAATACCTCATAAAAAAATTTGGAGAAAATCATCGAAATCAGGATACTTGCAGAAATTTTTATTTCGAAAGATTCACTAGAAATATCATTGATAATTCTTTGAAGAAATCCTTGAGTTATATACTCTTTAAATTCATGAGGTAGTATCTGAACATAACGACTATATACACAATATAATGGTCCCATATATTTGGTCATGCCAACGAATACCTCGAGGCATTTTATTGCTTTGAGATCATCCTCAGGAAATAATGATGTTAAAGCAATCATTTTTTCTTGGGATTCATCATATAATAATAACTCATGATATAGATCAAGATATAATGAATTAGAAAGCCTTATTAGTCCTTTTTTATACATTTTACAAAACAGAATTGAGCGCTGATTCTCTATTCCAATGAAATCACATTCCATTATTCTTAGCAAAAAATATATAAAATTCTGGTTGGCAAAACTAAAACAATACACATTTTCAAGAATCAATGAAAAATTTGCAATTGAAACTATCAAATCACAATAGTTCGTTAAATCGATTAATTTATTCATAAATTCACCATCCAATAATTTTAGATTATCGAAATTCAACAAACAACCAATCAATTCAATAAAAATCGGAATCATATTGTTATCATCACAATTTAAAAACATTTGAATAGCAGTACCAATAAAAATATATGCCTTGTACATACCAATAATGCGACAAATAATCTCTAAAACAATTCTATTTTTCTCTTCCATTAAGCAACACTCTAATTCATCGCAAAATTCGATGTAACCGCTATTTTCTATCATATAGGCCCCATTAATTCGTGTGTCATCATCAGAAGACCGTAATAGCACCAATCCCTCCCTCCACAAATCTTGCATAAGTGGAGAGCATAATGGGTAAAAACCATGGGTAAAATATTCAAATATCTACAAAAATTCGTTAATTTCGAAATGACTGAGATGACGGAAGCAGAGCGAAAACAGGCTCTTCTATATCGAAATCAAATTATTGAAAAGAAAACCGGGGATGCACAGAAAAGGGCCAGAAAGAAAGAGCCGTCAATGAATTATATTAAGACTCGTACACAACAATTGATTACCAGTCCTCAAGTATTGACGAGACCAGAAGTTGAAATTAAGAAACCAACAGATGCTGATTTGTTTTCTCCAGAGGAAAGAATATGTATTGAGCTTCTTACATCGGGCTATGTTGATTCATTTTCCGAATTTTTCAAAATCACTCATCCAAAGTCACAAGGTTCTTACCACTACGATTTTTGGAGCCAGGCTGATGGGGAAGTAGCAGCACCTCCACCTCCAATTGTCCCTGTTGAAAAGTATGATTTTATTCAAGAAAGGTTAATTCAAGCTGAGAATGCCAGAAGAATTGCAAAGGATGCAGACTTGGCAAAGGCATATACGGATTTGTCGCAATACTTCCAATCAATCAATGATATGAAAATTGCAATTATTTACCTAGAAAAATTAAGAGATTATGCTCTTTTCACTTCAGATTTAATTAGAGAAGCACAGGCATTAAGAGAAATCGGAAGATTATTTAAAGAAGCAGGAAATCTAGAGTCTTCTCTTCATTTCTGTGAAGAATGTTTGGCGGTGTGTGTTTCTATCAATGATGGTGTAGCAGATGCTCAAGCTGCACTTATTGAAGCTTACCGTAGTTATTCTCAGTCACTTATATCGCGAGGAGAAGGTAAACAAGCAATCGATTTCCTTAATAAATCTCTTCGAGTTGCTTCAGATTCTGGTGTATTGCTATCTCTCGCAATATGTCATCATGAACTTGGTCTCTGTTTTAAACAACTTGAAATGCTTGATTCTGCAATTGAACATTTCGAGAAGAGTTTCTCCATATACAAAGGCTTGAATAATATTGAAGGACAGAGTGCAGCCGTGTCAGCATTGGCAACATCATACAAATACATGGGCAAAATAGAAGAGGCTGTTAAGTATTTTAAGATTCTCCATGAATTAGCTAATCAGACTGGTAATGCCCAAGATAAAGCAATGAGCTGCTTAACCATGGGTAAAATACTATGGGAGAGTGGCCAAAAGGAAGATGCTTTAGTGTGGTTCGAAAAGAACTTTGATATTTCACTTGAATTAGATGATATAGGTGTCATAGAAGACTCAAGAGTATCTCTTGGTGTTTCCCTTGCTAACTATCGAATGTCCAGATTTGAACAACTTGTTAAGAATCCTAATGAGATTAATCTTCTTTTAGATTGGAAGATTAGGAGAAATGACTCTCCTTTCAAGCTAACAGAAGTAAAGAAGTAATTTTTAGATTTTTTATGGGTGCACAGAATAGCCAAATAGAAGGATTTCGTATTGATGATCCGGACAATTTCGCTCCAAAAACCTCTGCTCCTAAAAGTGAAGGAGAATTTATAAAAATGGGGATAATTGAAGACCAATTAAATGAAATAACAGAAAATTATAAGTATTTTGCAAATAGAAACCATCAAATCGCCGAATTTATGGCAAATGAACTAGTTATTGATATTTCTTTTCTGAAAATTATCCAGAATCAAGCTGAAGAAGCTCGGGAATTAAATCAAAAAATCGCAAAGCCTTCATCTATTACTGATTCTGATGTATCAAAACTCCGAGATAAAATATCTGCGATAGAAAAGCAAACATTTTCTATAAAAGACAAAGTTATTGATCAATTATCAGAAATGGATCATAAATATGACTATCTTGAGGGTGTTTTGAAGATCAAAATCGAAACACTTAAAAAATTAAGAGAAGAAAACAAACTTCTTTTAGAAGAATATCAAAGGTTAGAGAAGTTAATATGAATTAGAATTATCGAATGCTTCTGCATTCATTCATTGTACAATTCATGCTTTGAGTGTCATTAATCGAGAGTAACGAAAATGCTACTGATGCTGCACTGGAAATTGCTTTGTGTTTCACAAATTCGCTCTCATAATTAATAATCTCCATATTTCTCTGCTCAATGATGTTCTTTAGTGCTCTTATTTCATTTTCTTTTTGTTGAAGCGCCATATGAAGTGAGTTGACTTCAAGATCATCCCTTTCTTGAAACTCAAGCTTTTCATTTATTAGCTGTTTCAGGAGTACAACTTTGCTTTTCTTCTTCTTTATCAAAGACTTCAATATTTTTTGTTTCTCTGCCAACATATCTATTGTATTTCTCAACTCTTTAATAGCAAGTAAAGCACTTTGATGTTCTTCTTGTGATATCAATGATAGTTTTTCTGATTCCATTTCAGATATAATATTGCTTTGTTCTTTGATATTCTCTTCCTTTGATTTCAGCTCCCTTTCTAAATTGGAATATTCTATTCTAAGTTTATCATTTTTTGCCTTCAGCTTTTCAATGATTTTTTGGATAGAATTTCGGGACTTGATCAATTCTTGATTATCTAATAAACCTGTTTGAATCTCATGTTCTATAATATCTAATTTATAATTTGATGTTATCTGTTTTCGGGGAATCATCCAATCAAGAGATTTATCAGACATATCATTAGTTACACTCTTTCTAAGCTTGGAAATCCAAACAATAGTGAGAATAAGGGAACGAAAAGGAGTTTCTTTTGATTTACCAATTAGTTCATACACTCTATTAATGCGCTGATTAATATTGCTCAATTCGTTGAATGACACATTAGCTATATGGCATGGAATACTCTTTGAGACTCCATTTTTTGACATAACTATATCTTTTTTCTCGATCTTGGGTTCAAATTGTCTTCCTTTCTGCAAGGTTTGTATAGCTTGAATAACCTGTGTCCAATCATTTCCGATCGGAAATGGTCTTATATCAAGGATTTGAAGAATATAATCTCTTTCGGTTTTGATATGATTAATCAAAATGTTTTGTTTTTCTATTTTTTTCTCCATTTTCCTTTTATCATTTCCATCAGCGACAATTGACTTTGATTGGTTGATTGGAACACTTAATTTGTGTGAATCCATTTTAAGTTTCCGATTTTCATTTTCTAATCTCTCAATTTGGCTTTCATAGTCAGCAATTTTGCCCAATAATGGATTATCCATTTCTTGGTCATTATTATTTTGATATTTTGCCTCTACATTGATAAAATTGGATTTTTTCTTCAATAAAGACTCAATTTGACTTCTTAATTCCATTTCTGTCGAATTTTTTTGTTCGATTTCATTCTCAAATTGGTTTTTTCGGAATTTAAATTCCGATTCTAGCAATTCCATTTCCTCTTGCTTCATTTTTATTTGATGCTGAAGAGAAATTATCTCTTCTTTAGCAAATGCAAGCTCATTCACTTTCTGTTCATAATTTCGGAAAATCGAGCTATTCTTGATTCCATCTTCTTTTATTTGATGCGCAATATCTAACTGATCCCTTAAACCAAAAAAAGATGAGTCCAATAATCGAGACATTTAATATTTATTTTTAAATTTTAGTGATTTAATGCTGCTTTAAGGTTAATACAATGGAAATGAAGAATGTTTTATAGATTTTTTTTGAGAAAAATGGAGCATCCAGAGCACATTATGAACTATTTATTATTGCAAAACATGATTTTTGATGATAGTATAAACATAAAGAAAATCGATATCCCGTGTTTAAGGTATATTGCTGATTCAATTATTTTGGGGTTTCGATTACGACCATTTTCAAATGAAAGAATCATTCAAATTTGCTCAAAATACTGCGATTCTGATGAATTTCGGGAAATACTGATAAAAAAATCTATTTGGAATTGTCCTGCTTTATTGCGAAAGCTCTTCATTCAAAACTGCTTGCCAATATCGGAAATAGTATCCGGATTAAAAAAGGATCCAGATTATATATCATGTTTGTTCTTTTATAAAGATATACCCGACTTTTTGAGTTTTGTTTCAGATTTTGGTCCCTCTGTATGTCCATATTTGTCGAATCGAACTAGACTTGATGAATTAATAGAATACGGGTTTGAGGTTGGATCTATTGGATATGTACTTAAGTTCGATGTTGTTGAATCTTTGCATGATTTGTTGGATAATATAGACTTAACGACACAAAAGATTGAATGGTCTCCATTTGAAACAACAATGCAGCCGTTCACACTATTTTATATATCTTTCGCAGCTCATTTTGGATCATTGAAATGTTTTAGATTATTGCTATTGAACAATAATGTACAAGATGGTTATTTTCTGGCTGAATCTATACATGGGGGCTGTTATGAAATATTTCATTATTGTTATTCTTTCAACAACGACTATATTCATTCATTTGATTGTTCAGTTGAATATTTTAGAAAGGATATTATTGAATGGCTTCAACAATTTAATGATTTTGATAATCATGATTGTCCATGTATGTATAATTTGAACTACTTATTCCAAAATAAAACTATTATGATGAAGAACTGCCATCATATTCTGGATTTTTATTCAATGCAAAGCAATTATGACATTGTTGAATATATTGTTAACTCATTAATTCAGCCTCAAAATCATCCTGATGTATCCAAGATTATTAATCAAGGCCTTGTATTTGCATCAATTCATGGGAATCTAAAACTAGTTTCGTACTTTTTAAATTTAAATGCTGATCCAAATTATACATATATAGCTTCTTTGTTTTTTTTGCAATCATTTTGAATTTTTTTTAAATACAACACCACTACACTCTGCTATTGAGAGTAGAAACCATGAATGTATAGAAATACTGAAAAATAATGGGGCTAATATCAATGGAATACTTTCGTCTGATGTAAATTATGGCATTTTCTATCACCACCAATTTGCATTGCAGCCCAACTTGGTTATAGCGACATTCTGTCTCAGTTACTAGAAAACGGAGCAAACCCATTTGTTACAGATATAGAACAGCTCACTGCCTTACATCACTCCTGCAAATCAGGTTGCCTTAAGTGCATAGAGATTCTCCTTAAGAATGGAGCAAATATTAATTGTCAAGATTATTTCAAAATGACCCCACTTCATTATGCTGTCTTAGGAGAAAACACTCAGATTGTTCAATATCTTCTTCAAAACAATCCTGACCCGCATATTCAATCCCTATTCAGAAGAGAGACGCCTTTAGACTTAGCAAAAAGAAAAGAATTGAATGAAATTGCAGATCTTATTGAAAAGCACCTTCTCGCTTAAGGTCTGTTTTATCACTTACGTTAAGAATAAAAAATGGAAAGAGCGGATTTTATATACCAGATATTTGTAGAAAAGATTCATATTGATGGATTTCGAGCAGATGAAATAACAATTTCGTATAAGTTATTCTCTTTGCCCTCGGTCGAAATTGATAATTTACATATTACCAAAGGAGAAGTTGAAGTGAATAAAGGGAAGAGGATGGTACTTAAGATCCCACAAATAGAAGTTGTGGGCCAGTGTCCGTTAGAAATATCTTTGAGATCCCCAAAACAAGGACATACATCGGTTAGATTGGCATCTGAAAGAGTGAGTCTTCAAAACTGTTTTGAGCAATCCTTGCAAAATCCAAATAGATATGTTCATCAGTCATTTTCGAAGTGTTTTCATGGAAAAAGAGATGGTGAATTAGCAACATTATACTTCAAAGTTAGCCTTTGCTACACATCATCAACAATGGAGGAGCAATTTGATAAGAAACCGATTTCTCTTGCTGATGAAGAAGATGAAAATGCTAGGAAAAACATTGTCACACCTAAACCAGCGCGTCCCAGACCAGTTAATAACAGAGCACCTTTGATACCAGATATTCCAGAAACAAGAAAAAGATCAATATTTTACTTTGATAAAAGAGATCTACTCGAAGAAAACAAAGTCCTCACTGATGAAATTTCTCAACTAACAAACCTTATTTCGAACCTGCAAAAAGTTATTGAACAACACGAAGCACCGGTACCAATCGCCAATAAGGGAAAAAATATCCGAAAGAGAAATCAAACTGGCCTAATCTACCGGTCACACGAAATATCTAACCAATAAACTTATTTTTCAGATCAATGACGATGATTAACCTTTTCTGAAACAGTTCATCACAATTTTTGTGAAGATAAATCGTAATCTGAAAAAGACTTTCAATTAAAAGAAAACTCACAATATCGTTTGAATCGCCCATTGAATCAATTTTGATGATTGTTGAAATCAGGCGGATTCCAAGATATGTGTTCCTTTCACCCACCCATTATATTGAGAAACCCATTGAGTATAGGCATGAGTTGTATGAGACACAAATTGTTGACTCACGAAAGAAATCAAAATGGACCAAAGAGGAAGACAGATTATTGCTTAGTGCCATTGAGAAAACAGGAGGAACTAAATGGTCTAAGATATCAGAATATGTTCCTGGGAGAACAGGAAAACAATGTCGAGAAAGATGGTTGGTAACCCTTTCTCCCGAGATTGTTAAAGGAGAATGGACATATGAGGAAGATCTAGCTCTCTTGAAACTTCAACATGAGCATGGAAACAAATGGGCAAGATTTGGTTCATGTTTTCCAGGAAGGTCAACAACAAGTATAAAAAACAGGTGGACATGGCTAACAAGGAGAGGGATTCCTTTGATATATGATAGGAATTATGATCTTTTGAAAAACAAAACATGTCAAGAAAAACAAAAAGATGTTTTTATGAATGAAATGGATAGATTACATTCATGTTTCAGTGAAGATCAGTGGAGGCAATTGCTAGAATTCCCAAGAGAATAAATGTTATTCCATTGTTATAATCGGTGATTTTAAATCATTGATATTATCACAAATTTCCTAATTTTTGAACTTTCACAAAACAATTGAGAGTTATGCTTACAAAAAAATAACTTATTGTCTCGATTGTCACCTGTTGCGAAAAGTGTCTATTTCGGATAGGGCGAAGTGTACGATAATAATTGAAACAGATAGAAGAGATAATACGAACCACCTATCGATTTTTATCATTTCGGATGACTCAGATAGCCCAATAATCCCAAAGATGAATGCGATTTCGTAGTGGTATAGGAATGTCACACGACTTAAAAAACCGAAGGGAATAAGTGACAAACAATAACCAATAAGAATATGATAGTTTTTGTATATAGTTGAAACAACGACACCAACCAAAGAGGCGATTGCTGTTACAGGATTATAAAATAAAGTGAGATAATATGATTTATCTCGATGAATTAGAATTGGTCCCGATAGTAAAAGAGGCCATTGATACCATTTTGATGAATATGGGTGACTTTCTGATATAGAGTTCCCATATTTAATCATAAGATATACAGATATTATGCATTTAGAAAATGAATTATAAGAACGGAAGTTCTTGGGATAGAATGCATCTCCTTCTCCTGGGTTTTTCAATATAGAGAAATGAATATGAAATGATAACAAAAACACAAGAATTGATGATAATCCAATCACTAAACATCTGTTTATGAATTTTCTATAACTCATAACATTTTTAAAGTGCATATACAAAGAGTACAATACAATACTCCCTGATGTAAACTTGCAACTGACTGATGAGCCTAAAAGAAGACCAAGAATAATGAGATTCTTGTATGATGGGTTCTTAATTGACATATTTAATACTAAAATGGAAGATGAAACAAAAAAATAGAGGATTACATCAGTAAGTATCAACCTTCCTTGCTGAATGGACATGGTATCAAAGCACATTATAAAACCACAAATAAATGATGATCCAACGCTATATCCACGCAATTTCATAGTAAAATATAGTATAATTGGAACAAGAGAAGAGAAAAAAGCTGAAATTCTTCTTTGATTAACGTAGAAATCACTATCATATGCTTTTCCAATCTCAGAAAAGTTGAATTTAGAATCAAATCCAAATATTTTTGCACCAGAAAACATTATAAGTTTAGCAAGAGGCGGATGAATATCAAAAAAATGTTCTCCCTTAAAATATGAAGATACAAATCCCCCAAAATGGATTTCATCAAACACAATACAAGGAGGATTGCTGATATCGTGAAATCTGAGATATAATGATGTAAAAGCGAGTAGCAACAAAACAATCAAATCATATCTTATCATAAAATAAGGCTTTATTGTTCTTCTGTCACAGGTTGTCTTCTTTTTCCATTAGTTTTAAACTCTCTTTCAAGAATCTTTTGGATTTTCTTTCCGGCAAAGAAGTAGGGCCCAGCTTTTGGATCCAATTCAATGACTCGCTGATAGTCCCTCCTCTCCTTCCGTTCATCTCTGTCCATAAGTTCTTCACTTTCTTCTTCTTCTTCTTGGTTTGTGGATTCTTCTTTTCTCTTGTTTTCAAGCCATTTATTGAAACCATCCTTCATCTTTTCTTCAATATCAGCTATTTCCCTAATTAATTGTTCTTCTGTATCTTTCTTCGAACAGTATGTTGAATATACTTCTTTGTATTGTTTTTTAACAGCTCTCAACTCTTCTCTTATTTTAAGTTCATCTTCATCAATAATCAATACTCCATCAAGTGGAGGCATTCTGCTTGTTTCTTTTTCCGCTATAAGACCCTTAAGGGAATCTATTTTTTCTTTATGTGAATTAACTAATGAGGCAGTCTCTTTTAACTTTTTGTGATTGTCTGTGAGTGACTTATGCTTCTCCTTTATTGCTTGTTCGAAAACTTCGCCATTATATATTTTGTATATCACCCATAGCTCCCTTTCTGTGGGCATAATTGGGAAATATGCTGGAACTTCTTCTGTTATAATTGATTCATTCCTTTCAACAACAACCTGATTTTTAACAGGCTCAGGTGGCTTTAATGTAAAAACAAATTTTTCACGAAGCTGCTCCTCTGCTGAAACCTTTTGAGATCTATAAAGCTCTTTCATGATTTGCAGAGATGCTCTAATTTCATACAATGAGCGAATCGGAAACTGAGCAACAGCATCAGACAAATAACTACTTGCAGTTTCTGTTAATATTTGTCTTTCTTGGCGATCAGGTTCACAAAACGACAGTTGACTGTTTTTAACTCTGAGTTGGTTCCTCATTTCTTCAACTTCCTTTTGAAGTCTTTTTATCTGACTCTCTTTGTGTTCTTTCAAATTCAATATATCATCACTTGTTTCACCTTGTACTCTTGCCGAAAACTTCAACGTACCGAGGGTTGCAGGTAATGATTCTGTATCAAAAGAAACATGGGCAACTAGACACCTATTAGGGAGAGAATCCTTCAAAAAGTGGGTAAGTGGACAGCTTCTATATGGTATATGCTCTTCAGCTATAAGAACCCTTTCCAAAACAGTCATTGTTTTGTTGATATTGGCTAACTTATGGAATTCCTCGCTTTCTCGATTAAAAGTATTAAATTTAACAGGAGTTGCCATATCAACAAAATGAATTTTTGAATGAAGTGGCTTCGATGTGTTAGGTTGAGGAACATTTGAGTTAAACCAAAGAGTAAATACAGAAGTAGTTTGGAGATGATCCGATGACATTGATCTAATTGCATTTCCTGCAAATAATCTTTCAAGTCCCGCTTGTTCATCTTTGATGATAGGAATCAAAAGGTTTTTAACTCCAATATACCCAGATTTCATCTCAACAATTTTCAAATCCTTATGAGGCTGCCCATTGAAAGAATTCAACACATCGAACAATTGCTCATTGAGAAACTCAATATATGAGCACCCAACAGAAATCCCCAACTCTGGTGTAGCCAATACTTTCTGGAAAACATAAGAAATTGCCCTGGGGATAACTCCTCTATTCGCGTAATCATTGTTGGGTCCATTTAATGTATATGTTTTTCCACTAGATGGTCCACCACAGGAAATTATGCACCCGGGTGTTCCTGCAAGAGCAGAATCAATTGACGATCGGGTGGTTAAACCAAAAATAGTTTGCTGGTCAGCATTTTGAAGAATAGAAGCAAAACGAAAAGAATAGGATGATATCTGATGTTTTAAAAAAGAACGTGGATGCTCTTTCAGCGATTTTACAGTTACACTCTGTCCATCTTCGCCCAACTTAATATATTCGGATGCAAAATCAGTTGTAGGCTTAACTCTAACATGAACTCGATGTTGAGAAGAACTCATTCTAGTAACGGAAAAAGCCGATTTGTAAAGTGGACCTGAATCAGGATAAATGATAATAAAAAACAGGGTCGATGCCAATATCCCTCTATGAATATACCAGAGGGTTATATCCCTCTAACGATAGACAACTTTTTGTTAAGTTTATTGTTAAATAATGGAAAATACAAAATGATATAAGTTTTTCACCATAATATTTGTCTTCTTTATCATATAATGATTCGGAATCATTGACCGATTCACCTAAAAGCTTTGGCAAATCAACTTGGATTCAAATAATCCCAAAAAGGTTCAATTAATAACAATTATATTAGGCTTTATTATTCAAAAACATATATCAAAAGGAGAAAACGAATCGAAAACATGAAAATTGCTTTACCATGTCTTTCCCAATATTTTAGTGATGAAATCGAGTATAGAATTACCTGGTTTGCTACACTATGGAAGGGTAGCAGTTGGTGTACATATTATTTATTGTCTGATTGACAAAGCAATTCATAGAAGTCTCGGCTTGAAGGCTAAGAAAATAGAAGATAGTGACTTTATTGTCTATAGAAATGAAAAAGAATTCCGTGCGAATAAG
>Ga0209639_1000613_pt1 | contig 46909 bp, 52 predicted proteins | sample EPASupsiteHSE605_FD_187268 | JGI IMG/M metagenome (GOLD analysis project Ga0209639, IMG submission 187268) | Bioremediated contaminated groundwater from EPA Superfund site, New Mexico - Sample HSE6-05 (SPAdes) (version 2) | ecosystem: Environmental > Aquatic > Deep subsurface > Groundwater >... | reverse complement strand
GCCAAGTTTATAAATTTTCTTTACCTCGGTTGCAGTTAGATAACTATCCATAAAACCACCTCATAGATAATTATACTACATAAGACTTTTGTTTTACAGACAGTTTAAACCAGTTATATATAGTTTTAACGAATTATCAGTAAACTGTTTTACCTCCTAATATAATATAAAAAGTACAAATTGTACATAGTGTACTATTAATTATACTCTTGTCCTTAACTAATTATTCTTCTTTAATGTCCAAAATGTGGGATTGCATTATGCATTATTCAATATTTATCTGTAATCCCCACCAAAAGTAATGCATCACACGAGATCAGACTGCGTGGAAACAATCCGGACGCGCCGATCACGGTAGCCATTCCTTATACGCCCACTGCTGAAGAACTGGCCAATCCGGAGCATATCGTGGTTTGGTACATCGATGGGTCGGGTAGTGTGGTCACCGTACCGACGGGACATTACGACCCGGACAGCGGAACCGTCGTCTTCAGCACCTCTCATTTCAGCGATTACGCCGTAGCCTATGATTCCGTCATCCGGCTGGCCGGAGTGGATGAGATCGAGACAGCCCTGGCTATCGCCCGGGCGGCTTATCCGGGCAAGGTATCCACTGTCGTTCTGGCCACAGCCGGCAATTACCCGGATGCTCTGGCCGGCAGCGTCCTGGCCTGCCGGCTCAATGCTCCCATTCTTTTAGTCGGCGATTCGGAGGCAGCTCAAAAGAAAGTTCTGGATTATCTCACAGCTAAGCTGGAAGCAGACGGTACGGTCTATATCCTCGGCGGCACCGCTGTTATTGGCCAAAGCTTCGCAGACAGACTCAGGGATGTAGGCATCAAACAGACTATCCGGCTGGCCGGAAACGACTGCTACGCTACCTCCGTCAAAATAGCGGAACAGCTGCAAGTTGAGACCGGCACCCCGGTGGTCTTAGTCAGTGGGGAGAATTATCCCGACGCTTTGTCGGTGAGCAGTATAGCGGCCCAAAAAGGATATCCTATCCTCCTGGTACAAAAGAACGGGATCCCGGCTGCCGTCAAGCAGAAAATTGCTGCCATCAAGCCGGGTAAGGTCTACATTATTGGTCTACGGGGAGCAGTCAGCGAGAACGTGGAAAATGAGGCCGGGCTGCTCAGCGGATTGGCGGCGGAAGATCTCATAAGGATCGGCGGAGAAGACTGCTATGACACTTCGCTGGCCGTGGCGCAATATTTCCTCCTCAGCTTAAGCGCCTACCCCCGGCATCGGCTCCGGTTCTCCTTCAAGAGTACAGGCCGTCTGTATCGCTACCGGCAATAATTTCCCAGACGCTTTAGCTGGCAGTGTCTATGCCGCACAACACCAGTCACCGATCATTCTCGTGGACGCCAATCTGCCCGAACAGGTCATCCATTACCTTGAAGCCGGAGGGTTGAGTAAAGCCGCTATTTTGGGTGGAGAGTACGTAGTGGGGAATGGTATCGAAGATCAGCTTAGGAAGCTGGCTGGTCAATAATATACAAAATGATAGCTGCCGCCAAGGTCTACAGGCCTCGGCGGCAGCTTTTTCAGCCTTTTTCAGCAACCTACCCAACTTTCTTTGGGGGGAGCTTAGGTGATGAGATATTTATTTTTTAGAAAATATTTAATTTTATATAGAATACAGTGGTGGCAGATTATAATGTAGTTAGGACAGCTTGAGTCAAATGACAAAGCCATCTTCAATTTATCATCCGTGCAGGTCATTGGATGATTAAAATTGCATTGTTTTGAGGTGTAAAACGAGAGCGTAATTATAAATTTTTACTTGGGTGGTTATACAGCGAAAAGAAGGCATTTTGTCTATTAGGCGAAGTTGAGATAAGTATGAATTTGCAAACATCAGATTGAAGGGATGAGAATTATGAAGAATGCTATTTATGAATATCTAGAGACGGATGCACAAAAAAAAGAAGAATTATGGGAAACGTCCGTATTCGTTTTTGATACCAATGTGTTACTTAATTTGTATCGTTATTCTGCAAAAACAAGAGAAACCTTATTAACGGCAATTCAAAGCTTGCAGGATAGAATCTGGATACCCTATCAAGTTGCTTATGAATTCATGCGGAGACGCTGTGAAATAATTTATGAAACCATTGACAGATATGAAAAACTAACGAGTGATGCTAACACATTCAAAAAAACATGCCAAGAGACGTTAAGGCTAAAGAAAGATGACCTTGATATTGTAAGTTTAGATAAATTCGTGTGTAAGTGGTTAGATGAGCATAAAGAGAAGAATGTTTTAGTTACAAATCCAATTGAAGACCCAATTTTAAATAATTTGCTTGTTGTTTTTGATGGGAAAGTGGGGCAAGCCTACGATGAAGTTAATATGTCAGAAATAAAAGAGGATGGGCAGAAAAGATACGAGAAATTGATACCCCCAGGATATAAGGATGCTAATAAAAAAGACGCTATAAGTGATAATAATATGTATGGCGACTTCATTATATGGAAACAAATCCTTGATTTCACAAAAGACAATAATATTGATGTGATTTATGTTACACATGATCAAAAAGAGGATTGGTGGAACATTGTCAGAGGGAAAACCATTGGACCAAGAGTTGAGTTAAGAAAAGAATTCATTGAGCTTACTAAGCAAAGTTTTCATATGTATTCTATGAATAGCTTTATTGAACGCTTTGATGAAAAAAGAGGAACGAAGACGGACCAAAGTATTATTGATGAGGTTAAGCATTTTGAACAAGAGTCAAATATAAGAAGATATAGAAATAAGCCACAAAATTTTTCGGAATATAGGGATGTTTTGGAACGAAAGATAATTAATCTTCAACGGAGTATTGAGAAACGCGAAAAGGTTGTTGAACAACTAGAAAAAAAGTACAAAGGACAGGAGAAGCCAGAAGCGATTCAAATCCAAGTGGATAATACAATAACTAAAATTGAACAACTGCAGGCACAATTGATTATCCAAAAGCAAAAATTTATGGAACAGCTTGTGCAAAAAGCGAATCTACAAGATAATGGATATTTTTCTTTGAACTCATAAATTTCTCAAAATAGATTCATAATACTTCGTTCATATCCATATACCGGTTAGGCTAAATAATCGGCAGTTCATGTAATAGAATGTTTTAGCAATAATGAACAATTCATACTTGTATTTATTCCGATTAAATATAGTATTGTCACTGGATACGAAATAATGACTGCTGCAAATAAGACTGAAGATACCACAACGGAGGGGCGATAATGGAATTTAATAAACTTCCCATGAACTCAAAAAAGTTGCTTGATGAAATTGTAAAAGCTGAGAATCCTACGCAGTTGTTATGTGAACGCTTTGAAAATTCATCTTCTAAAGAAGATGAAGAGCTACGCAGCCTAATTAAGGAGTTGTGTCAATCAGAATATATCAGAATTCCTATGTGGGCTGATAACAAGCCGTATCATGTTGTTGTTAATAATTCTGCAAGGACATATGATAAGCAGCTTGCGGAATACGAAGAAGAAAAAAGGACACAGAGAGGAACAGTATATATTGGTACCGTTAATGATCAAAGTGTGAAAATTGGTAACGGAAACAAAATCAGCAACTCAAATATTGCTGGAATTATTGAGAATCATTCAGACAGTGCGTCATCAGATGTGAAAAAATCATTCTATAAAAAACATCCTGTTATTTGTAGTTTTTTTGTTTCTCTCGTGGCAGGAATTGTTCTGCTTTTTTCGTTCTGGTCAAATATTGTTGAGTTAATAGAAGGAGTATTTTGATGGCAAGGAGTAAGATTATACAGGACTTAGCAAATAGCAAAGTTGACACAATGACCGCTTTGAAGCGTGCAAAAGTTTTGCTCTCCGAATTAGGAAATAGTGAATTGCTAAATTGGATCAACTATGAAATCACAGGATATCCTAGCGAAGTTATACTTCCTGATTATAGAATTGAACATGGTAATCTCATAGGATCATATTTTAAAGGCTCAATGGCATCACATATGAAGTGGACTAATGTTTCCCTGCCATTAGGAAAAATGCCAGACGATTTAAAAGATATGATTCTGAGTGTGCAGTTTCGTGAAGGTGTAGATGCTTTGAAGCAATTATCTGAAAGCAGTGCAGATGGCAGTGGCCAATTAGGAAAAGTCATTCCCGCAGATTTCTTCCCTGCAATCGCAACATATAATGAAGATCCATACATGATGATTACATCTGCAAAAGTACTGATCGGTCCCCAATGTATTCAGAATGTCTTTTCAGTGATAGAGAATAGATTACTGGATATTTTGATCTTATTGGAAAAAGAATTTGGAAATCTGGATGAGTTGGATTTAGACGTGTCAAGTAAGACTCCAGAGGAATTGCAGGATATTACTAATAAAATAATTGTGATTGTTTACAATGATCACAGTGTAAATATTGGTGATGGCAATAAAATTACGAGATCCGATATTGCATCATCTATAAAAAATAAACTCGATTAAAATTAATCATTGTTAATTCTTAGTTTGCTTTTTCTGGAAACAATAATAATAAACTAGCAGAAAAGAACTGCTAGTTATGTTTATACTGAGATATAAGGTTAAACTTCGTCAAAGGCTAATAATGCGTAGTTCGGTAGGTTATCTATCCTAAAGGATTGAACTCTTGATGCAGTATAGAAAAATATCGTAGAATTAGATCAAGGCGAAACTCGGTCGAACAAATTCTAGTTGATGAACGTAGTCAGAAATTGCAAAAACAAATACAAGCACTTGGAATCATGCAAGAGCTGAAGAGCAGCCGAAGCGGAAGTTTAAGGCAGATACAAATATTAAAGAAAGAATTGGAGGGATAAACGCGACTTCAAAAGCAATTGAAGAATTAGCCACAAACGCTGTTAAGAAAAGCATAATCACCACTGATTCCCTTGACCAATTTATTTCTGAGAATGATAAAGAACTGGAGTAGTATCATTTTAGTTAAGTCAGAAAACTCGTAATTCTGGAAATAATAGGTAATGAGAAAGAAGGTAATCCAGATGCGAGAATATGACAAAGACTTCAAACAAGAGGCCATCAAGTTGTCCTATGAATTAGGGCCGACAGCTGCCTCAGAGAAGCTGGGGATTCCAGTAACAACGCTATACTCTTGGATAAATCGATCAAAACGGTATGGAGAAATAGCTTTTGTTGGCAGCGGACATAAACGTGTTGACCCAAAAACAGCGGAAATCAAAGCAATGGAAAAGAAGATCAAAGACCTTGAAGTTGCTAATGATATTCTAAAAAGGGCCTTAGGTTTTTTCGCAGAGAGCCAAAAGAAATAGCTGCACGAGAACTTTTTCATTGGATATGGTTCCACAAAACCAAAGAGAAAACCAAGCACAGCATAAAAACCATGTGCAAAGTATTACAGGTTAGTGAAGCCGGATATTATAAGTGGTCAAGAAGGCAGTCCAAGCCGTACAAATACGATGAACTTTTGGCTAAGATCCGTCAAATTCGTGCAGACAACCCCGACTATGGAGCCCATAGGATTTATCTTTATTTACGACTTTATCAAGGCTATACCGGCAGTTATTACATAATTCTTAAGCTCTGTAAAACTCACAATCTCATGCTCAAGAAGAAACATAACTGTCGAGGAATAACAAAAGCCGATCTAGCCGCGCAAGCTAGTGCCAATCTCATAAAACAAGACTTTTCCGCAGCATCACCCAATCAAAAATGGTTGGGAGATATCACGGAAATCCCAACGGCTGACGGAAAACTTTATTTAGCTGCCGTATTAGATTGCTTTGATGGAACGATCGTGGGATTTAAAATGGCAAATCACATGAGGGCAGAGCTATGTGTTGAAGCCTTTACCTCGGGTGTTAAGAGGTATCAAGCCTATGGGATGATCTTTCATTCGGACAGGGGAAGTCAGTATACAAGCAGGATCTACCGTCAAACACTCGCTCAACACGGTGCAAAACAGAGTATGAGCAGTACTGGTAAATGCTATGACAATGCCAGAATGGAATCCTTTTTTGCCACCTTGAAGAAAGAAAGCATCTACAAATTCAGAAGTGAAACCATGAGCATGGAAAAGGTAAAAAGCATCGTGTTTAGGTTTATAGAAACTTATTATAATCGGAAACGAATTTATACCCCAAACGGAGGTTATCCGCCCCTGATGATGCGTTCAAACTATTATCAAAGAAGTTTACCTCAAGCGGTATAACAGTGCGGAGGCTTCGCCTCCGGAGTTTATCGCTTTGGTTCTGACTAAGGATAGAAATAAAGATACCAGGGTGATTAATTATCCCCTGGCTATCCTTAGCAGAACTCTACAGGCCGCTCGTGTTGCTCTCCAGCATCGCACTAAAATTCCGATATCGTAATATTAGTGCATATTCCGTTATTTGATGTATTCCGATTATTTTTCAAACCATGCTGGGAACGCAAGATAATTCATTACGCCCCCAGCAATATATCGGGATATTGTTTTATCCCAATCCAAGTAGACGTTTGATCATTTCCTCGTTGCCGTCCCATGTAGCTTCTTCAGCTTCCGGACTAGCTAAGCCGGTCACAGCCGATGCACTCTCAATGGCTTTGCGCTTCATCTCGTTGTCTGCGCGGGCATTAATGGTTTGATTTGGAAAACAAATATTCTAAAATACCTTCTATAAATAATAGACAGTAAGGGCGGGTTTATTATGAAAAAGTTCTTGATTGGATTTCTTATTACAGTAGGCGGGTTAATTATTTTTGTATTTAGCTTGTTAACTATACTTAATTTTTTACCGAGCTCAACCCAAGATAAAATTATTGCAATGATAAATCAGGCTCGTGGTAAACAGCCTGTATCTAGTATTCAAGGGAATTCTTTAAATAATAAGGAGTCTATTTCAGATGGAAATGGGAGTAGTACTAAGGCAATTAAAATTAATTCGATTAACACTAATATAGATAATTCAAGTACAACAGTTAGTCAACCCAATTTGGATATCTCAGATGATGAATATATTTTTCCAAAGAGCAATATTATTAAATTGGGAAATCCTGATATGATGGATTGTTATAGTATTGAAAAAGCAAAACTTGCACGAAATGAGATCTTTGCAAGGAAAGGGTATATTTTTTCTGATTCTAGTTTAAGAAATTATTTTGAAACTAAGAAATGGTATTCGCCAAAGAGTAAGGATGTTGTATTAAATGATGTTGAAACGTATAATGTAAATTTTCTTATCCGTTTCGAAAAATTTTTAGAAGCTAAATATGCAGGGAATGCTAAAGCCATTAATGATAAACCCAAATCTAACCCTCAAACTCAACCAAAAGGCATAATTAAAGAACCAATTGGTGAAATACAACAGGAATATTGGGATGGGATATATTTTAGAAATGAGAATGATGGAAGACTTTACAAGAAAGATTCAAACACAGGATATCTTATAAAGTTAAGCAATGATATTGTTAGTAATTTAAGCACGGACACTCTTATAGTTGGCTCAGTTGATAATCAATCGGTAGTATATTACATTAATGCAAGTGATAATTATAATCTTTATAGAATAAATATTGATGGTTCTGGGCGAGTTAAAATTTATGATGATAGATTTCTAAAGATTAGTGGATTTTCTAATGGTATTGGTTATACAAGAATTGGGGATGGCAAGACATTTACAATAAGCTTTGATGGATCGTATAGAAATAATTATTAATCCCTTCTATACGCCCCTTAGGTACTATGTTAAAAAACTATTGTTTAGTTAGTGTTTGTGTTGTTGAAATGGGTGTTATATTATTTTTTCCTTTCAGTTTCAAACCAAACCAAAAATAGCAGTGATTTTATTCGAATTACATAGAAGTTAGAATAATATTTTTTAACGTGATATAGCATCCTGGTCACGGCAAAATGAGTATAATAAATATATCTCTTTTGTCGTCTCCACGCACGTGGAGACGATAATAGTGTTATATAGGGGTTGAACAGAAGACATGGCATGTGCAGTTTTAGAGAGTGATGCCTTTTTATAGTGACAGAGTATGTGAGGGAATATATAGAGCCAGATCGTTTTCAATAGGACGGTCGGGCTCTTTTATGCTTTATTTTAGATTATGTTGGAAGGATATTGAAACTAAACGTGGAATGTAGAGTGAAGTTGAGGATCGCGTGGTAAACGTTGACTGGCTTTTTGAAACTTACGAATTTGAGAGGTAATATGGCTAAGGTAAATGTAAGTGACCACGGTAATAAATTTGGATGACAATGGTTAAATGTGTAGAAAATGTATAGTGGAGGCGGTGCATGTGAAGTATTTTTGTAAACAATGTAAGAGAGAAACTAATCACAAAACTTTATATGAGGAAGTTCAGAAGTTTTATGATGAAGAAGACGGAATATGGTCGGAAGACACTTTCCAAATGATTAAGTGTTTGGGGTGTGATAATATATCTTATAAAACTATTAATATTTTTAGCGAAGATATTGACCCATACACAGGTGAAGCCGTACCAACAATACATTTATATCCAAAAGTAAGTGAAGAAGATTTGGAAATTATGACACTTAGTTCAGTACCAACGAAAATTCGACGCATTTATAGGGAAACAATAGATTGTTACAACAATGAGTGTTTCACTCTTTGTGCTTCTGGGTTAAGGGCGATAATTGAAGGAATCTGCGCTCAAGAGAATATAAAGGATGGTCCCGTTAGAAAACATAAAGATGATGGAACAGAAGAATCTGTTCGAAAAGAGAATTTGCAGGGAAAGATTGATGGACTTTACGAAAAAAAATTATTAACAAAGCAAAATGCCGATATCTTACATGAACACAGATCGCTTGGGAACAAAGCTGTACATGAGTTAGATATTCCGTCCAAGGAAGAACAATGGCAGGCGATTTCCATTTTAGTGTAATTTGAGGTATAATTAGTAAAAGTGCCGGAGAGGAGACCCCGGTCAGTGAATCGAGTTAAGTTACATAGAACTAAACGAAGCTAATTTTTGGATCAACATGAGACTGACAAGAATGTTGGTCTTTTATTTTTAGAGGGTCTGGGGAAAGTGCTTCTAAGACGTAAAGGAGACGTTATGAGTATTCAAATCATCCTGGTCTCAAGGATTGCGGTTACTTTTCAGGTTCCCATTCTCACGAAAGAGCCGCTTTGTAAAAATATGATGCAAGGAGCAGGACATGGTTAATATTCGCAGAGCCGCAGCTCATGATGCCCGGGTGTTATCGGATATTGCCTATCATTCCGAGGCCTACTGGGGGTATGACCCGGAGTATATGGAAAACTTCCGCTCCCTTTACCGGGTGACGGAAGAGTTTATCAGTCATAACCGGACCTATGTCCTTGAAGAGCAGAACCGGATCCTGGGGTTCTATGGCCTGGCGGCAAGGGGGACGGTGAATTCTTTGGAGTACTTTTTCATTGAGCCTCAAAGTATAGGCCGGGGGTATGGGAAGGTATTATGGGAGCATTTGCTTGATTTTACCTGCCGACCGTCAGGGATCAAGGAGTTTGAGATCGTTACAAGTCCCCAGGCTAAAGAGTTTTATACGAAGTTGGGGGCCGTCTGGCTGGGAGAGGTGGAATCTTTGTTAAAAAAAGGACGTATGATCCCGCGCTTGATGTATGGACTGCCATCAAGCCGTTGAAATCATCCATCGTCTTTGGTAGGAGAGGAAGTGATCGTCATGAGTGTCAGGTATCAGTGGCATGAGGCAAAGCCGGCGAAACGCTCCGGATTGCGCATGCAAGCCGGTAAGTTGTATTATACAGGGCGGCGTTATTTTTGCTGGCTGTTTCAGCGCTCGGTTACCTATGCTTCCCTGCGAAGCCCTCAGAGGCTTCCTGAGATCGTCGCGGCCCATAAAACTCCTTTGTACCGGTCCTTGCGCAATGTGGACAGGTGGCTGCAGGAGAATAAAGTAATCAATCTGGGCTTAGCGGCAGAGAAATTGAACGGGTTGCTCCTGAAGCCTGGGGAAACCTTTTCCTTCTGGCGCTTGGTCGGCAAGCCAACCAGGGGCAAAGGCTTTCGGGAGGGGATGGTATTAATCAATGGTGGTTTTAGAGCGGGAGTGGGGGGCGGCCTCTGCCAGCTTTCCAATCTGATTTACTGGCTGACTCTCCATACTCCTCTGGAGGTTACGGAGCGCTGGCGGCATACTCACGATGTTTTTCCCGACGCCAACCGCTCCCAGCCCTTCGGCAGCGGGGCGACGGTTGTTTATAATTATGTGGACCTGCAGATTAAGAACAATACTCCTTATCTTTACCAGCTGATGATCAGCGTCGGAGATTTGGATTTAGTGGGTGAGTGGCGCTGTGAGCAGCCCTGCCCCTTTCAATATGAGGTTTATGAGAGCGGGCATCTGATCAGCCAGGCGTGGTGGGGGGACTATGTACGCCATAATGTGATCAGGCGGCGAATTTTCGGTCACGACCATTGCCAAATTGGCGATGAGATTGTTACGGAGAATCATGCTCTGATGATGTACGAGCCCATGCTGGCGGAAAAAATCTGACATTCCGGGGTGAGGGTATGAGGGTTTTGATTTTGGGCGGCACAGGTTTTTTGGGAAGACACCTGGCGAAGGAGCTGCTTGCTTCCGGCTGCCGGGTGGCGGTTGCCACCAGGAACCGGCAAGCTGCAGCGGGTCAGGTGGAAGATGGTGTTGAGCTGGTGGAATGGGACGGTAGGTTAGCTTTATTCCCTGCTGATGTGCTGGAGGCCGTGGATGGGGTTGTCAATTTCAGCGGCGAATCTATCGGCAATCGCCGCTGGAGTGCTTCGGTGAAGCGGGAGATCGTGAAGAGCAGGGTCGAGAGTACGCGCTCAATTGTTAAGGGCATCAACGAGGGGATGATAAGGCCGAAGGTTTTCATTAACGCTTCGGCCGTAGGATATTATGGGCCTCACCGGGATGAAGTAATAACCGAGAGTGAAGCTCCGGGGCAGGATTTTCTGGCTGAAGTCTGCCGGCAATGGGAAGCTGAAGCTTATCAGGTGCAGAGTCCCTTAACGAGAGTCGCTACCCTCCGCATCGGGGTCGTGTTAGGCAGCCAAGGCGCGCTGGCCAGAATGACCATGCCCTATAAATTCTATGCCGGCGGTCCTTTGGGGAAAGGTGAACAATGGCTTTCCTGGATCCACGTTCAGGATCTGGTCAGAATGCTGAGCTTTATCCTGGAAGAGGACCGGGTTTCCGGGCCTGTCAATGGAACGGCACCTAATCCCGTCACTATGCGGGACTTTGCTAAAATTTTGGGAGAAGTATTAGGCAGACCGGCCTGGCTTCCCGTTCCCGGGTTCCTGCTGAAAATAGCCCTGGGTCAAATGTCGGAAATGCTGCTCCATGGCCAGCGGGCTGTTCCGGAAAAAATCCTTGAGGCCGGCTTTGCCTTTAAGTATCCTGATTTGAGAGGGGCACTGGAAGATTTGTTAATTTGAGACGCTTCAGTAAGGAGGATCCATTTTATATGGGTCAGGAAGAACAAACGGATTTTATCTTGTGCAGGGATTTAAGCTGATTTTTTTTTAGTTTCAATGTAATTCTCTAATTTTAGGTATCCCCAGGTTGCCAAACAAAACCAGAAGGTGAAGTTGCCCAGTCTTAATATAAAATAAGGCTCAATGAACATGCCTAAATTGACGAGTACTCTGGAATAGATCATACTCATGACGATTCCGGACAGAGGGAAGACATATAGCAACGGCTTTTGTTTAGGCAAGAAATGGAAATACATAATATAGAAGGCACACCAGGCTATAGGCGAGTCCAGGGGCAAATAATGATAGCCGAAGGGTTCGAAATTAGTCCAGCGAAACAGGTTTGCCCAGTGTCCAATTGTGAGCCCTATTACATCATAGGCACTGCCGAAGATAATCCCATAGACAGCGAGACGGCGTATTTCGGCCCTTGGAACGACTATGACAAGCAGGGTGAGAAATATTAAAAGTTTTATGAGATGATAATAGTAAATTGGCATAGAAACCTCCCGATCTGAAGTTCTGAAGTATACAATCCCGGACATTACCCTTATTATTGGGGGTAGCTGGAAAATTTATTCTCTCTGACTAAACTTCCATGCTGCCGAGGCAGCACCAGCAGAGGATGCAAAAATGCCGCGTTTTCGCGGCATTATAGTTTACTGTAGCCGTGGAGGAGGCGGCAGGTTACTGTAATAGCCAGGCTTCGGCTTCCTCCATTATGTTCACCATCGGTGTATGGTTAAAGACGTATCCTAACCCCGATGAAGCAGTGGCAGCAATACAAAAAGACAGCATGTACGCTCTATATCAAGCTGGACGTGAGCGTATCGACCGACTGATAAAGTCAACCAAAATTCTGCACTCTTCAATTATCGGTAATTTGCTGCAAACCGAAAATGTGTTTTACCGCTCCACTATTGTGGACGGCATAAAGGGGTTTTTCAAGCTATATTACCCCGAATTTGCCGCACAGGAAATTCATATCACTGCAGACTATCCTGTTCATCATCTGATGGAACGGTTGGTTGGGATTGAGTTTATTCAGAAGTATTTAGAGTGCATCTACTACGAAAATCAATTTTGCGCTCAATTCTCTGCAGAGGATGTTCATCATCTGCTTTGTGGATACGATGAACATTATGAACAGCTGCTCGTTAATATTTATGAGCCGGTGTTATCTGCGGCAATCGGAAGCATCCTTTCTGGCAGGGATGTCCACAGACTGGAAATGGAACCTTCTTCCATCAAAATTCTGAGTGATTTATTTCGTGAAAAAAGAAGAACCGAAATCGAGGAAATTCTCAGGGAAGCCGTAGGTCAACTGAGCGCGCTGATGGAGCTGAGCGAGCCCTTGAAAAGGTATCTAAGCGGCAGTCTGCCTCAAATTGCTGCGGTAATAGAAAACGCAGTCCTGCTGGAAACATTGGATCGTGTGTTCATCCTCCCCAAATATCCGGAAAACAACAGGAAGCTTGTCTTTTCCTTTGGAGAGAAGATGGACGATGAAAAATATCGTAAGGTATTAGAAGAAATTAGGCAATGCCGTTATCTGACAGACAAGAAAGCCCTGATCAAAAGTGAAATACACTCCCTTGCCGATTTAGAGGATGTTTTACTGGATGCAGAACTCTGCGAAGAAGAAATTCTCAGCATTTTTAGCGAGTTAAACCCTGCTGAAATTGCAGCGCTGGTTAAAAAACATCCGATGCCCTCTGCATTAGATCAATATGGGCTAAGGGAAAGCCAAATTGTACTATGCGAGTGTTTGCAAAAGTTCCTTGCTGCGCTTCCGGCGAAGCGGCGGGATTTGATAAAACAGGCAGCAGCTATGCTGGATAGTATAGAAATATAGCATGAATATTCTATGGATACAGTTTCCAGAAATTTCTTTGTGAAGGAATGAATTCAGAGCATGCTATTTGAACGGGAAGACTGGAAATTGTTCAGGAATATGGAGACACTGCGTCAGGCGGCGAACTCTATGTTTCCACCCGAGGGAAAACCTATAAAATCCATTGGCAAAACGACGGTACGGCCCTCCCGGAAAGCTTAGGCCCTTATCACGAAGAGGGGACAAAAATCAGCTTTACTTTAGGCACTATGTCCATCAATTCCAACTGGGCGCGTCTGGCCATGAACTATGCCCAAGGTGAAACCTACCGGGGAAAGACCTCCCCCTACTGGTATCCAGCGAGAACTTTTTTGAATTGTTTCAATCCTTCAGCGGATCAGTCAGGGAACTGATCGCCCAATTTGACGGCTGTACCGGCAGAAAAGCAGGGATAATAGCCCTTAACTATATCAAGACACCTGCCGCTGCTTTAGGCTTTAACGAAACAGAAGGGCTTTTAGGTGAGCTGAGAGCCCAGGTTAAAAATGTTAATCCGGAGCGGCTGGGGCGGATCGGCCAGCTGGATAACTGGAAGGGCTACTGTAAATCAGCCGGTGTTTTTAAGGTCAGGTCGATGAAAGGGATCCAGGAGGCGGAAATACCCTTCGTCCTGGAAGTCTATGCGACACTCACGGATACACCCTATCTCACGGTATTGCTCAACAAATCCCCGGTGACCGGTGAGGTCAATATCTACCACAACAAAAATGAGTTGACTCTTTTTGGCTGCGGTTTAAACTTAGAGGTTAAGGCCAAGCCTGCCGTTGTTTTAATCAATATCATGACCCCCTATATTCCCATTGTAACGGACGGGAAAGAGCCGGATCTCTCGGTCATCGAGGCCGAGATTCGAGAAGGCATTAAAAAGGCGATAAGCAGAGTCCCAAAATCCCTGCCCACCCCTGGGATTAAAACGAAATCCCAGAAAGAAGTGGTGGATGACTGCCTGGAAAAAGCCATTGCCAAAGCCAGCGGCGACGGAGAATACCGCTTCAGTCTGCGTCAGCTCTATTACGCCGTCCGGCCCTACGTGATCCGTGAAACAGGAAAAGATGAAAACAGTGTCATTGACATTTCCGCTCAAGCGCAGGACAAAAATATGGTTATCACGTTTACGAACTAAGGTGATCCTATCCCCCGAGAAAAACTGGAAACGATATTTGAAAAATTTTTTCGGCTGGACAATCCCATTCCAGCAATACAGGCGGTGCCGGGCTTGGACTGGCCATTGCCAAAGAAATCGTCAACGCCCATGGAGGAAATATTTTAGTGCAAAGTAATATCGAAAAGACCGTATTTACAGTCGTGCTTCCGCAAAAGTAAAGAAAACCCGGCTTGCGCCCACGAAGACACTGTCTTCGCACGTATTAGCCCTTCTTGCAGTATATAACGCAAGTTTATACTTTCTGATAGTGCAAGAAAAGGACAAGTTATCTGCTTAAATCGGATAACTTGTCCTTTGGGATTAAAAAATAAAGTACCTTAAATATGGGTGAAGTAAAGGTCTTAAAAATGGGTAAAACACAAAGAACATACCGGCGAATGCGCCGGCCAGATAAAAACAGGCCTCTTCACGAAGGAGCAAGGGGATTTTTTCGATCTGGGTACTTTGGACGGAAACCTTGTCCTGTAATTTTGCTAAATGTTTTTTCAGCAATCTAAAAATTACCCAGCCGATTAACGCTCCGAGAGTATTCATCAGCAAATCATCAAGATCCGTTATTCTACTATTGAACAATTGACTCAATTCTATGATCAGAGAGAATGTAATGCCAAATAATGCTGTTTTCCATAACACTTCATACTTTTTCCAAATCCATGGGAGCATAAATCCAAGAGGGATAAAAAGCAAAATATTTTCTATATAGGGGCGAACACCCTCTGTAAGCCAAAAAAATGGAATCCAATTAATCTCATCCGGTGGAAAATTCAACCCCGTTGGCGTTATTATGCCAAAGCGGTTCTGAACAATATCCATTATGGAAGGAATACCCGTAAAACTAAGCACAACTGCAAGGTAGTACACAAAGATATAAACGATTACAATATGTTCCCTTGACAGTTTATAGCCCATCTTTTTGCTTTGAGAGGTCAGCAGGATATGGTAGGGAATCAAGAATGGCAAAGTACTAATAAACCATGTAAGCGACGCTATAATAGACCTTATAATAAACCTTAAAATCATCATGTTCACTAAATACACCTCCGTTGTAATTAACTTGTTTATTATAGGGTATTAAAAAAAGAAATGTCTTAATAAAACCTTAAGATAGGGTGATTTTCTCCTTAATCTGAACCCCAGACCCCGAAATAAGAAAATCTTAAGAAATCCATAAGCAAAAATTCCAACATCGCTCCTTGTTCTGTGGTTGAATAAAAGCAGCACAGAATAAGGAGCTGTTTTAGTTATGGTCCGAAAAGTAAAAAAAAAGCCGGGAATACGCAGATTTGCAGCACTTCTGTTGATGGGTATCATTGCTGCTTTTGTTTACAAATCCATCATTACTCCAGGAAACCACCCAATATTTGAGCAAGAATATGACGATAAAACCTCGTCATATTCTTCGTTAAAGTTAACCCCCGATTCTTCGATTTCTATATCTTCAGACAAGCTGAACAGTCCCAATGCGATTCTGATCCGTTTAAAAGATCATACCACCCTGATGCAAAAAAACAGCGAAGAAAAAATCTACACTGCTTCTTTAACCAAAATGATGACCGCCATTGTTGCGCTGGAAAATTTACCTGATCTGAAGAAAGAAATCAAACTGACCAATTCTACGTTTCAGGGGCTATCCGGAGCAGATGCCTCAATGGCCGGTTTCCAGCCGGGTGAGCAGGTCAGGGCAATCGATCTGTTATACGGAGTAATGCTGCCGAGCGGCGCGGAGTGCTGTATTGGACTTGCTGATCAGATTGCGGGATCAGAGCAGAATTTTGTAAAATTGATGAATCAAAAGGCGGTAGCTCTTGGCATGAAAAATACCCATTTTGTCAATGCCACCGGCCTTCACAATGCAAACCACTACACAACAGTCAAAGATCTGGCTATTCTTCTCAGCTATACTTTGCAAAATGATACGTTCCGGGAGATTTTTACTTCATCCCGTCATTCTATACCACCTACAAATAAGCACCCTGGCGGGATAACCTTTTACAGTACCATGTTTGAAGACCTCAGCGATCAAAACATGATTGGTGGGGAAATTTTAGGGGGGAAAACTGGATATACCGCTGAGGCCGGTCTATGTCTCGCGAGTCTCGCCAAAGTGGGTAAACAAGAATATATTCTGATTTCAGCCGGTGCCAAGGGAAATCACAAATCCGAACAATACAATATTACCGATGCCTTGGCTGTATACAGCAGGATAGGAAAATAATAAGTGCTTCATAAGAATTTATTAAGATTTTGATAAGCTAAAATTCCAACATCGCCTGCCTGATTTCGGTAAGATGACATTGCCGAATCGGACAGGCTTTTATATTCCTGATAGGGGGTCTCGGACATGAAAAGAAAAAGAGTGACTCAGTTGTTTCCATTCTTACTACCGGTCCGCAGGACACAAAGAAAATTATTCTTCTATGCCCAGATGTACTTTGACCGGAACCACTATGCAAAAGCAAAGGCTCCGGAGTTTTTGCCCTTTTGCGTCTATGAAACCAAGTCGAAGCTTCTCAATGAAAACACAGGCTTTGATATGAAATATCAGGAAAACAAGGTGTTTAATCTGCGCCTTGCCGCGGAGCCTGTCAATGGCCTATTGATCTGCCCTGGTGAAACATTTTCATTTTGGCAGCGTGTGAGATATGCCGAGAAAAATGAGCGGTATAAGGACGGTTTGTGCGTGGTGAATGACGAATTGGTCACGGTTCCGGGAGGCGGTTTGTGTCATCTCAGCAATTTGCTGTTCTGGCTGTTTCTGCATACTCCCCTCACTATTGAAGAACGGCATCCTCATGAGATTAAGGACTTTCCTTCTCCTGATGAGGATGAACCGGATGGTGTGGACGCTACGATCCATGAAGGGTGGATGGATTTAAAGGTCAAAAACAACACCAATCTTACCTTCCAAATTAAGATATCCCTCAATGGACCTTACATTTATTGCTCTATTTTTATAGATCAGGCCATAGGGCATCGTTACGAGATTATTAATCGCGAAAAGAGCTATTTCAAAAAAGAAGGGAAAACCTTTGAGCGGGTTTCTGTTTGTCGGCAGGAGATAGACATTAAATCTAAACAAGTTATCTCAGAAAACATCCTTTATACAGATGTATGTGAAATTGGCTATTTGCTTCCGGAAGGAACTGCTATCGCAGAAGAAAAGGAATTATTCGAAATTTGAAAGGAGAAAGCAGCATGGATAGGTTAAAAATCGCAATTATCTTCGGAGGCTGTTCCGAAGAACATCCCATCTCCGTTAAATCTGCGCAAGAGGTCGCCAAAAACCTTGATCTCGAAAAGTATGAACCCTTCTATATCGGGATTACGAAAAATGGTGTTTGGAAGCTTTGTCACTGCCCTGATGCAAATTGGGAAGACTGCAGCTGCCGTCCGGCTATACTGTCACCGGACAGAAGCATACAGGGATTGCTTGTTCTGGAGCAGGGACAATACAAAACAATTCCTTTGGATATGGTGTTTCCCGTTCTGCACGGCAAACTTGGCGAGGATGGTGCGATGCAAGGTTTGTTGGAGCTTTCCGGCATCCCCTATGCAGGCTGCGACATCCAAAGTTCTGCTCTGTGTATGGACAAATCCCTTGCCTATATCGTCGCGAGAAACGCGGGAATTGCTACGCCAAATTTCCGGACGGTCACGGCGAAGGAGACTATTGATGCCGACGGGCTTACTTATCCCGTTTTTGTCAAGCCGGCCCGTTCGGGTTCATCCTTCGGCGTCACTAAGGTATGTCGAAAAGAAGAATTGCTGAGTGCGGTGGAAACCGCAAGACAGTATGACTCGAAGGTGTTGATTGAAGAGGCTGTCGCCGGCAGCGAGGTAGGATGTGCGATATTAGGGAACGATATGGATTTGATGGCAGGCGAGGTAGATCAAATTTGTCTGTCTCATGGTTTTTTCAGAATCCATCAGGAGAATCAGCCTGAAAACGGTTCCGAAAACGGGGCAGTCATCGTTCCCGCTGACATTTCGGCAGAGGCGCGCTTGCTCGTTCAGGAGACAGCAAAAGCCGTCTATCGCGCCTTGGGATGCAGGGGACTTGCACGGGTGGATATGTTCCTGAAGGAAGATGGAAAAGAAATACTTAACGAGGTTAATACTTTGCCCGGTATGACCTCATACAGCCGTTATCCGAGAATGGTGGCGGCCGCAGGGTTAACCTTTGCCGAAGTGATCGACCGGATTGTGTCGTTGACATTGAAAGGAAAATAATGCTTCAGGTTTAAGGTTAAGGGACAGTTTGCCGATATGGTAGACTGTCCCTTGAATTCTCTAAAAACTCAGGAATTTATGCTTAAAACCCTTGCTATTGACAAAATTGATATTTATAGTTGGGTGTGAAAGACTATCAGTAGTGCGATATTCAGAAAATCTTAAGATTTAAATAAGTAAAAAGCTATAAAATGGATTTTTGCTTCGCGGTATAATAATTATGGGGATATATACTTAAAAGAAAGAAGATGACACTTTTGGCTGCCAATATTTTAATCGTTGATGATGAACAAGCAATTGCCGATTTGGTTGAAGTTTATTTGAAAAATGAGAATTATAAGGTCTTTAAATTTTATAACGGCAAGGATGCGCTTAACTGCATTGAAAATGAAAAATTGGATCTGGCCATTTTGGATGTCATGATTCCAGATATGGATGGTTTTTCAATCTGTCAGCAAATCCGGGAAAAGCATAATTTTCCGGTTATCATGCTGACAGCTAAAGAAGAAGAAATCGATAAGATTACCGGGCTGACATTAGGTGCGGACGACTATATCACCAAGCCCTTTCGTCCCTTGGAACTGATTGCCCGTGTCAAGGCACAGCTGCGGAGATTTACCAAATATAATTCTGCGGAGCCAAACCAGGAAGAACACTTGATAGCCTTTTCCGGCTTGGTACTTAACATGGATACCCATGAATGTACGCTGAATGAAAAAAAGCTATCTCTCACTCCTACAGAATTCTCCATTCTTTGGGTCCTTTGTTCCAATCGCGGACGGGTGGTCAGTTCGGAAGAATTGTTCCATGAGGTATGGGGAGACAAGTATTTCGCCAACAGCAATAATACAGTAATGGTTCATATCCGGCATTTAAGGGAAAAGATGCAAGACAGCGCGGAACATCCTAAATATATCAAAACGGTCTGGGGAGTTGGCTATAAAATTGAAAAGTGAGAGAGATAAAAGAAGGAATGATTATACAAAATTAAAAAGGAAAGTATTTTGGCAAATGATTCTGATTACAGTTGCCGCCGCTGTGACTGTTTATCTATTGCGCTATATCCTGCGCGGACAGATCGGAGATCGTATCGTTCGATTTTTAGTCATCGCTTTTCATTTTAATAATTCGGACGCACTGACAATTTATCAGTTGGTGATTCGCAACAATATGGACAAGATCCTTTTTGTTGTAATCCTAATATTTTTAGTTATCCTTTTTCGATTTTCTGTTTCTTGGTTCACCAAATATTTCGATGAAGTCAGTGCCGGAATGGATAAACTTGCTGAGGAATCCGATGCTGAAATTACCTTATCACCGGAGTTGGATTTTATGGAAAATAAGCTTAATCAGATAAAAAACAATCTGGAAAAACAAAAGAAAGCCGCGCTTGAGGCCGAGCAGCGCAAAAATGATTTGGTCGTTTACTTGGCTCATGATATTAAGACACCTTTGACCTCTGTTATAGGATACTTAAGTCTTCTCGATGAAGCTTCTGATATGCCTCCTGAACAGAAGGCAAAATATGTCGGTATTACCTTGGAAAAAGCTTATCGCTTAGAGCAACTTATCAATGAGTTTTTTGAGATCACAAGATTTAATCTGCAAACGATTGTTTTGAATAAAGAAAAAATCAATTTACTGTTCATGCTCCAGCAGATGGCCGATGAATTCTATCCCATGCTGACTCCCCAGGAAAAGCAGGTGTCCGTCAATGTGCCTGACGGCCTCACTCTGTGGGGAGATGCCGACAAACTGGCCCGTGTGTTCAATAACATTCTGAAAAATGCGCTGGCCTATAGCTATGAAAACAGCGTCATTGACATTTCTGCCGGGCGGCAGGACAAAACTATTATAATAACTTTTACGAATCAGGGAAATCCAATCCCGCAGGCCAAGCTTGCAACTATTTTTGAAAAATTTTACCGCTTAGATTCTGCACGTTCTACAAACACCGGTGGAGCAGGGTTAGGTTTGGCAATCGCCCAAGAAATTGTCACGGCTCACGACGGAACAATCTCTGTGGAAAGCAACCCGGAAAATACGACATTTACCATAAAGCTTCCATCATAAGAAAATCTTAAGAGGTTCATAAGATGGAATTCCAACATAGCTCCTTGTTCTGTGGTTAAGTAATATCAGCACAGAATAAGGAGTTGTTTTATTATGAGATCACCATTCGGAACAATATAATATTACCGATGCCTTAGCTGTATACAACAATATAGGCGATTAAGATGGAAAATAAGTATTCATCAATGGATGAAATGGAGAAAGCGTTAATACTGATAGAGAATTCGCTGCTGGATGAAGACAGATTAATGGCAGCTTTTAAGATGGTTATCAGCGCTCTTAGCCAAGCGGCTAATTAGTGTAGTGCAGGTGTAATTAGCCGAGAAGGGAACTTGCTAGGCGACTATTGTTGGAATGTTTACGTTTAAGATGCAGTAGCAGGCAATTTATCTAATGTTCTTACATGTAAATTTTTCGTAACCTTTCTTAAATTTTATGTAAAGTACTTACTCCTAGTATTTGATATTGTAGAAAGAAACTCAGGAAAAGCAGGGGAAAAGGTTATTATCCTATACGAATACGATGACATGGTAAAAAGAGCTACCCATTTACATTAGCACTTAAGAGTATCCTCCCTGGAGTTGAATATGGCAAAAGATATGGAGTTACTGAAAGCGACCAAGAGGTAGAGGATTTTCTAAATGAAATCCAAGGCTATATCCTTAGCGGCAATAAGGATAAGCTAGCCGAACAAATAGTATATCCCTTATATGCTAAGGTTGACGGGGAGGTCACTAAACTACAAAACGACGATGATTTCATTAAGAATTATGACCAAATTTTTTATCCTGAGTTTAAGCAAGTAGTTAGCAATGCTTTTACAAAGTATTTATTTGCAAATTCACAAGGGATAATGGTTATATTCGGCACAATGACTTTGCTTAGTATTATTATTGAGGAAGATAGTGTTGGCGTGGTCACTTATGCTAACTTGTTAGGCGTGAGGAAGTGGAAAATGAAAAATACTGTATTTGTATTCCTCATATTGTTTTTCCTACTATTAACAGGCTGTGCTGATAGAACTCGAGCAGGAAATTTGGAAGACGAAAATAATACGCACAGGCCGGTTCTTAATTCAGGAATAAATCAGAAAGAGGGACAATCTTCTGTTGAAGTTGTCCCGGACTGGTTATATGAATCATTTCTAGAGAAATTTGATGATTTGGAGCTTGCAGAAAGACCGGAACTTATAAAAAGGGATGATATTAGATTTGCTCAAGTGAAAATGAAAGACTCAGATAAGCCACAAATAGCTGCCTATCTAACATTAAGCCATCTAGAGGGGTATTTTGTACTTTTCGAGTTCTCTGATGGTAATTACGAAGAAGTCTATTCCCAACATCAACCTGTATATGGCCTGCAAGTGTATGGAGGCTGGTCAAATCAAATGCTTGCCTTTACTTCCGGACAAGGGGGTACAGGCTACCAAGAAAACTACTTTCATCTTATTGCCTATACCAAAGACAGCTATCAAGAACTTTGGTCCGGGCTGGCTGAGAAAGAGGAGTTTGGGCAATTGCCGCATTTCAGAACAATTGGCGGACTTAATTTGACTGTGGTAAATGAAGATCAGCTCTTGATATATTCCCAAATAAAACACCAATACAACCAACAAGAAGAAGATATTCAAGCACCGGATAAGGAAGAGAAGATAGTCGAACTCTATCGTTATGATCCGCAATCTGAAATGTTTAGTTTAATAATGAAATAGTTGAAGATATTGCTCGACGCTGATCAGTTAACAACTATAGCCCAGTCCCACTGGGGCACGCCCTTGCCGTGACGATCGTTTTTACTGACGGTTCACCGAAATCCTATCAGATGATAGCTAGAGTTATATTAGCAAATTGTCTTCCCCGAACGCCTGCAGTAGTGGCTTTGTACTTTCTTTAACCGCCGTGGCGAGTATACAGGCTTTGAGAGTCAGAGTACTGAATTTATTATTGGACATCCAGCCGAAATACACGTCATTTCAATTAAAGGAGAGCGGGAGCAGTTTGGGCGGCGGAAGCCCGGTTGTAGACTGGACAAAGACCTATGTTCCTAGAAACCTTCTTTCAATAGCTACCTGCCGATTAATAAAAAACTGATGACAAACTGCTTTATGAGCAGGCACCATTAATCAAAGAGATAAGATTTGAAGATTTGACGGTAAAATAATTAGGTAAAATACGGGCTGGTTTGAACTTGGCTCGAAGTTAAAATCGTCGTTGTGCTGGAGGGGGATTGAGATGATGAAGTTAAGTGAGACTTCGAAGCAAAATAAACTGGTTTTGGGTATCGCTTTGATTGTGATTATGGGTATTGGAAGTCTGCTTTGGACTAAAAGCACAGATAACAGTGCTAATACTGATAATAAATCAGCTGTTGAAGTCGTAAAGCTGCATTTGGATGATCTGAACAATAATTTTGGCGTCGTCAGCAGGAACACCTAACTTAACTAATCTTGCCCTCTATCAGTTGAATACCACCGATTTTACCAAGCAAGAAATGTTGGAGATTGCTGATAAAATCATTATCAACGCAGATAATCACTTGATCAGCATCGGCGTTTGGGAAGAATGAAAAAAATGAGGCAAGGCTAAGTTCAAAATATGAAGAAACTACAAGTCTGATTTTTGTTGGACTATAAATTAAGCCAACTTTTTTTAAGGAAGGCTTAATTATTTTATGGTTATTGGTCAGTTGTAAGCTGGACCAAGAGCACCTTTGAGACAATATCAGCTACTACCTTTAATTTTGTTTTATCTATCCGGGAAATCTTGTCCGGCAAATCTTTTCCGTTTTCATCCATAGTTGGATATTGAGCAATGGTTAGGGCGGGAATACCTGCTTTCTCAAAAGAAAAATAATCGCTCATTGGCCCTTTTTGAATTTGCATATTATAATTTGCGAATAACTTAGAAACTTCATTCTCCTTGCCGTTGCTAGTTCCTAAAATGGCTTCATTAGTGCCCTCTTCGCCGATACAATCTAAATTTAGATTGTAAGGAAAAGAATTAAGAGGGTACGACATTTCCTGCTGAAGGCAGATAAGTATTAATCTGCTCTAAGCAAAAATTACTAAGAATTTTTGACTAATACTTGACAAAAACCGCCTACAAATGTAAGCTAAAATTGTTAAGAGGATTACGAATGTAGGCAGGTGAAGAAAATGAAAAACATTCCGCAAATATCCGATGCTGAATGGCTGGTAATGAAAGTACTATGGAAGGAGTCTCCTCTTGGTTCCAGCGATGTCATTAATGAATTGAAGGGGACCACAGACTGGAAACCAAAAACGATTAAAACATTGCTTAGTCGATTGGTTACTAAAAAAGCTTTATCCTATGAGGTCGAAAGCCGAGGATATTCATATTATCCTTTAGTTTCTGAAAACGAATGTGCCAAAGAAGAAGCGAGGTCATTTTTAGGTCGTGTTTATAACGGTTCTCTTAATCTACTCGTCAAAAACTTTATCGAAAATAAAGAGTTATCGACAGAAGAAATAGAAGAGCTCAAGAAACTTTTAGAAGATAAGTAGGACGGGGGTGATTTTATGGAATTAGAGTTAGTCTTCAATTGGGTTATTAAATCGTCACTTATGGCTAGTATTTTGGCGGTCCTAATTTTGCTGGTAAACTATGCACTGCGCAACAAACTGGCTGCCAAGTGGCAATATATGATCTGGATGCTGCTGATCCTTCGCTTACTAATACCTTACGATATTCAAAGTCCGTGGAGCATTTACAGCTTATTACCCAATAATTCAGTACCAATCTCGATGGTCAATCAAGCAAATAATAGGATATCAGAGATCGATACTCAAATCGATATATCAGGGAAAGAAATCCAGTTAACGAATGATCAAGCTATTCTCAACAAACAAAGCAATACTAAATCGGAAGAACCTATTGTTGAGGATTTGTCTAATGCCTACATCTCCATATTAGCAATTCTATGGTTAGTCGGGGTTTTAATTTTAGCGATTCTGACCATTGCAACAAACCTCAGATTCTATTTCAAAGTAGGACGAGAACCTTCTGTAACAGACTTGCGTCTGTTCGCAAGGATGTCCAGCCTCATGCAAGAATGTACCGGCAAACTAGGTATCAGAAAAAACCTTCCGATAATAATCACGAATCGTATAGAAGCACCTTGTCTTTACGGAATAGTTAGTCCCAAACTTCTTCTTCCTAAATCCCTAGTCAATAGGCTAACGGAAGAAAATATCCGACATATTTTTATCCATGAACTAGCTCATTATAAAAGGAACGATATACTTATTAATTGGCTGGCAGTTGCCGCACAAATAGTTCATTGGTTTAATCCCTTAATTTGGTACTCTTTTGTGAAAATGCGTGAAGACTGTGAGTTAGCTTGTGATGCCGATAGCTTATGCTTTTTAAAGCCTGAAGAGTATCAGAGCTATGGTTTATCCATTATTAGTTTAGTAACTCCTGCTCAATCTTCATGGCTCCCAGGAACAACCGGTTTTTTTGGGAACAAAAACAATCAGCAAATTAAGAGGAGAATCAAAATGATCAAGTTTTTTCAGAAACCCACTTCGAAATGGACATATACTGCGATCGTTATAGTCTTTTGTTTAGGTTTTGTCGGTTTTACTAACTCAATATCAAAAGCTACTCCTGCAGCGGCAGTTAACACTCCGAAACAAACGTCCCAGTCTGATCAGTTATCTTCTGTAAGGGATGGAAGTTTTGATTATAACAAGTCCCTCTCTTTTACCCCCTTACTCCCAAGTTATACCGCAGGGTACCAGCTTACAAATTCGACAGCATTTAAGGAAATTACTCCTCCAAGCAATAATGTTAGTCGTTACCTGGCCAGTTATGGCAGCCACAATAGATTTGTGATCCACGAGACAACAAGCCCAGCAGGGATGCATCCTTTCTATTTTTAAAAATTATAATCTCTTCTTATCCTAGGTAAAAATTTTTGAAGTGTTACCGGGGGGTTAAATCAAACAAGAAAATACAGTCGGAAAAGGGCTCCGACTGTGTTTCTACCTAGCTGGAAAACTATAACTTTTATTGCTTCAGGAGGATGGTACTGTTTGAGCTTTGAATACCCTTGAACTGAGAAGAAACCCTGCAGTATACGTAAAGCGCAGCTGCAGGGTATTTGTTTGCATAATAGTAGTTTTATACAGTGACCTCTACGCCCCCTAATTGTCTTTACGGTATTTATTAAGAATAAATTCTTTGAATTCTGCAAGGGATTTTTTCGCTTCTTCGGGCAGATCCTCCAGTGAGTCGTCTGAACTGTGAGCGGCTAAAGTACTGTAACCCTGTTGGTTTTCAAGTAAATAAGGTCTTGGGTCTGTGATTCGCCCGAAAAGAAAGTCAACAGAACAATTCAGGCTTTCTGCTAAAGTGTTCAAAGTAGAGGGGTCAGGATATTTTTCGCCTGTTTCAAATTGTGATACATCGGTTTGAGATATGTTAAGATTTTCGGCTAATTGGTTTAGTGAGATACCATTTAGTTCACGTATCATCTTTAGCCTGCTTGGAAAATTATTTTCTTCAATGACAGAATGCTCTGTCCGTCCTAATAAGAAATCAGTAGAGACTTTAAAATAATCCGCAATTCTTTGCAGAGTATCATAATCAGGTTTACGTCTATCTACTTCATACTGTGCATACGTACTTCGGGACATACAAAGTATTTTTGCTAGCTCCTCTTGTGTGAGTTCGAGGGTATTTCTTAGATATAGTAGCCTTTTCCCTAACACTTCAAGCATACCTCCTCTTCTCTATAGTATAGTCGCAATAAGCGACATTTAAAATAAGTGTCGCGAATCTCAACAAAAACATTGACAGTCGCGAATTGCGACTGTATTATTAATGTAAATTTAAGTTGCGTTATGCAACGGAATAAAGGGGGGGAATTGTGGCTGAATTTGGCAAGACGAGGCTGTGGCTAATAAAATATCGGGGGGATTTAACACAGCAACAAGTTGCAGATAAAGCAGGAATAAGTAGATCATATTATGCAGAAATAGAGTCAGGCAACAAAAACCCTGGTGTCAAAACAGCGAAAAGACTAAGCAGCGTTTTAATGTTTGATTGGACTATTTTTTATAAATCATAGGAATTATGTATCAAGATAAAGGTTTTCATAGTATTAATCTAAAATCTCATCTGAATAAGGGGATAGGTTGAACTGGAGTTAATGATGAAGATGAAGAACGCAAAAAAATATATAATATAGAGTCCTCGGTATTGCCGGGGACTTGATTTTTGGGCGCACTAATCCCCAAAAATAATTAATGGAGGATAGTATGTCTGAGATCAACAAATTATTAAAGCAAATTGAAGAATTACGCCTGAATGTGGTTAAAACAAAAGAGGGAAGAGCTTATACGGATCCGGTAGTTGTAGCTGCAAGTCAAGAGTTAGATGATGTTTTAAATAGGTATCAAGAGCTGCTAATCAAAAAAGCGGTACCAACAAATACTTAATAATAGCAGATGAACTACATCTGAACAGACAGATTATCACGGCTGAGAGGGGGATTTCTGAAACTGAGTTTTGGGAATCAATCAAATCCAAGGAGTCTGTGGAAGAGCAGGCTATCGTTGAGGATATCCGCGAAACCTGCCTGCAGCTTTTTCTGAATTGTATGCCTAAAAAACAGCGGATTGCTTTTACCTTGAAAATATTAATGGAATTATCAATTAAAGAAGTGGCCGATATTATGGGTATCTCTGAGGGTGCTGTTAAAATCAATGTCTATCGAGCAAAACAGCATTTGAAAGATAACCTGGAAGAAAGATGTTCCTTTATTGATCCCGAAAATCCTTGCCAATGCGGAACTTGGCTGAAATACTTGATCGACACGGGTAAGGCTGACCTAATTTCCGCCTATAACCCAGCAAGAAGTCGAAGTACTGCAGAAATGTCTGTGATATGGACAGAAATGGATTTTTTGAGAAAAACCATGCGCCTGTACGATCATCAGCCGGGCCATACATCCTATCTGGAATTCAGATAGAAAATTAGAGAGATCATTGCTCAGCAGACCCTAAAACGGCGGGAGAAATGAGTGAGCATTATTCCTGTCCGGAATGTCATACCCTAAACTCTGCTTATGATCTGGTCTGCCGGAAATGTGGTAATGACCCAAGTTGCAGGTATGTAGGGGTGAATAAGGAGGCCATTGTGAGCCATATTTCCAAGGTTAAGTGAGGGGGTCGGGTGTCCTCTATGCGGGCAAATTGGTGAAGTACCAACACGAGGTTAATGAGGGTATTAATGAATGTGCAACTTAATTGTGTTATAATATGGTAAATGCAACAGTCTTGGCCAATGAGGGGTGTTTATAGTGGGTTTAACTGAACCTCAAGTCATTACAATCGCTGAATATAATAAACTCAGGGAGAATTCCGAGAGTAGATTAGAATATATCGATGGGATAGTGTATATGACTCCATCTCCTTCGACTATGCATCAAAGAATTTCCAGTAGATTGCAGGCAAAGTTATTCAATTTCCTTGAAGGAAAAGAATGCGAAGTCTTCCCTGCGCCCTTTGACATTGAGCTTAGGACAGCTGATGATGACCAAGGAGATCAGAATGAAAAAACCAAGGTGGTCATTCCAGATTTATCGGTTATCTGTGATAAAACGAAACTTGGCGAAAATAAATATGTCGGTCCACCTGAACTTATTATTGAAATTTTATCTCCATCAAATCAAGCTCATGATCTCGTTAAGAAACTTAATCTATATATGCAATATGGGGTTAAAGAATATTGGATTGTTAATCCTCTTTTGAATACTGTACAGATCTATGGTTTAAATGAAGAAGAGCAGTATCAGCAGATAGAGGTCATGAAGGAAACAGGGGTGGCCCATTCAGAGGTTTTGCAAGGATTTAGTATGAATCTTGAAGAGTTATTTAAGTGAGTGCATAAGATATAGTGTACCTTTATTTACGGGAACGACGGCTGTTCCGCCAAGACGGAGCATAGATATTAACCAGGCGTAATATTAAACTTATGCGAACACTTCGGGCAAATCACCTGAAGTGTTTCTTTATTGTTCTAAGACATATTCTCACCCTCGAGGGATAACTTTTTACAGTACCATGTTTGCAGACCTCAACACTCAAAACATTATTGGTGGGGAAATCTTAGGAGGAAAAACCGGATATACCGATGAGGCCGGTCTATGTCTCGCGAGTCTCGCCAAAGTGGGTAAACAAGAATATATTCTGATTTCAGCCGGTGCGAAAGGAGATCACCATTCGGAACAGTATAATATTACCGATGCCTTAGCTGTATACAACAGTATAGGAAAACAGTAAGGTCTTTATAAAAATTTATTAAGATTTTGGTAAGTTAAAATGATACAAATGCCACCCCTGGTCAATCTTTCAACGATTTCTAAGAGGGGATGTGCAAGATACTCAGCTCGGCTATATTACGGCAATGCACGTAACCCCCACGCAAAAGTCCAAGCAAATCAGCGTTGATAAAAGCCAAGCCGCGCATCTTTTTGAATCTCGGATTTCCAATTCAATTCTGCCAGTTTATTCTGGAGGATTCGCTTTTCACTATCTGATTTGCATTCTTCCAGCTTTTGTTTAAGGTCTTCAATTTCTTTAAGTAGAATAATCTCTATTGGAAGTTCTCCTGACGCAGCCATTGACGCAGCCACAAGCCGATTGATCATTCTATCCTCTTTTGTTTCCAAGGGATTGAGATTATTTAACTTTATAGGCTTGCCTTCTCCGGGTAAATTTTTGAGTTGGCCCCGCTCGATGGCTTGCTTGATTAGCATCTCAATGGTTAAGGTCGAATCCATTTTAAACACCGCCTTTACATGGTATTGAGAGAATTAAGTGCTTTAGCTGTAAAAAGATTTTCTGAGTATGTCCAGGTAGGAATCAAAGTCTGCCAGGTATTGATCGTAAGGGATTTGGTTTAACGGCATTCCTTTGACTTCTCTGTACATTTCTTTTTCATAACCTTCAACGGACCAGATAATAAGCCGGATGGCCTTTTTAGCATCAATACCTTCTCTAAATCTTGACTCATCAAGATTCTGATACAGTTTGAGCGAATTTATTGCCAGAAAGTTCTGTTTTCTTCGATCTAATTCCGCCTTGACTGCTTCTGAGTCGGTGAAAACTATAACCCAGAAAAAATCGAATACATAGGGGTGTTTATGCATTATTGCCATTTTAAGTAGTGAAATCTGGCGACACCTTTCTAAAATGTCGCTTTCCAGTATACTGGCAGCATCCACTTATATTGAATACTCAAAAACAACTAAGGAAATGGTGTGGACCAAGGTTAGCGGAGAAATCAAGTTTGACGATGATATTATAAAGAAGGAAAGGCTATTTGAGCAGATACCTGAATTGAAAATACCCTTCCAAACACCAGACAATCCTAGTTTTAAGGTTTTTTATCTAGAGCATGGTTCAGCCATCCTGGACGATTTCACCCAAGAACGAAGGACCTGTGAGTTTTAGAACGGCGCAAAAAATTTACGGTCTGTCATATAGGTTAGAAGATACCCCTCAATAGTCGCTGTGTTTCGTTATCTACAGCGTGGACAAATTCGTCTTGGCATACGTTATACCTTCAAAGAAATACCCTTCGATTTCAATCCCATATGTATTAGCTGTATACAACAACCGAATAGAAATAAATATCCGGGGCTGCTTAAAATTGCCGGCGGTATGGTATAATAGGAAAATAATGGTGAGAAGGAGGGCGTGCCTGTGGATCAATACGGTCAGGCTGTCCAACTGTGGCAGTTATACCAAATAGCTTCCGCTGCCGAGCTGGACAAATATCTTGACAGCTTCCGCATCCTGTTTGCGTTCCATTCCGGAAAGATAGAAAACGAGGAAGTTACTTATCACGATACAAGGGAAATCTTTGAAAACGGTAAGGTTGTCAATTACACCGGTAGTCCCCGAGCTATATTCGAACAGCAAAATCAAAAGCTGTGCTATGAGTTTTTGAAAGACAAAATCGTTAATAAGGAACCGCTGAGCGTCGGGCTGATTAGAGAAATCCATAAGATTCTCACTAGCGGTACCTATGATGAGCGAAGATATATAGAGAACGAAGAACGTCCGGGCGAATTTAAGAAACATGATTATGTAACCGGCGTCCATGAGGTTGGTTCCGCCGCGGGAAACGTGGAACGCGACCTGACGGAGTTGATTGGAGAAATGAATACCTACACCGGTGAGGATGCCTTGAAAGCCGCCGCCTATCTTCACGCTCGCTTTGAGTACATTCATCCTTTCGCGGACGGTAATGGAAGAGTGGGCAGGACCCTCGTTAACTATTTCCTGATGATCCGAAACTATCCACCTCTTATTATCTATGACGAGGATAAGCGGCTGTACTATGAGTGCCTGCAGAAGTATGACGAAGCCGAGGAATTGAGTTCCTTGTGCGAATTTCTTAAATATGAAACAGAAAAAACCTGGGCAAAGGCGCTGGCACTTGCCGAAGGCCTAAAACAGGAGCGCAAAGGCTTGTCGAATTTCACCCAAAGTATGTGACAAAAATGAGTTAAAAGAATCCTTTACGCAAGACGCGACCGGCATCAAGTCTTTTGAAAGTTATATTTATTGTTTCTGAGGTAGCGGCATCTTTTATTACCTAACTTCTCAAGTTAAAAGCTACATTTTCTTGTGAAAAGCGCGCAAGAAAATGTAGCTTATTTTATATATAGGCAATTAAAAAATAGGACTTCGGCATGACGGTTATTTAACTGGCGTGCCCGGAGACTTTTGCGCTCTATATCCTCCAGGTAAACCCTTTTATCCGGACCACATCGCGGCGGTTAAGGAGCCTGGAGACCAACGGGACGCTCGCGGCACTGGAAGTAGCCAAAGCCGGGGCCGTTGCTTTTTGAAGATAAACCTCAGCCCTTTTGGCATCCGGGACGGAAAAGAAAAATAAGGAATAGAAAAGCTGTTTGTTTTAATATTTTAGAAAAAAATTGTAACGAAATAAGAAATAAGCAGATATATAAGGTGAAGGAGGTGACAAGCAAGAATGAACCTGGATGAGGTCCACCAAAAATATGCTGAATTGGTATATAAATTTTTACTGAGTCTGTGTAATGACAGGAATCTTGCAGAAGAGTTGACACAAGAAACGTTTTATCAAGCTGTAAAATCATCCGCTCGTTTTGATGGTTCGTGCAAAGTTTCTACCTGGCTTTGTCAAATTGCAAAGCATCTATGGTATCAGGAAATAGAAAGAAGTAAACGGCATAAAGCATCTGCCCTCCATGAGAATCTTGTTTCCAATCAATTATCCATGGAAGAGAAACTTTTTCTCAACACAGAAAAGATGCAAATATTCCAAGAGGTACATGTTCTTGATCCTGTTGCGAAAGAAGTGTTTCTTTTAAGAATAACAGGCGCTTTTTCTTTCAGGGAAATAGGGGAGCTGTTCCAAAAAAATGAAAATTGGGCAAGAGTGACTTTTTATCGGGCGAAACAGAAAATTATGAAAGGAAGATTGTGATGAAGTGCAATATTATTAGGGATTTATTCCCTAGCTACGTGGATGGATTAACAAGCAACGAAAGCAATATCGAAATTGAAAATCATATAAAAGAGTGTACACAATGCAGCGAGATATTACAAAAAATGAAATCAGAAATTGTTCCGGAAAATGTTGAGTTCAATAAAAATGATATAAAACCATTCAAAAAATTAAATCGAAAAGTTTTAAAGGCAGTGTTGATTACCTTAATATCGTGTATTTTAGTTGTGGGAGTATATCTGTTTCTGTTTGGAGTTGGCTGGCGGGTGCAGTCCGATGAAATTTCTATAACCTATTCTAAGAACGAAGAAGTAATAAGAGTTAATTTTGCATTAAAAGATAGCCAAAAAGCACTTAACCACTGGGGGGGCCTTGGCCAAGAGATACCACATATCATGTTTACAGAATGTTACGTCGGCTTTTTAGATGACAGGGGGAAAGAGCCAAATAAATTTTCATATGGAATGCACTATAAGGATCAAACAGGGAAGCAAATAATCTTTACGCCAAAAGATTATTTGCTGATTCAATATAAGGATAAAACAGAAAAGCTATATTGGAAGGACATTGCGGAAGAGCTGGGGCTTCAGTAATATACAAAAGGAATCATGGACGATGCCAACGCTGCCACAGAATGCTGTACTATAAAAATAGGCAGCAAAACTGGATTAATGGCGCATTTGGCTCTAATTGTCTTGTAAGGAAAGACAACGTTAAGGTGTTGATGGCCGGCAGCGTTCAGGCTCATAAGGAACGTATAGCAGCAATGGCTTCACGCAGAGTCTCCGCGTGAAAACCTGAATATAGCTCAATTGAAACCGCCCCGATCTTAACGATGATCGGAATTTCCTTTATGGATGTTTGCTTCAACTCAATTTTCTTCATCATCTCGATGAGTGGCAACATCACTTTGACGTCAGCTGTATTATTGGGCAGGATGATTGAAAACAAGACGATTGGGCCTTTTGGGCTGGGACAGACGATCAAGTGCTTACGGTAGCCGATGAAAAACCTGTTCTGGTTCGCTTTATTACGTTGCACGCCGTAGGTTGCGTCTGGATCGGAAAACGTTTTCTCACAAGTACACTTGCTCTGATCTTGGCAAGAGCAGCGCTTATGCTTGTAGCCATTAACATTAGCCCAGATCGGCCTAGAGTCAATGCAATTACGAGCTTTTTGAACAGGCTCATAAGAAAATCTTAAGAAGTTCATAAGATGGAATTCCAACATAGCTCCTTGTTCTGTGGTTGAATAATATCAGCACAGAATAAGGAGCTGTTTTATTATGTATGTTTCCATATCTCCCGGCGAGCTGAACAGTTCTGATGCGATTCTGATCTGAATTCGATAAGATGAAATTGCCGAAAGGAGGCGCGGACATGAAAAGAAAAAGAATTACTCGGCTGTTTCCATTCTTACTGCCGATTCGCAGGATACAAAGAAAAATATTCTTCGATGCAGCGATGCGCTTAGGCGCTCGATTGCTCGGGATTTCGATTAGGCCGTTGCTTGGTCCATCACGCTTAGGGTGGTAACGATGAGAACCGGAAAATTAAAAACTAATAACGGCTGCCTGGCCTGGCTTTTCCTCGGGCCCAGCCTGCTGGGTTTTTCTCTTTTTTATTTGCTCCCCTTTGTTACCGGCTTTTACTATTCCCTGGTGGACAGTCCCATTAACGGTACTTTTGTTGGCTTACATAATTACGATGCTTTGTTAAAAAACCCGAGCTTTTTATCAGCACTGGCCAATACAGCCAAGTTTACTTTAATCTGTGTACCTCTTAATATGATTCTCTCCCTGGGAGTGGCCTTGTTATTGAACCAAAAATTACCGGGCCGGAACCTGTTTCGCACCATCATGATTACTCCTTTGGTGGTACCCGTAGCCTCGGTTGTTTTGGTCTGGCAGGCTTTCTTTGATTTGAACGGCGTTTTAAATTCCCTGATCCATGCCCTGGGTTACCCGCCCGTGGACTGGATGAAAACCAACTGGTCCAGGATGGTGGTCCTGGCGGTTTATCTATGGAAAAACATTGGTTACAGCGTAATCCTATTTCTGGCCGGATTGCAGAATATACCGGCTGAATACTACGAAGCGGCCAGGATCGACGGGGCCAGCCGCCGGCAGGAGTTTTTCCGAATAACCCTGGTTTATTTGCCCCCCACGACTTTTTTTGTTTTTGTGATCTCGATTATCAATTCATTTAAAGTGTTTCGGGAGACGTATCTTATCTCCGGAGAATATCCCCATAACAGCATCTATATGCTGCAGCACTACATGAACAATATGTTCATGGCTCTGGATTACCAAAAATTGACTTCTGCGGCCTTCATTATGGCTGCCTTTATCGTGGCCGTCGTTTTACTGCTTTTTATCGTGGAGAGAAAGGTCACCAACATGATTAATTAACAATCTTAGAACCGGCGATAGGGGTGTGTGTGTTGAATCGTAACCACCGAATAAAAAATATACTTCATATTACAGTTTTACTGGTACTGGCTGTCATATTGATGTTTCCCCTGGCTGTAACCGTCACCAATTCATTGATGAGTGAACGGTCAATTGCCGATAATTATGGTCCGGTGACGGACAGAAATTTAAGCAGCTATAACGATGACACCACGCATCACTTCGCCCGGTTCCAGCTTATACCCGACGTGGTGGTGCTGAAGCAGTATTATAACGTACTCATCAAAAAGACCCAGTTTCTTTTCATGTTCTGGAATTCCGTGCTGATTGCCTTCCCTATCGTCATTGGGCAAACGATTGTGGCAACCCTGGCTGCCTATGCCTTTGCCAAGCTGAAGTTCAGAGGCAGGAATTTCTTGTTTTTTTTGTATATCATTGTGATGCTGATGCCCTTCCAGGTAACTCTTGTGCCCAATTATTTAATGGCCGGCCAACTGGGCCTGCTGAATAGCCGCTGGTCCATTATCTTTCCTGGCATCTTCAGCACCTTTGGCGTATTTCTTTTAAAACAGTATATGGAGCAAATACCGGACTCTTATCTTGAAGCAGCCCGGGTGGACGGAGCCAATCAGCTCCAGATTTTCCTCAAAATTATCCTGCCCATGTCCAGGGCCGGCATAGCAGCCATGGCCATCCTTGTTTTTATCGATAACTGGAACATGGTTGAACAGCCGTTGATTTTTTTACAGGACGCGGCCAAACAGCCGCTTTCCCTCTATCTTTCCAGAATTATCGACGGGGAAAAAGGTTTGGCCTTTGCCGCGTCCGCTTTATATATGATGCCGGTGCTGCTGAACTTCCTTTACGCCGAAAAATACTTGCTGGAAGGGATCCGGCTTTCCGGAATCAAAGGCTGAGCAACCAGGGCCTTGCTTTTGTGTACTTATCAGAAAGTATAACTTTGTTGCATACTGCAAGAAAGCTAATCTGCAAGAAAGCTAATACGTGCGGCACCACCGGCCGCAATACCGCCGTTTTGGAAACGGCCCTGGCCTCCATCGGTCAGGACCCCGCCAACTATAAAATCATCGATTATAACGTGGCGGGTCTCCTGATGGAACAAGAGAACCTGCTGCGCAATTTCGTGGCGGGGACGGTGGCCATGGTGATGCTTTTCGGCTGGCTCAGGCGAAAAATAAGGGGCATTGATCATTTCTGCCGCCAGAGACTCCGGGATAAATATTGGTCTGAGATGATCAAGGGGGATGCCGTCAGGCTTATGCTTGGTATGGCGGAAATATTAGCGCTTGTTGCGGTGTTGCTGCTGCTCTGGAAATTAATCAGATTTAGCTTATATATTCCGCCGGAAAACATACCCGATGAACTTATTGATGTTTCATTTTGGGCCGACCTCATTAAAAACGGGATTCAAACCGGGCTGCAAAGCGCCGGATATGCAGCGCCGCCAGGAGAAGTTCAGTTGAATGTCCTTAATACCATCCGGAACTGGAACTTGTTTTTAAACATCTTTCTTGGTTGGCCGCTGTTCTTGCTGGGGCTTTATCAGACCCAGCTGTTAGGGGAAAAACTGCTCAAAGTTGAAGTGTTTTGCAGTGTTTTCATGCTGGCCGCCTTAAGTTTGGGCACCGCCTTGCTGTTGATCATAAAAATACCTCCTGTCATAGAGACCGGGGAGGTGTTGCTGGTATTCAGCTCGATATTTTTAACAGTGGTTATAAAGGAAACTTAGCTGCGCTCACACGAAGACATTGTCTTCGCACGTATAAGCCCTTCTTGCAGACACTGTCTTCGCACGTATTAGCCTTCTCGCAGACACTGTCTTCGCACGAGTTAACCATCTTGCAGCCTCTGGCGAAAGCGGCAGGTTAACTTATGCTTAGAAAGGTATATAACGCAAGTTTATACTTTCTGCCCTGAAAAACACCCCAAAAACATTCAAAGAATCTGTAGACCTCAAAGGAAGGCAGCTTCTCCCACAGGAGTGAACTCATCGCATGGAGAGGCGATAAAAGCCCACAAGCCGGTGCGGGGAAACGGAGCCACGGGTTCACATCAGGTACTACCCAGAGGTTTGGCACGAAAGTGTCCGGTGGACACTTTCGCTCGAAGCGGCAATCTCCAAAGAAGACTTATCCGCTGAAGAGAAGCTCCCGCGCCGGTGAGTGGGCGAGCCTCGGAGTGCTGAGTGACACGAAGACACTGTCTTCGCACGAATTAACTTTCTTGCAGGATGTGGGAGAAGATGCCCGACCCGAGGGACCTATTTTCATTCATCAGTGGTGCCGCGTAGCGGCATGGAAGTCTGATAGTACAAAAAAAGGTTAGGGGACAGGAATGTCCCCAACTAATAGGAGGGCAGCGGATGGCGAGTTTATATCTGAAAAATCTATCTAAAACCTACCCCGGCAGGGTCACGGCAGTCAGGGATTTCTCTCTGGAAATAAAGGATCAGGAATTCTTAATCCTGGTAGGTCCCTCCGGCTGTGGCAAAACAACCGTTTTAAGGATGATGGCCGGGCTGAAGGAAATTTCAGCCGGTGAATTATATATTGATGACCGGCTGGTTAATGACGTGGCTGCCAAGGACCGGGATATCGCCATGGTTTTTCAAAATTATGCTCTTTATCCCCATCTATCGGTCTATGACAATATGGCTTTTGGACTTAAGTTGAGAAAGATACCCAAGGCTGAAATCAGGAAAAATGTGCAGGAAGCGGCCAGGATTCTTGCCCTTGAAGATCTTCTCAAACGCAAACTAAAGGAACTTTCCGGTGGGCAAAGGCAAAGGGTGGCCCTGGGACGGGCTATTGTCAGGAAAGCCAAGGTTTTCCTGATGGATGAGCCTCTGTCCAACCTGGATGCCCAGTTGAGAACCCAGATGAGAATAGAAATTGCCAAGCTCCATAAAAATCTGCAGACAACCTTTGTTTATGTAACCCATGATCAAACCGAAGCCATGACCATGGGCACCAGAATCGTGGTGATGAAGGATGGCTTGATCCAGCAAATTGACAGCCCGCAATCCATCTATGACCACCCGGTCAATATGTTTGTGGCCGGTTTTCTCGGCAGCCCCGGGATGAACTTTCTGGAAGTTTTAATTATCGAGCAAAACGGCTGTATTTTTGCCAAACTGGCCGACGCCCTGCTGCCTGTTCCCCCTGCCGGGGGACAAAGGTTAAAAGAGCAGAGGTATCTGGACCGGAAAGTGGTTCTGGGGATAAGAGCGGAGCATCTCTGCGGAAGCGGAGATTTTTTGTACTTATCAGAAAGTATAACTTCGTTGCATACTGCAAGAAGGCCTAATGCGTGCGAAGACAGTGTCTTCGTCTGTAGCATAAGTGCAACCAACGGTTTCGACTTCGCAAGGCTCGGCGAAGCCGGGTTTTCTTTAGACCGCCATCCCGAGTGTGCTTTACGCGGGAGGCTGGAGTTTAGCGAATTGAGAGGGGCTGAAACTTACCATTATGTGAGGATAGCCGGCAGGGAGGTGGTTGTCAGGGTGAGTCCGGAGTTGCGCGCCGAAACCGGACAGGAAGTCAGGGTGGATACGGCAGTAAAAAAGTTTGAGGAACTTCATCCCGGCGTCAGTGTGGAAGTGAAAGAATACACCTCCAATCCTTCGGAAATAGGTGAAGGTGTCAGGGCGGCAGATCCCGGCGATATTGAAAAATATGTCACGGCTATGAATGCCCAGCTCATGTCCGGCCAGGGCAGCGATATCATTTTATTAAACAACCTGCCCTATCAGACCTATGCGGATAAGAATCTTTTAGTTGACTTGGGCGGGTTGATGCAGTCGGATCAAAGCTTCGACAGAGGCAAATACTACCAAAATATTTTCAAGGCTTTAGAATATAAAGATAAACTCTATGGGCTGCCGGTTAATATCGGTATCGATATTATTGCCGCCGATAGAACCTTACTGGCTGATTCCCAGGTGCAAATCGACGATAGCAGCTGGGATTGGAACGATTTTGTCAAGACGGCGGAAAAGGTCATTAACGACAACCAAAACGGGGGAACCCGGGAGATGTATGCCTTGGCCGGGATGGATGAAAAAAGACTGATTGCGACTCTGGTTAAAGAAAATTATGACAGCCTGGTCGATCCGGAGAAGAAAACAGCCAATTTTACCGGCCAAGAATTTCTTGATTTACTTTCCTTAAGTAAATATCTGCTTGACCACAAACTGGTTAATACGGATACAGCCCAGACCAACATTACGGACCTGGTCTCCCGGGGTAAACTCGTTTTTAATTTCACTTCTCTTGGAGGGTTTTGGGACCTGCAAGTGGCCAAGACGATTTTCAGCGAGGGTGTTCAGCTTTTAAAGCCCCCCGGAAACGAAAGCGGCTTGTTCTTTTCCACGGGCTCCATGTATGGGATCAGCAGTAAATCATTCAATCAAGAACTGGCCTGGGAATTTTTAAAATTATTGGTCTCTGATGATATGCAGACTCAGGGAGGAATGCCGATTAATAAGAGTGTGCTTCCCCAGATTGCCCAGAATTTCACCCAGGCTATCCAAAAAAATGGTGGGAAAATGAGAATTAAGGACGACGGCATTCCAGCTCAATCTATAACACTGCAACCCCCCACCCAGGAGGATGTCGATTATATGGAAAACCTGCTGAGTAAAGCGAAGGTCTACATCGGAACGGACCAGAAGATTATTTCGATTGTTCAGGAGGAAACCGCGGCCTTCTTTACAGGACAGAAGACAGCGGAAACGACTGCCCAATTGATTCAGGACAGGGTGAGCACATACTTAAATGAATAATCGCAAACGTTTTTAAGAGACCTTGAAAAACCAATGGTCGAAATACGGACAGAAAAGTGCCGTATGGCGGTGTAGCGTCGTGGAAAATCGCGGCGAGTTTGTCGGTGCCTTCCGCGAAAACGTCATACGGGTCATCGGCAGCTACTCCGCCAAGAATGTGCCGACCGAATATGACGGGCAGATTGAAAAGCTGCAGGCCGAGATGCTGTCTTGGCCTTTTTCTCCATATGGCTCTGCCTACGCACAGGCCGTCCTATACCTGGTTCCGACCATGGCCTCAGCCCTCCGCAGGTCTTCCTTGAGGACTAACAGAGGACAGGGGAACCGGCCGGGCTTGTATCAAGAATCTTACGCGCGTAAGATTCTTGATACAAGCTCAGGAGCAAGAACTGCAGCCTGGTTGTTGAGAAAAAGGCCATGGAGAATAAGCAATGAGCTGGCGGCTGCCCAGATCAAGCTGATCACGTCTGAAATTTTTTGAAAATTGACAATAATGATGTGTATAGCAGAAAAAAATCCGGACATAACGGTTGAAATATGGAGATACTGTTCAGTCTCCAAAACTTTCCTCTACTAATTTTCCGTCATTCGGCTTATAATGAGAACAGATGTTCTTATTAGGGGCGAATATATGTATGCTAAACAGAATTATTATGCATATTGATGTTAACTCAGCTTATCTCTCATGGGAAGCTGTTTACCGTCTTCAACATGGTGATTCCCTTGATCTCCGTACTGTCCCCTCCGTGGTTGGCGGCAACGAACAGACCCGCCACGGTATTGTACTCACCAAATCCATCCCTGCCAAAGCTTTCAGCATCCAAACCGGTGAAACCTTATTCACTGCCAGGATGAAATGCCCGGGCTTACTTGTCGTTCCACCCAACTACTCCCTCTATATGCAGTGCAGCACTGCTATGGGCGATATCTTAAGGGAATACTCTCCCTTTGTAGAACAGTATTCAGTCGATGAATACTTTCTTGACTTTACGGAGAGCAAAAAGCTCTTTGGCGATCCTGTTCAGGCAGCTCACAGCATCAAGAATCGTATTCGTGATGAACTGGGATTTACGGTTAACGTTGGTGTTTCCTCAAACAAGATCCTTGCTAAAATGGGTTCTGAGCTTAGAAAGCCCGACAGAGTACATACCCTGTTCCCGGAAGAAGTCGAGAAGAAAATGTGGCCTCTGCAGGTGGAAGAGCTCTTTATGGTAGGCCGGGCTACTGCGAAAAAGCTCCGGGATCGCTGCGTTAAAACGATAGGGGATTTGGCCGGCTCTGATCCCAAGTGGTTGGAGCTCTTTCTCAAATCCCACGGCCGCCTGGTCTGGAATTATGCTAATGGCCGGGATATTTCTCTGGTTCGTATTAATCGGCAGCCCGTCATCAAAAGCATGGGTAACTCCACCACCACGGCGTTTGATCTTATTGACCGGCAGTCGGCTCACCTTTTGCTCCTGTCCCTCGTGGAAACAGTTAGCGCCAGGCTCCGTGCTGCCGGCTATTGTACCAAACTTGTTTCGATCTCTTTTCGGACCCACGAATTCTATCACTGCTCCCATCAGCGCAAGTTTTATACGGCTACGGACAGCACTAAGGCCATTCATCAGCTTGCCTGTGAGCTCTTTGATGAACTGTGGGAGGGGCATCCTCTCCGGCACATGGGGGTCAGTGTATCGGAATTATGCGGGAACGATTTTATTCAAACAGCTTTCTTCCAAGACTATAGTGAAAAGCAACAGCGTCTTGACCGGGCTGTCGATCTCATTCGCCAGCGTTACGGTTCGGATTCAATTTTCAGATCGTCTTTCATTAAAACCGGATTAAAGCCTATGGCTGGCGGAACGGGGGAAGAGGTAGATTACCCTGTCATGTCCAGTTTGTTGTAATCACCCCACCACTTCACAGAACTACAAAGTTGATGCCTTGGCGGTCAGACTGCAAAAGGAGCTGGGGCAAACCGGGGACGTTGGAAAGGAATCTGTAGTGATACAGCGAAACGGTGGATACCAATTGGCTTAGGCAATCAGTGATATGTTTTCTCAGACAAGAAAAGGTGTATACCCTTGACTGAGAAAACATATTTTTTTATATTCATATTATCGTGACCAGGGCACGCTGAGATTAATTCTAAGAACATTGATTCATTCAGGGAAATCCAATCCCGCGGGAAAAGCTTGAAACTATTTTTGAAAAGTTTTACCGATTAGATTCTGCACGTTCCACAAACACCGGTGGAGCATGACTGGGTCGAATAAATGCCTAAGTTACAAGAGTAACAAATGCTGATTAAAATTACAACGCGTAGGATAACATTGAGATGATTCCATATATACGGCTGTTTGCTTCGGCAGACAGCTTTTTCGTAAAAAATAATATATGCTGTATTGTAACAAACCCAAAAGATTTGACACTAATCTTCTGAAAGGGGAAAAGGTATGGCTAAAATAAACATTCAAACCATTTATGAACAGAATAAACATGATGTATATTCCTAGAACAAGAACCTGTCAAAAGCAAAGACATCGTCTTGATGCGAGTGGATGGATATTCTTATTTTGAAATTGCACAGAAACACGATATTTCGGAAAGTTCGGCAAGAGTCATTGATTTTCGTACCAAAGGCAGAATCCGAGCAAATCTACTGAAGGAGGGATACATCAGTGAATCAGATTTCTTGTAATGTCTGTATGGACTTAATGCCGCTTGTAAAAGATGGTATTGCCAGTGAGGAAAGCGGTGCTCTGGTAATGAACCATATTGAGACCTGTGAAGATTGTGCGAAGGCCTTGGGCGAAAAAACGGCGGCAAATGCAGCTATGGATGATGTGGTTGTCTTGACTAAACTCAAAAAGCAGTTCACATTATTTTTACTAAGTGTCATTTTTGCTGGGACACTGATTGGCATGGTACTCTCCGATGGTATGAGTATGTTCTACAATGCGCTTATAATGCCTGCAATCGGGGGCTTTGGCTATATGCTCTTTAAGAAGAAACCGTATTTTGTACCGCTTAGCTTGTTTTTGTTTTCATTTGTATGGGTAAGTATTCGTGAAATAGTGAAAGGTTTTTTAACCTACTCGACAGTAGTAGATTTAATCATTATGTCAGCTTGGTGGTCAGGGGTTTTTGCAGCATTTAGTGCCGTTGGTGTTCTGATTGCAGGACTTTTATACTATGCATTTAAGAAGTAAGAAGGAGAGATAAAATGAATTTGAAAATGAAAAAGATATTGGCTGGAGCCCTTGGATTTGGGCTTATTATCTTATTACTGCTTTTTGTAAACAGCTTTGTCGGCAATCCTGTAGCCAATGCCTTAGCTAAAAAAGCCGCTCAACAATACATTGACACAAAGTATAGTGATCTGAATCTGAAAATTCAAAAGTCCAATTACAATTTCAAGTTCGGTTTGTATTTTGTATTTGTACAGTCTAGTACAAGCGAAGACACTGCTTTTAGCATCTATGTTGACAACTATGGAAATGTCATACGTGATGACTACGAGTACGAGGTTGCCAACAACTTTACCACCTCTCGGAGATTGGATGAAGAGTTGCGGGAAATCGCTAAGGAGATGATTGGCGGTGAGCTTGATTATGACTTTGATCATATCTCACTTCCTTTTGTAAAGGAGGGAGATTTAATGAAACTTGAGCGGAATATGACATTGGATATCCACAATCCTCCGCTGCCACTTATGGTTGATGTGACATTGTTTAGTCATGATGTTTCCTATAGCAAAATTGCAGAAGTCGCAAGAGCTTTAGAAGCCGTCTTACATGAGCAAGATATTCCTGTCCGTGAGTATAGCATTCGTATTTTGCCCCTATCTGATAAGCCGCAAAGTGAAAATCAAGCAGTCTCATGGGTCAATTCCCTTTCTGTTTCTTATTTTCCTACAGGACGAATGGGTGAGGAAAATTTGCCGCAAGTTATGGAGCAGTTTGAGGCCGGTCGAGTTGCCGAGGTGAATGCAAAGGATAAAAAATGAATAATAGCCGACAGGAAGCCCGAGCATGAAGACTCCTGTTCCATGTGCGGAAAGTTTTGCGCAATAAGAAGTATGAACAAAGCATTTGCCGGGGAGATATTGATATTTTGTAGTTGAAGAAGCCCTCGCCATGGGCTGGAGATGGAAAGGGTGGGGAATCCGACCGTAAGAAGGGCGTGGCCAGAGATGATTAAAAATTGCCGGTTTTGAGGTCTGACTAATCTAGATGAGTCGATTTCAAAATCGGTGATTTTTAAACTGGAGCCGTATTAATGACCTTTATCCTACCGGGGCGCTGTTCGCGGCGGCCAAGATGTCGGATAGGTTGTTTCATGCATTACACCTTAATTCAGTTAATTATGATATGGGATTGTTTTGAATTTCTCTAATATCCTTAAGGGGGGACAAACCAAAGAGTCTCTTATATTCCCGGTTAAATTGGGAGGGTCTTTCATAGCCAACTTCCAATGCGGCTGTGGTGACATCCATGGAGCAGATCAGCATAAGGCGCCTGGCCTCCTGCAGGCTATTAGCTCTAGCATTAATTACAGAAAAGGAATTCTCTCTGATAAAAAATAGACTGATGCAGGATTATGGTGTTATTTCAGACCTGACATCTTAATTTGCACATTTGTCATATCGCTGATAGCTTATTATACTGATTCCGTAATAATAAAAAGCTGAAAGGAGGACTTTATGATGCATGAAGTTGAAGTAATCAAGGCAAACAGAAAAATATCTGACCGTACATCAGGAAAGATAACGGATATTTTGCGTGTTGCTCCTTATGCAAGAATTAGTACGGATTCAGAGGAACAATTGAACAGTTATAAATCACAGGTTGCATATATACGGACTTAGTAGAAAAACGCAAGGATTGGGTATTGGCAGACATTTATGCAGACGAAGCGATAACAGGCACACGTGGTAAAATCGAAGAAGAGGAACTGATTAAGGTCGCGAAGTCAGTGACCTAGGATAATTAAAGAAATGAACGCATGTGAGCCATCCCGGTATCAAATGCGGTGAATATTTTTTTGAAACAGGTCGTTATGCAGCGAGGCTTACAGTTTGATGTAAAGCTGCCGGAGGCAAAACTCCCAAGCATTGCATATATGAGTAAAGAAGAATTGAATGCGGAAATAGAAAAAGGATAAGCTGATTTCATAGAGGGGAATGTTAGACCTGCATCAGAAGTTTTGTGTGGTGGGACAAGACGGTAGTTTGACCGGCTATGTGGGCGGTCTTCCCGTAAAACAGTATTTATTGGAGTTGGAGAAACACTATGCCTGATCTACAGTATTTTGATTATGGAGAAAAGGAAATCCAATGGCTAAAAGCCCGTGATCCGATACTCGGTGCCGCGATGGATGAGATTGGGCATATCAACCGTCCGGTTATTCCCGATATGTTCATGGCTTTGGTAAATGCCATTGTCGGACAACAAATATCCACAAAGGCCCAAGTGACAATCTGGAATCGAATGCTGGAAAAATTCTCATCTATTACGCCAGAAAGCCTGGAGGCAATATCGGCGGAAGAATTACAGTCTTGCGGAATATCTATGCGCAAAGCGTTATATATCAAAGAAATTGCTGATTCCGTGCTAAACGGCAGCTTGAACCTGAGGCAGTTACAAACAATGTCGGATGAACAAGTTTGCATACACCTTGGCCAGATTAAAGGGATTGGTGTCTGGACGGCGGAAATGCTGATGATTTTTTCCCTGCAGCGCCCGGATGTCATGAGCTGGTACGACCTTGCAATCCTCCGTGGTTTACGGATGCTGTACCATCACCGTAAAATTACACCTCAGCTTTTTAATAAATACAAACGCCGTTATTCGCCTTATGCTACGGTAGCCAGCCTTTATCTGTGGGCCATAGCCGGTGGTGCCTGCCAACATCTTGCAGACTATCAGCCTAAAAAAGCGGCTCCCAAAAAAGAAGAAGGGAGGGATAATAAGATTGGATGGCGAAGTAAGAAGTAATATTCATGCTGGAATCACAGTAGATATTGTTTTAAAAAAAGACCAAAGAACAGGAAAAAGGACGCGTGGTATTGTCAAAGATATCCTAACAAGCTCCCAGAAACATCCGAGGGGAATTAAAGTAAGACTTGAGGATGGGCAAATTGGAAGAGTTCAAGAAATTATAAAGACAGTTTAAAATCATTAGGGCATCTGCTGAATGAAGGCAGATGCTTTTTAACTTTCAATATTCGATAGATGTACTATATAATAAAGGAAGTATTTCACATTAGAGATGAATAATAGATGAATCGCTCAGCTCAAAGGCAGGGTGAAAAACCGCAGCCAATGCCTCAAGCTGATCCGGGAATTGGGGCTTTTATAACAGGCGGATAGAGGGGCGAGTTAAATGAACAACTGCCAAAAGTGGATACGCAATACAGGCGCGTATCCACTTTTTATAATTCGATTTAAGTTCTTTCACAACCTACTATCCCTAAAAAATTTTGTACTTTTTTAAGTATTAAAATCCTGCTTATTGATTCCAAGTTGCTGTTTTAGAATCCGACTAAATAAACCTTTACCGATTTCACTACTAGATTTTGACACCGCCGACCTTACGGATTATCCCATCAGACATAGTTTTTTCGTAAATTTTATCTCTGCCGTTTTGCCTAACTAACTCCCATCCATTTCGCTTTAGGTAATTTTCTAAATTACTCCAACTAGGCATGAAGCATACCTGATACTAATTCTAAGTTATCTTCTAGTAACACTCGGAGGATATAGTAGGCGTGGGAATGGCGATTGGGGCTGTTGAAATAACGGCTAAAATCAGCATAGTAATCTTTTGCATATTCAACGAGATGATAAGCTAATTCCATTCGCAACTCTTCTAAAGTTTCTCCATCCGCAACTATATCGGGAATTTGTTCAATGCTGCCAGCATAACGACCGTCTTCATCTTGTTCAAACTCTATTGTTAATTCATAAATGGATAAGGCATCTTTCAAAACATCTTTTGAAAGAGCCACAATTACATCACGATTTCTTTTGATTACTTGTGGCTTTTGGCGAACTACGTTGTCGATAAAACTTCCAAAATTTGCTCTAACTTCGGATGCATTTAATATGGGTTCCATAATCATCCCTCCTAACACCTGGTTTCTAAAACGCACCAAAATTGATTAAAGCTAAGAAAAGCGCGTTCTTCACTTGTCCGACGAACAAGCGGCAACGTCGCAGGATTCAGTTGCTGAGCCATAGACTCTCGTCTATGTTTCGGATGGTTAATTCCAAAGAACCAACCGCCGTTTTCACGTACTATCCAAAAGAGGGTGTTACCCATCGCCTAAGACCACCATGACAACAGCCTTT
>Ga0209639_1000609_pt1 | contig 47214 bp, 46 predicted proteins | sample EPASupsiteHSE605_FD_187268 | JGI IMG/M metagenome (GOLD analysis project Ga0209639, IMG submission 187268) | Bioremediated contaminated groundwater from EPA Superfund site, New Mexico - Sample HSE6-05 (SPAdes) (version 2) | ecosystem: Environmental > Aquatic > Deep subsurface > Groundwater >... | reverse complement strand
CCGCCAGTATCCGTCATCCTGTTCACGTCCTTGAAGCGGCTAAGATCGGCGCGGATTTTGCGACAATACCTTTTGGCGTTTTGAGCAAATTATCCGAGCATCCCTTGACAAGTGCAGGAATTAATAAATTTTTGGATGACTGGAAGAAGTTAAGTTAAGAAGGGTGAAAAAGAGATGGAAAGAGAATTAACCATGGAATTTGCCCGGGTGACGGAAGCGGCAGCACTCGCTTCAGCGCGCTGGGTAGGAATGGGACAGAAGAATGAAGCCGATGATGCGGCAGTGGAAGCTATGAGATCTTTGTTTGATACCGTACACATGGATGGGACGGTCGTGATCGGCGAAGGAGAAATGGACGAAGCCCCGATGCTTTACATTGGGGAGAAACTTGGCACGGGCGAAAAGCCCGAGGTTGATGTTGCCGTTGATCCCCTCGAGGGAACAAATCTTGTTGCCAAAGGAATGCCGGGAGCCATAGCGGTTTTAGCTGTGACCAAAAGATATGGACTTCTGCATGCCCCGGATATGTATATGGATAAAATTGCTGTTGGTCCCAAGGCTGCAGGACGTATCCATCTGGATGCTCCGGTTGCCGAAAATCTCGAGAACATAGCCAAGGGACTCAATAAGAAAATTCAGGAACTTACGGTGGTTATTCTCGACAGGCCCCGCCACAGTGAGATCATCCGTCAGGTAAGAGAATGTGGCTCCAGAATACGCCTGATTACCGACGGTGATGTCGCTCCGGCTGTCGCCTGCGGGCTGGAAGGCAGCGGAGTTGATGTGATGATGGGGGTCGGTGGAGCTCCTGAGGGAGTGCTTGCCGCTGCTGCCCTGCGCTGTATGGGCGGGGAAATGCAGGGGAGACTTTGGCCGGAGAATGAAGAAGATGTTGAAAGAGCCCGTAAACTGGGTATAATGGATATCAATAAACTGCTGACACTCGATGATCTGGTCAATACGGATGACATCTTTTTTGCGGCAACCGGAATTACAGAAGGACCGCTGCTTAAAGGCGTGATATACAGCAGTGAGGGTGCCACGACGCACACTGTGGTGATGAGAGGCAAGACCGGTACGGTCCGTTTTATTGAAGCCAAACATTGTTTTGCCAAAAAGCCCAAATATGCAATTAAAGGTGCCTGCTAAAACGCTGCGAAAAGAAGCCTTATGAATTGTTTTTTTCTTGACCGAAAGGCAAAGAATGTGCTAAAATATTTAGAGTTGACTGTATTTGATTGAGACGGATCTGATTGGGAAGGAAGGTGACGGGTCATGAAAGAGAAAATTCATCCGAAATATGAACAAACTACCATTAGCTGCGCTTGCGGCAATATTATAGAAACAGGTAGTACGAAGAAGGATATCAAGGTCGAAATTTGTTCCAAGTGTCATCCTTTTTACACTGGAGTTCAGCGATTTGTTGACGCTGGTGGACGAGTCGATCGTTTCAAAAAGAAATACGGTTTGCAATAACAACGGTCTGAAGCCGTTGCCTGTAAAAAACAAGGAGCAGAGCGTAAGCTCTGCTTTTCGGTTATTAGGCCTGGAGGTTTAAATTTATGGAAAAACCTGTTCAATATGGAGGGCAAGCGCTGATTGAAGGCGTAATGATGCGCGGGCCACGGGCGATTGCGATGGCTGTTCGTCTACCCAACGGAGAGATTGAAGTAACGACCCAAGATATTCATCCCTGGTCTCAGAAGCCAGTTCTTAAATTGCCGATCATTCGGGGTTTTGTTGCACTGCTTGAATCTTTGGTAATCGGAACCAAAGCTTTGATGTTTTCCGCCGACCGCGCTGTCGGCGAAGAAGAAGGAGAGGAGCTTGGCTTTTGGGCGATGGTGTTAACGATCGTTATTGCCTTTGCTGCTGGACTCCTGTTATTTGTTGGAATACCGACAGCTTCCGCTCATTTATTGACAGATATTTTTCCGGGTACCGTACTGCAAAATATTGTCGAAGGCCTCATTCGTCTTATTGTGTTATTTCTATATATCCTTCTGATATCCAGATTAAAGGATATTCAGAGGGTATTTCAATACCATGGGGCAGAACATAAAGCAATATTTGCGCATGAAGCTGGCGTGGAACTGAATCCGGAAAACATCCGGAAATACTCCAGACTGCATCCCCGGTGCGGGACGAGCTTCTTGCTTATTGTTGTTGTCGTCAGTATCTTTGTTTTTGCCTTTTTGGGCGTGGATCCTCTGTGGTGGCGTATCGTTTCCCGAATCATCCTGATGCCGCTAGTAGCTGGAATTTCGTACGAGCTTTTGAAGCTGTCAGGGAGATTTTCCAAATCGATGTTTTTAAAGTGGATCATAGTTCCCGGCCTTCTGCTGCAGAAGCTTACGACCAGGGAACCGGACGACTCCCAACTTGAGGTTGCGATTGCTGCGCTTAACGGGGTACTCGCGACCGGACAGGAACTTTCATAGATAAAATTCATTTGGGAGAGGTTAAAACATGCTAAACAGGCTCGAAGAGATAGAAAAAAAATATGACGACCTTACAGAACTCCTGGCCAAGCCGGAGATCATCGCCAATCAGGCTGATTTTCAGAAATATGCCAGAAGCCAGTCGGCGCTTACAGATATAGTCGCAGTATTTCGGGAATATAAAGAAATAAACCGGCAGATTGAAGATCTGAAAGGTATGCTTGACGAGGAACGCGATCCTGAAATGAGAGAAATGGCCGAGGCCGAACAGGATGAATTAACAAAGAGCAAAAAAAAGCTGGAAGAGGATTTGAAAATCCTGCTGCTGCCGAAGGATCCGAATGATGAGAAAAACGTCATTATGGAGATTAGAGCCGGTGCTGGCGGAGATGAAGCGGCTTTGTTTGCAGGTGATTTATACAAGATGTATACAAAATATGCCGAAAGTCAGAACTGGAAGACCGAACCCTTAAGTGCCAGTTTCACGGATATTGGCGGCTTTAAAGAGATTATTTTTATGATCGAAGGACAGGGTGCTTATAGCAGACTGAAATATGAAAGCGGTGTTCACCGTGTTCAGCGAATTCCTGCGACCGAATCCGGCGGCAGGATTCATACGTCTACCGTGACGGTTGCCGTACTACCTGAGGCCGAGGAAGTCGATGTTGCGATTAACCCGAACGATATCAGGATCGATATTTTTTGTTCCAGCGGCCCTGGTGGTCAGTCTGTAAATACGACACAGTCGGCAGTCCGCATTACCCACTTGCCGACGGGGATCGTGGTCTCTTGCCAGGATGAAAAATCCCAGCACAAGAATAAGGATAAAGCCTTAAAAGTACTCAGAGCCAGGCTGTTGGAAAAAGCTCAGGAAGAAGCAGCCGGCGAGATTGCCCAGGAACGTAAAAGCCAGGTAGGGACAGGTGACCGCAGTGAGCGCATTCGAACCTACAACTATCCGCAGGGCAGGGTTTCCGATCATCGTATCGGCCTTACACTGCATAAACTGGACAGCATTTTGATGGGTGACATCGAAGAAATCATTACGGCATTGATTTCGGCCGATCATGCCGAAAGGCTCAAAGCTTCGGTCTAATGGACAAAGATGAAAGCAGGAGTTTACCGGGTATGACAGACAGACTTGATGCTCATCGGCCAATGGAGCTGCTTCGGCAAGGCACACAGTATTTAGCGCAGTGCGGGGTAGCTGACGCCCGGGTGGAGGCGGATCTTATTCTGGCCTTTGTGCTTAAAACGACGAGAGACAAACTATATGCCGAGCGTGACAGGGTAATCGCTTCCCCGGAAAAAGAGATCTATAATGATTTCCTGAAACGACGTGGTCAGAGGGAACCACTTGCTTATCTGCTTAAGACCCGTGAATTTATGGGTCTTGATTTCTTTGTGGACCCAAGCGTTCTGATCCCGAGGCCAGAAACGGAACTTCTAGTTGAGAAAGTCCTGGAATTGGGCAAGAATATAGGTAGAGAACGAGAAAATGAGGAAGTTTCTACAAAGGTTCTTGATCTTTGCACAGGCAGCGGGGCAATTGCCGTTGCTGTGGCCTATTATTGGAATCAGGCGTCCGTTGTCGCTGTTGATATGTCTTCTGAAGCGTTGACTGTTGCTAAAATCAATGCGGCCAAGATGAATGTGAATATTGACTTTCGTCTGGGAGATCTTCTTGCACCGGTACAGGGAGAAAAATTCAGCCTGATTGTTTCCAATCCTCCGTACATCTCAGAACAGGAAATTCTGGAGTGTCCGCCGGAAGTCAGGAAAGAGCCTGTCTTAGCCCTGCTGGCTGGAAAAGATGGCCTGGATTTTTACCGGAGGATTGCTATGAAAGCAACAGAATTCTTGAGCCATGGGGGAATAATTTTGGTGGAAATCGGGTATTCCCAGGGAACCCAGGTTCGGGAATTATTTAAGGCCGCCGGATATCAAACCGAATTATTTTCTGATTACGCTGGTCTGGATAGAATAGTGCTGGCCCGCAAGGAATAGTATTTCGTTAATAACCGGTTGGAAACCGCCGTTTGGATAGGGCCACGAAGGAGCTGTCATGGAGACAAAAAGAATTCGGCTGAGGTCGGACAGCATCATACAGGATAAAGAATTGCAGGAAGCAGCAGCTTTGCTCCGACAGGGTGAAGTCGTGGCATTTCCTACCGAGACCGTTTATGGGCTTGGCGCCAATGCGCTGGACAGCGAAGCCTGTGCCAAAATATATGAGGTAAAAGGACGACCTTCGGATAATCCGCTGATTGTTCATGTTGCTGCCTTGGACGAAGCACAGCAGCTTGTCCGTGTTTGGCCGCCGCAGGCTGAAGTCTGCGCGCGGAATTTCTGGCCAGGACCTTTAACGCTGGTACTGCCCAAGAGAGCGCATATTCCGGAAATCGTCAGCGGAGGACTGGACACGGTGGCGGTCAGAATGCCGAGTCACCCTGTTGCCCTGGCCCTGATTGAAGCAGCGGGTTGTCCATTGGCCGCGCCGAGTGCGAATATATCGGGAAAGCCCAGTCCGACCAATGCGGAGCATGTTTGGCGGGATCTGAAAGGGAAGATTCCGTTGCTGATTGATGCCGGATCTTGTACAGTGGGTCTTGAATCGACTGTGCTTGATTTGACCGGGGAACTACCAACGATTTTGCGTCCGGGAGGAATTACGCTTGAACAGCTTCGGGCAGTGCTGGGGAAGGTCGAACTGGACCGCAGTGCTGATCAAGGACAAACGACCGTAGAGCCCAGGTCGCCTGGTATGAAATATAGACATTACGCACCGGAAGGTGAAATCATTTTATTCAGTGGTAGTACCTCTGAAAAAGCTGAAAAAATGACGAAATATCTGAGGAACAAAAACAACGCGGCAAGGACTGCAGTACTGTGTTTGGACGAAACGGTCGCCAGACTGACCGGAGATACGGCCGGCAAGGCCGATATGATATTTACACTTGGTTCCAGGAATAATCTTGACTCAGCTGCCAGCCGTCTGTTTGAAGGACTGAGACTGTGTGACGAGCAAAACATCGACACCATTCTGGCGGAGGAGATTGCAGAAGAAGGAATAGGGCTTGCATTTATGAACCGTTTGAAGAAAGCAGCGGGCAAAAAAAATTTTGGTCCAGGGAGCAGGTATCTTAATCTGACCGAAACTAAGGAGGAAAACACTTGGAATTAATATGGATCATAGCGGTATCGATAGCACTAGGGATGGATGCCTTTTCCTTCTCGCTTGCTTTAGGAATGATTGGGATCGACAATAAAATAGCGCTGCGGTTGAGTGTTGTCGTGGCAGTGTTTCATGTTTTCATGCCGCTTTTGGGTTTGTGGATTGGACAGAAACTTGGATTGCTGTTTGGCAATGTTGCAGTTGGGATTGGAGCTGTCATTTTGCTCTGGCTTGGCAGTAAAATGATTCTGGGAGCCATTCGGGGATCGGGAGAAAAAAACATCCCGAGTTTAAAAGGATTCGGAATTTTCGTTTTGGCAGGAAGCGTCAGCCTTGACGCGCTGAGTGTCGGATTTTCTCTGGGTACGTTTGTCAGTATGATCCTGCCGGCAACCCTAATCATGGGTTTTACCGCAGGCATCATGACAGGAGGCGGCATTCTTCTTGGTCGAAGAATCGGCACCTGGGCCGGCAGCAAAGCGGAAGCCGTCGGTGGCGGCATCTTGTTTCTGATTGGCCTGAGAATGGCCTTCGGTCTTGTTTTCTAAGTTAATTGAATTTTAATTTACTAGTCCGGAAAAGAGGGTATAATGATATCTATGAAAATCTTGTTTGTTTGTACAGGAAATACATGCCGCAGTCCGATGGCAGAAGGTCTTGCCCGCTTATATTTTCCGGAAGGGTATGAGCTTTTTTCGGCCGGTATTCAGGCTTTGGATGGCGATCCCATCAGTCCGTATGCAGGGGAAATTCTCCAGGAAAAGGGAATTGATGCCCGGCGGTATCGGGCGGTCAGGCTGCAAAAAGATACGCTCGCTGCTGCTGATCTGATCCTGACAATGACCAAAGCTCAGAAAAAAGTATTGTTCGGTATTTATCCGGAATACCAGGATAAAATCATGCAACTCGGAGAATGGGCTGGTTTGGATAAAGAAATTTCCGACCCATGGCTGGGATCTCTGGAAACATACAGGTTCTGTGCGGAAGAAATTGAAGAAATGATCAAAGCCGGAGTACGGCGGTATCGAGGGAATAGTTAGCGCCTGTAAATGCTAGATTAAAAAAATGATGATAAAAACTACGGAGTTCAGGAGGCAGAAATGAAAATTGCATTGGGTGCAGATCATGCAGGATATCAGCTTAAGGAGTGCATCAAAGAATTTCTTGCGGAAAAAGGCCACGAGATTCTAGATTGCGGTACAGACAGCGACATTTCCGTTGATTATCCGGAGTATGGCTTCAATGTCGGGAAAGCAGTGATCGAAAATAAAGCGGATTCTGGAATCGTGGTCTGCGGCACCGGAATAGGGATTTCCATCGCAGCCAATAAAGTCAAGGGAATCCGGGCTGCCCTTTGTACCGACAGTTATATGGCCAAGATGGCGAGGCAGCATAATAACGCCAATATCTTAGCACTCGGAGCAAGAGTAATTGGTCAGGGCGTTGCGCTGGATATTGTCGAGACTTTTTTGACGACATCCTTCAGCGGGTGGAAACATGCCAGAAGAGTAGATATGATCAGCGATTTTGAACAGCGATCTTAATTTTTTAGGCTGAGGATACTGGCCAAAAAAATAAGAAAGGCGTGAGGGTACTATGACAGATAAGAAGGAAATGCTTCGGCAAATCAAAGATGAGTGGGAGCATATTCTTCAGGCATTTGAGGATACAGCTGGACTAACGCCTGGGCAGCTGCTGGTTGTCGGCTGCAGCACGAGTGAGATTATCGGGGAGAAGATTGGCAAAGCCGGTAGCAAAGAAGTGGCTGATATTCTGTTCGAACCACTTCGGAGATGGGCGGACAAGCTTGGGATTTTTCTGGCGATTCAATGCTGTGAGCATTTAAACCGGGTGCTTATCGTGGAAAGAAAGGCGGCGGACAGGCTGAATTTTGAACCCGTCGTGGTGATACCGTCGCTTTCAGCAGGCGGGGCAATGTCCCTGACTGCCTGGGGGAATTTTTCCGATCCCGTTGCTGTCGAACAGGTTAGGGCTGATGCCGGGATCGATATCGGAGACACGTTGATTGGTATGCATCTTCGTCCGGTCGCCGTTCCGCTAAGGATTGATGTCCGAAGCCTCGGTGCGGCTCATCTTAACCTTGCCAAAACGCGGCCGAAATATGTCGGCGGCCCGAGAGCTTCTTATCCCTGCGACTGAGGCGGCCAGGACAGAAGTTTATATGGCAGCATATGCTAAACAGAATAATTCTAAGGTTGACAAGATACCAGAAAAGGAAACGATATCCTAGTTATTTATGATAGAGGTGGATATTAAGATGGATTACATTCGGAAATATTTAGCGTCCCAGGACCCTGAGGCAGCAAAAGCCATAGAGCAGGAAGAAAACAGACAGGAAAATAAAATTGAACTCATTGCTTCGGAAAACTTTGTCAGCAGGGCAGTTATGGCTGCTCAGGGTTCGGTCCTGACAAACAAATACGCTGAAGGATATCCGGGAAAACGTTATTACGGCGGATGCGAGTATGTTGATATTGTTGAGAATCTGGCCAGGGAAAGGGTCAAAAAACTGTTTAATGCGGAATACGCTAATGTTCAGCCCCATTCAGGAGCACAGGCCAATACAGCAGTTTATTTTGCTATGTTGAATCCTGGGGACACGGTTCTGGGCATGAACTTGTCGCATGGAGGGCATCTTACGCACGGGAGTCAGGTCAACATCTCGGGAAAGTATTTCAATTTTATTGAATATGGCGTTGATAAGGAAACAGAACGGATCGATTACGACAATCTGCATAAACTGGCGCTTGCCCATAAACCGAAGATGATTGTCGGCGGAGCGAGTGCTTACCCTCGCCAGATCGATTTTAAACGGATCAGAGAAATCGCCGATGAAGTTGGCGCTTACGTGATGATTGATATGGCGCATATTGCAGGTCTGGTAGCAGTCGGTCTTCATCCGAGCCCCATTCCCTATGCGCATTTTGTAACCAGCACAACCCATAAGACCTTAAGGGGGCCAAGAGGCGGGCTTATTCTCTGTAAAGAGGAATTCGGGGCAAAGATCAATAAAGCGATATTCCCCGGAATTCAGGGCGGCCCGCTGATGCATGTGATTGCAGCCAAGGCCGTTGCTTTCGGTGAAGCTCTTCAGCCGGGATTTGTTGAATACCAGCAGCAGATTTTGCAAAATGCCCAGGCATTAGCCAAAGGATTTTTAGCAAGAGGATTCCGTTTGGTTTCAGGCGGTACGGACAACCATTTGCTGCTGCTGGATGTCAGACGCAAGGGGCTGACAGGCAAAGAAGCTGAAACACGGCTGGACAGTGTCGGCATTACCGTGAATAAAAATACGATCCCGTTTGATCCTCAGGGGGCCAATGTAACGAGCGGTATACGGATCGGTTCGCCTGCGGTCACGACCAGAGGGTTGAAGGAAGCCGAGATGGATCTGATCACTGAGGCGATTGACCTGACGCTGACTGCCGGCAGTGATGCTTCAAGAATTGCCCGGGCCGAAGCGATTGTCAAAGATATTTGCGGAAGATTTCCTTTGTATAAGTAACCTGACCTACGTTGCGGCTATTGATCAATGCTTAAACGAATCCGCCTATATCGTTCCAAGAGTCGGAGATGCTGGGGACAGACTGTTTGGAACAAAAGAATAAACAACAGAGAAGAAACAGAAAATGAACAGAAAAAGATCCTAACAGATATAATGACAGCAGCGTCTGGCACGAGTATACTAAAAATAGAGAATTATCTTAGCAGACAAAAATTCAATGTACTTTTTGGCAAAGGAAAGCGGAATGCGGGGAGTAGTGTGATGAAAAATCAAACCAGGCCAGCGTGGGACGAATATTTCCTTGATCTTGCCCAGCTGGTGGCCAGGCGGTCAACCTGCTTAAGGCGCAATTATGGCGCAGTGATTGTCAAAGACAATATTATTGTTAGCACAGGTTACAACGGCGCTGCCAGAGGGGAACCCAACTGCATTGACATTGGGGAATGTGTCAGGGAACGGTATAATGTTCCCAAAGGGGAAAGATATGAGTTGTGTATGGCGGTTCACGCTGAACAAAATGCGATTATTGCCGGTGATCCCGTAAAAATGCAGGGAGCCACAATCTACATATCCGGCTATGAATTTGCTGGAGAACAGGCATCGGGGGAACCCTGTCTGCTGTGCCGGAGAATGATTAAAAATGCGATGATCAAACGGGTTGCTTATCTTGATGAAAACGGTAAAAAAAAGAATATTCGCTTCGAAACAAGCGAGTAATAAACCATAGGATGATGGAGCTGTATGCGAATAGTTCACACAAACTATTTGCATCATTTTTTTACTCTCAGTTATTTACTCCATATTAGGTATCCATACCACGATTCCAGCATCAAGCGGAGCATGGCGACGGGACAGGAGGCGTGAAGGCGTTTAGATAGCCTTCACGGGGTCAAATAATCCTGGATGACATGGCAAGTTGACATGGAACGTGGCGCGCGACGGCCAAGGATGGCCTAGTGCCATGGTGCCATGAGTAGCTTGGAGCATTCTGAAAAATAAGTAGATATATCCCTAGTAATCATAGTAATCAACAAAATGAGGACAATCGTGTATATAATTGTATATATTTGCGAAAAATGCCTTGGGCGTGTATAATATTTAAGATTAAAGGTCTTTGCGGTCAACGCCTTCAGGCATTGCCCAACAGTGGGGGAAATATTGTGGAATTGAAGCAAAGAAAATATAAGGTCATGACTGTATTTGGAACCAGACCTGAGGCTATTAAGATGGCACCTGTCGTAAAAGCATTAGAAAAGCGGGACGACGTTGACAGCCTGGTTGTTGTTACTGCCCAGCATCGTGAGATGCTGGATCAGGTTGTTAAACTCTTTGATATTGTACCTGATTATGATCTTGATTTAATGAAGCATGGACAGACTCTTGCCACCCTTACCACTGGAGTGCTGACAGGAATGGATGAGATATTGATCAAGGAAAAACCGAATTTGATCTTGGTACAAGGGGATACTACAACTACTTTTGCATCAGCCCTAACAGCTTTTTATCATAAGATCCCGATCGGCCATATCGAGGCTGGTTTGCGAACTGGCCAGAAATATTCTCCCTGGCCGGAGGAAATCAATCGGAAACTTACCAGCGGTTTAGCAGACCTGCATTTTGCACCTACCGAAGTATCGAGAAGTAATCTGCTGCGCGAAGGGGTCGACCCGGAGAATATATTTGTTACAGGTAACACAGTAATCGATGCCTTATTAAGTACCGTTAAGCCGGAATATCAGTTTGGGGATATAGACTTAAACTGGATTTTAGAAGCAAATAAAGATAAACGAATGATCCTAATGACAACGCACCGCCGGGAGAATTGGGGAGAACCCATGCGGCAGATCTATCAGGCGCTGGAAACAGTCCTGCGGGAATTTCCGGATACCTATGTTATATTCCCGATGCATAAGAACCCTACGGTCAGGAAAGTAGTCACGGAGGTCTTAGGAGGCAATGAAAAGGTCTATTTAATTGAACCTTTGGATTACGAACCCTTTGTAAATCTAATGGCAAAGGCCTATCTGATCCTGTCAGACTCCGGGGGGATCCAAGAAGAGGCCCCTTCACTGGGCAAGCCCGTTCTGGTGGTCAGGGATACGACTGAACGGCCTGAAGCTGTCGATTCAGGAACCGTATTACTGGTTGGGACACAATACAATAAGGTCGTTGAAAGCATTCAGCAGCTATTAACCGACCAGGATGCTTATGGAAAAATGTCTCAAGCGACAAATCCATACGGAGACGGCAGATCAAGCGCAAGAATCACCCAAATTATTATTGAAAAATTTTATGATCGTAAGATTTTCAGCATCTGATCACAAAATTTTCCTAATAAAAACGAAAATAATTATAAAAATTGCAAAATGAAAAATGATGATTATGTGAAGGAGCGATCAATCCTGATTCTACGCGGCTTTTAACGGTACGTGCAATTGGCATAAATCTTGCATTATATATTATGATGTCATATTATGTTGTCAACGAAAAACCATGAGATTTGAGGGAGCCAGATGGCTGACAAATTTACGAGTGACGTTGTCAAGTATATGCTTTGGGGATCATCAAGTGCTTCTGCTCTTGTTGGCTTGGAAGTAGGAGGATATTTTTTAGGAAATTATTTGGATACTAGTTTTGGCACTGACCCTTTATTTAAGGCAGTTTTGATGATTCTAGGTATTTTGTTCAGTATACTATCTCTAATATTAATTTATTTAAAGTTAGGTAAAACGGATGGAAAATAGCAGGTTTATTCAGATCTTGACGGTTATTCTCTGCATCACTGTTTTAATCGTAATATGGCGAACAGAATTTTACCCCCTTGTCGGTTTATTGATCGGCTATTATACGGGCATAATTAATGTTAAGTGGCTACTTAGGGACGCTCGAAAAGCAATGGACAAAGATAAGAAAGCAGCCCTAAAAACATACTACAAAAGCTTAGTATTCAGGTTGGTAATCATTACGTTGGTATTTGCTGTTGTCGCAAAGTTCCAACCGGAATGGCTTTATTATGTAGCTATAGGAATGATGATTGGTATTGTTATCCCTATAATTGTAGCAAGACATCAACTAAGAAAAACGAAAGGTGGTGAAAATTAAATGCATGATACCGTACTATGGGTATTGGGAAATGGCACTGTGCATGCGAAGACACTGATTATGACTTGGGTCACGATGATACTTCTTTTGGGTTTTGTCTTTCTTTGTAAGCGCAATCTGACAAGTGGAACGCCCGGAAAACTTCAAAATCTTTTGGAATGGATCATTGATTTTGTCAGGGGCCTTATCTCTGATAATATGAACTATAAAAAAGGATCGTCATTGCTCGGGTATCTTCTTTCCCTTATTTTGTTTGTATTTTTTGCGAACATGATTGGCTTGATTCCCAATATATTTGCACCCTTACTCGATCACGTACACTTTGCTAGAATCAATGAGATGTTTGGCGGAGCAATTTTCAGTGCGCGAACAACAACGTTTTCGTCGCCGACAGCAGATGTTAATACGACCTTTGCCTTATCGACAATAACGATTGTTTTAGTATTGGTCTATGGACTCAAATATAAAGGCGCGCACTATTTCAAACACTTTCTTGAACCCTATCCGCCTTTTGCGATCCTTCACATTATTGATTTTGTCGCCAAGCCTTTGACCTTAGCTTTCCGGCTATTCGGCAATATTTATGCCGGAGAAATCCTGATTGCAGTCATTCTCATGATCCCGGGTATATTTGCCTTCGGCGGAGTTATTCCGATGCCATTCTGGCTCGTTTTCTGCGTATTTATCGCAGTAATCCAATCCTATGTTTTTACAATATTAACGGTGGCCTATGTTGGCCAAGCTATCGAAGAGTCTCACTAACAACGGTATTATTTCAGAGCTAAAAAGAAGCAATCTGAAATTAATAAATACAAAATGAATTTATTTATTTAAGGAGGAAATTTAATATGGATATCACTGCTGCTGCGTTGATAGGTACTGGTATTGCTGCCGCGGGTGCGGCCATTGGAGCTGCTATGGGTAATGGAAACGTTGTTGCCAGCACAATTGATGGGATTGCACGTCAACCTGAAGCCAGAGGAACTTTAATGAGCACCATGTTTATTGGTATTGCGCTGGTTGAGATTCTTCCACTCTTGTCCATCATCATGGCTCTGTTAATGTTCTTTACGAAGTCCTGAGGTGTACTTCAGTAAAATGCAACAATTGAATGACATTACTGTATTAATCTACTGCTCAAAATAGAGAGGAGGGGGAATATCGCTTGAATCCCTTCGTAATAGGTTTTACCAATTCGATTGCCTCAGCGGCTGCTGCTGGTCCTACGACAAATAGCCCGTTACATTTTGACTACACATATTTTGTTCAGCTCCTTTCATTTTTGCTTTTAGTTTGGATCCTGAAAAAGTTTGCTTGGACACCCATCATGAATATGATGGAAAAACGCCGTCAGGGTATTGAAAATAACCTGGCCCAAGCCGAACAGGAAAGAAAAGAAGCTGAAAGAATCCGGCTGGAATACCAACAAGAAATGCGTCAAGCCCGCCAGCAAGCTCAGGAAATTATTGAGAAGGCTACCAAGAGCAGCGAACTGCGTGCGGAAGAAATTATTCTGGAAGCCCGTAAGGAAACCGAAAAAATCAAACAGTCGGCCCTGGCCGACATTGGACGGGAACGCGACAGGGCAATTGCCGATGTTAAAGCTCAGGTAGCCGATATGTCCGTAGCCGTTGCTGAAAAAATCATTCGGCACAAACTGGATATCACGGGTCAGGAAGCTCTCATTGAACAATTTATTCAAGAGGTAGGGGATCGGCCATGTTAAACGGCGCTCTCGCACATCGCTATGCGCAGGCTCTTTTTGAATTAGCTATTGAGATGTCTGTCCTCGATCAAATCGATAAAGAACTGCATGATTTGGCGGAAATTGTAGCCCAAAATAATGAGCTGAAAGTTTTGCTGAACCATCCCAATATTGAAGCAGAAACCAAAAAGAAGGTCCTGGCGAAGATACTTGATGACACTGTTTCTGACATGACCAGTCATTTTGTTTATCTGTTGATTGATCGCAGGAGACAGAATCTCCTCAGCCTGGTTCAGCGTGAATTTGCACGTCTGGCCAATGAAGCACGCAACTTAATCGAAGCAAAAGTTACCAGTGCCACAGCACTGACTCCGGCGCAAGAGGAAAAACTCAAAGAAATGATTGCCAGATCGACTGGCAAGAATGTTCGTTTACTTTCCGAAGTAAATCCGACATTGATCGGTGGAGCCAAACTTCAAGTGGGAGATCGTGTGATGGATGGCTCAATTACAACCGCATTGTCTAAAATACGTGATGAATTGAAAAAAACATCGTTAAAACCTCAGCAGGAAGTAGGGGTGAACTAAAAGAATGAATTTACGTCCCGAAGAAATTAGTTCTATTATTAAACAGCAAATCGAGCGTTATGAATCAGCCCTCGAAGTCGTTGATGTTGGTACCGTTATCCAGGTAGGTGATGGTATTGCGCGTGTTTATGGCTTGGAGAAGGCGATGTCCGGTGAGCTTCTGGAGTTCCCCGGCGGTATATATGGGATGGCCATGAACCTGGAAGAGGACAACATCGGCTGCGTTATCCTAGGACCTTATGCTGCGATTAAAGAAGGCGACCAGGTCAAGCGTACCGGCAGGATTGTGGAAGTACCGGTAGGAGAAAGCTTAATTGGCCGTGTTGTCAACGTTCTTGGACAACCTGTCGATGGCAAAGGGGAGATCGTTCCAGCCGGATACCGTCCGATCGAATCGGTTGCTCCCGGTGTTGTTGACAGAAAATCCGTGCATGAGCCGCTGCAAACCGGTCTGAAATCCATCGACTCCATGGTGCCGATCGGCCGCGGACAACGTGAGCTGATCATTGGTGACCGCCAGACAGGTAAAACCGCGCTGGCCGTGGACACCATCATCAATCAAAAAGGTCAGAATTGTATCTGTATTTATGTGGCTATCGGTCAGAAACAGTCGACCGTCGCAAGTGTTGTGAAGAAGCTGGAAGAGCAGGGCGCGATGGAATACTCAATCGTTGTTATGGCTACAGCCTCCGACCCGGCACCAATGCTTTATATTGCGCCATATTCCGGCTGCGCGATAGGAGAATACTTCCGCGATAACGGCCAGCATGTCCTGGTTGTTTATGATGACCTCTCCAAACAGGCTGTTGCTTATCGTGAACTATCGCTCTTGTTGAAACGTCCGCCCGGACGTGAAGCTTATCCCGGAGACGTTTTCTATCTGCATTCCCGTTTGCTGGAACGTGCGGCAAAGCTGTCTCCGGAAAAGGGAAGCGGGTCACTCACCGCGCTGCCGATTATTGAGACCCAGGCCGGTGACGTTTCCGCCTATATCCCGACGAACGTTATTTCTATTACCGACGGCCAGATCTTCCTGGAAGCAGACTTGTTCTTTTCCGGTTTCCGTCCGGCCATCAACGTCGGAATCTCGGTATCGCGTGTTGGCGGATCCGCTCAGATCAAAGCCATGAAGCAGGTAGCCGGTCAGCTTCGTCTGGACCTGGCAGCTTACCGTGAATTAGCTGCTTTTGCCCAGTTCGGATCCGATCTGGATAAAGCGACCCAGGCGCGTCTTAACCGCGGCCAAAAAACGATGGAAATCCTGAAACAGGGACAATATCAGCCGATGCCGGTCGAAGAGCAGGTTATCATTATTTTTGCGGCGACCAAAGGCTATATCGATGATGTCCCCATGGAAAGAATGAAAGAATTCGAACAGGAACTTCTCCGCTTCATGCGTACGACTAAGGTCCCTGAGAAAATTCGTACGGAGAAAGCTCTTTCCAACGAGCTCATGAAAGAAATCGGCGACGCGATCAATGAGTTCAAACAAGGCTTTTTAGTCTAGAAAGAGTAGGTGAATGAAGTGGCAGGAGTACGCGATATTCGCAGACGGATCCGTAGTGTAGCCAATATGCAGCAGATCACTAAAGCCATGAAGATGGTAGCTGCCGCGAAATTACGGAAGTCTCAGGAAAAAGTCATCGCTTCCCGCCCATATGCCAAACAGCTTCAGAGTGTTCTGGCCCGTCTCGTTCAGAACCAGGCGGAGGCAAGACATCCGCTTCTGGAAAAACGTCCGGTGAAGAAAGTGGGATATATCCTCGTAACGTCAGACCGCGGTCTGTGCGGAGGCTTTAATACCAACTTGAATCGTATGACCAGGAGTCTGCTTGATGAAAAGACGGACGTTCAAGCCGGTTTGGTAGCAGTAGGCCGGAAAGGCATTGATTTTTTTACCAGACGTAATGCTGAAATCATTACACAATTTACCGGATTGGGGGATAGCCCCAATTATGGCCACGCCAAAGGCATTGCTAAAGATGTCATTGGGTTATATACCCGTGGAGAATTAGATGAGGTCTACCTCGTTTATTCCAAATTCATTTCGGTTCTGAGTCAGGAACCAACCGTTATCAAATTACTGCCGATTGAGCCATCCGCAGAAAAGGCCAGCGGCAGCTACATCTTCGAGCCTGAACCCCAGCAAATGTTGGATCGGTTACTCCCCAGCTATGTTGAAAGTCAGATTTTCAGCGCCCTCCTGGAAAGCAAGGCTAGTGAAATGGGGGCAAAAATGACGGCGATGGATTCAGCAACGGAAAATGCCAAAGAAATGATTGGCAAGTTGACTTTAATGATGAACAGAGCCCGTCAGGCAGCGATTACCAAGGAAATTTCTGAAATTGTAGGGGGAGCTGCGGCTCTGGAGTAGCTGCTTTTCGTACCTTATCAAAGGAGGTTGCAAGCTTGTGTCAAAAATAGGTAAAGTAATTCAAGTCATGGGTCCGGTTGTTGACATCGAATTTGATCCCGATGCCCTGCCGGAAATTTATAGTGCGATTGTCATTCAAAACGAAGTAAAGAACTCCAAACTGACTTTGGAAGTTGCCCAGCATCTAGGCAATGACACCGTACGTTGTATTGCGATGTCGTCCACCGACGGTCTGACCAGGGGTGTAGAAGCCGTGAATACCGGTGCACCGATCACTGTCAGTGTCGGTACTGAAACATTGGGGAGAATGTTCAATGTCTTGGGAGAACCGATCGACAATCTGCCCAATGTGAATACGGAACTAAAATTCCCGATCCATCGCAAAGCACCACCGTTTGTCGATCAGGAAACCACAGACACCATGCTGGAAACAGGGATCAAAGTCGTCGATCTCTTAGCACCGTATGCCAAAGGTGGTAAGATTGGTCTGTTCGGCGGTGCCGGCGTAGGCAAGACCGTTCTGATCCAGGAGCTCATTAATAATATCGCAACCCAGCACGGCGGTATTTCCGTATTTGCCGGCGTTGGTGAACGTACCCGTGAAGGGAATGACCTCTGGAATGAAATGAAGGAATCCGGCGTTATTAACAAGATGACTATGGTGTTCGGTCAGATGAACGAACCCCCCGGTGCCCGCTTAAGAGTAGGACTGACCGGTCTTACCCAGGCTGAATTTTTCCGCGATGAACAGGGACAGGACGTGCTCCTCTTCATCGATAATATTTTCCGCTTTACCCAAGCCGGATCTGAAGTGTCCGCACTTTTGGGCCGTATGCCGTCGGCGGTAGGCTATCAGCCGACCCTGGCTACGGAAATGGGCAACCTGCAGGAACGCATCACTTCAACGAAGAAAGGTTCCATTACCTCCGTTCAGGCTATTTATGTGCCGGCGGATGACTTGACGGACCCCGCACCGGCTACGGCCTTTGCACATTTGGATGCCAAAACAGTTCTTTCCCGTTCGATTTCCGAAATGGGTATTTACCCGGCGGTGGACCCGCTGGATTCCAGTTCCCAGATCATGACCCCGGACATCGTTGGCCAGGAGCATTACGAAGTTGCCCGCGAAGTGCAGAAGATCCTGCAGCGTTATAAAGAGCTTCAGGATATTATTGCGATCCTTGGTATGGACGAGCTCAGCGAAGATGACAAACTTCTCGTTAACCGAGCCCGCCGCATTCAGATTTTCCTTTCCCAGCCGTTCAGTGTAGCCGAGGCCTTCACCGGCATGAAAGGCAAATACGTACCGGTCAAAGATACGATTCGGAGCTTTAAAGAAATCTGCGAAGGTAAGCACGATAGTCTGCCTGAAGAAGCGTTCCGGTATGTCGGAACGATCGAAGAGGCGGTTGAAAAAGCGAAACAGTTGGGAGCTGTATAACCATGGCTGGAACGTTTAACTTTGTTGTCGTGGCACCTGCCGGCGAAGTTCTGAATACGGAAGTAGAATTTATCCTGGCACCCGGAGCGGAAGGAGAACTCGGTATCTTAGCCAACCATTCTCCACTCATTGCCAACCTAGTAATCGGGGTCGTCCGCTATACGCAAAACGGCAAAGTGGAAAAAATGGCAATTGGCGGCGGATTTTTGGAAGTTGCCCAGAACAAGGCAACGATCCTGGCCGACACCGCCGAGCTTGCGGAATCCATCGACGTGGCGAGAGCAGAGGCGGCCAAAGAGCGCGCTGAAAAACGCCTCGGTGAAAAACAGGCCGAGACGGACATGATCCGAGCGGAGGTTGCCTTGAAAAGAGCTGTCACTAGGCTCAGAGCAACAGAAAAATAGCCTTAGGTTCAAAAGTAAAAAAGGATGCAGCGATCATATTGCTGCATCCTTTTCTTATCTGATCATAATCTATTCCGCATTTATTTTAGAAATTTGTCAATAGCATCATTCAGTCTGTCGATGACTTCGGTATTGTTTTCCTCATAAGCATGGACCAAACAGTGATTGATATGGTCACTCAAGATGACTTTACCGGTATTGTTAAGTGCGGAGCGGACAGCCGACAGTTGTATCAGTATTTCACTGCAGTCTACTTCATCGTCAACCATTCTTTTTATACCTTCCAGATGGCCGATTACTCTGGCCAAGCGATTTAAGACATTTTTCTTGTTTGGATGGGAATGGGCATGGAGATGCTCATGGCTGTTGTTTTCCATTGGCGTGGCTCCCTTCTGTTGAGTACCTGTCAGAAAATTGATATATAACATTTTACCATGAAAAGGCTTCTGGCAACATAGCTAAAGGAATCTAAAAAATCTAAAAAAATCTCTTATGTTTTGGGAATCTCCACTTTGGTCAAACTATTAATAGTTGATGACATTTGAATTAAAGACAGGAATGACAACTAAAAATCAGTAAGCTGGAGTGAGAGAACGTGTCTGGAAAAAAGACCTTGCTTTGTTTGTTCATATCCCTGACCATTATCGTCTTATCAGGATCAGCAGCCGGGATTGTCAGTAGCATTAAAGCCCAAAGCAATCCTGACAGGAATCTTGTGCTGCTTCTTCATTCGGGACTTGTATCTTGCCAAAATGCCCAAGTAAAATATATTATCTGGACGGAAGATAGCAGCAGTCAGAAGGAAATAGAAAATGTTTTGCAGTCAAGCGGCTTGCTATGGAATAAAGCTGTCCTGAGCGACTTTGCCAACAGAACGGCCTATCAGTACAGCGCAGAGCTGGAAGTTGATCAGGACCAAGAAAGCGATGTTCTCAACACGTATGAAGTACTGAACCTTCGATTATCTGGCCGGGAAACAAAAGTATACCTTGAAGAAAGCGTTGATCAGGAAATTGATATTCAACGTTATTTTAAAATGAACATTGTCAGCATTATTCAAGAAACGGATATTCCATCGCTCTATGCTCTGTCCGGTTATACCTGGGGATCAGGCCAGGGTATTAAAGCCGGGAAGGATACAATTAATATACAGGCGGTGACCAGAAAATCCGGAGATAATCGTGGAAGGACTGTACTTGCGCTGCCGGCACTCCTTGAGGAAGTATAGTATACAATAACTTTAAGGTTGACATAGTACGAATAAGTTTTCTTTCCTGCTTGCAGGAAAAAAGACGGGTAGAAAAGAACTATTACTGTTGAAATGGAAAACCGGATATGGGATGATTAATACTGGATTGTTTGGACCGGATCATGATATAATCGTAGTTTAGAAATAGGTCAGGAGATGACAATAATTTGAGCAAATTTGTTGTGACAGGCGGAAGAGAACTGGAAGGGAAAGTGGATGTCAGCGGTGCAAAGAACGCCATATTACCGATCATTGCAGCAAGTCTGCTGACTTCAGATAAGATTATTTTGGAGGAAGCCCCCGATCTGCTCGACGTTCAAGTCATGGGGCAGGTTATCGAATCTCTGGGGGGAAAGGTTAAAAGAAAGAACAAGAAATTACATATTGAAAACAGGGATATCGAAAACATAGAGGCTCCTTACGATCTTATCTCCAAAATGCGAGCATCTATATTTATTATGGGCCCTTTGCTTGCTCGCAAGGGCAGAATCAGGATTTCTCATCCCGGTGGATGCGCAATCGGGTCCAGACCGATCAACTGGCATATTAAAGGTTTGGAGCTGCTGGGAGCCCAGGTCCGTATGGATAATGGTTTTTTGGACGTTTCGGCCTCCAGACTGAAAGCGGCAAGAATATATCTGGATTTTCCGAGCGTTGGAGCAACCGAGAATATCATGATGGCTGCAGTAAACGCTGAGGGTACGACCATTGTTGAGAATGCTGCTCAGGAACCCGAAATTGTTGATCTCGCCAATTTTATCAATGAAATGGGTGGTAAAATTCGCGGCGCAGGCACGAATATCATTAACATTGAAGGGGTCAAAGAACTCCATGGGACCACACATACAATCATCCCGGACCGGATTGAAGCAGGAACATACATCTTGATGGCTGCGGCCTGCGGTGGTGAAGTCTTGGTACGGAACGTCATCCCAGTTCACTTGACCTCGCTCTTGGCCAAACTTGATGAAGCCGGCGTGGTATATAAAGAGGAAGATGATGGCATAAGAGTCATTGGTAAAGGAAACTATCATGCTGTAGATATTAAGACCCAAGTGCATCCGGGGTTTTCAACCGATCTGCAGGCTCCGATCATGGCGATGCTTACACGGGCCCATGGGACTTCAATGGTTACAGAGACCGTTTTTGAAAACAGATTCATGCATGTCGAAGAACTGAAAAGAATGGGTGCAGATATCCGGATTGAGGGCAGAAGTGCGATTGTCCAGGGAGTGGAGAACCTTCATCCCGCTACCGTAAGTGCGAGTGATTTGCGGGCCGGAGCAGGCCTTGTTCTGGCAGCACTGACGGCCAATGGTACCTCGGAAATCAGAGACATTCATCATATTGAAAGAGGTTATGAACACCTTGAAGTTAAATTAAGGGGTATTGGTGCCAATATCACGAAAGAAGAATAACCGACTTCGTTTGTATCATATCGCTGCTCTCCTGTGCATACAAATAGGATATGCTTGTACTGCGCAGGAGGCCAAAACGTGAGTAAAAGAATGAAAACAATAACGGCCGCTGTCATGGCCGTTATCTTTTTTGTAGGAATACTGCCCGTGCTTATCAGTTGGTTTGGGGGTGAAGACCAGGACGATCCGGGAATACCGGTAAGGGTCAAACTGGCAGACGGCCAGATCAGAGCAATACCCATAGAGGAATACCTGGTCGGGGTAGTTGCAGCCGAAATGCCTGCCGAGTTTGAAGCAGAGGCGTTAAAGGCCCAGGCTGTTGCCGCCAGGACCTATGTACTGAAAAGGATGGAATCCGCTGCGGGCAGCGACTTTGATGTGGACACCACTGTCAATACACAGGCCTGGAATACCAATAAAGAAATGCGGACAAAATGGGGAATCATCAACTACTGGAAATACCAGCGTAAAATTGCAGATGCGGTTAAAGCTACACAGGGGAAGGTTGTTACGTATCAGGGAAAAATGATTAATGCGTTTTTCTACAGCAGCTGCGGCCGAAAAAAGACTGAGCGGGCTGGAGACGTTTGGAGTACAGATCTGGATTATCTCAAAAATGTGCCGTCCGGCGAAAGTGATTCGCTACGGTTCGTCAAACATCAGATCTTTCAGTGTGCTGAATTTTACCAGCTTCTTGGTTTCACCCAGATCCCGGAAAAGTTTTCGGACAGTGATGTTATCCTAATTGAAAGGACGAAAGCCGGTCGGGTAAAGACACTGGCTGTCAGAAACAAAGTTTTCAAAGGAACGGAACTGCGGAGCAAGCTTCAGCTTTCCTCAACCGATTTTGAATGGGAGACCCGAGGAACAGAAATTGAGTTTGTTACGTACGGCAAAGGACACGGAGTCGGAATGTCACAATACGGGGCCAATGACCTGGCTCTAAAAGGCGAATCGTACATGGAAATCCTGGGACATTATTATCAAGGGACAAAACTTGAAAAGACTTACTGATAAATTAAAGAATAACTGCAATGATACCGATCACATAAAGATGCAGATCGCTGATAAAGCACGAGACACAAAGAAAAATCAAAAGCAGCAACTTGTTAAACATATAAATACTTTACCAGACAACAACTTTCAGAAATCTTTGAAAAAGATGTAGAAATTGTTTTTGAGATTATGGACAATTATGTGTCAAAAAGAAGCCGGGGCTATAACGCCAGAGCACACCATGCCCATAATTATGCAGCGATTATGCCACCCACCATATAGCGGCCGGCATGGGCAAACTTTCCCGGGCCGGAGACAGCACAGTTCATCCACGTTTGGGATTCAGACACAAAGTGGCTGCCGTCACTACCGATTTGCCGCTAGCTCCGGATAAACCAATAGATTTCGGGCTTCTGGACTTCTGCAGGGTCTGCAAAAAATGTGCTGAAAATTGCCCAAGCCAAGCAATTACCCTGGACGCGGATACAATCGAGCATAACGGTTACCTTCGCGGGAATAGTGATATGAAGAAGTGTACTATATTCAGGGCAACCAAAGATGGTGTTTTCTGCGGGCGTTGCATGAAGGTCTGTCCGTGGAACTCGAAAGAGGATTCCTGGTTCCACGAAGCAGGAATTTATATTGGAAGCCATGGCGAGGCTTCTGCCAAATTCCTTAAGTCAATTGATGATATGTTTGGATATGGAACAATTTCCAGCGGTGAATAAATTTCTACCGCTGGAATTTTTTTTCCATTGAACACTGTTAAAAAAAGATTCTATGGGGTCGGTTGCCTCGGAATCTCAGGTCAAATTAGTAAATGGAGCAATACCAAAGGCATAAATACCTTCTTGTTTAATGCTTTTCTCAAAGATCAGAAGCAGGAGAAGACCATACTGAAAGGCCATAGCGGGCTTGATTTAGGAAAAAGGCGTGCCTGCCTGCAAATCAGTGTACATTATTTACCAGTAAGGGACATCCTCTTTAGGATGTCTTTTTCATTTGTACCAGCATATAAATGAACTAATACATTGCAGGTACAAAGGGGAGAGGGAGAGTGCAGGAACATATCAAAAGAAGAGCTTTGGATATTGGCAACTATATTATAGAATCGAGCTGTACAGTGCGGCAGACCGCGCAAATATTTGGGGTATCCAAGTCGACGGTACATAAAGATGTAACGGAAAGATTGCCGTTGATTAACAAACGACTTTCCTCTCAGGTCAAGCATGTCCTTGAAAGCAATAAAGCCGAGAGGCATATTCGGGGAGGAGAAGCAACCAAGAAGAAATATATGCATACGGAGGATTAGCTCCTAAAAGACAGACAGAAAATATAGGTCGTAAAAAACGGAAAGAAAGAGGAAAACATAAAATTACATCGAATAATATGAGCAAAGCTATGAAAAGAATCTCCCCTCAGGGAGATTCAATTTTGGCTGCCGCCCTGCATGTAAAAGCTTGGCGTCTGCCAGGTTTTTCTTATTTTCATGGGACAAGCCAATAGAATCGTGAAGTGAAAGGGGCAGCACCTGATGTTTGGGACTGATCTTGGGATTGATTTAGGCACGGCGAGTGTTCTGGTCTATGCACAAGGCAGGGGTATCGTTTTGCACGAGCCTTCGGTCGTTGCGATTGATAAGAACACAGGTAGAAGAATTGCGGTCGGCGAAGAGGCCAGAATGATGCTTGGCAGGACTCCCGGAAGCATTATGGTCATCAGGCCGATGAGGGATGGCGTCATTGCAGATTATCAGACCACCGAAATCATGCTGAAATATTTACTCAAAAAAGCGGGAATAAGAAACTGGCCTTTTTTAAAAAATAGAGTTGTTGTCTGTATACCGTCCGGAGTCACCGAAGTTGAAGAAAGGGCTGTAAAACAAGCCGCTATGAAAGCCGGTGCCGGACAGGTCAAAGTAATTGAGGAACCTTATGCAGCTGCCCTGGGGGCCGGTATAGACATATACGGACCCGAAGGAAATATGGTCGTCGATATCGGCGGTGGAACGACAGATATTGCAGTAATCAGCCTGGGTGGGGTCGTAACCAAAAAAAGCATCCGTATGGGCGGGGATAAACTGGATGAATCGATTATCAGGTTTATTCGCAGAGAATTCAATTTAATGATCGGAGAAAGAACGGCGGAAGATATCAAGATCAAAGTCGGCTGCGCCGTTCAGGAAGGAAAAGCAGACGACGCGGAGATCGATGTCAGAGGAAGAGATCTCATCACCGGACTCCCGAAGACCATCACGGTAGATTCAAAAATGACGTATAAAGCAATGGAAGAATCGCTGGAAGTGATTGTAGCCGGAGTTAAAGATGTTCTAGAGCGTACACCGCCGGAACTTGCTGCGGATATTATGAACAGGGGAATCGTACTTACCGGCGGAGGATCGATGGTGAATTCCCTGGATCTGAGGATTTCCAAGGAGACGGGACTCATTGTGACCCTTGCCGATTATCCGATTTCCTGTGTCGCTTTAGGGACAGGCAAAGTCCTTAAAAACAGTTTCAAGTGAGAATCCCGGGGACAAAAATGAAACAATTGGAAATATTGGGAACGCGTATTGATCCGGCTAGTTTGCAGGACTGCCTTGAAACTATCAAAAATACGATTTTGCTGGGGCAGCAACTCCGGATTGTGACCGCAAATCCCGAATTAATTTACAAAGCTGAACATGACGCCAATCTCCTAGCAGTCATCAATTCAGCCGGTCTTGTCGTACCGGATGGGGTCGGCGTAGTTTGGGCTGCCCGGAAACTTGGCCGTCCGGTCAAAGAAAGAGTAACCGGCATCGACCTGACAGCAGGGATTTTAGGGGAAAGCAACCGTCACGGATGGAGAATATTTCTGTTGGGCGCGAAACCGGGCATTGCAGAAAAGGTTATTCGGCAGCAGAGCCTGAGGTACCCGGGGATAGCGTTGGCGTGCCATCATGGTTTTTTTACGCAGGCAGAAGAGCCGGAGGTCATCCGGCAGATCCGTCAGTTTGCACCGGATATTCTTTTGGTTGGCTTGGGTGCCCCCAAACAGGAATACTGGAATCATGAACACGCAGGGCTGGCTAAAGTAAGTATGGGTATCGGGGGGTCATTCGACGTACTGTCCGGAGAAGTGAAACGTGCCCCCGGGATATTTCGGGAATCCGGACTGGAATGGCTTTACCGGCTGATCAGCGAACCGGGCCGGATAATAAGGCAAGTTGTACTTCCACTGTACCTTCTAAGGGTTCTGAAACAGAAATATTTTCCGGGATCTGACTAAAAAACGGTTCATATCGGTTAATCTTGACCGGATGATTCTAATAGGGAATAAATACGATTCTAATCGATCAGTAAAATAACCCGCTCAGATAATAAACGAAAGCTAAGTGACCGTTTACAGCGCACTTAGCTTATTATTTTTTCATAAAAAGTTATTGTATCCTGAACCATTTTTTCAATGGAAAACTGGCTGACCTTTTGCCTAGCCCGGGCAGTCATTTCGGCAGAAAAAGCCCTGCCCTTGAGCACCTTGCTGCAGGCCAGCGCCATCGCCGCAGGGTCAGCCGGCGGAACGAGCAGGGCTTCCTTGTGGTCTTCCAGAAGTTCAGGGATCCCGCCGACCTTGGAAGCTACAATTGGGATTCCGGCTTGAGCGGCTTCCAGTAAAACTAGTCCCATTCCTTCGCTCAGAGAAGGAAATACAAACAAATCCATCGCCGGCAGGGCCTGCCAGGCTGAAGGCAAGTAGCCGGTCAGCGTAAATGGAAGTCCGGAAAGCTTCAGCTGTTCGGTCAGTTGATTATGAAGAGGACCTTCACCGATGATGAGCAGATGAAGGTCAGGGATTTCCGCAGTCAGCAGTTTCATCGCTTCAATCAGGTAAAACTGCCCTTTCACCGGGTGCAGACGGCCAATCGTCCCGATGACAAGACAATGATCCGGGATTGACCATTGTTCACGGAAGGCTTTGAGCATTTGGTTTGGTTGAGTGAATGAAAATATTTCACTACCGTTATAGATCACGTTCACCGGCAAAGTTAATCCTTTCCTGTTCAGTCGGATGGCAGCGGATTGGCTGAGACTGACGGATACCGCAATAATGCCGGCAGACCAGTGCAGGGTGAGGTTATCGACCCAGAGAGAAATCCTGCCTTTGAGGGAAGACGGATAATCGTATTCCGGCAGGCTGTGGATGGTTGAAATGCAGGGAATCTTGGTGAGTCTCGCGACGGTCCGCCCCAGAAGGTTAGCCCTTGTGCCATGGGCATGGATTAACGCAATCTTATGTTTGCGGCAGAAAGCAATAATGGTAGGCAAAGGGGAGAGGTCAAAAGGGAACTGCATGGGGAATATTTCAGACGGGATGCCGAAAGACTGTGCGCATGGTGCCAGCGCGGAGCCCTTGGCCAGACAACCCAGAAAAGGATTTACGCTTTGCCTGTCCAAATTTTTCAGGAGATTCAGAACGTTCTGCTCAGCCCCTCCGATCTCGCCGCCTCCAATCAGATGAAGAACATTAATCGACATAGATTGCCTCCTCCAAAGCCTTTGGCATAATATTTCTCTGCTGTTATAAATATGATAGAGAAATATGATTGGACTTGCAAGTCCTGCGGAGGATTAAGGTGAATTATGGGAGGACAGAAAATTTCCTGAGTGTGTTTATGTTTTTGGGTATGATATGCCACGGGGTTTTTTTTATCCGAGAGTGGCTTGTTCTGGGTGCTGTCTTGATATTCTACACGATTGCTCACTGGAAACAAGTTTGTCTTACAACTATCGCCGCCAAAAAAAAATTTCGGAATCCGGTGAGCATTTTTTTGCTGCTGAGCCTTTTTTCGCTGGCGGGACTATTCAGTCCAGTCAGGGCAATTGATGGCTGGCTGGAAGCGTTCCGCTGGCTGGTATATTTATCTGCCTATTTGTGGGGAATACAGCTGGCGGCTGCAGGGGGGGCAAATAGGTTTTTAAACAGAATGATATGGTTGACAATTTTGGCGGTGGTACTGTCCTGGCTGCCCGGAAGTGAAAATATCTGGCTGCCGCCTGGCCCGCCGGAAGAAGGGCGCTATGCCTTCTGTTTCGGATATCCGAATTCTGCTGCAGCTTTTCTTGGGTGCCAATTAATGGTAATATTGATAAAAAGGGAATTTAACCCATTCTTCTTGCTGCTGCTGGGAATAAGTATCCTATCCACTGGATCAAGGGCTTCAATGCTGCTGCTTTTGTTGTTTATCCCAATTCTATTGCTAAAAAAGAGAGCTTTAACTCAAAAGAATATTATAAATATGGATAGCATCAGAACTGTAACCGAAAAGCGTTCTCAGGCGTCAGTCAGAATAATACTTCTTGCTTGTTTGATCATTGTCCTATACCCTGCAGTTTCGAGTATACAGGTGCCATTCAGTCATTTATGTTCCTGGACGGATACCAGCATGGCGGAAAGAATTACGTATTACGCTGACAGCATCCAGCTTGCCAGGGATGCATATTTTCTGCCGCGGGCGGGAGGGTGGCTCGGTTTTTCCTTTATTCAGACCACCCCTTATTGGACATTGGATACCCATTCTTCATTTTGCCGGGTGCTTTTAAATCAGGGGATCATTGCTCTTTTGTTATTAATGCTTTGGGCACGGCAAGGACTCAGGAGCTTTGTCCAGGACCTTCGGAATGGAGATGACCTTCGAACGATCTGTACGAAAGCAGCAGCTCTATTTTTGGGACTGCACAGCCTGATTGATGTGGATATGTCTTTTGGGATTGTTGGCATCTTATTCTGGCTGCTGGTCGGGCTGAATACCGGGGAAAAAGCAGAAAATCAGGACAAGATCAGAACCGCCTTGCTTAGCTGAAGCATATGATAGAAATAATCAGAAGAATTAATGATTATACGGCAAAGGCAGGTCAGGCACATGATGCTTATTTATGGTGTATTGGCGGTAGGTTTGATTATTCTTTGGTTATGGGCAGGACAATATGAGTGGGAGCTTCCGGATGCCCTGTCTGAACGAATTGAGGCCTTTGGAACAAACAACACGCGGCAGGTGAAGACAATCACTGACAATGCGGTCTTGGCTATTGAGGCCAGGGAATTTGACCATGAGGATATTGAAAAAGAAATTTATATGGTCAGAAAAACGCGAAACAGGCAGGAGGGAATAATTGTCAGCATAGATCTGTCTCAGGAGAATGCCAATCTTCCTAAAGACGAGCAGGAAAGAACCAAGACCCGTCTGGAAAGACGTTTTCCTGGCCTGACGGTTCAGTATACTCAGAAAGGATAAGGACAAAAGCGTGCTTTTTTACATTTTAGCCAAAGACAATGAAGAATTCTGTTTTTCTCCGCTGCCTTCTGCGGGCCTAATCTTGGGAGGGTGGACGAGGTATTTGAGCCCGGGGTTACCGCTAGGAAAGCTGCTGGCCGTCACTGCAGGGCTGCCTGATAAAAAACCAACAACACAACCAGCCACGCAGCCATTTTCACCAGCTCTGCCATCAGCACCAGTTATAGACAGGGACTTTGAAAACAGGCTTGTCCAAAAGCTAACAAATTGGATGAAAAAAGAAAATATGGGCGTTCAAGAAAAGGTTCGGTGGCAGGATACCAGCCGGGAGGCCTTGCCGGAGGCATTCAATATCGAAGTACTGCAGAATGAAACCATGTACCAAAAATTCCTGAGAATAGCGGATGGCAGGCAACTCGCCGAAAATGAGTTTCGGATTGTGGAGAAAAAGCTCGGCGTTAGTACGAAGGAACTTCTGGGCTTCATGCAAAAAGCTGTGCAAAGCGGAAATGCAGAGTGGCTGCCGATTTTTGAACAGGTTCGATCCAGGTATTTCTGTCGGCGCTGCGGAAGCAGTCATTATGAAGAATGGCCATCACTGTATGGCGATACATATACCTGCCTTGACTGTCGGGAAATTGGACCGCTCAATTCTCTGCAAATTCTTTTTAGGCTCCATTCCGTCGATGTTCCGGGTCAAACACAGGTGGATACGGATAAGTGTAAACCAGATCAAACTGTCCGGAGTTATAGCCTGGAATTTACTTTTGCGCAGGAAAAGGCAGCCGAAGAGCTTTGGCAGCAGGTGCACCGGCAAAAAGCACAAGAAACGCTGCTTTGGGCTGCCTGCGGTGCTGGAAAAACAGAGGTTTGTTTCCCTTTGATCGACAGTTTTTTGCGTCAGAATAAAAAGGTTCTTTTTGCGGCACCCAGACAGGATGTTGTGCACGATGTTCAGCCTCGTTTGCAGAAAAATTTTCCGGAATACAATATCAAAATTTTAAGCGGAGCGCTGCCGCAGGATATGGAGCCCTCAAAGCTAACCGTCGCAACAACGCATCAAGTTCTGAGATTTCATCGGGCTTTTCACCTGATTATCCTTGATGAGACTGACGCCTATCCGTATGAAGGAAGCAGCGTCCTAGAATATGGGATCAGACAAGCTTTAAGATCAGATGGACAAATTATCTGTCTTACAGCGACACCGTCAGCAGAAATCCTGTTACGGGTCAAGAGCCAGAAATGTGCGATCGTCAGACTCCCTGTAAGACATCATGGCTTTCCTGTTCCGGTCCCCGAATGGCAAAAAAATAAACCGACCAGGGATCGTTCACTGGTTGAATTGAAAAAAGTATTGCGGAAATTGATTGCGGACGGTCCGATTCTGGTCTTTGTCCCCACCGTTGCGTTGGTTAAAGAATGGACGGGTGTGCTGAAAATGGCTTTTGGTGATCTGCGCGTGGAGGGAAGCTGGAGCTCGGATGCTGCGAGGAGAGAAAAGACCGTACTTTTCAGGCAGGGCGATATTAATATTTTTGTGTGTACATCCATTTTAGAAAGAGGCATAACCATTAAAGGTGTACAGGTTGCAGTTTTATTTGCGGATCATACGCTCTATGATGCGAGGGCTTTGGTCCAGATGGCCGGCAGAACAGGCCGGAGCGCAGAATGTCCGGTTGGAAGAGCTGTCTTTATTTATGCCGAACAAACCCAGGCCATGATCCAGGCCAACCGCTGGATTCAGGACCAGAACAGGCTGGCTGAAGAATGGGGATGTCTGAATGGTTGATTTATTCTTGAAACTTAAAGAAAACGCAGCGCTTTTGTGGTATGAGCAGACAACGTATTGTCTGCTTTGCGGCAATGTATCAGGAGAACCGGTCTGTCTGATTTGTCAGCAGGCGTATTTCTTTCCGAATTTGCCTCGCTGTGGTTCCTGCGGCAAAATTCTTGCAGAGACCAAAACACGTTGCCGAAATTGTGAAACAGGAAAGGGGCCGGAAGGATTGGATAAGGTAACCTGTCTGGGTTATTACAAAGGTGCCTGGAAAGAATTGGTTCAGAAAATTAAATATAAGGGACAGCCTTATCTGATAGCGTCTCTGGCAGAAGTGATCATTCCATGGGTTATCCGCTGCTTGCCTCCTCCTGACGCAGTAGTTCCGGTGCCGATGCATCCGGACAGGCTGGCCCAAAGAGGATTCAATCAAGCAGAGGTGCTGGCCTCAATCATCAGCAGGCAGCTGGCAATTCCTTATCAGAATCTGCTTGACCGAATGAAGGATACAATTCCTCAGACTACCCTGGGACGCAGGCAAAGGCTGAGGAATCTCCGGGATGCCTTCTCAGTCAAACCTGGTTACAGTGATCTCAGGGAAATTGTCTGGCTGGTTGATGATGTTGTGACGACAGGCTCGACGCTGGAAGAATGTGCCGAGGTACTGAAAAAGAATGGGGTAAAGAAAGTCTATGCTTTTTGTCTTGGCGCGGGTAAAGAAGAATGAGACAATTTGCCGCAGAAGAATCATTTTTTGCAGAAAATTGCAGAATGAAGACAAAAATAGGACCTTCGTACTAATCGATGGACTGCTCACAATTTTATCCACCAATAAAAATGAAAATATACGCCAAAAAGTAAAGTTATCAACATTATCCACAATTTGTTGTGTATAACTTCAACAAACCGAAACGCTAGTATCATGTTAACCCTAAATATCATATATCCTGACAGCAGATTTTTCGCAATACTGCGTTGTCTTGCAGAAAATCTGCTCGCCATCATATAAAATTTTAAGGTTAACAAGATACTGCTTCTCAGGATGTTTTCAGTTCGTTGAGGTAATAATATCACTAAACAAAGATAAAATATGGCAGGAATTTAATAAGAAAAGATGAATTATAATACTATATCAGGCGAAAGGGGTTGAGACTATGAATATCAATGTTCGAGGCAAACAAATGAAAATGACGGACGCGTTAAAGGATTATGTAGAAAAAAGAGTCCGTAAGCTGGAGAAGTACTCCGATGATTTTCTCGATATTCAAGTCATGCTGTCCGTAGAAAAAGAACGTCAGAGAGTTGAAGTTACTGCCCCGCTAAACGGATTTCTTCTCAGAGGTGAGGAAGAAACAGATGATATGTATTCCTCCATCGACCTGGTAGTGGATAAGCTGGAACGCCAAATGGAAAAATACCGCAAGCGTATTGGGAAAAAGAGAATAAAATCCACGAAGGAGGAGCCGAGCTATATCCTCGAGGATGATGAAGAAATCTTTGACAATAACAGCATCGTTAAAACAAAAAAGTTTTCAGCTAAGCTTATGTCGGTTGACGAGGCAGCGATGCAGATGGACCTGATCGGGCATAATTTTTTTGTATTTGCCAATGCAGATACGGGGCAGATAAATGTTGTTTACCGGCGTAAACACGGCGGCTACGGCCTACTAGAGCCAGAATACTAAAACGGCTGAACGACTCAGGTTTATTAATCGCATATCCTGAGCAAAAAAGTGTCCCGCCTAAGCGGGACATCTTTTTGCTTAGATTGAACCTTCAGTAAGACAGTGATAAAATAATCATATTAAGCACACCGCGCAAGGTGAAAGGTGGACCAAAATGGGTTTTTTAAAGGATTTGATTGATGACAACGCCAGAGATATAAAAAAGTACCAAAAGAAAGTTGAAAAAATTAATCAGTTGGAACCTTCCATACAGGTACTCTCTGATGACGAACTCAGAGCAAAGACAGTGGAATTCAAAGAAAGACTGGAACAGGGTGAGACGGTGGATGATCTTTTGCCGGAAGCCTTTGCTGTCGTCAGGGAGGCTTCGAAAAGAGTTCTCGGACAGCGGCACTATGATGTTCAGCTTATAGGCGGAATGGTCCTTCACGATGGAAGGATCGCCGAAATGAAGACCGGGGAAGGCAAAACGCTGGTTGCAACCTTGCCTACGTATTTAAATGCCTTAACCGGCTTGGGCGTCCATGTTGTGACGGTTAACGATTATCTTGCCACCCGTGACGCCAACTGGATGGGCCAGGTGTATGATTTTCTCGGTTTGTCCGTCGGGCTGATTGTTCATGGTCTGACACACGAACAGCGGCGGACAAGCTATAACGCCGACATTACGTACGGCACGAACAATGAATTCGGATTTGACTATCTGAGAGACAATATGTCCGTCAATCCTGCCGCTGTCGTCCAGCGGGAGCTCCATTATGCCATCGTAGACGAAGTAGACTCGATTCTGATCGATGAAGCGAGGACGCCATTAATCATTTCCGGAGAAGCTGATAAGCCCACTGAACTGTACTTCCGGGTTGCGAAGGTTGTCCCTCGCCTTAAGCCGGAGGAAGACTATCATGTCAATGAAAAGGACAGAGTTGTAACGCTGACGGAGAATGGGGTATCTAGGGTTGAAACAATGCTCGGGGTGGATAACTTATACGATGACCTACACAATGAAGTTGCGCATCACGTCAATCAGGCTTTGAAAGCGCATACCCTGTTCAAGCTTGACCGTGACTATGTGGTGAAAGACGGTCAGGTCATTATTGTCGATGAATTTACGGGCCGCTTAATGTTCGGGCGCAGGTACAGCGAGGGACTCCACCAGGCGATTGAAGCCAAGGAAAATGTCAAGATTGAGCGGGAATCTCAGACGCTGGCAACAATTACGTTTCAAAACTTTTTTCGGATGTTTAAGAAACTTGGTGGCATGACCGGTACCGCGAAGACGGAAGAACAGGAATTTATTAATATTTATAGGTTGGATGTCGTAGAAGTCCCCACGAATCTTCCGATGGTCAGACAGGATCTGCCTGATGTTATCTATAGGACGGAAGAAGGCAAGTTTAACGCCGTAGTCAACGATATTTCGGAAAAGAATGCCAAAGGCCAGCCAGTACTTGTCGGAACGATTTCGATTGAAAAATCCGAGAAGCTCAGCGACATGCTGAAAAAGAAAGGTGTTCCGCATCAGGTGCTGAACGCTAAGTTTCATGAACTTGAAGCCCAGATCGTCGCCAAGGCGGGGGAAAAGGGTATGGTAACCATTGCAACCAATATGGCAGGCAGAGGAACAGATATTGTTCTTGGGGAAGGAGTAAAGGAACTTGGCGGACTGCATATCATTGGCACGGAAAGACATGAATCCCGCCGGATTGACAATCAGCTGAGAGGACGTTCCGGCCGTCAAGGTGACCCGGGGTCTTCCCAGTTCTATATTTCGCTTGACGATGATTTGATGCGGCTTTTCGGCGGTGACAATATTGCCGGGCTAATGGACAAACTGGGTATGGACGACAGTGTTCCTGTCGAATCCAAAATTGTCAGCCGCAGTATTGAAACAGCCCAGAAGAGAGTCGAGGGCAGAAACTTTGACATCCGTAAACACGTGCTGAATTATGACGATGTTATGAACAAGCAGCGTGAGATTATTTACTCGCAGCGCAGATCCGTTCTGACAGGAGAAAACCTGAAAGAACAGGTAATGGATATGATCGAAAAAGTCATTGCCGACACCACAGCGCGTTACAGCGGAAATAGCCCGTATCCGGAAGAATGGGATCTGGTCAGTTTTCTGGACTATGTCGACAATGTCATTCTTCCTGATCATGACTTTACCCCCGAACAGATTAGCAATTTAGCCAAAGAAGAAGTTGAAGAACTATTGACCGACAGGGTGCATGAACTGTACGAGATCAGGGAATCCCAGTTCGGTTCGGACCTGATGCGCCAAATTGAAAGAGCAGTGGCTCTGCAGGTTGTAGATACCCGCTGGAAGGAACATCTTGACGCGATGGACAGCCTCCGGGAAGGGATTGGCTTAAGAGCTTACGGACAGCGCGATCCGCTCCTTGAATACAAGAATGAAGCCTTTGATATGTTCCAGGGTATGGTAGAATCCATCCAGGAGGACGTTTCGACTTATATCTTAAGAGTAACACCTCGGATTACGACGCAAGTTCCGGAACAGGCGCAAAAAGTCTCCGAGAACCGTTATGAGGAAGAACAGGAACAGGTCAAGAAGCCCCGCAAAATTGGGGAACATATTGGCCGCAATGATCCCTGCCCGTGCGGAAGTGGGAAGAAATATAAGAAATGTTGCGGAATCAACAGCTAAATAAAATGTTGACAAAACAGATTTGTTTTACTTTAATAAGCAGTGGAAAAAATAATCTAGGGGTGGAAAAATGCTTGCCGATTGGAAAAAAGAAATTGAGAATCTAAAAATGCGTTTAGCAGATTTGAGGGTTTCCCTTTGACGTTGCTGGCCGTCAGATAAAGATTGCCAAGCTTGAGGACGAACTCAATAAACCCGGTTTCTGGGATGATCCTTCTTCAGCGCAAAAAGTTATGCAGGAATTGACCCGTGAGAAGGATAAGGTGACGGTCCATCAACAGCTCCAGGATCAGATCGAGGACATCGCTGCACTTTGGGAGCTGGCTGTGGAGGAAGACGATATTTCTTTGGAATCGGAAATTGAAAACACCATTGTTAAATTGAAAAACCAGTTTGCTGATTTGGAACTAGAGATTTTGCTCAGCGGACCTTATGACCGTAATAATGCGATCATTACCCTGCACTCCGGTGCAGGCGGAACCGAATCCCAGGATTGGGTGCAGATGCTGTACAGGATGTATGTACGCTGGGGTGAACGCCGGGGATTTAAAGTCGAGACACTCGATCTTCTCCCGGGAGAAGAAGCAGGAATTAAAAGTGTAACATTTTCCTTGGACGGGGAGAATGCCTACGGCTACGCCAAATGTGAGAAAGGGGTACACCGTCTGGTTCGTATCTCTCCTTTTGATGCCTCCGGACGGCGGCATACTTCCTTTGCCTCCGTCGATGTGATTCCTGAAGTTACTGATGATACAGAGATAACCATTGATGCGGAAGATTTAAAGGTTGACACGTACCGTTCAGGCGGAGCCGGCGGACAGCATGTCAATAAGACGGATTCTGCTGTGCGGATCACACACCTGCCTACCGGAATTATTGTTCAATGTCAGAGCGAGCGCTCACAGATTCAGAACAGGGCTTATTGCATGCGGGTTCTTCAGGCCAAGCTTTTGGAATTAAAGCGAAAACAACAGGAAGAGGAAATATCTGAGGTTCGTGGGGAGCAAAATGATATTGCTTGGGGGAGCCAGATCCGGTCCTATGTCTTTCATCCTTACAGCATGGTTAAAGACCATCGGACCAGCTATGAAACAGGGAATGTCAATGCGGTGATGGATGGGGAAATTGATCCGTATATTTCGGCTTATCTTCAGCAAATTGTCGGACAGAATAAATAAATTGTGACCAAGCAAAGGAGGAAGCTTTATACCATGTCAGATTTAAAAGAAATCGCCTGCAGGATACGTCAGGACATCATCGAAATGCTGGAAAAAGCTAAATCAGGGCATCCAGGCGGCAGCCTTTCGGCCGCAGATATCCTTGCCGTCTTATACTTCCGGATCATGAATATTGATCCGGCCAATCCTGGATGGCCTGAGCGGGACCGCTTTGTGCTCAGTAAGGGGCATGCTGCCCCTGTACTTTATGCAGCTCTGGCTGAAAAGGGATATTTCCCGCGCGAGGAGCTGCAGCACTTACGGCAGACCGGACACTTTCTCCAGGGGCATCCGGATATGAAAAAGGTTCCGGGAGTCGATATGTCCACCGGTTCTTTGGGACAGGGCATTTCAGCTGCAGTTGGGATGGCGCTCGCCGGCAAGATTGATCAAAAAACATACAAAGTATATTGTCTCGTAGGTGATGGGGAAATGAATGAGGGCCTGGTTTGGGAAGCGGCAATGGCAGCAGCCCATTATAAGCTCGATAATCTGATTGGCATCCTGGACTTTAACGGTCTTCAAATTGACGGGGAGACCGAAAAAGTCATGAATTCTTCTCCGCTCTCCGACAAATGGGGAGCCTTTGGATGGAATGTCCTGGAGGTTGACGGCCACGACATTTCAGCATTGACGGATACCCTGGAAGCAGCGAAGCAGGTCCAGGGCAAACCGACGATGATTATCGCCAAAACCATTAAAGGGAAAGGGGTATCTTTTATGGAAAACCAGGCGGGGTGGCATGGAAATGCACCCAGCCCTGAACAAGCGGAAGCTGCCCTGGCTGAACTGAGAGGTGAAAACTAATGGCTGAGATGTTTGATCTGATTAAAGCGGAAAAAATAGCGACGAGAGATGCCTATGGCAAAACACTTGTGCAGCTTGGCGGAGAAAACAAGGATATTGTGGTTCTGGATGCCGACTTGTCCAAGTCAACCAAAACAGCCGATTTTGCCAAGGTATTTCCGAAACGTTTCATCAATATAGGCATTGCCGAACAAAATTTAATGGGAGTCTCGGCCGGACTGGCAGCGGCGGGCAAAATTCCCTTTGCGAGCACTTTTGCAATCTTTGCAACAGGAAGGGCTTTTGAACAGATCCGGAATTCCATTGCATATCCGAAGCTCAATGTGAAGATTGCGGCTACCCATGCGGGGATCAGTGTAGGTGAAGACGGTGCCTCCCACCAGGCTGTGGAGGATGTGGCGCTGATGCGTTCGGTGCCGAATATGACAGTACTGGTTCCTGCTGATGCGGAGGAAACAAGTCAAGTCATCAAAGCTGCTGCAGCATACCAGGGACCTGTCTATATCCGGCTCGGAAGACTGGCGCTGCCCGTGCTCTTTGATTCATCTTCCTATCAGTTCGAGATTGGCAAGGCCAATGTCCTGAAAGACGGCAAAGATGCTGTCATTATCGCAAACGGGCTCATGGTAGCGGAAGCGCTGAAGGCTGTGAATGAACTCAGCGGGCAGGGCTGCGATGTCGCGGTTGTCAATTGTGCCTCTGTTAAACCACTGGACAAACAGACCATTATTCAGATCGCGCAACAAACAGGAGCAGTTGTCACTGCGGAGGAACACAGCATTATCGGCGGACTCGGAAGTGCAGTGGCAGAAGTATTAAGCGAAAATTGTCCTGTCCCGCTCTGCCGGGTTGGGGTCAATGATGTTTTCGGAGAGTCCGGACGCCCGGATGAACTGCTGGTGAAGTATCATCTTACAGCGAAAGACATTGTTGAAGCTGTAAGACGAGTGATTGCCAAAAAATAAAGAGCTGCAGGACAAATAAAAGCAGGATATTCCCCAAAAGGGTATTCTGCTTTTTACTTTTGCTCAATTTGTTCTTTTAATTGCCGATGAAAATAGTAAGAAGATTTGGATCAGAAAATAGCTTAAAGAAATCAAATATATTTCTGCTGTTATTTGTCAATATATTTATTTTTTACACTATCGTTTAATAATTGTGGAATGCATTCCTGAGATTTTGCCATTTTTCAGGAAATGTTTAATTTTTTTAGCTGTCTTAGACAGGAAAATAACACAAAATGTCGAAGAGATAAATGTTAATAGGTCTTCCGGAGGACAATGAATGATTAAGCTAAAGAATGTTTCTAAAATCTATCCGAATGGTGCCCGCGCTCTGTTCGGCGTCAACCTTGACGTCGCTAAGGGAGATTTTGTATTTCTGGTTGGGGCCAGCGGGGCCGGCAAATCGACACTGATCAAACTGCTCTACCGGGAAGAAATTGCTACGAGGGGACAGGTACTCATCGATAATGTCAATCTTGTGAGAATGTCTTCCAGCCATGTGCCATTGGTCAGAAGAAAAATTGGTGTTATTTTTCAGGATTTCAAGCTGCTTCCGGCAAAGACCGTGTTTGAAAACGTCGCTTTTGCCCAGCAGGTTATTGGTAAAAGTATGAAAGAAACTAGAGAGAATACGAATACTATTTTGGATTTGGTTGGCCTTGCTAAGAAAAAGAACGCCTTTCCTTCCGAGCTTTCAGGAGGCGAACAACAGCGCGCCTGCATTGCCAGAGCGCTGGTCAACAAACCCGCTTTGCTGGTTGCGGACGAACCTACAGGGAATCTTGATGTCGATACTTCCTGGAGTATCATGGAACTGCTTAACCATGTCAACAAGCTGGGTACCACGGTCGTAATGGCAACACATGCCAGGTACATTATTGAACAAATGAATAAGAGGGTAATAAGGATTGAAGAAGGCAAGATTGTTGATGACAGCATAGAGGGGGCATACAGAATTGTCACTTAACTCAGCAAAATATGTTCTAACCCAGTCTCTGGTATCATTGAAAAGAAACTTCTGGCTCAGTGCCGCATCCATTTTAACGGTGATGATTTCTTTAACAATCGTTGGTTATTCGGTTTTCTTTTTAGTCAACACATCGAACATTGCCGAGACCTTTGAATCCCAGGTAGAAATTGCCGTGTTTTTAAATGATCATCTGGAAGCATCACAAATTACCGATTTAAAAAGTCAGATTCAACAACTTGAAGGTGTCGCAACCGTTGCCGTTACCACTAAAGATCAGGCTATTATAGAGTTTCAGGAATCCATGGGTTCCGACTCTCTTCTGGAGGATTTGGGCGGAGTGAACCCATTTCCGGATAAGATTACAATTACAACGACCGATGCCCGTCTCGTCGAAGAGATTACTTCCCAGGTAAGCGGGCTGACCGGAGTCGAGAAAGTCCGTTATGGGCAGGGCTTTGTTGAGAAACTGATTGTCTTTACTCAGTGGCTTCGCTGGGTCGGGATTGGCGTTGTTGCCACATTTGCTTGTGCCTCTTTCCTCTTAATTGTTTTAAATATTAAAACCAATGTAAATTCCAGAGAGAAAGAGATTCAAATCATGCGCCTGGTTGGCGCCAGCAAATCCCTTGTCCGTTGGCCTTTTATCATCGAAGGGATCGTCATCGGTATGGTCGGGGCAATCCTGGCTGTTGCGCTGGTTGGGGCTACCTATACCTGGCTCCTGCAGTATATTATCTCGACCTTGAGTTTCCTGCCTGTTGTCAGCAGTCAACAGTTCATTATCAATGTGCTTCTGCTGATGGTTCTGGGTGGGGCTGCCATGGGATTTCTGGCAAGTGCGTTCTCTGTACGAAAATTTTTGAACCTTTAAAATCAGTTTTCCATGATTTTAGACGTCGAGGTTAACGAACTTTGAGTTTTATTGGGGGGGAATGGCGTAAAATATGATTAAAATGACAAGACCGGTTGTTTTGCTGATTGTTTTAACTCTAATGGTTACTTTCAATTTTCCTGTGACCGCGGATGAACTATCTGATGCGCTTAAGCAGCAGGAAAAGATCCTGAATCAGCAGAAAAACGCGGAAGGAAACCTGAATAGCCTAACGACAAAAGCGCAACAGATGGAGAAACAGATTCGGCAACTGACGACGCAAATTTCTGACGCTGAAGTGGATCTGGATCAGAAAGAAAACGCCCATGCGAAGGCCCAGGAAGAAGTAACGGCGATTCAAACGGAAGTGACAGCCAAACAGCAGGAACTGAAAGGGAGACAGGATACTCTGCGCAGTCGGGTACGCGCGATCTATGAAGAAGGTCAGGTAAACTATCTGGAAGTTCTATTCCAATCCACAGATTTATCTGACTTCATTTCCAGAGTAGAATATCTAAGCTGCCTAGTTGAAAATGATCAAACCATTTTAAGTGATATCCGTGTTCAAAAACAGGATTTAGATGAAAAGAAGGAACTCCTAGTCGCTAAAATGGACGAGGCGGAGAGCTTAAAACAACAGGCGGAAGCAGCTAAGAATTATTTGGACAGCAGCAAGTCAAGAAAAGAAGTAGCACTCGCTGAGAATAAAGAGGATCAGGAAGCGATGCTCGAACAAATTGACAAGCTGGAGAGAGACTCTAAAGCACTTGAGTCAAAAATCCGTGAATTGCAGAAGAACAACACCGGAGGAGTTATTGGGACAGTTAGTGTTTGGCCTGCTCCAGGATACAAGTATATTACCAGTACTTTCGGATATAGGGTTCATCCGATAACAAAACAGTATAAACTGCACACCGGAGTCGATATCGGTGCACCATACGGGGCGAAGATTGTAGCAGCAGGATCCGGTACGGTGATCTTTTCCGGTTGGTACGGCGCCTATGGAAATGCCATTATTATCGACCACGGCAATGGAATCTCAACGCTTTACGGCCATATGTCTTCAAGGGCGGTTGCAGTCAAGACAACAGTGGTAGCCGGCCAAACAATCGGTTATGTTGGATCAACGGGATGGAGTACTGGGGCTCACCTGCACTTTGAAGTACGTAAAGACGGCACCCCGACGAACCCGATGGCCTATTTTTAATCAATTGGACTTAACTTGTACAAGTCTGCATATACTAACAGAGAATAATGAGTTTGATAGGGAAGTGGACGTTTGTTCAATCGTGTGAATTGGAAAAAAGCTTTTATACAGGCCGCCGCAGTCGGCCTGATATTTTGTCTGGGGCTGGCACTTGTTGTTGGCGGGTTTGTACTGGTCAATTATGATCACCTTGGAAGACTTATGCGGGTGGTCTATCTTATTGACACCCAGTATTTAAATGGAACATCCCGTGCTGGACTCGTTGACGGGGCAATCGACGGGATGGTGGGTTCGCTGGACCCGTATTCATCCTTCCAGGATGCTGAGGAAAACAAAGTGCTGATGAATTCGATTCAGGGCACCTTTGGAGGGATCGGTGTACATTTAAGTACGGCAGATCCGGAAAAATTGGTTGTTATGCGTCCAATCAAAGGTTCTCCGGCTGAAAGGGCAGGACTCGAAGCGGGGGATATTATCACCAAAATTGACGAGACCGATGTCTCCACGATCAGCCAGGATGAAGCAGTCGCGATCTTAAGAGGAGAGCCCGGGAGCAAGGTGATGGTTAAAATTTACCGACCGAAGACGAAGACGGAATTTACCGTAAGCCTTATCCGTGACTATATCAATGTTCCGACGGTTGAAGGGATCTCTCTGCCGGAAAGGTCAGATATTGGGCTGATTGATATCTCCAGTTTTAACATGAATACCGGGGATGAACTTGAGAAGGTTTTACGGGAGATGGATCTGACCAAATATAAGGGTCTGATTATTGATCTTCGTTATAATTACGGAGGAGAAGTCAATGCCGCGATTAAAGTAGCAAGTTTTTTGGTGCCGGAAGGGTCGATCGTTCACATTGTGAATAGGAACGGCGTCGTAGATACAAAAGAATCGACTGCTGAATATATCGATATGCCCATTGTCATTTTAACCAACGAATATACGGCCTCAGCAGCAGAAATCGTATCCGGGGCAGTCAAGGATTACGGAAGCGGGACCCTGGTCGGGACGAAGACGTATGGCAAGGGTGTCGTGCAGACCGTGTTTACCCTTGATGGCAACACCAGCGTAAAGCTGACGACGGACAAATATCTTACACCGAAGAAAAATGATATTAATAAATTGGGAATCAAGCCCGATGTTGAAGTCGAACTTAAAGAAGGAGAAAAGCCTACCATCCTTCCGACCGAGCCTGTCTTCGACAGTCAGCTGAGCAAGGCGGTTGAAGTCCTGCTGCAGAAAATCCAGTAGGATAGAAAAGGATACAGTATCTTTATTCAGCCAAATGGAAGATATCAATTAAGACGTCTTTCTCTAAATAGAATCCGCAGCGGAACGAATGATTAAACCCGTTCTGCTGCGGATTTATTTAATGAGCAATCTCATCCTAGTAATACATTCTTAGAATAGACATACACATCGAGAGTTAATTCCTGATAAGAAGATCTGTTTATTATCCCTATGATCAGTCTGAGGGACACAGTTTCGATGTGAGCGGAGTATTGTAATGAACATTGCATTTCTGATTTGGCGGGAGAACGCCAGCTGTTCCATTTGCATAGAATATCCCACAGACATTATTGAACTGGAGGAATCGTCATGGGGAACACAAGTGGGATTCGGCATTATTATATTGAGGCATTCACGCCTTACGGTTACGTATCGCTGCTGCCTGAACTGCTAAAAGAAATTAAATATACATATCTTCTCACGGGCGGCCCGGGTACAGGAAAATCAACCATGATGAAGCTCATTGGCATCCAGATGATTGACCGTGGGAATGATGTTGATTATATCAGGTCGATCAGGGAAGCCGATTCAGTTGCCGGTCTGTATCTGCCCAAGCATAAAATATGCTTACTCGATAAGGATGAATTTAACTGGCAGATAAATTTTTGCGGCCCGTACCACCGTGAAATTGATTTTTCTTCCTTCTGCCGCCAGAGCAGACTGGAAGAACACAGTCCTAAAATCAGTCAGCTGGGAGCAAGTCTTGCTGACATTGAGCAGGACATCATTGCCCAGCTCAGAAAAGACTATATGCCAAAAAAAGAAGAGGAATCTGAGGAAGATAGCCACGCCTGTCAAAACAAAACCAGGAACCTGGACGCTGTCCTGTCTTTGGCCTGGGAAGGCGATCAGCAAGGTGATGATTCGCCGCATATTGATGAGATCACGCGAATCCTTTCCAGAATAAAAGCAAACAATCTGTCGTTCTATTTTCTCCATAGCCTTCAATTAGAAGGGTGGCTAAATCTTGCTCCAAGATATATTCGGGATTTTGACCGGATTTGCCTGGATGGTGAAGAGTCTGCTCACCTTCTGCGGGTACTGCTCGAAGAGGTTAAATGCCTGGGGCAGGCCATGGAAATCATTGTTCATCCGCTAAAACCGTACACAATCGTCGGTTTGCTCTTTCCGGAAAAGAATCTGGCTGTCTGGAAAGGAAATCCCTGTCGGATTGAAGAGCAGGGTTTCCGGATGGGTCACAGTACGGAGCTGATAGCTATTCTCGAACAATACAGAAAGAACCGCCTCGAATTAAAAAATCTAATTAATGACTCCGTGAATTTCAGGGGATTGGACCATTTCCGCAGCGAGCTCCTGAGCAGTATTTTGACGGACCTCCATCAAGGATGAAACAAAAATGCGGGAATGAGAACAAAATGATATAATAAATATACTGTCTTTGATGGAGGGATATTCTATGGAATTTCGACTGCGGGCTCCTTATAGTCTTTCTGGAGATCAGCCCCAGGCAGTGGACAAGCTTACTGAAGGCGTTCTAGCCGGTAAAAAGCACCAAACGCTGCTTGGTGTTACCGGATCGGGTAAAACATTTACAATGGCCAGCATCATTGAACGCATTCAAAAACCGACCCTGGTCTTTGCACACAATAAGACGCTGGCCGGACAGCTGTATTGCGAGTTTAAGGAATTTTTTCCGGAGAATGCGGTTGAATATTTTGTCAGTTATTATGATTATTATCAGCCGGAAGCTTATGTTCCATCCAATGACCTCTACATTGAAAAAGACGCTTCAATCAATGAGGAAATAGAAAAATTGCGGCACTCGGCCACAGCTGCGTTGTTTGAAAGAAGAGACGTCATTGTTATCGCAAGTGTTTCCTGTATCTATGGTATGGGCTCTCCGGATGAGTACCGGGATATGGTTCTGTCTTTGCGGCAGGGCCAGGAAATAGAACGCAATCAGATGCTGCGCAAGCTGGTTGAAATCCAGTACGACCGGAATGATACCGCCTTTTATCGTGGAACTTTCCGGGTAAGAGGGGATGTTGTCGAGGTATGTCCTGCTTCTACGGATGAAAAGGCAGTCCGGATTGAAATGTTCGGCGATGAAATTGAGCATCTTTATGAGGTGAATCTTCTGACCGGTGAAATCCTGGGAGAACGAAAACATATCTCGATTTTTCCAAACTCCCACTATGTGACCGAACGTGATAAATTAATGCTGGCAGCTGAAAATATTGAGCAGGAGCTTGAAGAGCGCCTGCAATATTTCCGTTCCAGGGAAAAGCTGCTGGAGGCTCAGCGCCTCGAACAGAGAACCCGCTACGATATTGAAATGCTTCGGGAGATGGAATTTTGCAACGGTATTGAAAATTATTCCAGGCATCTTACCTTCCGCAAACCAGGAGAAACACCCTATACTTTGCTGCACTTTTTCCCGAAGGATTTCCTGATGTTCATTGATGAATCGCATCAGACTCTGCCGCAGGTCAGAGGCATGTTTGAGGGAGACCGTTCCAGGAAAAGCACGCTGGTGGAGCATGGTTTCCGCCTGCCCTCTGCCATGGATAACCGGCCGCTGCGTTTTTCTGAATTTGAAATAGTTGTACCCCAAAGGGTCTATGTCAGTGCGACTCCCGGACCATACGAAATGGAGCACTGCCGCGAGGTTGTCGAACAGATTATCCGGCCCACAGGTCTGATTGACCCGGAAATCATTGTGAGGCCCACCCAGGGACAGATTGATGACCTGATCGGCGAGATCCGGCAGCGGATTGCCAGGGACGAAAGAATTCTCGTGACCACACTGACCAAGAGAATGTCCGAAGACCTGACAGACTATCTGAAACAGCTGAATATTAATGTCAGATATCTTCATTCTGATATTCAGACCCTTGAGAGGCTGGAAATCTTAAGAGAACTCCGTCTTGGAGAAATCGATGTGATTGTCGGGATTAACCTTTTAAGAGAAGGCCTTGATTTGCCTGAGGTATCGCTGGTGGCGATCCTTGATGCTGATAAGGAAGGATTCTTAAGATCGGAAAGGTCTTTGATCCAGACTGTGGGCCGGGCGGCACGTAATGTCAACGGAAAAGTCATCATGTATGCGGACAATATGACGGAATCCATGAAAGCCGCGATTGGTGAGACCAACCGTCGCCGAGCGATCCAGGAAGAATATAACAGAGCACACGGGATTATCCCGCAGACCATTCGCAAGCAGATCTATCAAGTGCCTGAAGCGACGAAAGTTGCGGAGAAAAAGACGGCTTATGGGGAAAAAGGCGGCAAGTTAACACCTGAGGAACAGGAAAAAACCATTCAGGTCCTGGAAGAAGAGATGCTTAAGGCTGCCAGGGAACTGGATTTTGAACGCGCAGCTGACTTGAGGGATGCGATCATTGAACTGAAGGGAGAATATGCTGGTATGACACGGAGCAGCCGCTCTAAATCCGGCAAAAACTATTCTTCCGAGAAACAGAACAGATCCCGTAAAAAAAGAAGGTAAATGAATGCGAACAAATGTTCCTTTTTGCTGTTTTTTGGTGTAAGATAAGATCGTGGCAATTATAGTAGAATAGATGTTAAATAAGGAATAGAATCAAGCAAAAATATAGCCTTATCATCTTTAGAAGCCTTATGGAGGAAATGTATGACCCAGGATTATATCAAGGTACGGGGCGCCCGTGTCCATAACCTCAAAAACATTGATGTCGATATTCCGCGGGATAAGCTCGTTGTTATTACCGGCCTGTCCGGTTCAGGAAAATCATCTCTAGCTTTTGACACCATTTACGCTGAAGGCCAAAGACGCTATGTTGAGTCCCTTTCAGCTTATGCCCGCCAGTTTCTGGGGCAGATGGACAAACCGGATGTCGATTATATTGAAGGACTATCACCCGCAATCTCCATTGATCAGAAGACGACCAGCCGCAACCCGCGATCAACTGTAGGAACGGTAACAGAAATCTATGATTATCTCAGACTGCTTTATGCAAGGGTCGGCCATCCGCATTGTCCGAACTGCGGCAAAGAGATCAGTCAGCAGACCGTTCAACAGATGGTCGATCAATTGCTGACCTATCCGGAGAAAAGCCGTCTGCAGATTCTGGCACCGGTAATCAAAGGGAAAAAAGGAGAGCACGTCCGGACACTCGAACAGGTCAGAAAAAGCGGCTACGTCCGGGTGAGGGTGGACGGAGAAGTCAGAGACCTCAGTGAGGAAATACTTCTTGAAAAAAACAAAAAGCACTCCATTGATGTGGTTGTCGACAGAATTTCCCTGAAGCCCGACAGCACCGCCCGGCTCGCCGACTCAATCGAGACTGCGCTAAAGCTCGCCGAAGGCACGGTCCTGGTCGACATCGCGGGTCGGGAAGAGATTCTGTTCAGCGAAAACTTTGCGTGCCCGGACTGCGGAATTGCAATCGACGAGATTGCTCCAAGACTATTTTCCTTCAACAGCCCATTCGGGGCCTGTCCGTCGTGTACCGGACTCGGAGCGAATCTGGAAGCAGATATCGATCTGATTATCCCTGACCGCAGCAAGTCGATCAATGAAGGTGCAATCGTGCCGTGGGCGAAATCGAGTTCGAGCTATTATCCTGCCCTGCTGCAGGGGCTGGCCGAAAAATTCGGCTTCAGTCTGGACTGCCCGGTGAAAGATCTGACACCGGAGCAGTGGCAGGCCCTGGTCTATGGCTCTGATTCACCGATTAAATTCAGTTACTACAATGTCTTTGATGAATTAAAATATTGGAAAGCGCCTTTTGAAGGACTGGTGCCGTATTTTAACCGCCGATATAAGGAATCGACCTCGGACTATGTCAGGAATGAAATAGAAGGTCTGATGACAGAGAAACCGTGCCCGGCCTGTCAGGGCAAGAGGCTGAAACCGGAAGCGCTGGCTGTAAAGATTAATCGTTTATCTATCTATGAGCTGACCCGGCTTACCGTGATGGAGTCCCTGGACTTTTTTAAAAAGATCGTTCTAAGTGAAAAGGAACAGATGATTGCGCGTCAGGTTTTGAAAGAAATCAAAGAAAGGCTTGGTTTTCTTTCAAAA
>Ga0209639_1000607_pt1 | contig 47413 bp, 39 predicted proteins | sample EPASupsiteHSE605_FD_187268 | JGI IMG/M metagenome (GOLD analysis project Ga0209639, IMG submission 187268) | Bioremediated contaminated groundwater from EPA Superfund site, New Mexico - Sample HSE6-05 (SPAdes) (version 2) | ecosystem: Environmental > Aquatic > Deep subsurface > Groundwater >... | reverse complement strand
GTGTATGGTTACGCTTCAGCATCAACCGGAACCCCTTATGGTGTTTATTGCAGCGGTAGTGGTGGCTACACCGGAACCTGGTCAGCTGTTTCCGACGCAAAATTTAAAAAGGACATTATCAATTACGACGGCGCTCTTGAAAACATCATGAAACTGCGGCCGGTTAGCTATTCCATGAAGACTGACGAATATCCGTTTATGGGCTTTGCATCGGGTACTCAGATTGGCTTTATCTCGCAGGAAGTGAAAGAAGTTTTTCCAACTCTTGTTGAAAAAGGCGTACACCCGGGTGCTGAAAAAGAAGATGCAGCAGTTGAATATCTGGGTATGAACTATATCGGACTGGTTCCGGTATTGGTTTCAGGTATGCAGGAACAACAACAGCAAATTGAATTGCTGAAACAACAGGTTGAACTGCTGAAACAGGAAGTTGAATTACTGAAGAACAAATAGAATTTCAATCCTCATAAACAAAAGTGGCTGTCTCTTTTGGCAGCCATTTTTTTTGCGGTGCGGTTCCGACGCTATGGTCGGAACCGCACCGCCTTCCTATTCATCTACCACACCACCAAAGAAGGCAACTTCCGCGGCAAAAACGAAAACGCTCACGAAGTTGATGTGATTGTTGAAGTTGCCGATGGCAAAGCAACCGGGAATGGACGGTTTGGGATTGGGGGTGAGGTGGGGGTGTTTTAGGAACACCATCTATCTCAACCGAAACTAAAATAAATATGGTCAAGTTTTGTTGAGAGTGAATTATCTTAAAATCGCTATGACCATTTTGCTTTCTCAATCAAATCAACAGAAATCTGTTCATTTGATAACCTAATATATCACAAAGCCGGCGCTGTGGCCGGCTTTGCTTTATAGTGTTGGATTTCTGTGTTTTACCAATGATGGGATAAGCATTTTGAATTTGTCAATGATGGTGCAATACAAGCATTTCTCCTCTTTTTCACCACGCAACTACCCAAAACAATCCCATTAATTGTTGTTCATCTAATGCTATTCCACAACTATAGCCATGTTTAATAGTATCCGGTAGGATATTCCAATTGTATTCTAATTCAGGAGCAAGTACGCTATTAGACCCATATTTTAGAACATAAATTTGTATTCCTTTCTTCAATCCGCAAATTGTTGAATCAGAGAACAAATTATACTCTTTATCATTCAAATAGTTAAAATTAAGTATAATTGGTTTTGAAGAATAGACACCATATTTTCTGCTTAGATTCAAACTATCAAATTTTGTTAATAAGTAACTCTCTGATGCTATCACAAAATAAGTACTATCTTCAGCCGAATAAGATGTTTTAGCTTCATTAATTAAACTGTCACAGTATCGATGAAGCGAGTATACACTGGAGAATTTATACAACTCTAATAAGTACGTTGCTTCAAATTCCTCCGGTAAATAAGGTGCATCCATTTTTATGGCATTAGAAGTAAACCGCAAACATTCAACATCTTTTGTCGAAGAATTTGGGAAAAAACTATATAATGTATCAGGTAAAATTAAATCCACTCTACTTTTCTCGCAAACTAATTCATGTTTCTGACTAGTTGAACATGATGCAAGTATCAATGATGCAAATATGAAAAAACATGGTGTTTTCATGGTCATTGTTTTAGAAATTATGGACGTTTTTAATAATTTCCAAGGCTGTTTTAAACAAAGCATCCCCAAATTGCGAGTCTCCTCTCTTTGTGTAATCATACAACCTTCTTTCAAACCTATGTTCTACATAAGTACTATTCAAATCAAAATTTCTAAAGCGTTTTTCATCCCTGTAAGTTCTTTTATAGTTGGAAAGCACCTTGTAATCACCTCCTTTATTGTCATTGTTCACAATTGTCCATTTAAAAACTTTTTCTATAAATTCTTCTGTAGTTGTTTGTTGTAAAGACATATGTGGTTCCCCATAAAACTTATTAGTTTCTTCAACGTGAACATTTGCTTCTAACGGTTTTAATGAATATCCATGACTATTCAAGAATTTCTTCGCTTTATTTATAGAAAAAAACTCAACATTCTGATTTTTAGTGATTTCACCATCAAGTCCCTTTGTCTCTGTGTTGTAAGCAAAATCAGCACTAGACGGATTGTTATCAATAATGTTTTGCATTTCTTCTTGAGTTTCTCCAAACATTCCGTTTTTCCCTATCCATTTAAAGTTTTCACCCAAAAGGCCGGCTTCTGTTTGTCCGTAATCACTGTGGTACCTTATAGCTCCTGTTGATTCATCCATAAACCAATCATTTCCATCCGGATCAACAATAATCACCGGATTATTCGCACAATAAGCATACGGCGAAAGATTCGGATACTTATCAGAAAGCGGATCCACACTCAACCAAACACTCAAATCACTATCATAATATCTCGCACCGAAATATGAGTATTGGGTTTCATCATCCCTGCCTGAACTGGCGTTACGGCAGGCAGGTTTCTCTTTTGCTGAAAAGGTGTAGCGGGAGTAAGTGGTATGCGATTGCCATTGTTGCTGCCATATGCGACAGCAAGCAGCGCCTGTAATTACAAAACAATCATATAACAATTGCATTTTCACATAGCTAAGTTAGAAAATATTTCGTGAATGAAAAATATTGTGCGCGTTCTTGTTTTCCCATGATTTCATTTCGTGCTGCTCTGTGGGACTTGGGTGGGACGGTGTGGGTGGCGCGGGTTGGGGCTGCTCGCTTCTACCTCTCTGTCATTAGCTACTGTCACTCTGAGCCCTGCGTTCCACAGGATAAACTCCGTCGAAGAGTCGACAGGAGCTAAGACCCAGGCGGCGGCGGCTCGCGCACAAGTCTGTTCGCCGCTGTCTCCTGCGATACACCGCAAGCAGGTATCATTCAAAGAGCTACGAGAGCGGTACTCAGGATGACAGCGAGTCGTGCGCGGGGCCTGCGGCGGCCGGAATGCAAAAAAAAGAGAAAACATTTTTGATTCCTCTTTTTGCGGTCCGGTTCCGACGCTTCGGTCGGAATGCAAAAAAAAAGAGGAAACATAGTTTCCTCTTTTTGCGGTCCGGACGGGACTCGAACCTAAAGTCAATTCCCCGCACCAGAACTTATTATTTCGTTGCATCTAAAGTTTGTCCAGCCGGAAATCCAATCGCTGAAGAAACTGTTGCATTCTTTATCAAAGAACTGATTTGTCATTTTCAAAGCAAATATACTAAATATTTGAGCAATTTGACTAGGAAAATCGTGAATAGCCATAAATAAATCTGCAACAATTATTTTGCGCGATCAAACTTTCAAAGCAAGAAAAAACCTTTGTTTTACTTCTAGAACAGTAGCAGCAACCCCCGCACCGCCTTCATATTCATCTACCACACTACCAAAGAAGGCAACTTCCGCGGTAAAAACGAAAACGCTTACGAAGTGGATGTGATTATTGAAGTCGTTGATGGTAAAGCTACCGGCAATGAGCGGTTTGGGATTTGGGGGGTGACTTTTTCTGAATTCAATAATTTCAATCGTGTCAAATATTCACGTGACTGTAAAGACTTAATTTGAGGTGCGTTTGGATATTCATAATCTAAAATCATCCGATCTTGATCAATCCTCTCAAAAATGTATTTACGATATCCAAGAAATAGCATATAGCCTTGGGGAAATGAGTAAAGTGATACAAGTGGTGGTTCTCTAAGAATAAGAATGTAGAAATCATCATATTTTACTCTGGAATTAATTCTAAAGTAGCTATCTGGTCTGTTTGAATGAATAGTTCCCTCCTATTCTAAACTATCTCCAGTTTGATCAGTAATTATTTAGACAACCCACGTCCTATGTATAAATTCATCATTGCTTTGTTGAACATAAGCAGCAAATAATGATTCGAAAAAGCTCTTACCAGAACTTTTTGTTTCATCTTCTGTGTCGAATCTCTTCATTCCAAATGAAATAAACAAATTGCTTAATTAGGAATATTTCGTATCTCAAGAAATCATGTACAACTCTGCTTCTCAAATGGAAATGACATTGTTTCTTGAAACATGTTTTCTATGAAAAGCAACTTTTAAAACTATTTAATTTTTATATTTAATCGAGAGAATAACATTAATAATAAGCTAATGAACGATAACGTAACACCTGGATAAACCTTGTTTAGTTCCATTTTGGCTCCATCAAATTCAAATTTTATTGTTGAGTCTGCAGATTCTATTCCTTGCCAAATAAAAACAACACCAATTATTAACGCAAGAATCGCAATGATAAACTTCATGACAAATACTTTATATTCTTTGTCTATGAGAGTTTTAATTATTTGCGAGTCTAACCCTTGTGGGATGTGTAGTTTTCTAAAATCTGGTCCTTTAGGAAACATATACTATTTGTTAAAAGAAGCTAATTCTACTTGTGCAACAAAGGCCCGAGAATTCTTTTCTTTTGATTCAAATTCTGTTTTAATCTTTTTGAATCCAGTAGCCAATTTATGGTCAATAGAAGCAGACTGATGGAATGTTAAAGTTATAACTTTTCCTTCTTTTTCCATTTTGTTAATAACTTTACTTGCTTGACTTACTAACTTCGCCATTTTGTATGACCTCCTTTTAGATTGCTTGCAAATGTATAAAATATTTCATTGCCAAAATCAAAAATTTGATACTTTTTATCTAAACTATCTTGTTCATTGCCAGCGTTAAAGAATTCACTATTTTTAATAATTAAGTACCTTGAGTTAGTTGCAAAAATCAAATGTCCAGTAAATCCTGATTCTGTTGCATCTACGACAATAATACTTTGAACCACTTGATTAAGCGAAATTGTGTTTCCTTTAATTATTTCTCCAATCCACACAAGTTTCGGCATAGCTTTATCAATTGTAATGGATTTAAATTCATTTGAAATTGAATTCGAATTTGATAAATAGTTTTTATAAGATTTACTTGAAGTTAGAAAAAAACGATAAATGTATTCCTCATTGATATCATTGAATTGTATATGTTTCGTCTGTGGATCTGTTTGTAAGCTATCAATAACAATATGAAAGAATTGTTTAAACTGGTATGCATCTAAATGAACTTTAGAATATAGTGGGACTATGAATGATTTGAATCGATAAAATGATTGAGCATCAGAATCAAATATTGGTTTATCGAAATCGATAATTTCGTATGGTGAGTGATTGTCATTCATAACCAAAAGTTTGTTGAAAGCTTCTGAAAATTCATATTGCTTTCTTTTTGCTTTAAAAAATCCTTTTTTAGAATATTTAATGTCTTCCCAAATATCTTCGCGACCTATTACTAATACTGCGTGATTGCTTTTGTTGGTAGAAAGTGTTGCAATTACAGGAATACCTGATTCAATGTATGTGTAAAGCAAATCTTTAAACTCGTCAGGGTTATAAATATCTTTTGCCTTTTTGTTTAAATCACTTGAATAAACAACCGTTCCAAAACCTAGTTTTTTAAGAACATAAGAAATGTTTTCAGTTGGAAGACCATGTGCTGGAAGTTGTCTTTGATAACTTTGTCTTGATAAAACCTTTGCAACTTGAGAAGGTAAAATGGTTGAATATTCAGAGTACTTATTTCCAAAATAGTCAAATAAATTAATTATTGTTGCTTCTGAACACGTTATTGACTCATTATCTTGGCTGCAAAATGGGAATCCATAAACTGACAATTTCTTGCCGTAAATTAAAACAGTTTTTCGAACAAGACAACAAACAAAATTATTGCTTTTAAGCGCAATTGGACTTATTAAAGAATGACCTATTATACTATATGTTGTTGGGCGTAATGAAATAAAGCCCCAGAAATATTTTTCAATCTCTGTATTTTCAAATTTAAAATACTCTTCGACATTTAGTTTATCACTAAAAAATGAAATTCTAATTGAGTTTCTATCATAAGAGGTGTGTTTTTTTGAAAAAAAAGAATAATAAGAATCTCTATAGAATTTATCTACATATGGGTATTCAATAAAGCAAGTTATTTCGTCTTTAAGGATATCTATTATTGGATCTAACTGCTCCTTAACTCGTGCCCGATCTATATTAAATACTTCTTCTACGAATTCAGGTATGATTTGATTTATATCTTCTTTTTTCAAAAATTCAGTGATTATCATGATTTAAATATTAATAGTTGCAAGCTCTAAGTGCATGTTGACGACGGTGTAACAGATATTCTCTTTGTTTTAACAACATCGCTCATGAAAATACCCCTTGTAAAAAATTTCGTATTTTTCTATGATTAATACAAGAGCTACTTCCTCCTCGAAACTGTAAAAGTGATGAATTGAGTTGTCAGGCCCAATTGTCATTCGATTACAATGTGGTATGAACAAATGAATGCTGCTCTTTCAGCTAATTTGTTTTTTATTTCTTGTTTAAAGTCGTCTTGTTGCTTTATAAAAATAGATTATAACGAAAAATTGTTTAAGTAGTGACAGGATGTGTTGTGCTTTCCCGTCAAGCTCCTTATGCAGTTTGAGTGAGTTATTAAATCTTGGAATTTACCACATCTTCTGCCATTACTTATACGAAATTTTGGCTATTGGCTTCAATTATTGTTTCAACAAACTCACGAAATGCCCCCGATCCTCCATTAAATTGAGAAACAAAACTTACCACATCTCTAACTTTTTTTACGGCATCGGCGGGGGCTCCTGAGTATTTTACCCTTTTTAACAACTTGATATCTGGTACATCATCTCCAATATATGCAATATTATCCCAGTTTAGATTATGCTTTGCAAGTATTTTCTTACATATTTCAACTTTATCCTTTACCCCTTGGAAAACCTCTGAAATTTTTAACTCTTCACATCTCACATCAACAATCCTTGATTTTCTCCCGGAAATCACACCAATGATTATACCTTGTTTTTGTGCTACACTTACTATAAATCCATCTTTTACACAAAACTTTTTATACAGTTCTCCTGATTCTGAGATGTTTATTGAACCATCTGTTAGAACGCCGTCTACATCTGTTAATATCATCTTTATGTCCATGTTACTCATCTTATTTGATAATTGTATACAACAACCTTAATATTGGAATTATGTCTTTTAAAAATTGTTCTTTCCTGTACTTTTTTAAAAATGCTAAAATTGCTTTCTGAATATTGTTGTTTTCAACCTCAATAGCTCTATAACACCTTAAGTATTCATTTATCCTTTCTTCTAAGTATCTAGGTGTATTGGCTTCGTATTTAAACTTATAATTATTAATAAACTCCTCTACAGCCCCTTTGAAAGTTGGTATAAAAATAGGCACTTTGTTTTCCCATAAAAAAGTTTCCCTAATGGCAAACAGTTGAGCTTTTGAGCCTCCAATAAAAATCACGATATCAGCATTAGGAATAATATCATAAGCCAATATTTCTGACCTAAGAGAATTATTTCTGATAGTTGTATATTTCAACCGACCGTTACGCACAGCATCACAATCAAAGACATGTTTCACTTTTTTTTCTAATAATCTTACTAAAATTGCAGCACCATCATATTCTGATATTTGTTCATATAGCAATTCTCTTAAAGTGTTCTCGGCTTCTAGAGTGGGGATGGAAACGTATGAAAGCAAATCATTATACCTTTTTTTATTATCGTCACCATAGTCTAGCAAAATACGTTTTACATCATCATTAAGATGAAAACAGGGCAGTAATTCATTAATTATTACTTTCATTTTATCCGAAATAAACAGGTTTACACTATGAGAAAATGAAGGGTCATCATCGGATAAAATACCTTTCAGCGAATTGAAGTCAGCAGTATTTTCATGACAATAATCTCCATGCAATACTTGTTTAAACAGAAAGTCGTTTGTCCAAGTGGTAACTAATTGAATATTGGGCAAAGTTCTTAATTGTTTTCCAAACGAAATACACGTGCTTTCAAAGAGTTCACGTGTTTTCGAAAACTCATATGATTTTGATTTATCATTCTGATCATAGTAGCTTCCTATTATTGCAATTCGTGTATTGTTCATAATTAATTAGTGGATTTTTGGAACTCTCAGTTTGTTTTCCGGATTGTTGCCAGCTCTTTTGTAATCCGAATTTTCAACATCTAATATAGGATTATTCCTGTCTATTTGGGCATAAATTGCGCCATTATTAACAAAATAAAGTGTGTATTATTCATTCACAGATTATTATGAAACTCTACTTTGACTAAAATCATATAGCAAAGCAGTTGTTTTTTCCGCCCGCACATGGCTCCGCTTCATCTTGAATTGGTACATTTCAGCATCAGAAGCCGCGGTCGGCAGAAAGGAACCCTTATTTCTGTTTGATTCACGACGTAAATATAAACAGAATTTTGTTAAAACCATGATTTGCATTAAAATATTTTTAAAATATTATTCGACGAGATAGACAGAAACTAGAATTAATGTGTATTAAAGAGCTCTTATTGTTTTGAGCCAAATATTTGTCGAGGATGCAATAGCATCTTTATTTACATGGCGGCTTAAAATCTGTCTTTGTACACATATAGATTTCTAAATGTGTAACAGTTGGGTTTAGAAATGGTTTAATGAGTTAATATTCAGATAGGGGACATAACAAAATCAATCCCCTAATACAAGGGCTATATATTAATCAGCTCTTTAACCTCCTGTTCTTCCAGTCCTGTATGCTCTTTAATTTCTTCAAAGCTGCATCCTGCGAAGTATAAAATGACAGCATGACGCTTTTCTGTCACTTCAGAAGGGGATCTGGGAACTGTCACATTGTACCCACACACAGCACACGAGAACTGGTTCCGGCCATTCACAGTTCCATTTTTGCTGAAATTGTCAGCTTTGCATTTCGGGCAGTACATAATGTTTTGCAATTATTTCGGGCTGGTCAGTGAAAATCATGTTGGGGCACCAGGGGTATTATTCTAATATGATCTTCTTCTCGTTTTACGGGGTCTATAATCTTCTTCTTCAATTATATTTGTGTTGAAGGGTGTTTCCTTAGCATACACTTCCCGCCACATGTCGTATTCCTTCCTCGAGATCTGGTTTTCAGCCAGAGCCCGTTCGAGTTTATTCAGCGTTTCCATTTTATCGGATTTGACCGATTCAGTCTTTTGAGCAGCGGCTTTTTTGACCGGAGTCTTTTTGGTTGCGGGTTTAGCTGTTGTTTTGGTTGTGGCTTTCGCAGAAGTATTCGTTGTAGCTTTTTTCATGGGGATTTTCAAAATGGGCAGTAAAGATAGTAATCTTTTGGGTTGATTGAGAAAGGATTAGCAAAATTCAGATCTTGTAAAGTAGATTTTTAATGAGTGGCGCTGTTTGGGCCGGAATGATTGGGCTCTGGTCAACCGGAACAGTTAAAACCACCAGAATCTCCGAAAACCTCAATTCAAATTGCACCGACTGCCAACCGAAACCGAAACAAATATGGTCAAGTTTTGTTGAGTGTGAATTTTCTTTAAATCGCTATGACCATTTTGCTTTCTCAATCAAATGAACAGAAATCTGTTCATTTAATAACCTACTATAAAGCAAAGCCGGCGCTGTGCCCGGCTTTGCTTTATAGTATTGAATTTCCGTGTTTTACCAAAACGGAATGTTTATAAAAGAATTATCGTAGATGGTGCAGTGGAGCTTGCATTACCAATTATATCCTTTCCAATGACTATTAGTTTTATCTACTATGCATTGACCAAAGCCACTCATTGATTCAATAACAACAAAATAATCATCATCTCTAACGAATGTTTGATTTCTCAATGATAATAAGTACAATGAATCTGAAGTAAACGGTAAAGCTAATTGAATATAATCCAAATTATTATCATTGTTGATATCCCCTAAGCAAAGAATTGTGTCAGATGCCTCATAATCACTAAAAATAACATCGAAATCCTCACCTGATTTCTCAAATAAGATAAATATAATATTGGGCCTATTTGATGAGACAGCACAATCCTGTGCAAATGATGCTATATATTCTTTTTCGTTGAAAGCAAATAAATAGCTTGTAAAAGATGGAGTACGCACAAACAGAGAATTTTCCACATTGATTCCCCAAATTAATGAATCAATAATTACTTTTTTTGAACCAAGCAAAATGTAATCTCTTCTACTATTGGTTACAGCCGTATCAAAGCCAAAGAAAGTGTATGAATAAATACCTGAACCGGGAAAAAGACAGCTAACTCCGATTGTGTCTTTTCCTTTGATGATAGTTTTTGAATTCAAGTCTCTGAACATTTTGTACTCATTTATAGGATCTGAATTCAGTTTCCCATACAGTTCGTCAATGTAAAATGTATCAACTTTTTGTCTTTTATAATCTTGTTTCGTCATTATCTTGTCCCTGTTACAAGCCGAAAACCACAGAGTCAAAACAAATCCAATAATTAAAATTTTTATAATAGCTTTCATAATCATTTTTTACCTTTAAATGAATGGAAGTAATGATACCAAACACATTTGTTTTCGGGATCATTTGCTACAACTCTAACACATTCATATGTGTTTTCTCCAGCATCATTTTTGTGATTTGGTTTTCCTCCACCAAGCCAGCCAGTAGCACCATTTGTTGGATCAACTGCAATAATTCCTATGTCAACTTGAATAATTGAAGCTATAATTGATTTTGCTTGAGGAACAGAACTGTATAATGAATTAATATCACCTCTTTGTTGAGCATTCCAAAAGTTTTTATCATCTTGATCAGTGTAAAACGTTCCATTCATAAAGCTTTCATAGTTGCGCCCCATTGCGCTTTTAAGAGTTTCATTTTCAGATTTGAAATGTGTTTTTTTATTCTTTATTGTCCATGCATAAAAATCTGCCATGGATCTCCCCGTACCTACTTGCTTTAATCCAGCCCCTTCGCCGAAAAACCATCTGGCTCGGTTAAGTAATTCATCTCGATCAAGTGAAAGCTTCTGAACTTCGGGAGGGTTTAGTGGATCAAAACACATTGTTCCATCTTCATATAATTTTTTAAAATCTCTAAGCGTGCTTTGATCATATTTAATTTCGGGAACGTTATCAACGACGTAAACCATTTTGTCATTGTAACCATCGTTTCCTAAGTAAGTGCCATCAACAGCAAAGTAGTCCCCATCCAGCGCCCCACTCGGATCCACTCTCCCCACCGGATTCCACTGACAATAATTATATGGAGAAATCCAACTACGTGCATCACTCATTGGATCCACACTCAGCCAAACGCTCAAATCACTATCATAGTACCTCGCTCCGAAATAACTATACTGTGTTTCATCATCTAACTCTTTAGCAGAGAACTTGTATCGACTGTCAAAACTACCGGATTGCTGATCAATCCACGTTTCTCCGAAACTCAAATACTGCAAATGTTGAGTTGCATTACCGGTTGCATCTGTGATAAAACTGGAAGAACCGAGGTGATCGGAATGATAAAAATACTGATTGATTTCGGCATCATCATTCAGGTTTTCGGCTGAGCGGAGTTCTTTTTTAGTTTCAACATTTTCTGGAGGAAAACCGGTGCAGTCAATTCCGCGCCGTACCATGTCCCAAAGTTCAGTGGCAACCTGGGTTTCATCGTTAACCAGAAAATTTTGTGTCGACGATGGCGTAATTGCAGCAAGCGCAAAACCACCACCGATTTTTGAACAAACTCGTTCGCCTTCTATAAAATAATGCTTTGAGTATTCTTCATCAGTCAAAACCATATACGGACTCGAATAGAGTGTTTTCATCAACATTGCTCCTCCATACTGGTACTGGCCATTTATGTACATAGCATATGCATCGCCGGCCAGTTTCCAGGTACGCTCGCCACCGGCGTTGTAAATGTATGAACTAAGCATGCCCTGCTCGCCGTCATCGCGCACCGTTGTCAGGCGGTTTTCTTCATCCCAGCACAAACGGCGTGTATCGTTTCCATCGCTGCGCATGATCATATTTCCGTTTTCATCCCACTCATAGTCGTTGCTGCCGGCCGAGGTTACTGTATGCGGCCGCCCGCCATAGGCATAGGTGTTCGAGTAATTTACATTCTGAATGGCACCACCAATTTCTTTCTGCGCCGATACTTCCTTTGAAAGAATATTGCCCGATGCAGAATAGGTCATGTCCAGTGATTGGTACAACGGGCCATTGTTGGCAGAAGCAAATGCACCATACGAATTTGTCAATCGGTACAAATCGTCATAGGTAAAATAGTTTAAACAAATTCCACCCAATCCGTTATTCAACGATCCGGCAACATTTTCAATAGATGTAATATTACTTGCGGCATCATATCCGTAATTGATATTCTGCATCAACGAATCATTGGCATCGTAGCTTTTCAATGTGGTCAACCGCTGGTTTAATGGGTTGTAAGTGTACAAGGCATAAGTGCTGTTTCCATAGTCAATTCTGGTGCGGCTTCCGTACATGTTGTACTTCACATCGTCAACATAATTAAAGTTCTGCGAACCTTTCACTCCGTCCATAGAAACAAGTTTACCACCATTGTCGTAATGGTAAGCAACCATTTCACCGTCCGGATAATAAATGCTGTCCATTCTGTTCCAGCTATCGTATGTCCAGCGGGTTTCAAACGTATAAGGCGAACCGCCGGGTACCACAAATGTATGAATATTTTCGATAAGTTCACCCATGTTGCCGTATTTAAAAGTTTGCATTCCCGAAGCATCCTGTTGTTTTACCAACCGTCCGCTTTGAGTGCCACTATTGGGAGAACCGTATTCGTAATACACGTTCATTTCAGGATTTTGCGGATAGACAATACTACTTAAACGTGCAGCTGAGTAATTGTATTGTATGTATTGAGAGCTACCGGACAGAATTTGTGTCTGAGTGGTCAATACGTTGCCTGCTAAATCATAGGTATAGCTTGTTGTGCCGGCATCGGGATGACTGCGCGATGTTAACCTGCCAAGCATGTCATAGTTGTAATACGTACTGTTTGCATCAGGATCTGTTGATTGAATGAGCTTTCCCAACGGATCATAATAAAACTTCGTAATGGTGGTTAAAGGTGCTGTTGTTGAAGTTTTTAAACCTCTGGCATCACTGTAACTGGTAGCCACTTTATTGTTCGGATCAGTGACTGTTGTTGAAAAACAAATATCACCGAATGCATCTGTACCAAAGCCATATTGATAACTGACCTGTGTATTGTCCGGTGCAGTCTGAACAACAGGTCTGTCCAAAGTATCATATACCGTACTTGAAAAATGCGATGGATTGAAAACATCAAATATGCTGTCAGTTCCCAACGCCTGGGTTACCGGCAAAGACACTGAATCAATCCGTCCATACTCGTCATAAAGACCTAAGCCTGAAACCACCATGCTGTCGTTTCCGTTTATAGTCGTTTTTTGTTTTGATTGAACTGAACGACCGACTCCGTCAGAGAAATTTACTGTAATAAATTCATTTCCGGGATTTAGTGGATCGTAATGACGTGTCCGGGCCCATTTTGCATTACTGGAAAATTGAGGGGTTTCATCCCAATACTCAAATTTAATGGTATATGGAATATTTGCTGCAATTTCTTTTGGAGCAGTTACAGTTTTAGGTTTCCCATCAATATAATAACTGTATTCCATATAATTGTTGGTTATATCGCGCACTTTTGTCACAACACCAAGTCGCAGATCGTACCATGCCTGAGAATAATTGCCCCAATAATCTGTAATCTTTTCTGGATATGTGTAAACATCATTGTCATACTCATAGGTGTATTCAAGCCTTTCGTTATTCACATCAGGGGGATATTGCACATAGGTGATATTCCCATAGGTGTCATATGTATATTCAGTATTTACATAAACACTCCCATTATAGGTGCCAATTTTAGTTATATTGCCTTTGTTGTCGTAATCGCCAGCCCTGCGTTGGATAAGTGTGTTGTTATAGTCATATACATCCAGCTGGTCAACCATTGAAAGCAGATTCAGATTTGTGTCGTATACGTACGAAATCTGTGCAGTAATTTTGTGTGTCGGATTTGTAGTATCTCCGAAATTTATGTATTCATCCACATTGCCATATATACCATATGCATAAGTTTTTTTAGTATGTATCTGGTATGCAGACTGGCCTTCATAAAAGTATGTGTCTTCCTTAACAAGCCCTGGGTAATATGGTCCAAAGCAGGTTTCATTTGTAACAACATCTCCACTTGATATTTCCAGTTTTTTCCAGGTATAAACGGTTTCAACGTATTTTTTACCACTGCCGCTTACCGTCACTTCATACTTTTTCAAACCTTTAAAAAGAAAATCATCATTGTGATATCTTTCAACAGTTGATCTGTAGCAGTCACCGGAAGGTGTAAAATTATCGAATTGCATTGTAATCACTGAATCGTACCCATACGAAGTTCGTTCAAAACGGTCAAAGTATCCGCCTTCATAAGCAAATTTCTGATATGTTGTGTCTTGACCATCGCCAGCAAAACCATCAAAAACTTTTAATGAGGTCATATCCCATTGTCTCGAAGGCATTTTATTGTCACATTTACTCATTGTATAATCAACAATATATTTACTTCCTACCGGTGTTGTTACTTGTCTTAGCACGTTTACTTTACCCATTTTCGAGTACCGCACTTTTGTACTCAAACTATCGGCATATACAATGTCCGGATAACCATCATTATTCATATCCATAATGGTCAGTTTTTCCATGCTGATACTACCCGAAGCGCTTACCTGTAAACCACCAACAATTTTTACGACAAAAACCGGAAAACCGGCAGAACCACTGATGTTTGCTGAAGCACTGATTGTTTTGTTTTTATTGATATTGCCGCCGTCTGTCCATGTTGTCTGATTATTATTGCTACCATTGCCGTTGTTGATGTAAACAAGCAATGAACTGCCTCCATCATAAGCAACAATATCAGTCAAGCCATCATTATTCATGTCCATCAAGCCAAATTGGCGTTCACTGTTTGAAAATCCTAATCCAACACCGCCAGACCAGCTATATTCTGCTTTGTTATAAGTGCCAAGTTGAAGAATGTTCTGTAATCCTGTTTCAATTTGCTGTCCAGCACTTACAGAAAAATCAGTTGCTTGTGTATTATCCACGTTAGAGGTTACCATATTCCACGTTTCACCGGAAGAATATGAATATCCTTTGCTGAGGAAAATGTTTCCTGTGTTTTTATTTATTTTATCCGGCAGCCCGTCACCATTCATATCTGCAAGTAAAAAAGTACCTTCTGATTCCGTATTGTATACCGACCCACTCCCTGACAAAAATGATTTTTTCTTGGTTTTTCGGACCGTAATATTTAATGGGCTTCCCATAAAAACACTAGCATAAACAACTCTATTTTTATTCGATGACGAGATTGGCAAACTAACTCCGGCAGAAACACCGTTGCCAGAGCTTGTGTTGTTTTCAATATTACCGGACAATAATGAAGTTACATTTGGCCAAATTCCTCCTTGAGGTGTAGAAAACTGAACATAAGATTGCCCGACAATATCCGGGTATTGGTCTCCATTTAAATCAGTGTACTCCGCAACGGAGGTTGACCATGCGTCATTCCATGCAATACCGCCTGACACCGCACCAATATTTGCTGAGACTGAATATGCTTCGTTTCTTTCAGCGCTGGCTAAACGGATCGCTCGCATTGAAACATTTGGATCATTATTGATTATTATCGGTGAGTCGTATACTGTATCTGTAGTGGAAATCAAAATCCCTGCATTGCTCATTGTTTGGCGGCCAACCGATGAGCTGACTGCATAATCCCGCCACACCATTGAGTCAAGATCAGGGAACATCATATTGAAAGGTACACTGTTGGGTCTGTTTAAATCATCGGCTGACAATGCTGAAATTGCTGAATCCGGACAGGTAATATTTGTCGTATCAAATGTAATCAGTGTTGAATCTGTGTACAATTGATTTAAATGCAGCAATGACTCATTGATAGGACTGGTTTGATTTAGCGTATCATACGTGTCAAAATAAGAAAATTGCCCCCAGCCATGATATAAATTGCCAAATTTCCACATGGAATCGGGATACATGGTATGAAATCCCGCATCGTATTCAGTTAAAGCCCGGGATTTTCTTGCTTTTGCACTTGTGATTAAGTCTGCAAAATCCGGGTCTTCAGTATAATATTCAAAATAGTAATTACTTCCGGTTGAAGTAAATGAAAAGTTTGGCGTCGTTTGAAGTACTCCATTTACAACCGTCAGTTGTTTTTTTGCAATTAAATCATGATCTTTTTTAATAGCCCAAATCAATGTGCCGTTAGCAGAAGCTGGTGCCGTGATTTTGGGGATCATAGTATATGTGCCGGAGCTAAAGTAAACTGGTACTGACTTCTGACGCACGTTCTGGAATAAATGATATTGAACCATTGCTCTGACTTCAATTTTGTTGTAAACAGAATTAGTATCAATGTTGACACTATCAGCATAGTAATAATAAATTTTAAAATTCTCACTGATACCATTCCAGTTTACATTGGTTGATGTGAAGGCTTCAAAGAGGATAGAATCCCCTTCTTCAACATCTATGCTGTCAAATAATGAATAATTTATCGTTGTATTATCAGGAAATGTACTTTGAGTGATTATAGTGTTTCCATGTTTAACTCTGAAAAACATCGTATCGCTCAAAGCTGTTGAGGTCATTGTCCCTTTTATCATGACTTTTCCCGAATAGGGAGCCTGAAAAAACTGTTTATTCTTAATGAGTAAATCATCTGAAGGCTTGAAAATCCCAATTTTTTTATTATCCGCATCAACAACACTTCCTATTGTAGTATAGGAAATACGGGGGTCCCAAATAACATTATCCCACGACCGGTCCATCATCGATTGCAACCTGAAATATAAGCGATCTCCTTTTGTAACAGTTAGTGTGTCAAGATAACTGTGAGCTGCGTAATCGGTTGCATAAACCCTGCTCTGAGTGAGTATACTCCCATTATGCTGAATTAAATATTTAATACCATTTGCCTTTGTAGATTGTTGTCTGCTATAGGACGTGTCTTCAACCAATTGAAGGCTACTGTTTAGAATAACACTACCCGTATAGGGGGCAATCCATACCCGTACCCCATCACGATAGTAGCCGTTTTCCAAATCAATTTTTGTTGGTCTGTATGGTGTGTAAATACTGTCATTTACAGTTCCGGTTCTTAGTATATATGAGCAAGTGTCTCCAAAAACATACTGCTCTTCATCTGAGCTTTCCAGAGTGAAAACAGGATCACCGCTACTGTTTAACTGGTTATAATATATTTTCCCCTCATCAATATAATCCATCAGTCCATCAGCATTTACGTCGCTGAAATATCTGGGAGTAATGCTCTGCGTTGAGGTACTGGCATAACTAGCGCCAACTATAGCAAGTTGTCCTTCCAACCCCCAGGTTTCAGACGTGCTCGACGTCATCCCGATAGCCGGTAATCCTGACATTTTTACCGGGCTTGAATAATATGTCAGATTGTCCCCGTTAAAAACGAGCTTTCTGTAATAGATTCCATCTGGCATTTGAAAAACCTTATCGGGCAAACCATCTCCGTTAATATCTGCAATCATCATTTTAGTGCTGGATTTAGACTCTGCATACGCGTAATTTCCGCCAAGAGAATTACTTTTATCAAATACTTTCGGCAATAATCCTACACCTAAAGATCCACCTACACTTTTGCCGTTGGAAAGATTATATCCAACGGTTGCTTCGGTAGGTAATTCGAATAAATTATTCAACATATTAAAATCCAGGTCATCAATATAATTGCTCAAAACTACAGCACTATCAAAAGACTGTTCTGTTTCTTCATAATACTCAAAACCATGAACTTTAACTCCTTTAAAAAAGCCTGTAGTAAGTTCTACGCAATCATAGTTTTTTGTGATATCCAATCTTGCTGTATCAGTTATATCAGCAATTGCACAAATCAGTTTTTTCCCATATGCACCGTTATCATATTTCACCGAATAAGCTCGTACAAACTCATCTTCATAATACACTGTGATGTTTTCCAACAGCCGATCTGTTACTTGTAAAAACCCATATCTGCCGGAGATAGTATAATCAGAGCGCGAACCGATATAATTAAAGTTGATTTTATATTTCCCTTCTGTTTGGTTGAACCCGGTATATTTTATACTATCAGGATAAATTTCAATACCACCAGCACCTGGTGCAGTTGTCCTTTTATCAATCGAATAGAAATACTTTACATTGTTACCATTCAGATCAAGAACTTCAGATAAAGCCCAATGAGCAATATTTCCGGTAACAGAATCTTGTAAAACACAATTTGAGTTTACTCCTAAGTCTGAAACGTATTTTCCATAAAAATACCGGACTCCTTGTTTATCTACTACTTCCCACCAATATGTGTCAGGGCTGGTGCCGTGCCGGATAATCTTATCAAAAGATCCTTCTACTCTGTATGAATAATATTCAGCCGTATCTGTGCTTCTGGCCCTGTAAGTGTCCCGGTGAACCAACTTCAATCGGTTTGTATCGTTCAGTTCCAAAATCTGTTCTCCATTGACCAGATATGATTCCGACTCAAGATTCGGATAATAATGAGGCACACCCCACCGTGTTTCAACCGAAATGCTTGGAATATTCATTCCCCAGCCAACACCCAGCCAGCCATTGCCACCTTCGCTGTTGTAGGTAATTGCCAACTGTGGCTGCATTCCCTGGCGGCCGGCAGGAATCTGAATCGGATAGGACATATTAGCAGTTCCACTGTTGTTTGCCTGTGGCGGGCTCATCATGTTGATGTGCGCCACCGGATCAGCAAACTTCATGTCTTTCATCGATGTGGGTGTGAAAGCCTGTGTCTGCGGGCTTTCAGGAGTTTTTAAAATGGCGTTGATGAAATCGGTGAAGTGCGTTGTGTGAGAAATAATTTCGCACGAAGCAAGATCGAATGTGTCATACGGCAACTGAATCCAATCGCCTTGTTCTTCGCTGTAATAAAATGTACGAATGTCTTTTGGCCCATATCCTTTCGGAATGCGCGTTGTATCGTACTTTACACGCACTTCAACTTCTTTGGCAAAATTATTTCCGTGCGGTAAACAACGATATCCGTCACTTCCGCCGGTTACATTCACCATTGCAAGGCGTGGCAATGCCATATCCTGCGCGCGTAATCCGGTAACAGAAAGTGTTACATTATTGTTCACCGATCCGGGTTCTCCGTTCAGCTCAAACCCCGGAATATTCATATGAACGGGTATTTGGTCATTAACCTTTGTTTCGTTGAATGCAAGATCAGTTGAAATTTCATTCGTAAAATCGCAGGTGGCCGGATTGCAGAAATGCGCTGTATCGCTTATGGTCTGGCCATCCTCGAAAACCGCAGTGATAACCGCTTTCCAATCGGAACCATGGTCGGCAATCTGATCAACGATTCCTTCAAAAACAGACTGATTGCTGCGCACAGGTTTGCCATTGGCATAAATCTTTGCGTGTTCGCTTCCATTGCCGCTTACAAAGCCACTGATATAGCCATAGCGATTGTAATAGCTTTTCGACATGGGCTGATTGAGAACAATCCGGCGGCTTGCATCAACATCTTCATCAAAGCGGATGCGTACATTTTTTACAATGTAATTGAAATCACTGTTTCCTGGAATCGAAAAACGAACAATGTTGTCGCCTTTATGCAACTGGCTTGCATCAATCTTTTCGCGCTGCACACTCCAGTCCTGCGATAGTTTTACAAAAGCACCGCCAATGGCCACCTGATCATTGATGGCACGGCTTACCGAAGTGTAATCCTCAACGCCGTACAGATCATATTCAAGCCAGGCCTGGCGCCCGCTTTCAATTTCTCCGTCAAGAATAATATGAAAAGTATTGTCGTGGGGATTGTCAATATTGGTTTCTGCATTAATGCCAATATAGCCGGTTTCAAGATTGCTGGCTGTGTACAATGACCGCGACAGGCCTACCGGAGCAAGCACTTCGGCTTCCTTCTGAATATCTTTCAGCTTTTTTTCCTCTGAAGTAATCAGTTTTTTAAGCTGGTTGCTTACCAGATTATCACTGTCAGATGTCACGATGTTGTAAATAATGGCCGATGATGCAATGGCAATAGCGCCAACAATTATTATTGAACTTTTCATATCTGAATGAATTCCTTGAAAATTATTGAACAATCAGTTTTGTTGTTTTTGATTCACTTGCTATTTCTGCTTTAATCAGATAACAGCCTTTCTGTGTCAGTTGCCCACGGACAAGATAAGATGAAGCTCCGCTGTGTTTGGTCTTTGAAACTATCTTTCCACCTTCATCCTGAATGCTGATGAACACATCCGAAATCTGTGTCAGGCGAACATCAACTGCATAATCGCCGCGTGTGGGATTTGGGAAAACATCAATCGATGAAATTGCAACATTGTTCTGATTGTTTTCCGTGTCGCTGCTTCCGGCGTCTTGAGCTATTTGGCTGCGTTCGTTAACCGAAGCAGTGTCTGTCAGCTGGAAAGTAAATGCATCGCTGCCGGAGTTGTCAATATCCCAGTTGATGCCGCTGAAATAATAATTGCCCAAAGTGTCAGCACTATCTGGCAGAGCGGTTTCAACCATATACATGGGGAAAGTAAAATCGGTCTCGCGGCTGATAATCAGACTGAGTGTCATAGCATCTGAAATTTCAGGCGCATGAATAATTAATTGTGTACTGATGTTGCTTGCAGTGTTGCCCGATTTCTTCATCAACCAGGCACATTGCGAAAGGCTGTCGCCCGATGAAAAACTATTCAGCGCTTTTCCGTTATCGCCCCAGATCAGGTAATCCATTTCGTTGATCACGGCATTGTTTTCTTCATTGGTACCGTAAACCTGATTAGCCGCAATGGTCAGATTGGCTTCGCCGCCACGGCCACAGCTTTGTTTCTGATCGACCAGCAACAACGAATCTTTTCCGATTCCCGCAATATTATTGCTGTACAACGAATCCGTTTCATAATTCCAAATTACGGAATCTGTCGAATTCACATAGTTCAGTTCGCGGATGTTGATACCATATTTGATGGCCAGATAAGTATGAATGCGCAAAATTTCCTTTTGCTTCAGCGTGCTGTCAAATAACATGTATTCGGCAAATTTTCCTTCGAAATTCAGCGAATCGGTTCCTGCAATATACAAGCGGCTTACATTGGTATCAATGTCTTTCCCGCGCCAGCTCAGTTTCAGCAGATTCAACACCGGTTCGGTTGAAGTGGAGTCTGAATACAGATTATCGTTTCCGAATACACCTAATTTTTGCGTGGTCAGTTTTACTTGTCCTGCTGTATCAAGTCGTAGCGACCATACTCCGTTTTCATTGCTCTGGTCCATTGGTTTATACACAGTAAAAACAATCAACGGCGATTTTTTATTAGCGGTATAATTAATCCACAATGGCTCTGAAAGCGAATCAAACATCAGGCATGGCTGAAAATTGAACAAGCCGCTGTCCGGATTAAACTGCCCATGGTTTCCATGCGCATGATAACCGTTGCCACTCATATCTTTCCACACATTCCCGTGTCCCAGCGAATCGGCCCTGAGCCAGATGCGTGGTGTGGAAAAGACTTGTGCCTGAGAAACAATTACAAACACAAATAAAAAGGCAGCAACCACTGCTTTCCTCATATTTTTCATGATGCTGAATTTGAACAACATTAAACTTCAAATAATACTTATACGAAATCCGGGTCTGTTACAGCCCTTTCTGCACGGTCAGCTATTCTTTTGTTCAAATCCAACTCATCTACAATCTTAACCCACACATTATCAACAACACTTATTTAAACATTGGAATACCTATTTATTATAATCTTTAAGACCTTGGCACAAATATAAGAAACAATAAATCAAATTCACATTGTTTACACATATTTAACGGCTATATGTGCTTATTTGCGTTTCGATGCCTGAATATTATCTACTGGGAATGTAAAGTATTAACGAGCGAGCTATTTAAATTTGCATTTGTGTGTGATGAGGGAGTTGGAATTAATCTCTGTCTTTTGGATTGAATTATTGACAAAGCAGAATTGTTTCAATAGAATATGAGGGCAGATTCCTTGTCAAGAATTATAGCGCTCAAAAGTAAGTGCAATCATTAATGTTGCTGACGGTAATATCACTATTCATGATCATTCTGAGATTGGATTGGGTAGGGAACTGTGTTTTTTTTAAAAAAACAATGAAAATACAGTAAAACAGTAAACTATCAGGTCGGCTGGCGGTGAATTTCGCAATACTCCGACAAAATCAAATACTCAGATGATTAATGCCATGGAATTTGAATATTTTGGCACACACCGGATTATCATTTATCACGTACTGCCCGATTATGCCGATCTGTATGAACAAAACAGCACAAGTTCCCAGAATCTGGAAAATCCGTCGACCAGTATCAGCAATGGCTATGGTATTTTTACCGGATTGAATTCCGACACCCTCTATCTGGAAGTCACTGAGGAATGATTTTTTTGATGATATGTAAAAGTCAGGCTTATAACTGTGCTGATTGCGTCTCTTTCTAAATTGTTTTTTTCCCAATACTAAATATTCAATTTTTTGAACTGTGCGCTAAAGGGGTAATTTTTTTCACCTTTTTCCCGACAAATTCCGGATTCAATTTTCTTTGCGAGTCGAAAAACTGACTAAAAATGGTCTTAAAACGGTCTGTTTTTGGCGAAAACCGGTTCAAAATTGGTCTTTTTATGTCTGAAAATTCCAATTCAGGTCCATATTTGTTTTGGCGTTGATATATTCTTGTACTTTTTCCATAAAAATCATTGCCTGACAATAGAAAAAGATTAATTCGCGTTTCCCATTAGCAGTTATTGCTACAACCTTTTTCTTTTTCGAAGTTGTGTATTTAATTTAAACTTCTTCAGACCGATTAGTCGGGATCTTTTTCCCAGTCGTCCTTATTAAATGAAACAAGGATGTGTTCTCCGCCACTGACAGTCACGGATTGTTCCCAAATTTTATCCCTTTTATTATCTTTGGCCACTACTACATGCGATCCTGGGGATACAACCTGTAAAAATGCTTGCTCCCTGTTTACTTCACCTACAAGCACGTTATCAATATAAATCGTTACGCCTTTTTTTCTATCTGAAGATGCAATAATATAGGCATAGTCATTTTTACACTGGCATTCACTTGTTTCCTTATTTATCATTTGCATCGCCGAGCCAGCTAAATTAGCTAAATCAACAATTTTAAACACCTTGCCTACGAGATTCCCAGACCTAGCAAGCGTTCCTCCTCCGCCGCAGGATTCAAGTACAATTGCAAGTGCAAAAATCATTGCCGATAAAAGAAAAGAGCCAGTCGTTTTCATTTTTCTCATACTTATTATTCTTTAAAAATTCAATGTGTTGCTCGACCATGGTTTGAAAAAGGAAATATGAATTCTTACAGCTCTATTGAATTATATAATCCAATTAATTTATCTAACTGTTTTTGTCGAGTATGATTCAAGTTGAGCTCCTTTAAATCACTTATTTCATTAATAAGCAACGATAGACTTTTTTTCATATCTGTAATTTTAAAAAATCCGGAATTTGAAAACTTCTTTCTATCAGCGGAACTCAGCTCAATGTAAAATAAGAGCAGTTTTAATTCTTCCTCATTCATTTGATTTGTGGAATACATAATATTGCTTGACTTCATGATTTTAACGAGAGTATGATCAAAACAAACAATAACTCTCGACTTTTTTAGAATTTTAAATTGTCTTCTCTCTCTTAGCTTATCAATTTCTGAGGTGGTTTCAACGAACCCGTGATTTATTAACACTCTTGCCAAATTTTCATCTGCCTTGAAAATATTCATAATATGTGTTTTTAATGATTTCAATTTAAAACTTTTAATCAATAACTTTTGTTGTTAAGCAGTCAACCCTGCAATTATTTGGGATTAATCCAAACTCAATGATTTTCAAAAGTATTATTCTCCGGATATGTACATAGTTTGAAAGCAAGGTATGGCTCGACCATGGTCTGAAGAATATCATTTTCAATCAATAAGAATTTGAACTTGTAAGTATTTATTTCCTCTTTGAATTTGCTGAAAACTTCAGCGAATTCAGGAATCTTCTCCAATTCGCTTCTGCTGAGACTCAAATTTCCTCTGTGTTCTTCAAAGTATCTCCTTCTCGCAAGGATAAATGCAAACGTTGCGCTACCATGCATTGAGCTTGGTCTGGCATGAAGATTTACCCTGCTTTTGATCTTATCACTTCTGCCAACATACACAGGCTTCCCTGATTTATAAAACACATATATCCCAGGTTCATTAGGTAATTCACTTTTCTTACAAAAATCCTTTTGTTCAAGTTCTATTAAGCAGTCCTTGAAATACTTATCAAAGTTGTTGTCGAGCTGTTGTACTTGTTTGAGTTTTTCCATATTAAAAGATTTAATGATTTTCTTTATGGACATTTTGATCAATATTATTCACTTTTTGATTAAAATGGATGGGGAATTGATTGAAACAACTTTTCTTGTAAACAATAAGTTGCTGTTTAATGCGGTTCGAGAATATTATTGATCAAAGTTTTTCTGTAAATCATTTCAATTGCTCTTCAAGTTTGCTTTTCCATTTTGGGAAATTATCCACCGAGTTAGAGCCAATGCCATCATGGCTAATTACTCTGAAAAAAAGATCGTTATCAGCTTGGTTGTTATTATATGCTCGCTTATAGGACTCTCTGCCAATTGTTCGCACTATATTTATAACATTTTCAATTCTCTTATACTGTTCCTCAATATTCTGCTTGCTCTTTCCAAAGCTCCAAATATACGTCCCATGTGAATTTAGCAACTCCCAAATGAAGTGGTTGTTTTCTTCACCTTCTACTAGAAACAAAAAGCCAAAATGGGGGTTGAGAGTATAGCGAAGTTTGAATTTCTCACATTGTTTATTACTTGCCAAAAAAGCAAGCTGCTTCTTATTTCTGATTTCACCATTCTCCACAAAGAAAGTAAGTATCTCCTCTTCTGTCTGGTTGAAAACATTACTTTCAACAGCATTTGATTCAATTATTGTAAAGAGTTCCTCTGTTGTGAATAAAGATTTATTATTATTTCCAGCACTAAGAACTTTTGATAATGCACTAGTACGCTGATACTTGACGCTGTCAATAAGTTCAGGCGTAATTTGATCAATTTGTTTTGAAGTAGCTATAGCTTCTGTAACCTTGTTGTTGGTAACAGTAATTAATGCATTAACCTTAAACTTTTTCGTCTTCAGTTTTTTCGCAAACCAAAATTTGATATTTTCAAATTCAGCTAAAATGTGCGCGTTAGGAATTTGAAATTCAATCTCCTTACCAATACTTTTGACGAGCATTTTGAATGCAATAACACCTGACATGAAAACGGCTTTGCTGAAATCAACCCAAAATTCTTCTGCAATTACACGTACAGTTGGCTTTGATTCTAAATTCTGAATATCTGTAAATGGATTAATGTTTGTGAGATCCGAAACAGGCTTCATGAAAACACGTGAATTTCTTCTTTCACTTGTATCATACTCACAATCTGCATTGAAAATTAAATCTGACAGCTGGCTTTTCTGGTAGATTGACAAAATTGGCTCTAATTTCTTCCAGTCAAATTTCTCAAAGAGTAAATTCTCAACAGAATATTTTGGTTCTTGCTTATCAAAGTTTATAATACTGCTTGCACAATAGTCCGTTACTACAACTTTTAAGCACTTATCGGCCGACTTATATTCCAGCATTTCTACTTGCCAGTATATTTCTTTATAAGATTGAAAAGTTAAATGCTTAAATGGAATATTTGTCTGCTGTATAGGAAGAAAAATCCTCGGATTTAAATAAATCCCATTGTTTTGAACTTTTATTGTTATTTCTCTATGCTTCATTTTCAGCTTACAATTTTTTCTTTTTTTCTATGATGTGACTTAAAACTATTTGAATTTTGGCGAGACGTCCTCGAATTACTTATAACCGTGTTTTGTGGGTGTTTTTTATTTGAAAATTCCCCATAAAACTCCTATAATTGTTACAATTCCAACTATTAATGCAATTATCACGTTTGCTTTTGTCCAAAAAGATTTTTTCTCATCTTTTTCTTCAATAATTTTTTGATGCTTTATTTTTAAATTTGTATTGATAATTAAACTCCCATTATTGACAATACCTCCCATGGAATCTTTCATGCTATCTATTCCATATTGTTTTAAGTACAACATAAAACCATTACTCTCATTCTGAAACCATTTTAAAAAATCAGGAATGTTTTCTTTTTTGAATTCAGGTAAAGTTAGAATATCACCATCTTCAATTGCAAAATCACCATTTTTTATTTGTAAATCAAAATCATGATTCTCTTTAAACCAATTTTTAAAATGCTTTCTAACTGTAGTTTTATCTAACTTTAATAATCCTTTGTGTATTAGTAAATCAAGGAAAAAGTCTGCTTGGTCAGCCCTGTTTTCAAGTCGTTTATCAAAGAATCTATTCCATTCTTTCTCATCAAACAATGGGTCCCCATTTATCTCTTCCTTAAAGGTAATTATTAACGATATTTCATTTTTTAGAGTTTTGATTAGGCTTTTCAAATCAAAAATCCCTTTACGCCATTCAGATTTTATATGTTCTCTATCTGTAGTATGAACTTTAAATCCACCGATTTTAGGATCAAAATCAATATCGTTCCAGGCTTCGATATAATCCTTTCTGCCAGGGAATCTAACATTTATATAAGTGGCAACTTCTTTCAAAATATCATCCAACTTTTGGTATGTGTCAAGAAGCAATTCCTTGTCTGAATCAGATAGATTATAACCTATCGGAGCAGCTCTTAGATGAAGAATATCTGGCAAACTATCAACTCGCTCTAATAGTGAATTAATAGTGTGTAAATCTTTCTCTGTCATACTATTATTTCAGTGGTTACAATTTGCTGACAAATTACACACATCTGCTTGCGGTATTAAATATAGTAGTCTACTGAGCTGCGAACCTATTCACCGATAAGAACCTTGCCGTTGGGCGCCGCACTCGGCAAATCAATTCATGCCTTTATTTTTTTGTTTAAACTTGGCTGTAACAATAAATTGCGCGGTCAATAATAGATTGCAGGTTGTTTTCTATCAAACCACAAAAAAGTTTTATCGAGCTAAAAACCTTGAAATTTAGTACATTGCCGGTCATTACTAATACAAAGTATTACCGTTCGTTATTAATTTGCAAATTGTATCTTATTTTCATTGATTCAAGCAAGTCATCAAAAGTAATAATCTTTAAATTATTCTCATTAGTAGATTTTAAAAATCTCCATTGTTCAATTGAAATATCAGGCTTTCGACCGACTACCAGTTTTAATTCAGGAGAAAAATACTCAATTCCTTCTCTGGCAAACTTGTTCTTTACTTTAGATTGTGCAAGTAACTTTTCATATGCTTTTAGTTGTTGTATCGCATTCTGTATTTCACATGTAAAAGTTGGGATATCTCTATAAGTACGTGTTAGTTTTTTTGAGTTCTTTAACTCGATGAGTTCCCAATCCCGCTCAATACTATTCCTAAGAAAAATATCTAATCGTCTATTCTTATTGGAAATATCTAATTCAGGAAATCTTAACCAGAGTTGAGTTTCAATTCTATCATATTTTTCCCCAAAAATAATTTTGTAATGTTGAGCTATAAACTTTTCAAGTTTAGTCTCTGGAACTCTTTTATTTATAAGATGTTCAAATTCTTTAATTATCTCAGATTTATCATGATTGTTAATATATACAGGTTCATATGGGTATTTGCTGTTTCTTAACAAACCATTAGTTAAAAATTTGTCATATTTGAAATATCCTAATTCAAACTTGTCTCCTGAAATGGAAATTGAAAATTGTTTTTCTTCTTTGTTTATAAAATTTTTAAACGCTGTAATTGTATTCTCTGGATTCAGTTCAAGAAAACTATCACAACCACCAACAGCTATTTCTGCTTCTAAACCTATTTTATCAACAAGATTTGCAAATTTTGGAATTAAATTGTCAAAGTAGAAATCTTGGTTTAATCCTTCAAAATTAGATGCAAATGAAATAAGCGGCATGTGATACATGCCATCAAGTGAATATTGCCAACTACTTTCCCTTCTTGATATCCTACGTTTGTATTTTTTTAGTTTCTTTATTAACTCTGTATCCCAGACAGCTTTCTCATCAACTTTTGAGAATAGCTCAATTGGAGAAAAGAAGGGAATTATAACATTGAAACCTTGATTCTCATAAACTCCTATCTCATTTGATTTATCCCAATAATGTTGTTCAAACATTTCAGTTCCAATAGATTTGATTTTTTGATATTTCAGGTCAGATTTATAGTCTTCTAATTTCCACAATTCAAAAATGAATGAGGTAAATGCTTCTCTATTTAAAGTTGAGAGTATTTGTTTAATAAACTGCTCATTCATAGTTGAGTTGTTTTAATGCACGCCATCGTTTTGCAGCTAATCCCAGTAGCCGTTTTGCGGGCTTCGTTACTGTCACCCTCTGCAAATTTCCTGGGGGACAGTGCTGTTTCAATTTGCTATTTCATTGGCTATTGGGCATAGGTGTTGTTAGGCAATGTTATTTTGTTAAAGTCACAATATTCTTCACTATTTCATCTATTTTTTTCTCTTTAAGACTATAGTAGTTTATTCGTCCTTGGATATATTTTGAAAGATTTGGTGTCAATTCAGCCGTTAGAATTAATACGAATTTGTAGTCGCTATTGTTATCTAAATAATTTTTCAACTCAACAACGTAGGAAGCTGAATTAAGAGTAAATCCCATTTGATTTGATTTAATCTCAATTATCAGTTTCTTATTCGTTTCGGAGTTTTCAAAAACTATATCAGGTCTGTATTTACGATTACCGAAATCAAAGGTTATTGAGGGCTCCAACTCCACCTTTCCAAATGGTTGAAGAGCAATCATTAATTCAGATTCTATTTGTGTATGATTTTTCATTCTACTGACGATTTTTCTTTGTTATATACTTCATATGTATTTTGAACAACCTGAATGATATAGATTATTATTGCAATAATAATCGTTGGCTTAATTGAGATGAGATAATCATTTAGATTCGCAAAATTGAAAAAATATGCTGCAATAGAAAGCCCAATTAGTTCTAGGTATTTTGGACTTTTAATTCCTTCCTTTAATGAACTGCAAAATTGCTTTTTAGTGAAATTTACGCCTGTATAACTTCCTTCAGAATCAAGTAATTTTAAAGGTGAGAATAGTTGGTTTGTCTTTTTATCTCTTTTTAGTCTTTTCCTTAATAATTCTAAAGTTGTAAAAATGCTTTTCAAGTTGCTTTTCAAATTTCTGTCGTATGCATTCAATTCAATTTGAGCAATTATAATTCCGGGTTCGTAATGAAATAGATAGTAATAATTTGTGGTTTTAAATGCAAATATGCTATCAGCCTTAATGTCATTTATCAAAACTGTTGATATACATTCCATTTCATTTAGAACTCTATCAATATCATTTTCCTTATTGATTGCAGAACGAACTATTTCTCGCAATTCATTCAATTGAAAATTGTCTTTTAAATATAGCTTACTTTCGAAGTACATTTTCTGTCATTGTTTTTATATTGATGACTATCGTTTTCGGGCTTTGCGTTCGGGCGGGTTTCGGAGTACAAAGCTGTCAATCGGCAACACACTTAAATAGAAGCTCAAAGCTCCATTCCGTAAGCTTTCGGTATGGCATGTCATTACGCCTGATGCAAAACCCGTGTTTTTCTCTGTCAGCATACTGTTTCTTCTTTTTCGTCTTCTTCAGTTTCTATTTTTTCTTTCGCACAAGCCGAAACTTCATCTTCCGATAATTCTCTGTCAAATAACCATCTCATTTGTGGGTCTGCATACAATTTATTTTTTTTAAATTGAGAAATCCATTTTTCAAATTCTTTGATAAGTTCAACTTTTTCTATCTTTTTATGCCCTTGATTTTTTTTAATCAGTTCTTTTAGTTCTGTCGGCAAAGGTCTTGCTTCAACGCCAAAGTAATAAAAATGGTCTGACAGCAAAGAGTTAAGTCCGCCTAAATCTCTTTGTCTGTTGCCTTCGTTATGAACTCCTTTTCTAATTGTCGGCTTATTGTTTGACGAATAGTCGTAAATGCAGTCGCCAACACGAAGTTGCCAATCATTTGTTTTCCACTTAGGAATTTTGTTAGTCAATTCGTTTTTACAAAAATCGTCATACTCTTCTAGCGTTTTCTTGCCTGTAACTTTCATCGCATATACAATGCTGTCCGAAAAGTCAACTTCTTGTCCGTTTTTAAGTTTAGTTTTTTTTGAACCTGTCCCAATTACCCAATCGCCAACTTGAGCATTTCGTCTAATTGCAGGCTTGCAAATTGTCAATGTGCAAAGTCGTCCGAATGGATTTGGTGCTGCTCCATCGTCAATTCGTAAAACGTATGAGTATATTTTCGCCATTCGGTTACTGTTGTTTATATTTGCCGCCAACGGACGGAACTACATGCAGTTGCCGATTGCGGGCTTCGTTCCTGTCGAACCGCACCGCCGTTTTTGTGGACTACAAAGCTTTTTGTCAGCACGGAAACGGCAAATGTCATATATTTTTTGTTAGCAACAGCCTTTTTATTCATAATCCTTTTATCTCCATAATTTCTTTGTCAGATAAAAGACTATTTACCCACATCGGTAGAAATATTTCTTTATCATTCTCTTCCAATTGCTCACCAAGTTTACAATTGACATTTATGAAGAAAACTTCTTCCGCAAATTTCACTGCACGTCTTCGCCCAACTTCTCGAATACTTAGTATATTATAACCTGATTGAGGAATCTTCCCATTTAGTTGATTAAAAACGTTTTCCCCGAAGTCAAATGACACAACATATGTAGCTCCGTCGACAATAACAGCACCACCTAATGTATAAAAATCTGGATCCATTTGACCAATATGAGATATAGGTACCTCTGGAAAAATCAAACTCTCAGACGAATCAAATCCTAGGCGTTTTAAATGTAGCCCTAAGTCCTTTTTAATTTCCAAACTACTAGGATTAAATACATTCTCAGGAGCTAAAATACCTTTTAAGGTATCCCAATATAATGGTAAAGCCTTAATAGGAAAATGCAGAACAGGTTTAATCTTTTCAATAGCATATAAGACGAACTCAATGCCATTACACAAAGCAAAATACTTAACACGTACTTCACTATGAATAGCATATGAATAAGCTTGCTCAACATGCTTCGATTTAGATAGGGCTTCTGTCGGCGATTTAGCATCCAAAATCCAAGCTGGTTTATCATTAACCTCGAATAAATAATCTGGAATAATATAGATATCCTTTTTTTGAGAGCCAATCGAAACAAACGGATGTAATAGTTTTCTGCTTCTAATTATTTGGTTTGGCTTATTTGAATTATAACCAAGCCCTTTAATTATTGGCAATATGATTTCTTCTCGGACAGAATCCTCCTTAAAGTCAGGACTGTCTAGGAGTGCAAAGTCAAATCCCTCAAGAATATTATATAATTTTTTAGATTTCATTTAATCTCTTTTTCGTTCTCAGTCTATGTTTGCACTGTCGCCCTCAAGGTTGTTTCTAACGTTCGCGGGTATTAAACGTGCCGGATTGCGGAGCTGCGAATGTATCCCCCGTGACAAACCATGATACGAGACGAAACGCTTGCATACCCTCTAAAACCGGTATGTTTTATGACCCGTTATTATGTGGCGTTTTTTAACTGTTGTCTTACTTCAAATTCTTTATCAACAAAAAATCCATTATTCGGAAATTCTGAAGTCTCTCCAAAACCGAAGAAACTCATATCTCCACTCGGTAACGCTAAAAAAATTTGTTTCATCGGCTCTGAGATGTCATAAGAGACAGAGTTACTCCAACTTTCAAAAACATTATCAAGGTGAACGAAAAAATCCGCATAAGAACGTCCATTAATTTTTCTGAACTCCTCTTTTAATATATTCTTATCAATATTGTTTATATGTCCCAAAGGTGCAATTAGTGTCAAGTACTGTAAAAAGGTTTCATTAAACTCCTTAACAGGTCGCTTCAAAAAAAGTTCTAATTTCTTTTGTGTGATAATATCTGTATCAATATAAAAATGTTCTGCAGCAAACCTAAACAACTTGAACATTTTATAGTGCTGTAACTCATTGTCTAGTGCGTCAAGTAATTTTGTAAAAAACTGTCCTTGAGCAAATCCTGAAATACCATACTTTGGTTTTTTGTAACCTTTTATTTGAGTGTCTATATGTAATAATTCGTGCGTAAAACATGCTTGCGGATGTCCCGATTCTCTATAACCAATTATACAGCGATTAATTCTTCCATTATTGTCTCGAATTGCTTGAGATGTCCAACAAGTTTCAGTTGATTGTTGGAGATTGATTTCACATCCAGAATCTTGAATATTCTGAATTATTTCTCTGTTTAAGTCGTGTCTTAATTGTTCTAAAGTCATATAGTTGCAGACGTTTTTATTTTCTTAGTTTCAATTTGTTTATGTTTCTTGACCAATCATACTCTGTATAAAAAGATGTTCTACTATCGTCTTTATATTTAATCAATATCATAGCATCTCTCATAAGGGTTTTAATATTGGTCTTAAGATACTCATCTGCTTGAATATGAGTTCCTGTAATATTTTGAACAACTTTTATCTTAAATTCCCTTTTAGCGTTTGCTAATAAAGGTTCAATCTTTCCAATCTCTCCATTAATAAATGTTTTATCAGGAATATTTTTATATTCAATTTCTATTGAATACGCATCTTGAGAAGAGTTATTCCTAATCTCTAGTGTATAATTCCAAAAGAGTTCCCAATATTGGTCAGGATTATCAACCCCAACCCTTATAATTGGTGGATTATTAGGAGTGTATCCTTTTGTCAATCTGCCGTAATCTGTTTTTTGGTGATAAAGTTCAATCTTTGGTCTAACTACAAATCTTGTAATCAGACTTGTAATCAAACCGACACTACAAATAATTATCGCAATTAGAGGTTCATAATCATGGGTGCTTTTATACCATAAAATTGAAAGAATCAATACGATAATTTCGGAGATAATAGTAATCGAGTTTTTTAATATTTTCATGTTATATCAGTTTGGTGTCGTGTCCTTTAAAATGCCACATGACTCGATTATAAGTATGACATAATCATACAATACTTCCTGTTTTAGGTGAATATGTATGTCTGTAATATTTCAATTATTAAGTTTTTCTCATAATGAGATTTCTTATTTCCCCTAACACATAGCTCCGCTTCACCCTGAATTGATCCAATCCAGCATCAAAAGCCTTGGGCGGCGAATATGGATCCATAATTCCTTTCAACTTCACACTGTAAATATAAACGGATTTTTGTTAAAAGAACACTTTGTTGGAAAATATTTTCAAATACCGTGAGTTTTCAGGCTGTTTTTCGTTTTGAGCTCAAGAATGAAAGGAGCCCCTTGTTGAAGAGATTTCTTTATTGTGGCAGAAACACCTGGAAATGTAGCAATAGTAGTTTATTGATTTGTGTTTACAAAAATAAAATCTCTTTTAATGTACCGCTTATTCCTAATCCGAACCTTGTTAAAAATGGAAACTATCAAGTTGTACTCATTTACCATTTTCATTTCATCATTTGTGAATGAGCCACGATGTCCTGCACTGATTTCAGATTTTAGGTCCTTGATTTCAATATCTATGGGGCCTAACAAAAACTCATTAATAATTCCAATTAAGCAGGATCTGGGAAGGCCATCCGGTATATAAACAAACGGTTTGTTAAACCAACTCAAAATTTCATTCAAAAACTTTTTATGTTTGTCAACCACTCTGTTCTGTGGATGTTCGGTCTCATAATGATTAAGTCGTTTCTCGATTGCTGGCTTTAGCAAGCTAATTTCTTCTGCGGTGAATTCTATTTCCATATTAAATGTTTAAGTTGGTGATAATTTCATGCTTTTTTCGTGTTACAATAAACACAGGCATCACTTCTTGATTTTTGCAATGTCTTTTTGAAGTCGTTCCAAATAGTAGGCAATCCTACCTATGTATGAAAACGGTGGTTCTCCTTTGTCAATCACAAGCCCCTGTTTGATTACTAATTTAAACCGTGAACTCATGTCACGACCAAATTCATTTGTATATTTTATTTCAAACTCGACATATTCGTCATTGATTTCTTCATTGTAAAAGGCAAGGAAAAAATCTGACTTTTGTCTAGCAGGTAAGACGGGTGTGCCACTTTTAAATATTTCTTTTTCACTCAAAGTGTTTATTTGGTCAGTCATTTTGAGATCGTGCAGAATGTTGAATTTTAAGTCGAAGGCTGCTCCACCACCGGTGTTTTCAAGGCAAAGAAAAATAGTATTATGAGATGTTTCGGTTTGATGTAGGTAGGCTACTATGTTTGGCAATGACTGTAATTCACGTGACTTTTTTGATTCTCGAATCAGAAGTGATGTAAATATGGTGTAAAACACTGTTGAAACCAGCATTGCACTGGCAATAACCAAACTCCAAATCTCATACGTTTCCATTTACTAATGCTTGATTTATTGAAATAACAACACCTTTCTTACGCCACACGCACCCCATACAAATGTGCCTGGAAACCGATGAACAGCTGGCTGATGCTGGCTGCGTCGCCAAGGATTTGTTTGGCGTCTTCGAGCGATTGGTATTTGTTGGTGAGTAGTATCGGAAGTTTGTCCTGTTCGAGTTCTTCGACGCCGGTTTCAATGTATTTGCTGAGAACAAAATCAATAAATCCTTTCTGCTGGTCATTCAGCAGTGCAAAGATGTTGGCCTGAGCAGCTGCTACGCGGGCTTCACGGGTCATGGCGACATAATTGCCGTTGAAAACATATTCGAGCACATCGTACAAATCGCTTTTTTCAAGCTCTACAAGCTGTTGCAGAGTTTGCAAATCGTCTTTGGGGAATCCTGCATCTTCGAGTTTTTCGAGCAGCGCTTTACGAGTGACGGGATTACTCCATATTTGCCGGAGTTCGTCTTCGTCTTTGAACAGCTTTGGTAGTTCACCGAACAGGTTGTGCAAAAATTCTTCGGCTGAAATGGCTGTTCCATCAGCAGAATAGAAAGAGGTTTGCATCATGTGCTGAATTTCTCGTTCCTTTCCATTGCCCAGTCTGACTTTTGCTTTTTTTACGCAGGTGCAGGGTGTATTGCCGCATTTGTAGCAGGGTTCGGGTTGTTCTTTTATGCAGGTGCAAGGCGATTTTCCGCAATCGGGACAGACTTCGGGCTGCCTTTTTTCGCATACACAAGGATTTTGACCGCATTTGGAGCATGTTGCATTGTCAATGGGTTCACCATCCCAATCGGGTTCCGAAAAGCGTTTATAGGCTTCCACAAAGTCGTAAATCGTGAAAAAGTCTTTCTCTTCATACAGGCGGGTGCCACGACCTACAATCTGCTTAAATTCAATCATGGAATTGACCGGCCGCATGAGTATGATATTCCTGATATTCCTTGCATCGACTCCCGTAGAGAGCTTTTGCGACGTTGTAAGAATGGTCGGAATTGTCTTTTCATTGTCCTGAAAAGCACGCAAAAACTGTTCACCCAACAAGCCGTCATTGGCGGTTACTCTTACGCAATAATCAGGGTCTTTGCTAATTTTATACTGATTGATTAAATCACGCACTGCCGCAGCGTGGTCTTGAGTAGCGCAAAAAACAATGGTTTTCTGATTCTGGTTGATGTCGTCCATGAAAATCTGAACCCGCTTTGCTTCACGCTCTTTGATTTCAATGATTCTGTTGAAGTTCGTTTCGGTGTACACACGGCCTTCTTCAATTTCACCTTCAACAATCTGGTCGTCGCTGGTGTATGTGTAATCGTCGAGCGTAGTGTGGATGCGCTTCACCTTGAATGGCGTCAGATAGCCGTCATTGATTCCTTCTTTCAGCGAATAGATATACACCGGTTCGCCAAAATAGCGGTAGGTGTCAATGTTCATATCCCGCTTGGGTGTGGCTGTCAGACCCAATTGAACTGCCGGAGAAAAATACTCAAGAATGTCACGCCAGTTGCTTTCGTCGTTGGCGCCGCCTCTGTGACATTCATCAATGATGATGAAATCGAAATAATCAGTGGGATAATCGCCGAAGTAGGGAACAGAATTCCCTTCAGCATCCTGACCCGACATAAAGGTTTGAAAGATGGTGAAGAAAATACTTCCGTTAGTCGGAACAGCGCCATGCTGCCTGATTTCGGCAGGTTTTATTCTTATCAATGCGTCGTCGGGAAAGGATGAAAATGCGTTGTATGCCTGGTCGGCCAGAATATTACGATCGGCCAGAAAAAGAATGCGAGGTCTGCGGCTGGCATCCCGTCTTAGGTTCCAGCGCGATTGAAACAACTTCCATGTAATCTGAAAAGCAATGGCCGTTTTTCCTGTACCTGTTGCCAGTGTAAGCAGAATGCGGTCTTTGTTGTTTGCAATGGCTTCAAGCGTTTTCTGTGCTGCTATTTCCTGATAATACCGGATGTTCCACGAGCCGCCCTTGTCTTCAAACGGAACGTCTGAAAACCGTTCACGCCATTCGTTTTGTTCTGCAAAGGTTTTATTCCACAATTCATCCGGACTGAGAAACTGATTGGTCAGTCCTTCCTTGCCCGTCTTCATGCAGATGCTGTAAATCTCACGGCCATTGCAGGTGTAGGTGGTTTCGAGATGCAGTTTTTCGGCGTATTGCTTGGCCTGTGCCACGCCCTCACTAACATTCACTTCGTTGCTTTTAGCTTCAATCACTGCCAGCTTCACACCTTTGTATTCCAACACATAATCGGCAGTGAGCTTCTTACCTCTGGCACCACCCGACTGGATTCTGCCCTGCGATATTGGGTATTCGCGCAGGATTTTAGAGCTTTCGACCACACCCCAGCCAGCGGCTTTCAGTGCGGGGTCTATCAGTTCTGCTCGTGTTTGGGCTTCGTTCATGATTGCTATTTGTCAGGGTTTTCGTATAATATCCTATTGAAATCAGAAACTATATATTTTTCAAATTGAGGCCTTACATGTTCGGTCTGTTTTTTTGAATCTTTTCCATTAAACCAGATTGACCGTTTCCCGGCATTTTGTCCTGTTTTATTCTGCACAGATTCTGAAATAAATTCTTTTGATGACATAATGAAAAGTTTATCAATACGCTCTGAATAAAAAACAAACCAATAATTTTTCCGATACTCATGAGGAATTGCTGCAAACAAGGCTGCATCACCAAACGAAACACCTTTACTTCTTGCTTTAATCTGAATTTCAACAAAAGTCCCATCTGGCTTTTTTATTACAGCATCAATAGCATCATCATCTACCATTGGCAAATAAACATCCAAGCCTTCTTTGAGCATTAGACCAATGACATAATATTCGATACGTTTGCCAAAGGCGGCAGAATGACGGTAAGATTTTCTCTCAGGCTCTACCATGAATAAGCGTACTTTAAGAAATAACAAATTGTTGCTCTATAATTTCAGGATATTGTTGCCATATCTTCCCGTCAATTTCTTTCCCATTGAGCTTTTTATTTCTCTTCACTTTATCAGCACCCCAGGTACCCCATTGTTTGAAGAAAAAGGCAACATCATTTTTCTCGCATTGCTTCTTTATGTTCAGCACCCATTCCTTTTCCATGGGTCTGGCTTTAGGTCCGCTTTCACCACCAACAATAACCCAGTCAATATTTTTCAGGTTCATTTTACCAAGGTCTTCAAGCAAGGGTTCTACCGATAAAAACAGCACTGTGGCTTTTAAGTCTCTGAGTAAATCAATTCTTGGCAGTCCCTCTTTTTTATTCTCGACTGTTACACCAAGCCAGATGTTTTTCGGGATTTCTTTATTCTTAAAATACGCCCTCATTCTGTCGGCACGTTTGGTCAGAATCTGATAGGTGTGTTGTGGTGTTTGCCTTATAACGTCAAATATCTTGTCCAAATATTCTACGGGCATATCCTTGTGAAAAATATCGCTCATGGAATTGACGAAAAAAACAGTCGGTTTTTTCTTTTTCAATGGCTCGTACAGCCGGCTTGGTACAGTATTAAATCTGAATCCGTTTTCATATCCTTCAACGCCCATGGCCTGCAAGCGCACCGCCATAGTTTCGGCATAGCAATGTTTGCAACCGGCGCTGATTTTTGTACAACCCGCCGAAGGATTCCATGTCTGCTCTGTCCATTCTATCTTATGCGCCATTGGTCTTTAATTTTATTTCGTACTGATCGGCTTTGTGAATGCTTGCCGCCTGATTGTTCACTTTCCCTGTTCTTTCAATTTTCCCCGCTTTCTCCAATTCGACAACTGTTTCAACAAACAGATTAGGTTCGCAACCGTTACGCATGGCATACTTCAATCCCGTAACATTATCAGCCATTTCTCCCGATAAAATTAAACATTTTATTTTTTCCTTCACAGTATCTTTTTTCACGTTTTCGCCCAGCTGTTCAAACAGTGTCCATTTCCCATAATTATTATCAATATTGTAGTTGGCTTCGCCCGAAAAAGGATCATGTTTCCAGCATACTTTCAAGAACTTTTCCATTCCAAGAGAGTGGTTCGAGCCGAAAATAAGTCCGTAATAGTTGCCCTTGTTCATTTCTTTTTGAATGGAAAAATGGTGCAGATAATATTCTTTGCCTTCCGGGATCAGGCTTCTGAAATAATCGGCGACGGCGCGGTGTATTTCGTTTGGCTTCCGGTTTTCAAAGGCGATTTTCGACGTGTCAATGTGTTTCACTGTGTTGGGGTGCTCTCTGAACCGGCTTATAAAGGATGATGAAATGAAAAAAATGAAATCTGTTTTTGGAAATGAAACAAGCTGACTGAACACTTTTTCGTCAATCTGGCTGAAACCGTATTGATCGAGCAAAACGAATTTGCCATATTCCTTACTCTGAAAAATATCTTTTACTCCTTCAAGTGAAAAAATATTGCGAAAGTCGTCGTTTTTGACACTATATCTGAAAATGCATTTGGAACAGTTATTCGATTCCATGCACTTCTGAACAAAAGCATCTGCATTCTGCTTTAGTTCTTCAAATTTTTCGTCTATCATTTCATTGAAAACAAACCATACGTCTTTATTGCATTTGCTGCAATATTTTCGTTGTTCTCCCTTTGCCCTGTCCAACAGGATCAGCGGACTTCCGGGGTTATTGTCAATGTCAGTTCCACTCCCGGCAAAGAAATCAAACACATATAGTTTTTTGTACCATTGACTGTGCAGAAACACTGGAAACCATTCCTCGAAGCACTCTCCAAAGATGCTGAGTTTCAGAAGCGTTGCTTCATTAAAGTTTGTTTTATTGATGTTTTTTGCCATAGATTCTTCTTGGATATATCCATATTCATTGATAGTACGCAAATTAAATCACTCTGCAATTAGGAATTAACAACCTGTCTGAGAAAAACATCACCTCTTTTCCTTTTTTGTTTTCTCCAGCTGAGTAATTTAAAGAAAACTCCTTTTTCTTTATGTTTTTGTAAATATCAACTATCTCAGGAACATTGTCGTAACTAACAATCCAATTCCCATCAATTTTTCTTAAAATCTTTGCAATATTCAAATGATCATTATGTTGGTAAAAGTTCTTATAAAGAGACGAACCTTTCACGTAGTAGGGTGGATCTAAATATAGAATCATGTTTTTAAAAGCACTCATGTTTTCTTTTATTAGTGATAATGTATCTTCATTATATAAACATATTTTATCCCGATACGATGCAATTTTATTGATTCTCTCAATCAAATCTTTTTTATTATATCGAGCGTCAATTCGATAGGCTCCGCACTGTCCTTTGCCTCCAATACACCCAGCTGTAATAATTCCAGATCGGTTACATCTGTTTAAATAAAACGTAGCAAAACCACTTTCAAAAGATGAATAGTGTTCAATATTTTTATAAATCTCTTTTTGATTTTCCCACTCTTGTACATTAACAGGAGTTTGTTCAATTTTTTTTATAAACAAATCTGTTTCATTGATAATTGCTTCCCAAAAATTATAAATTCCAATATCTATGTCATTTATGTGAATTCTGGAAACATATCCTCCAACAAGTAAGCCAAGGGCTACTCCGGCACCACCTGCGTATGGTTCTACATACTCTGAACCGACACAATTATTTTTTTCAATAAGTTCAATAATGTATTTAAGAACTTTTGATTTTCCCCCAGGGTATCGTAATGGTGATAATTGTTTCAAATTCATTTCTTGCTTTCAATTTTTTGAAGTTCATTAATAACAGCCAGATTGTTATATTTTTTTATGAACTCTGATTTAAATTGCTTAACAATTTCTTTGTTATTTTTCATCCAATGTTCAAACATTTTATAACGCTCAATTTCATTCTTATGGTCAAAAAACCAGCTGCTGAATTTCTTTCTTTCTTTTTCAAAATGCGAGTATTTATTAGAGTTGGGTCCATTCCCAGTAATAAAATACTGTTTTGTCATGCCTTTGCCTTCTAACATTTCAGTCCAGAAAGTACAAGAAGAATCAATCAAATAGTCATACAATAAGTTTTCAGGCCTTTTATTCCCAGGAAGAGCCAATACATTCTTTTTCTTAACAAACTTTGGAAGAGACGTGTTTACATCGCCGTCAACAAGAAACAGGACATTACCAAAGTACTCCGGGTCTTCTTTTAATAATTTCTCTAAATCGGAACAACCTAAATTTGCTTTAATGAGTTTTACCTTATTTGCATAACCTCGTATTAATTTTTTAAAGAACCACCGTGTATCATCATCTTCACTATACACTAACAGGGACTTTTTTTGCTTAACTTCCTGTGTTAATGTGAGACACAAATTATTTTTAATTAGTTCAAATTTCGGGTTGTGATATATTTTTATTTTATCATTTGCTTTTGATATAAAAATGATTTTATAGTCTTCGCCGAAATTTGCTTTGCCTTCATATTTGCTGCAAATATACTCAAGAGTACTCAAACTATGTGTTGTAAATATAATTTGCAAATTTAATTCTTTCGATTCTTTAAACAGCAACTCTACTAAATTTTGTTGTGCCACAGGATGTAGAGTTGCATCTAATTCATCAATAATAAATAAGCCACCATTCCATTTCTTATTAGTCGCTTTCAACCTTTTGAAAGAAATTAAAGATAATAAAATTTGGCCTAAATTATCTTGTCCAGCTGAATTACAGAAAGCATCATATTTAGAAGTTGAAATCCCTGTGAAATTTGATTTAACCTCCTTGGTTTTTAAATTTGAGACATCTGTAATGATATCTGCCATGGCTAGTGTTCTTAAGTAAGCATTCGCAAACCAAGTCTTCTCACTTGCAGATAATCTTAAATCATCCTCTTCAAGTTGATTTTGAGTTTCACCAATTGGATATAACCTACTTAATCCTAGATAGATTACCGGATGCGGGTATTTCGAATCAACTCGCTTTCCATTTTCGTTTTTTCTATAAGGAATTATCCTAAACCGAGTACCATCATTTTGCCAAGTTGAGCGAAAAAAAACTTCATAACTATCAGGATTAAGGTAAAATACACCTTTATGATCTCCGGTTTTATCAAAATCTGGTGAAGCTTTAAATATTTCAGTAAAATCAGTTCTGTACTGCTTTCCGAAAATATTGGTGGCTCTATCTTCAACGATATTACCAATTAGTCCTAATATTGTAGACTTTCCAACTGCATTTTGCCCTGAAATGGCAGTAATTCTGTTCCCAAAAACAAAATCGTTGTTTTCAAACAATCTGAATTTTTCTATATGTAGTCTTTTAATCATACGATAACTCTCCATTAAATGCTTTTGCTAAGATACTCTTTTTTAGTTCCTCCAAAGCTACAATCTTTTTTTGATATAATAGTTCCAGTTTTTGTGTTTTGGCTCGCATGAAACTCAATTGATTCACGATAGTAAGTTGTTCTTCTAATTTCGGGAAAGAAATTCTGAACGCTTCTATTTGGGATTTTGTAATTGCCTGCCTTGTTGCTCCTTGCTCTCCAGTCGCTAATAGTTGGTCCTTATATGGTTTTGAGGTGAGTAGCAAATTCAGAAATCTTGAATTTAACAGCTCCTTTTTCGGACGAATAATTGACACATGCTGATTTACTCGTGCCGGTAAATACTCTTTTGGGAAAACACAACATCTCGCAACAGAAGCTCCGGTAATATTAAGCAAAACATCTTCGTCATGGAGTGTCACACCATCTAATTCTTTAGCCTGTTTCTCATCAATAAAAGCGAGGTTGTTCTCCCTGAATTCCCAATCATGGACATTCATACTTCTTACTAGTGATATACCCTGTGTTTTGTAGTTCGCTTGCCCGCCAGTAGGAGTAGCACCGCTACCGATTTTAGTTGTTATTTCTTTTAGTGGTTTTTCGACCCATCCCATCATTTTCTTTTCAAACACCCCCTGCAAATAGCTCTCAAACACCTCTTTCGCATTCCGGAGATTTTGTTCAGCATTGGCTTTGGCCTTGTCAATGGCGGCAAAGGTTTTATCTAAAATGGCAACAATGCGTTGTTGTTCGGGGAGTGGTGGGAGAGGAATAACCGTATTTCTAATTTTTATTTGTGAAATATTTGGCTGAGCACCACCAACAGCTTGAGCAACTAATTCTTCTTTTTTTGAAAGGAAACAATAGTAAAGAAATTCTGGAATTGTCTTCCCATTTGGCAAAATGCCACAAATGGCTTGATTTGTTGAAGATTCAAATCTAAGAATTCCAACTTGACCGGCTGTTGCACCATACATTGCAACTAAAACGGTGTTTGGAGGAAATAGTTTTGCAGAAGAATTCTTTAATCCCTTTTCAGTGATAAAATTTCTCGCTTCAAAAATTTCGCCTTGACTTACTTCTCCGCTAAGCAACCATGGTATTGAACCCCCAATGTAGTAATCTTTATGCGTTTTTAAAGGAGTCCCACCGGCTCCAGTTTCACAAACATCTCCCAACTTCTTTATTTCCCAGCCCTGCTTCATATCAATTCCGAAATTGAGTGAATAATATTTTCCACGGATGATTTATCTAATTTTGAAAAGGCAAACCATTTTTTGCCAAGGTCCTTAAGCGAAGCGCCCAAATGATATACTTCCTTTCCGTCAATAATTAAAAAGCGGTCGTGGCTTTTGGCAAAGGTTTTCAGTTCAAACAATCCGTATTGTTCGCTGGCTTTCTGCACATCAAGCAGCAGTTGTTTGCTGTTGTTTTTTGAAAGAAGCAGTACTTTTACGGCTTTTTTCTTTTTGGAGAGTATTGTGAGCGTGTTTTCGTCGATGTAATTATCAATCAGCACAATACTTTTTGTTGCCGAACGGATAATTTTCGAGGCGAGTTCATAAGCGTCGAACACCTGTCCATCGAAGAACACGCCTTGTGTTGGAATTAGCTGTGTGTTTATTTGCAGATCTATCTGGTTTACTTTTTCCGAAAGGGCTTGCACATTATCTTCAATGCGGTTCATCCGGTTGTTTATTGCGTAGCCCTTGAGTAAATAGTCTTTTAAAATTTTGTTAGCCCAGATACGGAATTGTGTGCCTTGTTTGGATTTTACCCGATATCCAACAGAAATAATAACGTCAAGATTGTAAAATTCTACTTTTAGTGTTTGCGTTTTTCCTTTAATAGCGCCATGTTGAGTGGTTGTCGCAAATTTTGCGACAACCACTTCTTTTGCAAGTTCGCCTTCCGAAAAAACATTAGTAATGTGTTTCCCAATGGTTTTAACATCCCTTCCAAATAAGTCGGCTATCTGCTGTCGGTTCAGCCAAACAGTTTCTTCGTCAATTCTGACTTCGATGTGCTCGGCAAGCTCATTGGGCTGATAAAGAACAATTTCGTTTTTCATATCAGTTCAGAAATGGAGTGTAAAATCTCAGCACTTTCTTTATCCAGCATTTTTATTTCTTTCAGAATGGCTTGTGGTGAGCGTAGGGCAACTTCTTCCTTTGCATTGGGATTTTTTACGCTTAAATCAAAGGTTGTCGGGTCAATATCTTTGACTTTTACAGTCCATGAATTATCGCTGTTGGCAAAGGTTTTCTGCAGTTCTGCAAATTCCGCCAGGTCTTTTTCGTTGAGCGGATTTGTTTTGCCCAGATTGCGGTCAGGGTTCAGCGAATAAAACCACACTTTTTGAGTGGCTTTGCCTTTTTCAAAAAACAACACCACTGTTTTTACTCCGGCACCGGTAAATGTTCCACCCGGCAAATCGAGCACGGTATGCAGGTTACAGCTTTCGAGCAAATGCTTTCGCAGCGCAATGGAGGCATTGTCGGTATTGCTCAGAAAAGTGTTTTTAATAACCACGCCGGCTTTGCCACCCGCTTTCAGAATCTTGATAAAATGCTGCAAAAAGAGCGAAGCGGTTTCACTTGTCTTAATCGGAAAATTCTGTTGTACTTCAGAGCGTTCCTTGCCCCCAAACGGTGGATTGGCCAGCACCACATCGTAGCGGTCTTTGTCCTCAATGTCGGCAAGGTTCTCGGCAAGCGTGTTTGTGTGAATGATATTGGGCGCTTCGACTCCATGAAAAATCATGTTCATGATGCCAATAATATACGCCAGCGATTTTTTCTCCTTGCCGTAAAATGTCTTCTTCTGCAGGATTTCGGTCTCTTTTGAGGTCAGGCTCTTTTTGCCACGCATATGGCCAAATGCTTCGCAAAGGAATCCGGCACTACCAACTGCGCCATCATACACCGTTTCGCCCACTTTCGGGTCGACCACTTTCACAATGGTTCTGATTAATGGTCTCGGCGTGTAGTACTCTCCGCCGTTTCGGCCTGCATTGCCCATATTCTGAATCTTCGATTCATACAAGTGGCTCATTTCATGCTTCTCGCTGTGGGTGCGGAAATGCAGCTCGTCCACCTGATTCAGTACTTCACGCAGGTTGTAGCCGCTTTGAATGCGGTTTTTCAACTCACTGAAAATTTCACCGATTTTGTATTCAATGGTATTGGCGTTTTCGGCGCTGGTCTTGAATTTTTTCAGATATGGAAACAGCTTTATGTTCACAAAGTCTGTGAGGTCGTCGCCGGTCATGGCCTTGTGGTGGTCTATGTTTCCGTCTTTTCCCTTTGGCATCGCCCAGACAGTCCAGCGGTAAGCATTTTCAATTATCGGAGTGTATGCCTTGCCTGTAAGCTCTGCGGCTGTGGCTCTGTCGCGTTCAAGATCGTCGAGATATTTCAGAAAAAGTATCCACGTGGTTTGTTCGATGTAATCCAGCTCACTACTGCATCCGGCATCTTTCCTGAGAGTGTTGTCAATATTTTTAAAGACTTGTTCAAACATATAAGTCGTTTATTGTTCTTCGATTAGGGCAAAGTTAACAAATAATGTAACATATTGGTTTTTGGTTGTTTTTCATTGCTTGGATCAACACAATCAATAGCAATGAATTTTCCAAAAACGAACATTTCTGAGAGAAAACGGGGACATATTATTAATGAAATCAGCGACCTGATTATCAACATTAATGTGTGTTTCTTGAGTTTTCGGATTGGTTACCTTATATATTACTTTTGAAATTATTCCCTCCAAATCCTTTTTGACAACTCGTTCATATCTTTTTCCACCTTGTCATCCAGCATTTTTGCATATATCTCGGTCATTTTTACGGAGCTGTGGCCAAGCATTTTTGAAACGCTTTCGATCGGGATTCCGTTATTCAGTGTGACTGTTGTTGCAAATGTATGTCGGGCCATGTGAGTAGTTAGATTTTTATTGATTCCGCATAGATCCCCGACTTCTTTCAGATATGCATTGAGTTTCTGATTGGACAACACTGGGAAAAGGACATTTTTTCCCTGACAATAGGGATTGTTGCGATATTTGTCAAGAATTATTCTGGCTGGAGGGAGCAGGGGAACATGCGATGCCATGCCGGTTTTCAGGCGGTTTGTACAAATCCACAACTGTCCGTTTTCGCTTTCGGAGAGGTTTTCCTGCGTCAGTGCTTTCAGATCGGAGTAGGCAAATCCCGTGTAGCAGGCAAACAGAAAGGTGTCAGCGACCTGTTGCAGCCGTTCAACAGAAAACAGTTTATCTCCGATTTTCTGCAATTCCGGCTCAGTCAAAAATTCTTTCTCGACTTTTTGAATTCTGATTTTATAGTTTACAAAGGGATCGGTTTTTATCCAGCCATTTCCGGCGCAGATGCGGATTACCTTTTTCAGGTTTTTGATATGTTTCATGGCTGAATTTTGCTGGCAATTCTGAACTGTTTTCAGGAACACATCAAAACCCCTGACGAAGTCAGTGTCAATTTTTTCCAGTGGCAAATCCGATACGGAGTATTTTAATTTAATGTAATCCTTCAAGTATTGAAGTGTCGTCTCAAACTTTCTGAACGTTGCAGGAGCGTATTCTTTTCCAACCAACAATTTTACAGTGCGGTTGTGTTCCTGTACAACTCCCACAATGGTTTTCCCTTTGTCGTTTATTCCCAGGAAGGCGTTTTTCAGCCGTTGTGCTGAAATTTCAAAACCAGTTTCATATAAATGATTCAGGTGGTTGCTGATTTGCAGACGAATGTAATTCACGTATTTGTTCACCTCATCAGCTTCTTTTGAATTACCCCGGACTTTGTTTTTTACAGTATCCCATTGCTGCGGATGAATGGATCTGAACAAGGCAAGTTCTGCTTTTTCGTCACCTACCTTAATTTTCAGGTAGATTGGGGCTTCACCGTTTTTAAGCAGTTTTGTTCTTTTGATATAGAACAGAAATGAGATGCGTGGTCTGGCGGTCATAAATTCCTCCTTTTTTTAAAGATTAAAGTTACGAAAACCAGTTCCCGAAACAAAATGCAATGTGTTGTAATACAGCGAATAAAAATCGGATTTGTTGGACTTTATAGGGAGCTTGGTTAGTCCAGCCAAAAATCCACCTGAAGCAGGTATTTTAAGTGGATTTATTACGATGGGCTATAATAGAAAAAGTCCCGAAATTGTTGAATTTCAGGACTTTTCTTTAGATTGCTCTTTCTTTTTGCGGTCCGGACGGGACTCGAACCCGCGACCCCGTGCGTGACAGGCACGTATTCTAACCAACTGAACTACCGAACCGTTTGTAGTTCCCTGTTTTGGGACTGCAAAGATATAAACATTTTTTTATTTCCTACACATTCCGGAAAATTTTTTCTGAAAGTTCCGCCATAAGATTTCGATGCTATTTGTAAGATTCAGTAAAACAGCGATTTGAAATGAATGTTTTTCGAAACTGATTTTTAGTTTTCTCGTTCGGGGCAGGCCAGCGCGTAAAACATGCGGGCTCCGCTTTCAATCAGCTCATCCGGAAAATCATAGCCGGGGCTGTGCAAAGCCGGAACCTGAGTGCCGGCGCCCAAACCAAACAAAACGCCCGGATATTCGCTGGTCAGTAATCCGAAATCTTCGCCCCACGAAAAGGGCTCGGGCTTTTCA
>Ga0209639_1000603_pt1 | contig 47564 bp, 37 predicted proteins | sample EPASupsiteHSE605_FD_187268 | JGI IMG/M metagenome (GOLD analysis project Ga0209639, IMG submission 187268) | Bioremediated contaminated groundwater from EPA Superfund site, New Mexico - Sample HSE6-05 (SPAdes) (version 2) | ecosystem: Environmental > Aquatic > Deep subsurface > Groundwater >... | reverse complement strand
AGTGCCCAGGTCCAGTTTAAGGATTTTGTAGGGAACTCCTCCCTGGTATTCTGCACTGAAGTATTTGATGCCGTTTAAGACCCTTTTCTGTTGGGATGTGAGGATGTTCATGATCTACTGTTTGGTTCCTTTCCATTAATAAATAAAGTTTTAAATTAAGGAGCACCATATATTGGTGATGCTCAATTACTATTACCCGCTTATTTACTCTAAAAACTTACAAAAAAACTTTCATATTTATTTTGGAGGATCAAATGCTTGATTCACTTTATGAAAAGGCCTTAAAAAAGAGAGATGGCATCCAAAAAAAATTAGATGGAATCGGATACTCCCAGGTGGATGCTTCCCAGCAATGGGTGGATCACCCCCTGAAAGAAAACACTCAAAAGGTGAGTATTGCTGCCGGTGATGGTAGTATCAATAAACGTAAATTTTTACCATTCATCTTCTACGCCATTGATGCCGAAGGCATAATACACAGCCCCCGTGGCCTTGAACGGATTGAAAGTTCTGAGATTGATATCATATCCCATCATAAATATGTGGATGACCGTTTGAGGAGTTACATGGGTATATTTGAGATTAAAAATGCCCTGAGGATGTTCGCTGAATATGATGTTGATTTGTTCCTCTTTGATGGTTCCATCCTGGGAAACCTCATCAGACCATTCCCCATTGAAAGAGAACTCAAAGAACATGTGAAAGAAAGGATAAGAGAAAAATACCTACCCCTCCTAGAGGAGGAGTTAAATAGTTCTGATGTGGGAATAACCTCCTCCAAATTTGAAGATTTGATTGCAGCTGAATTTAACAACCACACTGAACCAGTGATCTACCTGGAAAACCTGGAGAACCTGCTGGTCATCTGTGAACTAATGGAACAAAAACAGAAAATAGTGGCAATCTCCAAAACATCAACCAGTACTGAATATTTTGATTCGAAAATACCAGACATGGCCATATTTGATATGCACAGTAAGAAACAGGGATATTCCAAACCCCGATATTCCAATGTTTCCGAGGTTAAGAGGGATTTCCCGGTTAGAAATGATTTCCTGAAGGGTTTAACCTTCACCATTTTCTACGCCAGACTGGAGGATCATAAAAACATACTGAAGTTCGAATTACCATACCACGCTACTGAAGAGGATATAAAAGAGTTATTGAAAAATATAAAGAAGATCAGTGCCGAAGGATATCCTTTACTACTGAAAAAAACCCATAATGATGTGGTTATCCGTAAAAATGATTTAAAAAACCTTTCCAAGATAATGGGGTTCCTGGAGAAGAGTGGGAGGGAAATGTTAAATGAATGAAGTTATTGGAAGATGCATAGGTGAAACCTCACTGGTAACTGTGAGCTTCGTGTCCAAGAAAATGCCCAGGGTAGGTGAATACGTCTCCCTTAAATATGATGGTAAAAACGTGCTGGGGATGATTGAATCACTGGTAAGGGGCAGTGTTTCCATTAATGATCAAATCTATGACCCCCTGACCATTGAAAAAATCAAGGCAATTGAAGGTGACGACCATTACGTGAAGGGAACTGTTAAGATACTGGGAGATATTGATGATGACCTGCGCATTCCCCGTACACCAGCACCACCAGGAACCGAAATACAGGTTGCTGATTCACAGATCCTGAAGAGGATATTCAAGGTGGACCAGTATGGTTTGAAACTGGGAAACCTTATAACCCAGAAAGAAGTGGGTATAGAAGTGGATATCAATAAAATGGTGTCCAGACACCTGGCAGTTCTGGCCATGACCGGTGCTGGGAAGTCAAATACAGTTTCAGTCATTGTAGATGGCCTCCTAAAGGTTAATGGGAGTGTTCTGATATTTGACATGCATTCTGAGTATGTGAACACTGATTTTGGGAAGGATAAGGTCAATGTAATGCATCCCCAGATCAACCCCCTCTACCTCTCCTTTGGTGAGATTAAAAAGTTGGCCAACATACCCCCCAATGCCTATGTCCAGGAAAGGTACTTCCTGAAAGCTTACAAATCCGCACGTAACAGCCTAATGCAGGGTTCAACTACTGGTAAAGATTTCATTGCCCTGATAATAAGTAAACTAGAAGGATGGTTAGCTGAATCTGAGGATCCCGAGGCTAAATCCACTAATTCAGGGGATAAAAAATCAATAGCCGATGTCTTAAACAAACTGGACCATATGCAGGATAAGTACGGTAACATACTCAGCCTGGAAGCAAAAGATATTATAAGCAGTTTGAAGGTGGGGAAAGCCAACATTCTGGATCTGGGTTCGGTGGATGAATTTGCCTCGGATGTGGTGGTTAGCCATATCCTCCGGAACGTTTTAAAGAGCCGTAAAGATTTTTTAAGAAATGGAGAAGGTCTGGAGTTTCCCATATTTTTGATCCTGGAAGAAGCCCATATCCTGGCCCCCCAGAATAGGAAAACAGAATCTAAACTGTGGATAAGTAGAATTGCCCGTGAGGGGCGTAAGTTTTCAGTGGGACTGTGTCTGGTGAGCCAGAGCCCTAAATCCCTGGACTCGGATGCTCTTTCCCAGGCCAATAATATGATAATCCTGCGCCTGGTGGAGCCCACTGACCAGAGCCATGTGCAACGGGCCAGTGAAAGTCTGAGTGATGATCTGATAGCTCAACTTCCCTCCCTGAATATCGGGGAAGCCATAGTGCTGGGTTTAATGACCCGCATCCCCACCCTGGTTAAGATAGATGAATTCCAGGGAAAAATCACCGGAGGAGACCTTAACATTGTAGAAGAATGGTCAAAATCCCATAAAAGGGAGGAAGAACTCCTGGAAGAACAGAAAATGGAATATGAGGATCTGGGAGGAGATTACTGATGCAGTTTGCCCATCTAGCTGATACCCATATGGGTTACCGCCAGTATGGACTTTCAGAACGGGAAAACGACTTTTTTGAGGTTTTTGATCAGGCTATTGAGGAGTTAGTTGGTGAAAGACCGGATTTTGCCATTCACTCTGGTGATCTGTTCGAATATTCAAGACCCCCCACCAGGGCCCTGTTAACTGCACAGAAGGGTATTTTAAGGTTGAAAGAAGAAAAAATTCCCATCTACGCCATTGCCGGTAACCATGATGTGGTGATGCGTAAAAATGCACTTCCACCCCAAATTTTATTTAAGGACTTTGGTTTGAAGCTCATAAGTCCCCATAACCCATATTATCTGGAAGGGGATGTTTTCATTGGAGGTGCACCCTACACATCCAAGTACCATTCCAAACAATTAGTTGAACGCTTGGAAGGTATTGAAAAGTCATCCGTAGAATTTGATAAACGGATTCTGGTGCTTCACCAGGGAATTGACCGTTACATTCCCTATGAATATGAGCTTAAAATTGGTGATGTGCCCCAGAGTTTCAACTACTGTGCCTTTGGCCACATCCACGAACGGGTGGTGGATGATTTTGGTGAGGGTAAACTGGCTTATCCTGGTTCCACAGAGATATGGCGATCCAACGAGGTTGAAGGTTACCGGAAGAATGGTAAAGGATTTTATCTGGTGGATATCAGTGGAGATATCCCGGAAATCGAAAATATTGACCTTAAACTTCCCCGGGAATTTATAAAAGAAACCATCAAGTACAGCCAGCTCCAGGATGAACTATCACGGATTAATCAATATATCCGCAGCCTCCAGAAGAAGCCCATACTAATGGTCACTGTGGAAGGGGGAAATTTCAGCCGTTCTGAGGTTTATGAAACTTTAAATCAGGCTTTATCAGATTCATGCCTGGCACTGCGTTCTAACTACCGACCCACTGCAGTTGAAGATGAAAAGAATCCTTTTGAAGATGGGAAAGAAGCCCTGGATATTAAGAAGATGATTGAACACAACCTGAAGGACTTTAACAACCAGCAGGTTAACGAACTGGCCACCGGACTCTTAAGAGAGTTATCTGATGGTGATCTGAAGACTGCCGAAGACATGGTCCGGAATTTCTACGAGGAGTTATATGATCATTGAAAGTCTCCATATGAAGAACTTCAAATCCCACCAGGATACCAGTATCGAATTTGATACCGGTATTTCCATAATAATAGGTGGAAATGGTGCAGGTAAGTCCAGTATCCTGGAAGCAGTGAGTTTTGCACTTTTTAAACAGTACACCAGTAAACGGATTGAACAGTTGATAACCATTGGCCAGAAACGGATGTCAGTGGAGATCCAGTTCACTGCCCATGGCCGTACTTACCAGGTGCTACGGGAACGGACTAAAACATCATCAAAAGCTATTATGAAGATAAAAGAGGGTGGAAGATTCCAGTCACTGGTCTCAGGAGATAGGCAGGTGACAATGGAGGTTCAAAACCTGCTGGATATGGATGGTGATCTGTTCCTAAATGCAGTCTACGTCCGCCAGGGAGAGATAGCTGACCTAATTGAAAAAACCTCATCAGAAAAAAAACAGATGATCGGACGATTATTAGGTATTGATTCCCTGGAAAAGGCATGGAAAAATTTTAAAGTCATCCTGGATGGGTACAACGAAAAAAAAATCAGATTAGAAGGTAGGATAGAATCATTTAAAGACTTAGATGAGGAATTCAAGACCAAAAAAGATAAAAAAAGAGAATTATCCCTCCAGATTAAAGATGTCAATCTTAAAAGAGAGGAAAATATTATTGAATCTGATTTGCTCCGGGAAAAGAAGGAGATTCTGGATAAAAGGAGTCTTGAATTTGAAAAGGCCACAACCATCCTGAAATCCAAGACTGATTTCCTTGAACAGCTTGAAAAAACCAAAAAAGATCTGGATAACCAGTTAAGTGAAATTATCCTTAAAGAAGAAGAGATTAACCGGATCAAACCACGATTAAAGAAACTTGAAGTTTTAAAAAGTCTTCAGGATAAGATTAAAGAGTTAAAGGATCTGCAGAAAGATGAGAAAAAACTGGTTAAGATCAGGGATGATATTGAACGTTTTAGAGATATTTTGAATGAAAATGAAGAGTATTATAATGATTATTCCCGTTTAGACGATGAAATTAATAATTTACAGTATGCTAAGGACCAGTTTGAAGGAAGCCGTGTGCTGATCCAGCAGTACACCGAAAGAAAGTCTAAAATTGAGGTTAAAATCCGGCAGGCCCTGGAGAAAATAGATCACGTTCTTGAAAGATCCAACCAGATTCTGGATACTGAATTTGATTCTGTGGAAGAATTCCAGGATCATTTATCCACCTCCCAACCTCAATTAGAGGCAGAACTCATGATTGCTTCTGAATCTATTCAGGAGTTAAAAAGGGAATTATCCAATTTGCAGGTTAAAAGAGAGAACCTGGATAAACCTATAAAAGAATTGGAACGAGTTAAAGAGCTTTGTCCCATCTGTAAATCCACTATAACTCCCCAAAAAAGAGATGAACTGATAACAGATTACCAGACCGAACTAGAAAACAATCATCGAAGTTCGGAGATTTTGAAAGATAAATTGAAAAGAATTGAGGGTGAAAAAGAGAAACTGGACTCCCAGCAGTCCCGGATTCAAAGTATAAATCTGGGGATATTGAATGAATATTTGAAATCAGTGGATGAGAACCGGCAGGAAATTAAAAACATTGATTCCAGTCTCAATGACCTTCAGGGGAAGATGGTTATCCTGGAGAAAATTGAAACTGATATTGCCCAGAATAAATCTAAACTACGGGATATTAAAGGAAATTATGAGAAGTATCTTACTGCCCGTGGTTCTCTGGAATCCCTTGGAGATTATGAAGAACAATTAGCAAGTTTAGATGAAATCAAAGCATCCATACGAGGGTTAAAGAAAAAAATCAGCATACTCATGGAAATTGCCGGGGACAGTATGGAAAACCTCCCTGGAGAAATAGCTTACCTGGAAGAGTTAAGCAAAACCCACCAGCACTTACTGGGTGAAGTCAGCCAGAAAGACTCACTCCTCATACGGGTTGATGAAAACCATAGATTAATACAGGAAACCCTTGAAGACTTGAAAAAAGTCCAGAAAGTGGTTGAAGATTCCAAGTACAATAAAGAATCCCATGAAAGGGTAAAGAAGGAATGGGAGTTGAAGAAAGATGAATTGATGGATCTCAGTGGCCAGAAGCAGTTGCTGGTTGGTCAACTTCACCAATTATCAGATTCAATACAAACAATAGAAGAGAAACTGAATTCCCTACGGGAATATGAAACAGAATTAAAGAATTTGAAGGATTTTTTGAAACTCTTAGACCATATCAGAGATCTTTATGGTAAGGATGGTGTTCAGAAGGATTTGAGGAACCTATCCCGACCACTTATTGAGGAGAAAACACGGGAGTTGTTTGAGAAGTTCAACTTTGAATACTCTGACGTGCGGCTGGATGAGGATTACGACGTGACTATCTACGGACCCCGGGGGGAGAGCAGCCTGGACATGATCAGTGGTGGTGAAAAGATAGCAGTGGCCCTTGCTTTGAGGTTGGGTATAACCCAGGTACTCTCTGGAGGTAGTTTAGAGATGATCATGCTGGATGAACCCACCATCCACCTGGATGCCTATCGCCGGCAGGAACTGATTGATCTATTGAAGAGAATGTCCATCATACCCCAGATGATCATTGTCACCCATGATGCGGATCTGGAGGATGCTGCCGATAACATTATGAAGATGGAAAAAGAAGAGGGTGTTTCATTTCTGGTAGAATCATGAATTTTATTTAGTGGAATCTTAAAACTCCACTGTAACTTTTTTTTAATTGTTGAACTTTTTTCTAGGATTAAACCATTTAGGATTAAACCTTAATATTCAACGGAATTTAACCAACATTACTCCCCCTATAACCATTAATCCCATCCCCAATATCTGGAATCCTTTTCCATGTGTCCAACCATATCCCCAGTAAACATCTAAGGCATTGATAATGAAAAGAGCAATTCCAATAATAATTAAGGTTAGTCCGGTTTTAGGGTAGTTAATTTTCATCTTAAAAAAGGGATTTGGAAAAATAGGTAAATACAATTTGTGGTTTTTAACTTTAAAAGGATTAAAAGGGAATCGTTTAAAAAAGGAGAATTTGTATTGGTTCCCCTTCAGCTGCTATTCTCCACATCCTTCCTCTCCCCTCTCCACCAGGATACAAAGACTCCTATAAAGCACAGGGCGGTGAAGACCACGAAACAGAGTTGTATGCTTTCCAGTAACGCGGGGTACTGGTCAGGGGTTATCTGCACTCGTCCAATGAATAATGCAAATACCAGGGTGGCTATTCCAATACTCATGGTTTGGCCTATGAGTCGCATGGTGCTCACTGTGGCTGAGGCCACTCCGTAGAATCTGCGCTCCACTGATCCCATGATCACGTTGGTGTTGGGGGATGAAAAGAGTCCGAATCCCAGTCCCAGAACTCCCAACCCTATGATTATATCATTGAGGGGAGTGTAACCGTCGATGAAGGTCAAGGTAAAGAGGGCCAGGGTGACGGTGGCCATACCAGTGGTGGCAATGAGCCGGGCATCGAAACGGTCCGACATCCTACCGGCAATTGGGGCAGTTATGGCCATGATTATGGGTTGGGCCACCAGGATGAGGCCAGCAGTTTGCGGTTCCAGTCCCTTGATGAATTGTAGGTAGTAACTCAGGAGTAGAGTAACCGCAAAGGTGGCACTGTAGTTTATAAGGGCTGCCAGACTGGAAAAGGTGAATGCAGTGTTTTTGAACAATCTTACATTGAATACTGGACTTTTGGTTTTGAGTTCCCATCTGAGGAATGCGAAAAATCCGGCAACTCCCAGGATTAACATGGCCCAGCCATCCGTCTGTGGTAGGCTGGAGAACCCGTACATCACCAGGAATAGCATTAAGCTGTAGAGTATGGAACCCACGAAGTCGAATTTTTCTCCCCGGGATGCGGCCCATTCATCGTTAAGTTTCCAGAACACAATGGCGGTAACCAGCAATCCGAAAGGTATCATCAATAGGAAGAGACTTCTCCAACCGAGGTACTGGGTCATTAATCCACCTAGAACTGGTCCGAATGATAAACCTACGTAAACCGCGGCTACGTTGATTCCTATGGCTTTTCCGCGGTGATGGGGTGGGTAGACTGAACTGATTATGGCCAGTCCAGTTACAAAGATCATGGCCGAACCAATACCCTGCAGAATCCTTGATCCAATCAGGGTATAAGCAGTGGGGGATAGTGCACATAACAGTGAGGCTACGGTGAACAGGATTATCCCGTAGGTGAATATCTTCTTCATACCGTGTATATCCGCCACTCTACCGAAGGGTACTGCGAATATGGCTGCTGCCAGGAGGAATCCGTTGGTAACCCAGTTCAGGATTATGGCATCAGCACCGAAATCCAATCCAATGGATGGTAGGGCTATGTTCACTGATGAACCCATGAAGGGTGTGAAAAAAGAAGCTATGGTGGCTGCTAAAAGTGCAGCGATTTTAATATCATTACTAACTACAGGGGAGTTATCCGGATGGGTCATTTAATTCACCAGAATTATTGATAAAGTGTTAATAGATTATTATAATCCATTTTATAGATTTGATAGTATTGTAATCCATTTAATAGATTTGATTAAATTGAATTAATAATAATTGGATTAAACTGGTAGATAAGTATTAATAAAAAAATATTTTAGAAAATAAAAAAAATGGGAGGATGTGTCTGAGGCACGCTCAGACAATGTTGTGTTTCTGTAAGAGGAGTAATTCCTCGGTGGAAACTTTTTTACCCTCTAGGAACTTGCGGTAGATTTCCTCGGCTTTCTCCTTTTCCTCGGAGTTTTTCTTACGCACGATTTCATCTTCGGCACTTCGTTCCTTGGCTTTAACTCGGTCCATTCCCTTGTTGGCTTTCCTTATTTTACCAAAGGTGGCTTTAACTTCTTCATGGACTTTGTTTGCCTTTTCCCGGGTTTCTATGAATTTCTGGTGGGCTGCATCGGCCTGGTTACGGATTTCATCGATGTTGCGGAAGTATTCCAGCATTTTCTCGTGGGTTTCCTGTGCCTGGTCAGATAGCTCCACTACTTTAGCATGATGGCCTTCAGAAACTTCTTTGTGTTTTAAAGCTTCGCTGCGACTTTCCTCGTCTTCTTGCATGCCTTGAAGCTTTTTACGAAGATCTGTAACCTTTTTAACCAGTTCATTTTCTTTTCGGATGTCCAGAACTCTGGTTTCAATGGTTTTTTCCAGACGTTTTATTTCATCCTCAATCTGGACGGCTTCCCTTCTTCCGGAAGTCCATTCCATTTTCTTGTAGGCCTGATGGGCTTCATCCCGCAGTTTTTTGTACTTCTTAACTTCCTGGTTAATCTGATCCCTTTCATCCCTGTATTTCAGGGCATTGTCCAGGTTTCCTCTTATCTGGGAGTTAAGTTCATCACGTTCCTGACGGAAGACTTTAGCCTCATCATTTAGCTTGTCCCTTTTAGTTGTGAGTTCTTTAAGGGTCTTTTCCAGATCCTTTTTCTTGGATAAAAGTTCAGGGAAGCTCTCCTTAGGCTCTTCTTCAGCCTTTTTGGAAGCTTTTTCGGAACCTTCATCAAATATTTCCAGTAACTCTTTTAGGTCCTTTTTCTCAACGATGACGTCAGCTATTTCTTTTAGGACGGGTTTAGCATTGAATGCTATTCCTAGGCCTGCTTCTTCCAGCATGGAAACATCATTGGCACCATCACCAACTGCAGCACATTCTTCAGCTGATATTTTTTCCAGCTTCATCAGTTCCTGAAGAATTTCCTTTTTAGAACCATCCACCAGCGGACCGGTGACTTCACCGGTTAAAACACCATCTTCTTCCTGGAGTGTGTTGGAATACACGTAGTCCAGGTCAAGTTCGTCTTTCATGCGCTGGGCAATACAATCAAAACTGCCAGTTATGGTTGCTATTTTGTAACCCCTCTTTTTGAGCTCTTTAACGCTGTCTTTTGCCCCTTCCATAAGGGGAATTTCCAACATTACCTTGTTGATATCTTCAACAGATGCTCCTTTCAAGAGTGAAACTCTTTCTTTCAGGGCTGTTCCAAAATCTATTTTTCCTTCCATTGCTTGACTGGTTATTTTGGAAATTTCTTCTTCTACTCCAGTCAATTTTGCCATCTCGTCTATGACTTCACCGTCAATTAGGACGTTATCAAGATCAAATGCGATAAGTTTAATCAAAAGATCACCAAATACTACTTAAAAAGATGAATTATAATAAATCTAATTCAGATAACCTTTCTTTCGTTTTTTCTACACCAAGTTGTGCGTCTGTTATTGTTTTTGCACCGGTACATACTACCTTTCCAGACCCGAATAATAGTAATACTACTTTGGGTTCACCCAATCGGTAAACCAATCCAGGGAATTGTTCAGGTTCGTACTCTGTGTTTTCTAAATCCAGGGCCACTGCCTCCAAGTTGAGAGTTTTTTCCAAATTGGCAGAAGCAACTATGTTCTGGACTTTTATTTCGAATTCGTGGGGTATATCAGGGTCAAGAGTGCGCATCTTGTCTACTGCTATGTGTATAGCCTTCTTAGAGTCCTCTATGGACTTGGCTCCGGTGCACACCAATTTACCGGATCCGAATATGAGGGCTGCGGTTTTAGGTTCTTTAAGTTTGTAGACTAATCCTGGGAATTGTTCAAGATTATATTCTACACCTTCCAGCGCTGGTGCGACTTGGGGAAGGTCTACGGACTTTCCGAGCGTTGCGGAAGCCACTATGTTCTCCACTTTGATTTCAACTTTTGTCATCTAACATCCTCCCATGGTTACTTGTATAACCATGTGCTATTTTATTCTTTTATAAAAGGCTTTATATATATTATATAAATGACCGTGAATTGGACATAAAAATAGTTAGTTTTATACTACCCAATTTTTTATAAAAAGACTCATTATCTCACTTTCATCTAGATTTGTTCATGACCATATATATTAGTTTCCTGATTTCTGGTTTTTGAAAATATCAATGGTATTATCTTATGAAAAATATAGCTCAAATTCTCTGCTGTGAATGATTTGACAAGTAGCAATTAATGAGTTTTTCCTAAACATGTGTAAAATATATTCACATTAATAAACCTATGGTCCCCTGGTCAAACTAAACCTATTAAATAATATTGGATATAATACCATCAAGAACTTGGTTTTATGAATTTATTACTGGGGTGAGGAGTAATATGTTTGGTCCTAAAGTATACCAACAACAACTCGATGAACTTGGAATTGACGGAATGGAAATAGATGTTTCAACCATTGAAGGGGCTATGCACACCCTTAATGAATTGGAAGACTATGAGAGTATTTTGAAAAAGATGAGGCACAATATTCGGACAGATATAAGGAACATTAGAAAAGAATATCTGCTTTTGATTAAGGAATTGGAACCTTCACCAGAAGAAAAACATAAAAGAAGTGCTAAAGAAGTTCAAAAAAGAATAAAAAAGAAAAAATCCATTTTAAAAAAGAGGAATACCAGAATAAGTTCCTATGAACTTATTGAGAATATGGTGGATAATTATCTAACCCAAATAGATGATGCCCGAATTTATATACGAAATTCAATAGAAAGAAGAGTAGGATAATTTGAATTCTAACCTTTGAATTCTTAGCACCTAAAAAAAATTCGAATTAGTTAGGAGTTTAACATGATCGAAGTGGAAGTTAAAGCCCACGCACCCCAGGATCAGGTATCGCTGGAAGAAAAACTGATAGAAGTTGGTGCACGTAGAGTTAAAGAAGAATTTCAGGAAGATATTTATTTTAACGCACCCCATAGGGATTTCGCCCAGACTGATGAGGCCCTCAGAATAAGAAAGGTCACCGATGATACTTCAGAAAAGATTTTCATGACTTACAAGGGCGCCAAGATGGATGAAATAAGTAAAACCCGGAAAGAAGTGGAAGTGGGTGTGGAAGACTCTGATAAAGTGGCAGATATCTTTCAAAGTCTCAGTTTCCGTCCAGTGGCAACAGTGAGAAAGAACCGGATTATTTACACCTTGGAAGATCTGATTATAACCCTGGATGAAGTTCATGGTGTGGGCCATTTTGTAGAGATTGAAAAAGAAATGGAAGAGGGTTCAGATACCCAGGAAGCACTGGACGAGATTTTCGCCACCTACACCAAAATAGGGATAGATGATGGTTTTGAAAGAAGATCTTACCTGGAACTGATGGGGATTCCTTAATATTCACATTTTTTGAGGATGTTAACGTTGATTTGAGTGGGTATTAATAAAATTCCTTACCATCCCCAATTCATTAATTTATTAATGAAAGGCAGAAATTGCATTCCAATTCCTGTAAATAGTTTAATTAAAAAATTATCCTTAAAACGGTTGTTTTTACAGGGAATGGTATTGGGATTAATCCAGACCCCACTGTTACTTCACCGGCAGACGGAAATTGTCCGCCGGCCGAATTGAGGATTAAAACGAAAAGTTCATTTATATTCAAATAATAATGATCCAAGATAACCTGTGGGATATGCCCATTGATTATACTTAATTTAGAATTTTCTAAACCAGATTAGAGAATTATATTTAAAAAAAAGGCCCTTAAATTTATCTATTAAATTTAATTTCATATTTAACTCGTATTTATCTAAAAGAACAGGTGGTAATGTTTTGAAATATTTCGTGAGTCCCTATAATCAGTCAATTGATTTAAAGTTCCCTGAAAATATCACTGTTTATGACACCACACTCCGGGATGGTGAACAAACACCAGGTGTATGTCTTAGAACACCCGAAAAACTTAAAATCGCACGTAAGCTTGATGAGCTGAGATTACACCAGATTGAAGCAGGATTTCCTGTGGTTTCCCGTGAAGAAAAACGTTCGGTGAAAGCTATTGCCGGTGAAAACCTGGATGCTCAAATATTAGCCCTATGCCGTACCAAGAAAGAAGATATTGACACTGCACTGGATTGTAATGTAGATGGTATCATCACGTTTCTAGGGACTTCCGCCCTTCACCTTAAACATAAACTTAAAGTAAGCCAGGAAGACGCCCTGAACATCTGTATGAACTCCATTGAATATGCAAAGGAACACGGTCTTTTTGTGGCATTTTCAGCTGAGGACGCCACAAGAACTGATCTTGACTTCCTGAAAAATATCTACAGAAGAGCCCAGAGTTATGGTGCTGATCGAGTGCACATAGCCGATACCGTGGGTGCAATAAGCCCCCAGGGAATGGGTTATCTGGTTGGTGAGTTGAAAAAAGAGATCGATATTGAAATAGCTTTACACTGCCACAACGACTTTGGAATGGCCCTGTCCAATAGTATTGCCGGTTTACTGGCAGGTGCCAGTGCAGTTTCCACCACGGTGAATGGTATCGGGGAAAGAGCAGGTAATACTTCCCTGGAGGAACTGGTGATGACCCTTCTCCTTATCTACGGGGTTGACCTTGATTTCAATATCAGCGTGTTTTACGAACTTTCCCAGATTGTTGAAGAGCTTACCAATATGAAAGTTCCAGATAACAAGCCTATTGTTGGTAAAAACGTGTTCCGGCATGAATCTGGAATACACGTAGATGCAGTTATTGAAGAACCTTTAACCTATGAACCATTCCTCCCGGAACTCATTGGTCACCAGCGAAGGATAGTGCTGGGCAAGCACTCCGGATGCCGGGCAGTTAAAGCCAAGCTTGATGAATGTGGAATTGATGTTACCCGTGATGAACTATGTAAAATCGTAGAAATAGTAAAGGAAAAACGGGAAAAGGGAAAATACATCAACGATAACATCTTTAACGATATCGTACGTTCAGTGCGAGGCCCATTTGAATTTTAAAATATAAATTTTTCATCCCATACTGACTAAAAGGATTTAAGGGACCAATCTCTCATATAAAAAAGTAATAATTCATATCTAAATATGATAAGGTGTTTTATCCATGAATATCACTGAAAAAATACTGGCTAATGCTTCGGGAGCAAAAGAGGTTCAACCCGGAGAGATAATAGAGGCTAGGGTAGATCTGGCCATGAGCCATGATGGAACCTCACCCCCCACCATCAACACCTTTAATAAAATCGCCAGCAAGGTTTGGGACGCGGATAAGATCGTTCTGGTCTATGATCATAATGTACCTGCAAATACCATTGGCTCAGCAGAGTTCCAGAGGATAACCAAAGATTTCGCTGAAAAACATCAAATCAGGAATATTTACAACCACGGAGAAGGAATTTGTCACCAGGTACTTCCAGAAGAGGGTTTTATCAAACCAGGGACCGTGGTAGTTGGTGCAGATTCTCACACATGCACTTACGGGGCTTTCGGGGCTTTCGCCACCGGGATGGGTGCCACCGACATGGCAGTGGTGTATGCCACTGGGAAAACCTGGTTCATGGTCCCCGGGGCATTGAAGATTGAAGTAGATGGAATTCTAGGGGAGAATGTTACCGCCAAAGACCTGATTCTCCATATTATTGGCAATATAGGTTCTTTTGGTGCTACTTATAAGTCTCTGGAATTCTGTGGAAACACAGTTGAGAACATGGATGTATCCGGGAGGATGACCATGTGTAACATGGCCATAGAATCTGGTGCTAAAAACGGGATAATGGAACCCAACCCTGCAACTTTAAAATATTTAAAGGAGCGGAATGTGGGGGATTTCCAGATTTTCACTTCTGATGAAGATTCTATTTATGAAAAATCTTACCATTTCCAGGCAGATGACCTGGAACCCCAGGTAGCATGCCCCCATAATGTGGATAATGTTCACCCAGTTTCCCAGGTTTCTGGTGAATCAATTGATCAGGCCTTCATTGGTTCCTGTACTAATGGTCGGCTGGAAGACTTGCGCCTGGCTGCCCATGTTTTGGAAAATGAGAAAGTTCATCCCGATGTTAGACTCATCGTGTCACCGGCATCTCGCCGAATTTATCAATCGGCAATAGCTGAAGGAATCATTGATATTTTCCTGAAAGCTGGAGCCATCATAATTAACCCTGGATGTGGACCATGTTTAGGTGCCCATATGGGTGTTTTAACTGCAGGAGAGGTGTGTATCTCCACCACTAACCGTAACTTTGTGGGCCGAATGGGTGATCCTCTATCAGAGGTGTACCTATCCAACCCGGCAGTGGTGGCTTACTCTGCCATTCACGGTGAAATAAGAAATCCCAGTGAATAACTATGGACCCAAAAATCTTTGAAGGAATAAAACAGATCGAAAAAGAGTTAGGAAGTCTTTCCAGTGCTCAAAAAATACTTTTAGCTACGGATGGCTCGGTAACGACTATTTTGGACGTGCTTAAGGGGCATGTGAACATCAGAACCCTGGTTCAGGAGTTCCGGGAAGCAGATGAAGAAGCTGCCTCTCTACTAAATATCCAAGTGGGTGACACCATCAACTATCGAGTGGTGGTTATTGAAGGTGAAGAACCCCTGATATACGCGGTTTCCATGATACCCATGGAAAGATTGGATAATGATTTCAAGGAGGATCTGATCCGGGCGGATATTCCCATTGGCCGAATTCTACGTAAACACGATATAGAATCCCGTAGGGAAATAAAAACTGTTTCAGTGGAGGAAACAGAGCCAGAAATGGCGGATATCTTCAAAACCCAAGGCCCCATGTTAAGGAGAACCTATAACATAATTCACAATGACCAGGTACTAATCTGGTTAATGGAAACATTCCCCCATACCCTGTTTAAAGATTAATTTTTTATTAAAATTGACTTTATTTTTTTATCCCCTAAATTTAATAACAGTGTAGTGTGGAATTTAAAGTATGAATACATTGCATGGTGGTAAATTTATGAATTTTTTGACCGGGTTGGATTAAAATGGGTGTTAAATTCAAAGACATAGTATCCCCAGAGGAAATTAGATTTGAAGACCTTGACGGTAAAATTGTGGCTCTTGATGCTGCCAATGTAATTTATCAGTTTCTTTCCAGTATTCGTCAGCTGGATGGCACTCCCCTAAAGGACCATAATGGGAGGGTTACTTCACATTTTAGTGGAATTCTATACCGCACATCTGCCCTGGTGGAAAAGGGGATTAAACCCATTTACGTTTTTGATGGTCAGTCCAGTGCCCTTAAAAAGGAAACACAACAGAAAAGGAAAGAAATTAAGGAAGAATCGGAACTAAAATGGAAGGAAGCCCTTGAAGAGGGACGTTTAGACGATGCCCGGAAGTTTGCAGTTAGATCCTCCCGTATGTCCCCGGAAATTGTGGAAGGCTCCAAGAAACTTATAAAACTCATGGGGATCCCCTATATCCAGGCTAAAGGTGAAGGAGAAGCCCAGGCATCACACATGGTGGCTCGTGGAGATGCATGGTGCGTTGCTTCCCAGGATTATGACTGCATGTTATTCGGAGCCCCTCGTATGGTTAAAAATTTAACCATCAGCGGCAGTCAGACCACCCCAGAGTTAATTGAACTGGATAAGGTTCTGGGAAACCTGGATATAACCCGTGAACAACTGGTGGACATGGCGATCATGGTTGGTACAGATTTTAACCAGGGAATAAAGGGAATTGGGGCGAAAAAGGGTTTAAAACTCATTAAAGAACACGGGGACATCTACCACATCCTGGAAAAAATGGATATTGAACTGGATGTTGATCCCACCATCCTAAGGAACATGTTCCTCAACCATGAAGTGGACTCCAATTACCAACTGAAATGGCAGAAAGCAGATCATGAACAAATTATCGAGTTTCTATGCGGAGAACATGATTTTTCAGAAAGCAGGGTTTTAAGTGCCTTGGATAAACTTAAAAAACTGCAAACCACCCAGAGTAGTTTGGAACAGTGGTTTTAGGAACCATTACTCATTTTGATAGGTGAATCGAAGGATTTGCACTGATTTTTATGGAAAATATATTTAAAAATTAATTCCTTATTTAAAAAAAAAGTTTAAAAAAGTTATATCTAAAATGGGGGGTAGTCTCCGAAAAATTCTAGGGCGTACATGCGTGCTGTTTCCACCTGGGAAGGGTAGATTTCTTTCATTCTTTTTTCCAGATCATCCCGGCTTCTGCTGGCAGCCAGTATCCTCAAAACCTTAACGTAAACATCCAGAGAATCATTTGAAGGATTACAGGGCATTTCTAGTGTGATACAGACATCATCCCTTTTAAATAGAGTGGTTCTGATGTTAGGAGATGCAGAACCGATTAGTACACCTTTTTCAAGTTCAATGAGTGGTGGGACACCTTCTTCAGTTCTTCTCAGAGGAGATATCAGTTTATGATAACTTTCTTGTTTATAGCAATGGACTTCTACGTATATTTGGGGCTGGTAATAGTTTATTAGGTACAGGACTTCTTTACCCACTTTAGACTGGTAGTAAAGAGGGTTGAGGGTGCTCAAGTATTGGCTTTCATCACAGTTATGGATGGTAAGTTTACCTTCACCCACATCATCATCCTGGATCTCCTGAAGGGCTTTGAGGGTGCTTAAACCTTCCTTTCCATGCACTCCCCCAATGAAAAGCCGGCTGATACCCTTTCCTTTATCAATTATTTTAAAGTAGGCCACATTATCACCTGAATTTAGTGCTTTAAAAAAAAATGTTTCCAGAAATAGTTTTAGTATTCCAGATATTTCCAATTAATATTTTAGAATTTCCTTTTTAGTATTCCCATTGTCTTAGTTTTTCCCAGGAGTTTCACTCATAATTATTCAGTTTACATGATTTAAACGAGTTATATTCCCTGAAAATTAGAAATGCTCCCTCTAACTGTTTTATCTGGACAGGGTTAAGATCGAAATTTCCTTCCCCCACAACATCATTTATCAGCTTTTCAAGGTCCTGATAATCTTTTAATGGAGTTTCCAGTGATTTTTGTTTGATTTGCTCAAATGCGGGGTGGAAGTTTCGGGAAAAGTCCTTAAAATAACCGTCCAAAGTTTCAACCCTCTGAGGATATACACTGCTTAACTTTTCCATTATCTCCTGGCGGTTACTGGACCCGGCAACTATTCCCATAACCTTCAAACAAGTTTTCAATACTTTTTCAGAGGGGTTGCAGGGCATTTCCAGCGTAAATGGAAAATCATTTAGATCAAAAAATGAGGAGCGTATAAGGGGTGAAACAGAACCTATTAACACCCCCTTTTCAAGTTCCACCAGACCCGGAACTCCGAATTTCTCTTTTCTATCTTGCCGGGTGAGTTTAGCATGGTTTTTAGGATGGTAGCAGTGTAGTTCCAGGTATATTTCTGGTTGATTCTTCATTACCAGATCCAGGAGTTTGCTACCGGCAAGGGAAAGGTAGTAAAGGGGGTCCAGGGTACTCAGGTAGGGACTGGGAGGAAAATTACACAACACCAAACTTCCCCCATTGACTGTGATATTTACAGCCATCTGAATGGCGTTGATGGTGCTTAAACCTTCCTTACCATGCACTCCACCTACAAACAGGCGTGAAATTCCCTTCTTCACACCCATTTCTTTAAAAAAATTCACTTCCATTTTTTTAGGTTCCATATTAGTTCCTAAATGTTTTTGTACAGGAAGTTCCCTTCTCCAACACATTACAAGAAATTATGTTCCATGTTCCCACCCTTCCAGGTAATCAACCTGTTTTTCGCTCAGATCATCGATTTCGATGCCCATGGCTTCTAATTTCAGCCGTGCCACGTGCATGTCTGCTTCATCATCGGTTTTATGCACTCCTACTTCCATCTGTGTTTTTACCAGTTTTTCGGCAGATAATGCTTGCATGGCAAAGCTTAAGTCCATGATCTCGGCGGGGTGTCCCTGACCCCTTTCACCGGCAAGGTTAACCAATCTTCCTTCGGCGAGTAAGTATATTGTCCGGCCATCATCCATTACGAACTCTTCAATGTCTGCTTTCATATTTCCCTGCTTTACAGCCATCTGGTCCAGGTCTTGCCGGTTTATTTCCACGTTGAAATGTCCTGAGTTGGCCATTACACAGCCATCCTTCATTACCTTAAAGTCATCCCCGGAGACAATATCGATGTTACCGGTGGCCGTGACTAGGATGTCAGCATGTTTAACTGCTTCACGGACTGTCATGACCCGGTATCCATCCATACGTGCCTCTAATGCCCTTATTGGATCAACTTCGGTTACAATTACGTTGGCCCCCAATCCATGGGCGCGCATGGCTATTCCTCGACCGCACCATCCGTATCCACAGACAACCACGTTTTTACCGGCTATTAACATGTTGGTGGAGCCCATTATGGAGTCAAAAGTTGATTGTCCGGTTCCGTAACGGTTGTCAAATAGGTATTTGGTGTAAGCATCGTTAACTGCTATTACCGGGAATTCAAGAGCCTTGTCTGCATGCATGGATTTCAGGCGGTGAATTCCAGTGGTGGTTTCCTCACAGGCCCCCTTGATCTTGTCCAGAACATCCCTTCTTTTCCGGTGAATCATGAAGATCATGTCTGCCCCGTCATCGATTATGATGTCCGGCTCATGATCTAAGACCATGTTGATGGTCTGGTAATATTCTTCGTTGGTTTGCTCTCTCCAACCGTACATGTTAAGTCCTAAGCTGGCACCGGCGGCAGTGGCGTCATCCTGGGTTGAGAGTGGATTGCAACCAGTCATGACCACTTCTGCCCCTCCGGCCTGGAGGGTTAAACCCAGGTTGATGGTTTTGGGTTCCAGGTGCAGGCAGGAACCAATGGTGATTCCCTCAAATGGTTTTTCTTTTTCGAAACGTTTTTTAATGGTTTCCAGAACTGGCATGTGTCTCTGAACCCATGCAATCTTCTTTTTACCCTGAGGGGCTAATTCTATATCTTTTACTTTATAAGGCATGTTATCACCGTTATATCCATCTCATGAATACCTAAAATAATATGTTTAGATTATAGATGTTAATTCTCTATTCCTATATAATTAAGTCTCCCTGTTTAATTAGATAATAATTAAGTCTGCCGGTTAAATTTATTATACTTATACTAATTAACAGGTAAAGAATAAGAAGAAAATAAGTGGTTAAAAATAGGGTAAATAATAAAAAAAAGGAGAAGACTCCTAGTAAAGGAGTCTTCTCCAATTTTAGGGGTTTATGATACGGGGGTTTTATGGGGGAAATCTAGTGTACTGAACCATGTCTTAGTGGTACTGAACCATGTCTGTTTTTTCCTCAGTTTTGACCTTTTTCATGGCTTTTTTGAAGTATTTCATCTTCACTGTTTCAGCCTTTAGGTCATCTCTGAGGGTTAACATGACTGCTTCCCGGCAGACTGCCTCGATATCGGCGCCCACGTATTTTTGGGTGTTTTTGGCCAGGTAGTCCAGGTCCACATCATCGGCCAGGGGCATGTCTTTGGTGTGTACCTTGAATATTGCCAGTCTGGCTGCCTCATCAGGGTCGTCCACCTTCACGTGGCGGTCAAATCGGCCGGGTCTGAGGAGTGCAGGGTCCATGATATCCACCCGGTTGGTGGCGGCGATTACTGCCACGTCCTGAAGTTCTTCTAATCCGTCGATTTCAGTGAGTAACTGGTTTACCACCCTCTGGGTTACTCCGCTGTCGGTGCTGGAACCAGATCGGGCAGAGGCTATGCTGTCTATTTCATCGAAGAATATCACTGTGGGTGCTGTTTGTCTGGCTTTTCGGAATACTTCCCTTACACCTTTTTCTGATTCACCCACCCATTTGGAGAGCAATTCTGGCCCTTTGACTGCGATGAAGTTGGCTTTACTTTCATTGGCCACTGCCTTGGCCAGTAAGGTTTTACCAGTACCCGGTGGTCCGTATATCAGCACACCTCGTGGTGGTGTGACTCCGAACTTGTCGAAGCTTTCAGGATATTTAAGAGGCCATTCTACTGCTTCTATGAGTTCTTGTTTGGCATTTTCCAGGCCACCAATGTCATCCCATTTAATATCAGGCACTTGTACCAAAACTTCGCGGAGTGCGGATGGTTGGATTTCTTTTAAGGCTTCTTTGAAGTCTGATTTCTGGATGATCATCTTTTTGAGGGTTTCTTTGGGTATTTCCTCATCAGCCTTGATATCCGGGAGCACTCTACGCAGTACTCTCATGGCTGCTTCTTTACAGAGCATTTCCAGGTCTGCACCCACGAAACCATGAGTGGTGTCTGCTATTTCATCAAGGTCCACTTTCTCATCCAGGGGCATTCCCCTGGTGTGTATCTGTAGTACTTCCCGGCGTCCGTCCTTATCAGGTACTCCGATTTCTATTTCCCGGTCAAATCGTCCTCCACGGCGTAGGGCCGGGTCCAGAGCGTCGGGCCGGTTAGTGGCACCAATAACTACCACTTGACCTCTGCTTTTAAGACCATCCATCAGGGTCAAGAGCTGGGCAACCACTCGTCTTTCTGTTTCTCCAGATACTTCCTCCCGTTTAGGGGCGATGGCATCGATTTCATCTATGAACACGATAGATGGAGCGTTTTCTTCTGCTTCTTCAAAGAATTCTCGTAGTTTTTCTTCTGATCCACCCACGTATTTGCTCATGATCTCGGGTCCTTGTATGGCGATGAAATGGGCATCACTTTCATTGGCTACTGCCTTGGCCAGTAGGGTTTTACCAGTACCTGGTGGCCCGTGCATCAGGACTCCTTTAGGTGGTGATATCCCCAGTCTTTCGAAGAGTTCTGGTCGTTTCAGAGGTATTTCTATCATTTCCCTGACTTTCTTCACTTCTTCTTTGAGGCCTCCTATGTCTTCGTAGGTGACATCGACCAGGGTTTTCACTCCTTCCAGTTTGGATATGTCCACTGGATCGGTTTGTACTTCCACTTCACTCATTTCGGTGATTTTAACTGCTCCAGCTGGTTTGGTGGACACTACTGCCAGTTTTAATTCTCCCATAGGACGCACTTCACTCATAGTGTCCCGGAAGAATTCATCAAATAAGCTTCCTCGCATGGCAGTTTGTTGCTGTTGCCTGATTCCAGTTACAATGATGTCTCCTTTGGACAGTACTCTGCCCTGGAATGCTCCTTTAACATCTCCCCTGATCATGATTTGCTGATCTACCGGGGCCATCACCACTTTCTGTGCTTCTTTAACCTGGGCTTTTCTTACAGTGACTTCTTCTCCCAAGGATGTTCCGGCATTTTTTCGGATGTATCCATCTATTCTGATGATACCCAGTCCTATGTCAGATTGGGATGAAGCCACTGTGGTGGCAGTTAGTTTTCGACCTTCAATTTCAATCATATCCCCATCCAGGAGATCAAGCTTTTCCATGCATGCCGGGTCTATCCGGGCTATGGATCGACCTACATCTGCCTGTGAGAAGGCTTCTGCTACTTTTAGTTTCATATCTTCGCTTTTAATGATAAATCCCCCTATAAATTTTTTTATAGCTTGAATTAAAATAATTTACGTCTTAAAAAATAAATATAAATCGTTTTTGTATTTAGTTAACTTATGTTACTTTAACATTGTAGATTCTAGTATATAAAGGTTTCGGTAATTATGTAGTTATAAAAATAATTAGAATCAAATCAATCCCCCATTAATCTAAAACATTATATCCTGCCCCCCAAGCAGTACTGGGCCCAATTAAAGCACACTTAATTCAAAAATAGATGAAATTTATACATTTTTAACGGATAATACCCCCAAATCCGGTGAGTAAACCTTCAACCTTTCTCCGGGACTCAGTTGAGATCACCTGGTAGGTGAAGGTTATACTCTGGAAGCCTTCTGGAATTTGACTACCCTGATAAACATCCTTAACCTCAGAGGTGACCACCCCTTCCAGAGAGTTAATGGTAATGGATATTATCTCAGGTTGGGAACTTTCCGGTAGAACCACTGAAACATCAAAGGTCTTCAGGGGAAGATTAGTGGTTTTCCATGCCTGCAGTTCTTCTGCACCTAGAACCTCAATATTGGGAAGTTTAAGTTTCACAGTTTTATTATTTTCATTTATAATCACAAAATCTGGAGATAATGATTCCAGAACACCGAGGTGGACTTTTCCCGAGTACATGTGGCGTAAACCTACTTCCATTCCCACCGAGTTTTTAAGATAAGTTACCTCTGCATTAAGGGCAGATATGGCCTTATCCGATCTTCCCAGGGATGCTTCCAAATCATTAAGGTTTTTGGCTGCTGAACTCATGGCCTTTACAAAATCATCCTGATTTTCATGATCGATCATGGATTTAAGATCATTGAAGGTTTCCAGGAAGATTTCATGGACCTCATGAATGTAACGGTTCTGGGTCTGTATAGAATAACAGAGGTAAGGATTCTGAGCAACAATTCTAGCTATCATGTCTAGCATGAGGCTGTAAATAGGGCTTGCGAATTTTCTTGAATCTTTAACATCAACCTGCATCCGTTCAATGGTGCTGGCAATGCAAATGTAGGCAAAATGGGTCAAACCCTGGACAATGCTCATCATGCGGTCGTGAAGTTCAGGAGTAGTTTCCAATATACGGGCCTGTTCAGATTCCAAGAACTTCAACACCTTTGGATACCATTTTCCCCTTATCTGTGGAGTGAGAACGATTACCTGTCCCTCCAGGGATCTTATTCTGGGGCCAAACATGGGATGGGTGGGAAGTACTTCCACCCCTTCCGGAGCGTGCTGATGCATGATTTTGGCAGGTACCTCCTTAACTGAAGTCACATCCACCAAGAGAGATCCTTCCTGGAGGTGGGGGGCTATTTCTTTTATGGTCCGGGGTGTGACTTCAATGGGAACTGCCACAATCACTATTTCTGCCTGGGATACGGCTTTCACATTATCCGCAGTGTATGATAACTTCATTTTACTGGCTATGGCCTCTCCCATCATGGAATTCCTACCAGTAATGGTAACTTGATATCCTTTCTTTTGAAGAAAATTTGCTATCCAGTTCCCCAGTCCACGGGTCCCGCCAATAACCGCTACCTGCATAGGGTTATCTATAGCTAGAGGAGGATATTAAATTTTTCATACCACACTGAATTTTCCCGACTCCAATATTTCAATGTTAATAGAGAGATAATTTTTATTGGAAAGATTCCTAGTTGGAGAGATAATCTGATTGCCCGTATTTTGGATGGAACAACTGTATTCCCATTAATTTCCCGCCATAAACTGTATTCCACGTGAAATTCACACTACAAACTGTATTCCACGTGAAATTACCCGTATATAATTTAATGCATCCTAGTGTTGCCGGTATTGCACGTGAATAAAATTCAATAATCCCTTATTTTAGATCTCCAGTGTTCCCACCTTATCTTTACCCTGATCACTTCCAGCCATGGAATCCAGTGTTTCCAGAAATTCCATGAGACGTGGTTTTTCCATAACATCTAAAAACCTCTCAAGCTGAATTTTTTGCTGTATGAATATCCCCCTACGTTTAATAGGGCGTCCAAACTCATCTAAAGGGTTTATTTCGACCATTATGCTTTCCTGGTCACCTCTGGTGGGGGCCTTGATTAGGAAAACACCTTCAAGAGATGTAGGGACCCGTTGCCAAGGTTTAACATTTTCCAGGGTTTCTTTTATCTTACTTTCTAGCCGGTTGTCCATTGATAATCACCATCCCCTATTTTGTAATACATTTTATATAAAACTTATGATTAGGGGAATAAAATTTATGAATAAGATGGAAGAAAATAAGGGATGTTAAAAAAAGATTTGAACATAAATCGGAATTTAATTGGGGCAAAATCACCCTAAAAAATCCATTTCACCCCAATTCTTTAATAATAATCAAAATATAGGATAAATTCAAAAAAGGTATTAAAATGCGTATTGTTCATCAAGATGCTAAAAGAGGACTTATTGAATTATTCCCCGAAACTTTAGATGACCTCTGGCATCTTTCTCACCTTATAGAACCAGGGGATCTGGTCTCATCCAGAACCACCCGCCGTATACAGGACACCACTGGAGAACGCCTGCGCAGTGACCGTGGTATTAAAAAAACATTTTTCATGGGCATAAGAGTGGAAAGCATTAATTTCCATAAATACACAGGGAAACTACGGGCCAAAGGAGTTATTGAAAAGGGACCTGAAGATCTGGTTTCCCTGGGATCCCATCACACCCTGGATTTGAAACTTAACAATTCAGTGAAGATACAAAAGGAACGATGGTCCCGCTGGCACCGGAAAAGAATTAAAGAAGCCATAGATGCCTCAAAAATACCAAAAGCACTGGTGGTGGTAATTGAGGACGATAATGCCGATATGGGCATCCTCCGCCAGTATGGAGTGGAATATTACGGACCCATAATTGGGGGAATCTCCGGGAAGAGAATGGTTCAAAAAAACCGGCAACAGGTCATCAACAATTTTTACGAAGAGATCGTGAGCACCATTAAGAAGTTTGAAGGAATTGAGGGAATGGTCATTGCCGGACCCGGGTTTGGTAAAAATGACTTTTATCAATTTATTAGCCAGAGATATCCGGATATTGCCCGTATTTCCCGTCTGGAAAGCACTGGGGCTGGCGGCAGATCTGGAATCCACGAGGTGTTGCAGAAGGGCATCCTGGAAGAGATGGCCACTGAAGGACGTATAGCCGAGGAAATACGGATGATGGCCCGAGTTCTGGAGGAAATTGGTAAAACTTCCAACATGGCGACCTATGGGAAAAAAGAAGTCAAAACAGCTGCTGAAGCTGGTGCAGTGGAAGAATTACTGGTTATCGATGAAATGCTCCGGGAAGAGGATGTAGAGAAGATCATGGACCTAACTGAGAATCTGGGAGGTAAGGTAATGGTTTTAAGCAGCGAACATGATGGTGGAAAGCAGCTAGGTGCCCTGGGAGGATTAGCCGCCTTATTAAGGTATTCATTGAATTAATGGATTGAATTAATGGATTGAATTAATGGATTGAATTTGTAAAAGACCGTACTTTTATTAAAGTAATTATTGGTGTGGAAAAATGCCTTTAACTTCCTAAACGGGGCCTGTAAATGAAGGTAACCAGAAATAGGGATAAATGTATTCACTGTGGAATGTGTGAAATGGTTCTCTGCCCATTGGGGAGTGCCTGGAAAAGTTTAGAGGAAGGTAAATGCATTGGCTGTGGGGCCTGTGTCATTGCTTGTCCCGAGACTGCAATTATAGCTATAGAAGATAATTTAGCATTATCCTCTAAAAAAACTGTTTACGTTAATGGTCAACTGATAAAAACATCGGGATTTATTAAAGATGCCCTGAGTGAAGCCGGAGTTGAGATCAGCAAATTTCCATTTAAAGACCCCTCTAAAGATATCAGTCCAGTTATTATTATGCCCTGCCTTTCAGGGGGTTGCTGGTCATGTGTCGTGAAAGTTGATGGTAAATACGCTCTTTCTTGCATCACACCATTATATGAGGGTATGAAAATCAAATTACCAATCCCCATGCCCCCATTACGGGTGGTTAGTGGATTCGGAGCCCACACTGTAGGTGGGGTGGGAACTCCCTATCAGCTTAAGAAGAGTGTAGAACCTATTGAAATTGCCTGTTTTACCCACGGATGTAATCTACACTGCCCCCAGTGCCAGAACTATGGCATGGCCTTTGCTGCCGGAGGACACCCCATGGAGGCTGAAGAAACTGCCATGATTCTCCTCGGACTCCAGAGACAACACCAGGTTGACAGGATAGCAATATCTGGCGGCGAAAGCACTTTAAATCCCCATTGGCTTTTGGAATTAATTAAACATATCCGTAAAGCAGATAGTGATGTTCACATCCACGTGGACACCAATGGAACCGTGCTCACTGCACCCTACATTGATGAGCTGGTTAAAGCTGGGATGACGGAATTGGGAGTGGATCTTAAGGGAATTCACACCGATACTTTTCAGGAAATCACCGGCCTTAAAGACTCTAAGCTGGCATACCAGTACCTTAAAACATCCTGGGCAGCGGTTGAATATGCCATTGGCGAGTATTCTGATGATTTGTTCCTGGGAATTGGCATACCCTATAACAAAGATCTTATTTCAATGGAAGAAGTGGGAGAAATGGGGAGAAGAATAGTGAATTTAAAGGAAGATGTGCAGGTGTGTATACTTGATTATCGAGGTGAATTCAGGAGAAAAGACCTGTTATTACCATCTTATTCTGAGATGATGAAAGTTAAAGGCACTCTCAATGAAACTGGACTGAAGATCGTCATTGCTCAAACTCCTGAAGGGCACATTGGACCTTAAAAAACAAACCCTGGAATAGACTATTAAAAATAGAATATCTATTTAAACTAAAAATTTCTATTCTGATTTGAAGAGTTCAGGTCTTAAAAGGAGATATATGGACACACATTTTTATGGGAGATATTGGTATTATCCTAAAATATTCGTAAATATTTTATTATAAGTGATGTTAAATGAATATCATGGATTTAATTTGGCTGGTTGCGGTTTTCATTCTCTCCGGGGTTTTAACACTCCTATTCAAGAATATATTCACTCGCCTGAGAGGTAACCTTTACACTCCTATACGTGGAGGCACTCCCCGTGCAGTGGGCATCGCCCCTTTAATAGTACTTTTACTATTCTTCCCACCTCCGGGGAACTATCTGATTGGATTAATTGGGTTTTTTGCATTTTTAGATGATATCATTGGGCGGAAGAAAATTAGAGGACTTCCCTTTGAGATCGGACAACTTTCCAGAGGGATAGGTATGCTTCTAGTTATGGTAGCTGGATATTTCTTCTTTGGCCCGGTTTCTATCCTTATCGCATTGATGATCCAGCCCATGAACATTGCAGATATGCAACCAGGAACTGCTGCCTCCACCGTGATGATCATGAGCACTTTAATGGCTATTCTTCTCTACCTTACCACTGGAAACCCTTATTCCCTGGCACTAATTATACTGGCAGCCTGTCTGGGGTATGCACCGCTGGATTATCAGGGGAAAATAATGATGGGTGAAGTGGGTAATCATTCCTTCGGAGTGGGTTTAGGAATATTATACGCATTACTAGGAATGAATGTGGCTAATTTCCATAACTGGGGAGTAGGAGGAGTTTTTTTATTGGTACTGGTACTTTTAATATTCACTTCTTGCATTATAGCATTTTTAAGACGGGAGAACCTTAAAGATTTCCTGGAAAAAAACCTTAAAATCTCTAATCCATCCTATGGTGATTTGTGGATGGATGTGTTGACTGGTGGTGGTTTAGGAGATCTTCTTCGTAGAATAATACTGGGAAAACGTAAAATAATCATTTATAACAAGTTTTTAATCGTGTTAGGTTTTCGTAGACTATTTTATAATCCTTACACCCCTTTAAGCTAATTGAATATTGTTTTCTATTTTTTTAAAAAAATATATAGAACTAATTTTGTTGGATTTCATCTTCAAAGAATTTATTTTTTAAATACAGAGTACCTTAACTCGAATGTTGACATTTCACCCTATTGATTTTAGTTTAAAAGAATAATTCACAAAAAAATTTGAAAAATTATTTAAATATTAATGAACACTAAAGACAATAATGACTTTTAAAAACAATTTTACAAGGTATGATAAATTGATCTACCTTTATAAGAACAAGTATTACGTCATTGATTTCTAGCATTGCAACAAGCATGAGGGAGGTGAAAACGTGCACAAAAATAATTTTAATGCTAAGCATACTAAAAAAGAGGGGGTGAGGACCTTGCAGAAGAAAATAATTTTGGTTTTGTTTGTTCTTGTATTTTCGCTGACTATTGCAGGGGCTGTTTCAGCAGCAGATGACGCAACAGGCGGAACAACCGGTGTGGAACCAACAGTGAACAACTCAACCAATAATTCTCAAACGTTACCTGATCCCAAACTTTACGATGAGAATATGAATCTGGTAGGTTCCTATGCTACAATCCAGCAGGCCTATAACAACGCCGCAACTGGTACCAGTACACAGATGTATACCATTGAGCTGGAAGAAAATGGAATATTCACCCTAACCGACTTTACAATCGCCAAAAACCTTAGATTCACCGTGGCCAATGGAGGAATTGCAACTATTCAAGGTTCTAATAATAGACTGATCTACATTGCACCAGGTTACACCGTGTACTTCTACAACATCACCTTCGAAAATGGTCATGCATCTGATGGAACCACACTACACCCTGACGGATACAATGGTGGAGCAATCTACAACGATGGTACACTTTACCTTACAGACTGTGTCCTTAGGAATAACCAGGCCGGTGACGGTGGTGCCTGGGATTACGGAGGTATTGGTGGTAATGGTGGGGCAATCTACAACACCGGAACTACAACCATAACCGACTGTGAGATCTACAACAACCGTGCCGGGGATGGTTCTGATGGATGGGCAGTTCTGCATTCCAATGGTTTCAACGGAGGCCATGGTGGTGCTATTTACAGTACTGGAACCCTTACCATAGCTGGTAGTGAATTCTATGGCAACCGTGCCGGTAACGGTGGAGACGGTGTGATATTAGGTGATGGTGGTAATGGTGGTAATGGTGGAGCAATCTACAACACCGCAACCATGACCCTAACCGATAGCCTGATCCACAACAACTTCGCAGGTGATGCTGGCGCCGGTGGTTACCAAGTAATCATTGGAGGTACCGGTGGAACTGGTGGAAACGGTGGAGCAATCTACAACACCGGAACTACAACCATAACCGACTCTGAGATCAACGAAAACACCGCGGGTAATGGTGGTAGTGGAGCTGATGGAAGTGATGGATTATTTAGTAATGGCTACACCGGACACAATGGAGGTGTTGGTGGTTCTGGTGGAGCAATCTACAACACCAACCACTTGGAAATTTACGGCACAGAAATCTCCGACAATGAAGCCGGGGAAGGTGGAAACGGTGGAAACGGTGGTAATTCCGGTGAACTGGGACTCGTACCATATACTGGTGGAAACGGTGGCCAGGGCGGTGACGGTGGAAACGGTGGAGGTATTTTCAACACCAACTATCTACTCATCACTGAATCTACAGTAACATCCAACCGAAGTGGAAACGGTGGTACTGGTGGAAACGGCGGAAAGGGTAGTGACCGCTGGAGTTCATGGCCACTCACTGTTTCTTCTGGAAACGGCGGAAACGGCGGAAACGGCGGAGTATCCGGCTTTGGGGCTGGAATATATCATAGTGGAACTTACTTAAGCGTTACCAGTAACAACCTGACTGATAACCAGATCGGCACTCCTGGTAACGGAGGAACCGGAGGTTTAAAAGGGTCAGGAGATGGTGGTATCAATGGGAATCCAGGTAATTCTGGAAACAATGGCGAGGGTGGTGCTATTTATGCAGCAACTGCAGTTACATCATCTATAAACTATAACCGTATCCTGAACAACACTTTACCAGATATTGCAAGTAATGGAGTTAGTGTTAACGCAGCAAACAACTGGTGGGGCACTAACTTTGAAGGTAGCAGCCCATTACTTGCTGGACGTGTGTCCAGTGAAGTAAACGCTGATCCATGGATAATATTACGCCTGATTGTACCCAGCCAAATCTACAATGGCATACCAGTACAATTCATAGGTGACCTTACCCAGAACAGTGACGGAAACCCGGTTGGAGGAAATATACCTGATGATGTTCAGGCTGATTTCACTGCAACCCAGGGAACCATTGACACACCACAGTACACTATCGATGGACAGGCCTCTACTACATATTCACCAACGTCTTCGGGAATGGCAACATTCACTGTAACCGTGGATGATCAAACTGTAACCGTTAATCAGAACGTAGAACCACGGGCAGTTTTAGATTTCACTAAATCAGTGTCTGATAACCATCCTAACTATGGAGATATGATTCACTTCATAATCACAGTGCAGAATTCAGGTCCAGACACAGCCACTGATGTGAACGTAACCGATCTACTTCCAACAGGTCTGGTTTACCAGTCACACACAACCACTGCAGGATCATACGACCACACCACTGGATTATGGAACATAGGCAGCCTAACTACCTCCATGGGAGGTGTCTACCTAGACATATTAGTCCTGGTAAATGGTACTGGATTCTTCAACAACACCTCAACACTCATTCAGAGCACCTATCCTCAGGATGAATTTGACCGGAGTGCTACTTTGAATGTGGATCCCGCGGCAATAATATCCATCACCAAAACTGACAACACAACAGACCATGAAGCCAATGTAGGGGATGAAGTAACTTTCACCATCACTGTACACAATGCAGGACCCGATAACGCCACTAACGTGATTATAACTGATTTGTTACCCCTGGGTCTTGACTTTGTATCAGCCAGTGACAGTGGAACCTACGATGCGTTAAGTAGAACCATAACCTGGTCTGCATTCAACCTCAACTATGGAGCGCCGGATGTTGTCCGGACATTCATAGCCGGAGTGGACGCAATCATGGCTAGTAATGTAACTGGGATAATAAACACAGCTAACGCAACATTCACTGAATACCCATCTACTGCAAGCGGTAATGGGACTGCAATCTACGTACCCCTAACTGATCTCTACATCAACAGTTGGGCCAGTAAAAACAACCCCTATGTGGGTGAAACCATAACTCTCACCTTTAATGTGGGTAACAATGGACCAGACACCGCCCGTAATGTGGTATTTACCTTGCCTATTCCTGAAGGTATGGAGTTCGTGGACGTGAGTGTAGATCAGGGAACAGCTACCTACGACCCGGTAACCCGGACTATAACCTGGATACTGGGTGATGTAGAGGTTGGAGACCCTACTGCATGGGTTAGAATTAAAGTACTGGGTGCTGGAACCTTTGTCTTTAGACCAAGCCTTACCACCGATACTTACGACCCTAACCTGGATAGTAACATCCAATCCGTGACTATAAATGCCCAGACAGTTCCCGGAGAAGTGGTCAACGGCCAAACCGTAGGAATGCAAAGCACTGGAATACCAATAGCGCAGCTTTTACTAGCTGTGTTAATGGTTTTAGGTGGATTATTCGCTGCAAAACGCCAATAAGAAAAAACCAATTTTGGGGATAATTATCCCCTTTTCCCTTATTTTTTTAGATTAAAATGAGAATTATCTGTTTTGTGATCTTTTCTCACCCAGATAACTTAATATAAATTTTTACATGTCAGGATCACCACCATCCAATTCTTAAACAAAATAAAATGAGATTAAAGAAAAAGTTGAAGGTTTTGGAGGTTATAAAGAAAAATAGGTGAAGGTTTTGGAGGTTATAAAGAAAAGAAGTAGAGGTTTTGTTATTTTTTACCTCGTTTCAAGGACCATACAGCCAGACCTAAAAATAGTAGGGCGAATAGTACCAGAGCGGCTAGATCAGGCCATATCTTCTCCAATCCCCATCCCTTGAGCATGACTGCCCGGCAGGCTTCCACTGCATAGGTGGGTGGCACCAGATAAGAAAATGGCCTTAACCATTCAGGTATTGCCTGTAATGGCCAGAATACGCCTGAAAGGAGGAATGCAGGCAATACCACGAATGGGAAGAATTGTATTGCCTGTTCTGGCCTTTTAGCTAGGCTGGAGAGGAGTATTCCCAGTGCCTGGCAGGTGACTGCCAGGATAGCCACTGCCAGGAAGGCTAGTAGCACGTTTCCCACCACGATTATGTTGAAGACTGCGATGGCTATCACCAGTAGTAGGGCCACTTGCAGGATACCCAGTGTTCCGAATGTGATAGCGTATCCTGTCACTACTTCCCCCTCTGTAACGGGACTGGCCAGGACTCTTTCCAGGGTTCCGTTGGCCCTTTCCCCCACGAAGGTGATAAGGGTTAGTATGGTGGTGAGAAGGTATACCACAAAGGCCAGGATCCCCGGTACAAAGAAGTCAATGAATTCTGCATCCTGACCGTAAATTGGTTCAGATGTAATTTTAAGGGCTGGATTAACTCCTTCCTCTGACATGGTATCGGTAATGGCATCACTAACTGTTTTTAAAATGGCATTTTTAATGTTGGTAATGGTATCATCACCCTGGATTATGATCTCCGCTGTGGTTCCTGATGATGGGTTTTTAGTGGCCATCATAGCATCTTGGGTGAAGTTTTCCGGGAATATGATCACTGCTGATGCACTGCCATCAGTCACTTTCTGGCGGGCTTCATCAACATTATTCATATTCTGGATATTCAAAACTCCAGTATCCAGGTTTGAGATTATGGTTTGTGAGAGGTAGGTGGTGTTTCCCATTGGTGGGGTGTATCCCTGGTCCTGGTTGACGATTATAACATTCACATCTTCCACATCACCACTGAAGGCTATCCCAAAGACGCACATGGCAAAGATGGGTGCCAAAAATAGCATGGCCAGGCTACGTTTGTCATTGGCCACATCGCGGAATACACGGCGGCTGACCGCCATTACACGGTAAAATTTCATTTTATTATCCCCTCACCATATTTTCATCACGACGAGAGAACACCAGGAAAGCATCCTCCAGTGAATCTTTCCCACTCTCCTCAAGGAGTTTTAAGGGTGCATCTTCAGCTATGAGATTACCGTGTTGCATGAATCCTATACGGTCACAGTTTCGGGCTTCATCCATGTAGTGGGTGGTTATGAGTATGGTTACTCCCTTCTGGCGTAACTGGTAGAAATAATCCCAGAATGACACTCGAAGCTCAGGATCCACCCCTACCGTGGGTTCGTCCAGAAACAGGAGTTCGGGTTGGTGTATGAGGGTGCAGGCTAAGGAAACCCGGTGTTTCATTCCTCCACTGAGGTTTTCCACCATTTCATGTTTCCAGTCTTCCAGGGCTACGAATTTCAAAAGTTCATCTTTTCTTTTTTCTATTTCGTTTTTATCCAGGTTAAAAACACGGCCGTAGAACTTTAGGTTCTGATCCACAGTGAGGCCCATGTAAACACCAGTTTCCTGGGGCATGTACCCGATGTGAGATACAATATTTCCATCAGGTATCTGCTCCCCCAGAACCCGGGCACTCCCATCGCTGGGATTCAGGATGCTGCACAACATTTTAATGAGAGTGGTTTTACCAGCACCATTGGGGCCCAAAAGACCATAAATCTCTCCTTTTTTCACCTTCAAATCCAGATTATTCACTGCAATGAAATTTCCAAACCTTTTGGTTAACCCCATGGTTTCTATAGCCGGTTTATCTTCTTTGGTCATTAGTTTCGCCCCTGTCACATATTTCACTTGATTTTAAGTTTATTTCACCAGTTATTGTTGTGTGATCAGCAAGCTTTTATATGTTTTGTAACTAAATGAGTATAAAATGAGACAACATAGTTTATGATCATTCATTACCGAGTATTACCGAGTAATTAGATTGAACATTGTGGTAGATTGATAATTTGTAATAGATTGATAATTTGTAGGTGATCTTGCCATGGGAGTGAGCAGAGAAACAATAGAAGCATTAAAGACTTTAGGACTCACAGATTACGAAACTAGAACTTATGTAGCCTTAAATTCAGTTATATCCGGAACTGCCACCGAGATTAGTCAAGCATCCCAGGTGCCACGATCCAGAATCTACAATATTCTCAAAAGCCTGAGCAGTAAGGGATTTGTTGAAATAGGTAAGGGTAAACCCTTAACTTTCACGGTGATCCCTCCTCATGAAGTTTTTAAGAAGAATAGAAATGATATTAAAAAGAAAATGGAGAGGGCGGAGTCAGAGTTGAATGTGCTTTATGAAAGCCAGATCCCCAATGTTCCAGCCCCCATCTGGATCCTGCATGGCCCGGATAAGATAGTTAATAAGGAGCTGGAGATAATATCCCGTGCCAAGGAATCCATTTTCATAATGGGTGGTCTCATGTTCCCCGGGGAGCCTCCACAACTCAAAGAAGCCCTTCAGAAAACCTTAAAAAGAGGGGTTGACACTCGGATACTTACTGCACCTACTTGTAAAGTAGATGGGGTGGAAGTAAACACCATGGAAATTATGAAAGAATTGCCTGTGGAGATTAAATTTTTCCCAGTTCCCTACATAAAACTGGTGGTTCGGGACAGGCAGGAGATGCTAATTGCTTTCTGCAAACTATCTGGAGACGTTGCCCTATCTGAAACTGCCATTTGCATATGGAATCAGTACGAAGAATTTATCGAAACCATAACTGGAATGTACGATTTCATATGGGGTATGGACTTTTTCAGCCCTGAATTTAATCCCAACAGATTTTAATATTTGAGACAATCAAACCATAATTAACTTGAAATCAAAATTAGCATAAAAAAAGAAAACCAAATTAGCATAAAAAAAACTTAAAAAACAATTAGATTTTCAAGAACACACATTCAATTTCATTAGATTCAATAGACATATTCTATATTTCAGATACAACCTAAATTTGAATAATAAAGAACGGTTAAAAAATGAAGGCACTATTTATAGTTACTGGAAGAGGAATAGGTGGAGATGCAGTCACTGCCCTTAACATTGCTCGGGCTCTTGAGAAGTATGGTGTTGACTGTGAATTTGCATTGGATCACAGTGCACCGGGTTTATTGCTCCAAAAAAATAACCTATCCTGGTATAAAACCAGCATCCCCCAGGCCGGAGGCCATGCTGCTACCAAGAAAACCCTGGCTAAAGCTGCGATTAAAACTTCGAAGGCTGCTGTGGAAGCCGCCAGATTGATCAAAAAGGTACATCCCCAAGTTGTGGTAGGTGTAATTGGAGGTGGAGCAGTGGTAGGATGTTTAGGGGCTAAAATAGCCAGTACTCCCTCAGTGGGCATTCTAATTACCCCTACAGATGCTAAGGTATGCACCAAGATAACCACCACCGTGGCTCTACCAGAATCTAACCTTTTTCAGATGGAACTGAATGATAAGAACATTCATAAAGCTTATTCACCAGTAGATCCCTCTATAATCGTTGGAGATAAAGAAAGGGCCCTGGAATTATTACCCCCAGAATTTGATGAAACCCGCCCCACTATTCTCTTCTCATCTGGTTCCACCCTCTTTGAAAAAATGGCACTGGGCGCATCAGAGCTTGGTAAAAGTGGGATAAATGCTAATATTCTGGTGGTTGGAGCTCCACTGGAAGAAGAATACCGGGAACATCTCATGGGAAATAATATCATCTACCTGGAGTACATTGACTGGATCCAGGATCTCTATAAGGTGGTGGATCTGGCCGTGCTCACTGATGACGGTATGATGATCCAGGAGGCTATTGCCTGCCAGTTACCTATAATCGCCCTTTTGGGGGTTAAATATGGACGCTACCATAACCTGGCAGAGATATTTAAGGGAGCAGTCTTGGAAAGTGATCTGGAGGATATCACCCAAGTCACCATAGACGCCTTTGATAAACTGGACGAACTTAAGGGAAATGCACATAAATACAGTGCAGATGTTTTAAATGCTTCGGATAACATAGCCCGCGTGATATATGATAAAATAAGGGATGAAGATAAATAAATCGGGCCAATGAATTATAAATCGAATGAATCAGTGATAAATCGATATTTATCACCAATCAATCCGTAAATTTCGATTTATTTTATTATATTTTCTTCCTTTAATTAAATTTATTTTTACTTCCCTTTTTAATCACACCTTCTTTTTAATTAAATTAGTTATCTAAGAATAATTTTGCGAGTATTTCAGCCATACTTTGCTAGGAAATGTAATAATTTGTAAATGGCGTCAGTTGAGGGATGAGTTTCAATGAAATCATCAAAATCCGTGGTTTTGTATCCATCTTTGATCATTTTGGCCAGATAAGGAAGGCTGGTGCGGGAGGCGGGAGAGATTGAAGCAACCCTGGTCACATCACCAGTTTCAAGGTCTGATGATAGCTTGGTGAATCCAGTTTCACCATCAAGAACTTGCCAGAATGACCCTGGGCCTGCTGAGCCACGTATACGCACGTCAAATTCATTTTCTAAACCTTGAACTCCAGAGTCAAGGAAGCTTACTGGGTAGTAGAGGGTTAATGATTGAGGTATCAGCCGGTAATCCATGGTGGCTGCAATACCACAGGCATTTCTGGCAGCAACCACCCCTTCCATGCGGGCCACCGGGGTGTTACCCACCGTGCCCACCACATCCCCCGCAGCGTAGATTGAGGGGTTACTGGTTTTCATCTGCCCATTAACTACTATTTCACCTTTAGATCCGATTTTGACCAACTGGTGAGCTATTTCTGAGTTGGGAGTCATGCCTGTGGCCAGGAACACAACCCCCTCCACTGGACCATTGGAAGTGGATGCCCCTTCCGGACTTATTTCCTGCACTTGTACTTTTTCCTGGATCTCAACATCCCGTAGGAGGTGTTCAGCCACGTAGTTTTTGATTTCAGGATCAAGTTGACTTAAAAACTGGTTACGGCATAGAATTTTAACCTGACTACCCAGGGATGAGAATATACCGGCGAATTCTGCGGCTATCACCCCACTTCCAACTATGTTGAACTTTTCGGGAACCTCCTCAAAGTCCAGAACATCTTTATAGGTTTTAGCATGCTCAACACCAGGGACAGGAGGTATAGCTGGTCGGGATCCAGTGGCAATTAAGAGTTTATCGTAGGGAAAACTCTCCCCATTGACTTCCACTTCACCCTCCTTAATTTTTGCTTCACCGAGCACTATTTCCGCCCCGGATTGTCTAGTTTCATGTTTTAAAACAGCCTCGATCTTCCTGGTGATTTTTTTTATCCCCTTTGTAACTTGGGAATAATCAATACCGTATTGTTGGGGGATTATGCCCATTTTTTTATAATTTTTCGAATCTTCATGGAAGCGTACCACGTCATTGAGCCCGCAGACCACCATACACCCCTCATGGAGACAGGTCCCCCCGATATGTTCCCTTTCAATCAGGGTGACTTCTGCTTCTAATTGTCCTGCTTCCATTGCTGCGCTGCGGCCGGCTGGCCCTCCTCCAATAATCACTAGTTTCATCTTTTAAACCCCGATAACCTTCTTTATAATCCGATAAATTTGTTGGCCCCAAGATATTTATATGGTGATGATTATCTAATTAAAATAACTAAAACTATTCTGAGTAATCTAAAAACTGCTTAGTTTAATACTACTTGGTTAAATTAATTAGACTATAAAATACCGGATTATGATTATTAAAACCAATAATTGACTCTTTAATAAATTTAAAAGGTGAAAATTGTGTGTATAGCAGCACCAGCTAAGATTCTGGAAATTAATGATAATGTGGCTACTGTGGACTTCGGTGGAGTAAGACAGCAGGCTAAACTTGATTTAGTTAGCGATGTTGATATTGGTCGCTACGTTCTGGTCCATTCTGGATATGCAATTGAGGTTTTATCCGATCAGGAAGCTCAGGAATCATTGGAAGCATGGGATGAACTCCTGAAGATCATGGAAGAAGATACTGAAAAGCCTGGAAATGAATGATCACGTAATGTAAGTTCGATCTACCTAAATTCCAGCGAATAATTCTTTTTTTATACTAATTTTTTTATACTAATTCTAATTTTAATAATATTTTTAAAAAATTTATATTAATTTATAAATTTAATAATTAATTTTAATAAATTTATATTCTTCATTAATTTAATAGATTGATACTCTTTTAACTCCCTGTATTTCCAGAAATTCCTGGATCATTTCACCTTTAACTGGTTTCTCGGTGATTATGGTTAGTTTAGGGTTTTCTTCCAGTTCAGGATCTCCAGCATGGGCTTGCCGGATACTGATCTTTTCCTGGGCTATTAATTGGGTGGCTGTGGCCAGGATCCCAGGTGCACCTGCTTGAGCTTCTATTTCCACCACTCCAAAGCCAAGATCACTGGCCACGTTTTTTAAGAGGGCTCCGGCAGGGAATATGTTCCCGAATATGGATGCCAGTTCAGGATCTTCCATTATAACCGCCACTGTGGAGCGAATGGACCTGCGGTCAACACCAGTTCCTCTGGCCAGAGCCACGTCACTGACCTCCACATCTCCACAGTAGATCTTCCCGTTTTCACCAACTCGTAGTCCTAATTCAACTATCTTACGGGCCACTCCCATTCTAGCCGGGAATTTCTCGAATTTATGTTTAATACGATCCCACATGCAATAATCACCTGGTCATATTCATTCCAATCCATACTTTTTAATTAAAAATTTTTATCGGATTTCTAACTCCATCTTTGGGTACCATTCACTGTACTTCCATTTGGCAGTGCCCATATAATTAGTTTTATGCACATATTTGTACCATAAAGATTTAAATAGTACAATGAAGTATAGGAGTGTCAGTGACTAAATATGGTGATAACATGCAAGGCAGTGAATGTTTTTGGCGAATACAACTTGAAAAACAAGGAAGCTGAAAGGATTAAGATTGACTTTGACGCTCCTTTTGATTTATTTAAAAAGATATACTCTAAATACCCCAGTAGTTTTCTCCTGGAGTCCATGGAAAGTGACAGCGGGCTGGCCAGGTACTCGGTTCTGGGATTTGATCCGGTAGCAACCCTCAAAGCCCATAATGGAATTCTGGAAATAAAAAAGGACAACACAACTGATGAAATTGAAACACCCAATCCTTTTGTGGAGATAAAAAGCCTCATTGGTAACGGCAGTAACAGTAAAGGATTCCAGGGAGGATTGGTAGGATACGTCTCCTACGAAGCGGTTAAGTACTTTGAACCCGCACCGGTGCAGGAAGGCACATTCCCAGATTATGAATTCGGACTCTTCCTGGATGCAGTGATCTTTGACCGCCTGCAGAACAAATGTGAATACATTACACTGGGCGAAAACCGGGTGGAAGAAATCCGTGAACTTGCAAGGGAAGAATTCGAAATGGAAGATCTCACCTTCCAGGAAGAAAAACACCATTTTTCCCAGGATAAGTTTGAAAAAATGGTTCTGGATGCTAAAAAAAGAATAAAATCCGGTGAAATCTTCCAGAGTGTCATCTCCAATGCCCGGGAATACCAAATCAAGGGAAATAAACTCTATTTTTATGAAACACTGCGCAAAATCAACCCCTCCCCCTATATGTATCATCTGAAATTGGGGGAGCGGGAGATTATTGGTTCCAGTCCGGAGATGCTGGTGAGAGTGGAGGGAAGGGATGTTGAAACCTACCCCATAGCCGGAACCCGGAAACGAGGACAGAATCCAGAAGAAGACCTTAAACTGGAAAGGGAACTCCTGGCTGATGAGAAGGAAAAAGCCGAGCATCTGATGCTGGTTGACCTTGCCCGTAACGATATAGGAAAAGTAAGCGAATTCGGCACAGTCCATGTACCTGAATATATGACTGTGAAAAAGTTCTCCCATGTGCAGCACATTGTCTCCCGGGTTATGGGAAAACTGCAGAATGATAAAAATGCAGTGGATGCATTTGCCTCCATTTTCCCGGCGGGCACAGTTAGCGGGGCTCCTAAAATAAGGGCCATGGAAATAATAAACCAGCTGGAAGGCATTCCCCGGGGACCCTACGCCGGTGCAGTGGGTTATTTCTCTTTAAATGGGAATGCAGATTTTGCAATTACCATAAGGACCCTGGTCTGTGACGGAGACCGTGGGAAAATACAGGCTGGAGCAGGGATAGTCCATGATTCAGTTCCCAGCAACGAGTACATTGAATGTGAGAACAAAGCCCAGGCACTTTTAAGTGCACTGAACATGTCTGGTGAAGCTAAATGATTCTGATAATTGATAACTACGATTCTTTCACCTATAACCTATATCAACTAGTGGGAGAATTTGAAAACAACATTCGTGTTTTTAGGAATGATGAAATAACCGTTGAAGAAATACGAGAGATGAAACCTTCACAGATAATCATATCCCCCGGCCCTGGAAACCCCAATAACCAACGGGATTTCGGTGTTTCCAGAGACACCATCCTGGAGATCGGTCAGGATATTCCAGTTCTAGGAGTTTGTCTAGGACATCAGGGAATTTTCACCGCATTTGGTGGTGAAATCACCCATACCGAACCTGTTCATGGGAAGAAAACCCTGATCCATCACCAAAATTCAGGCATGTTCCAGGGGGTTAAAAGTCCTCTCCAGGCAGCACGATACCATTCCTTGGTTTGTAAAAGGGATAGTACACCCCCCTCCGTGGATATACTGGCTGAAACAGATGATGGGATGATAATGGCCATTAAACACCATGATTATCCCATATTTGGTCTTCAATTCCATCCAGAGTCCATTGGAACCAGTGATGGTCGGAAGATCATGAAAAATTTCCTGGAGATGGAAGTTTCATGAAATTCATTGATATAATTTCAGAAAGGAAGAGGGTCCTGGAGATCAGGAAGAAATACCAGCCCCTGGCTGATTTGAAAGAAAATATTAAACGGGTGAAACTTCGCACCGATTTTAGAAAAGCCCTGAATAAAGAAGATGATGTTTCCATTATCTCGGAGTACAAGCCTGCATCCCCTACTCTGGGTGAAATCAGCCAGCTAACTGTAGGGGATGTGGTCCCCCTCTTTGAGGAAGGAGGAGCCAGTGCAGTTAGTGTGTTAACTGAGGAATCATTTTTCAAAAGCAATATTGACAATCTGAAACTGGCCTGCAGAATAACCCGGCTTCCACTACTTCGTAAGGATTTCATACTGGATCCTTACCAGATATATGAAGCAAGAGCCTATGGTGCCAGTGCTGTTCTTTTAATGGCAGATTTATATCCAGATCTAAGAGAAGGAATTGAACTATGCAACTACTTGGACCTGGGTGCCCTGGTGGAATGTAAAAATCATAACGAAATAGATAATGCTATCAAAGCAGGAGCCGAGGTAATAGGAATAAACAATCGAGATTTTAATGATTTTAAGATTGACCTGGCTAGAACCGAGAAACTGGCCAGCCTGGTACCATCTAATATCACCCTGGTATCTGAAAGTGGTGTTCAAGGCCCCGAAGATGTGAATTTCCTGTCTGAAGTGGGAGTTGACGCCATTTTGGTGGGAAGCAGCATCATGCAAACTCCCGATATCCTGGAAAAAGTCAAAGAGCTAGTATCTGCGGGTAAAAATTCCAAGATCAGCAGATAATGGAACAGGTTAAAACTATGAACATTAAAATCTGCGGAATATGTCGAAAAGAAGACATTTTATCATGCGAAAAAGTTGATGCGGATTTAATTGGATTTATAAACATCAAAAGATCCAAAAGACTGGTTGAAATTCCAGAAATAAACTATTTAACCTCATCTATGAAGGACAAAAACAAGGCGGTGCTTGTAATTGAACCGGAAAATATGGCGGATGCTATAAAAAGAATAGAAAAAACAGGTCTGAAGAACATACAGCTTCACTCACTCTCAGCTGATGAAATAAACAAGTTGAAAAAACATTATCAGCCAGCAAGGGAAGATAAAAACTCTACTAGTAATCAGGGGAATTTAAAGGTTATTCGGGCTTTAGGACTATCCACAGAAATAGGAAATCAAAAAGTTAGGGAAATTCAGGATTTTGCCAGGGTCTGTGATTGTCTCCTTTTTGATTACGAAATCAGGGGGAAAACCGGTGGAACTGGGAAACAAATCCCCCTTAAAATAGCAGTTGAAGCGGCAAGAATTGCCAAACACACCAACCCTGATTTAAAAATATTTCTCGCTGGAGGAATGGATAAAAAAAGGATGGAAGAGAATTTTGAAATCCTGGAAGAATTCTTTGACTATGTGGATGTCAACTCCAAGGTAGAAGATGAACCTGGAATTAAAAACACCGCTAAAATAAATGAATTAATTAAAATTAAAACATATTAGAAGGCATGAATGGAATTAATTTGTTAAATACTGCATTAAAATTGATATTAATAATTAATTCGTGTCCAAAATAAAAATTTTTGAATGACTAAGGTGATTTGATGATAACTGATGGAAAATTTGGTAAATACGGAGGAATATTCGTACCAGAACTCCTTATACCTGCTTTAGAGGAACTTGAAAAAGCATTCCTGAAATACAAGGATGATGATAAATTCAATCAAGAGCTGGATTACTATTTGAAAGAATTCGCCGGACGACCCACTGCACTGTACTATGCCCGTAATCTTTCCGAAAAATTAGGATGTAAAATATACCTTAAAAGGGAAGACATGCTCCACACCGGAGCCCATAAGATAAATAACACACTTGGACAAGGTTTGCTAGCTAAATACATGGGTAAAACCAGGATAATAGCTGAAACTGGTGCTGGTCAGCATGGTATAGCCACAGCAGTGATCGGATCCCTCCTGGGAATCTCAGTGGATGTATACATGGGATCAGAGGATGTGGAAAGACAGAAATTAAATGTTTTCAGAATGGAACTTTCCGGAGCCCATGTTTTACCTGTTGAAACCGGATCCCGTACCCTTAAAGATGCTATAAACGATGCATTCCGGGACTGGGTGTCCAGTGTGGAAAACACCCACTACCTTATAGGTTCCACCATGGGCCCCCATCCTTACCCCACCATGGTCAAACACTTCCAGAGTGTGATTGGAAGAGAAGCCAAGGAAGAAATCCTCCAAAAGGAGGGTAAACTTCCCGATGCAGTTATCGCCTGTGTTGGAGGAGGTAGTAATTCCATGGGAATATTTTCAGGATTCATGGATGATGAGGAAGTGGAACTTATCGGTGTTGAAGGCGGGGGAGATGGAGTGGAAACAGATAGAACTGGTGCCACCCTCTGTAAGGGTACCGAGGGAATACTGCATGGTTCATTCTCATTCGTACTTCAAAACGATGATGGGCAAATCAACGAAGCCCATTCAGTCTCAGCAGGACTGGATTACCCTGGAGTGGGACCAGAACATGCCTATCTCCAGACCACTGGAAGGGCCAGATATGTGGCCATAAACAATGAAGAAGCCCTCCAGGGCTTCGAATTACTATCCAGATACGAGGGTATTATCCCGGCACTGGAAAGCTCACATGCAGTTGCTTATGCTGTGAAGTATGCTAAGATGCCAGAAAATAAAGGTAAAACCATTGTGGTTAACCTTTCCGGGCGGGGAGATAAGGATATGTTTCTGGTTGCCCGGGAAATGGGGGTGGAGGTATGAGTACCCAAGAAATAAAGGTTGAAAGTTATCAGGAAATGTTTAAACGAGTTAAAAGAAAAAATGAAGGAGCATTCATCCCCTTTATTGTAGCCGGAGACCCGGATTTTGAAACATCCCTGGAAATTGTGAAAACCTTCGTGGAAAATGGTGCTGATGCCCTGGAAATCGGATTCGCATTTAGTGATCCAGTTGCTGACGGCCCTACTGTTCAGGAAGCTGATTTAAGGGCCCTTAATTCAGGTATGACCACAAAAAGGGGATTTGAATTTATTAAAAGGATCAGGGAGTTCACTCCCATACCCATTGGCCTACTGGTTTACTATAACCTGATCTACCAGATGGGAATTGACCAGTTCTACGAAACTGCACTTGAAAGTGGTGTTAATGCTGTTTTAGCTGCAGATTTACCTCCAGAAGAAGCTCAATATGCGGTTACAGCATCTAAAAAGTATGGAGTTCAGCAGATCTTCATGGCCGCCCAGACCACTTCTAATGAGAGACTAGAGAAGATTTCCAGGTTGTGTGAAGGATTCCTGTACGTGGTGGCTGTGATGGGAGTTACCGGTGCACGGGGCAACCTCCAGGTAAGCACGGTGGAACTTATTGAGAGGGTTAGAAACCACACTGATCTGCCTTTAAGTGTTGGTTTTGGTATTTCCAAACCAGAACACGTGGCCAACGTGATCAAAGCCGGAGCGGATGGTGCCATTGTGGCCAGTGCCATACTGGACATAATCACTGCAAACCTAGAGGACAAGCAGGCTATGAAAGAAAAAATCGGAAAATTCTGCCGTGAGCTTAAGGAAGCAACCAAGAAATAAGCCCATGATAAAGGATTATCTGCATTAATGGTTGTGAATAAATGATTTCAGAATGTTTGAATAAGGTGGCTTCCAGGCAGAATCTTAGTGAAGGGGAAGCTTACAATTGTATGATGGAAATGGTTAGTGGTACTGCTAATGATGTGGATATGGCTGCATTTTTAGCTGCACTAGCCACTAAAGGTGAGGATGCTGCCGAGATTACCGGTTTTGTAAGGGCCATGCGTGAAGTTTCCATCAAGGTCACCCCTAGTTTAGATGATGCCCTGGTGGACACCTGCGGTACTGGAGGGGATAGTTTCAAAACCTTCAATGTAAGTACTATTGCCACAATTATCGCAGCAGCCGCCGGTTTACCCATAGCCAAACACGGGAATAGGGCTATAAGCAGTACATGTGGTGGTGCTGATATTTTAGAGGCAATGGGTGTAAATATCAATGGTGATGCCTCCAGTGTAGAGTCCTGTCTGGAAAAATCAGGAATGGGATTCATGTTTGCCCCCAACTTTCACCCCGCAATGAAACATGTAATGCCCGTACGTAGAAAATTGGGTATAAGAACAGTTTTCAACATTTTAGGACCATTATCATCCCCTGCAAATGCAGATATCCATCTTATGGGTGTTTTTGATCCGGGATATGTGGAAGTGGTGGCCAATGTCCTTAAAAATTTAGGAGTTAAACGGGCCATGGTGGTGCATGGTTTTGACGGGGAGGGAAACCCGGCACTGGATGAAATATCAATTATTGGAAAGACCCATGCCGCCATCCTGGAAGACGGCGAAATAACAGTATCCGATTTGTATCCTGAAGATTTTGGACTGGAAGTAGCTGATAAAAAACAGATCAGGGCCAGGGATACTTTAGAGGAAAACCTTAAAATTGCCGAGGATGTGCTGGAAGGAAAAAATACCAGCCCCGCGGAAAAAGCCCGGATGGATATCTGCTTAGCAAATGCCGGTGCAATCATCTTTATAGGAGGTAAAGCATCGGATTTGAAGGAAGGAACCCGAATAGCCCGGGAAATTGTTGAGAAAGGAAAGGCCAAAGATAAACTCCAGGATTTCATCAGGGCAAGTAAGGTATAATTAATCCCTAAAATGTATAATTAATCCTAAAAAAGCCCAGTTAATGCCAAAGTTAAAAATGGAATAGGGGTGTTGAATAAAGGAGTGAAAAATTCATTGAATCTCCCCACTCCCAATCCTAATGGCGTTAAGGATAACTGCCAGGCTGAGGCCCATATCTCCGATACCCACTGCCATCCACAGGGTTACAAATCCAAGAACTGCAAATAAGGCGAAGGAACTTTTCACTAGAATGGATAATGCCACATTCTGCTGCACCACTCCCATTGTCTTCCGGCTGAGTTTTAGTAGATATTCCAGTTTGGATAGATCATCATGCATCAGAGCAATATCGGCACTTTCGATGGCCACATCTGAACCAGCGGCACCCATGGCAATTCCTATGTTGGCTCTTGCCAGGGCCGGTGCATCATTAACCCCATCACCTACCATGGCCACGTGTTCATGGGATTTTACCAGTTCATCAATTTTTTGTACCTTATCATCGGGTAGAAGACTGTGGTAATATTCATCCAATCCTAAATGGGATGCTACTCTGGTAGCGGTGCCCTTATTGTCTCCTGTTAACATAACAGTTCTGATACCATTGTTTTTAAGGTAGTCAACTGTTTTTTTAGCATTATCCCTGATCCGATCAACCAAAACAATTAAACCAATAATTTCGGTTTCATTTCCAACCAGGATGGTAGTTTTGCCTTCTGTTTCATATTCCCCATTAATTCCCCGAATATTTTCATCCAGAGATTTATGATCACTTAAAAAGATTGAATTTTCAAAAAGGCTTTTATTTCCCACGTGGAATATATTGCCATTGATTTTACCCTTTAAACCTGTGCCTGTAATTGATTTAAAGTCATGGACCTCTTCCAACTTTAAACCGTTATCTTTTGCCCTTTGGAGTATGGCTTTGGCCAGGGGGTGTTTGGAGTGGGATTCCAGAGAAGCAGCAATAGTTAGAATTTCATCTTTAGAACTATTATTGAAGTTGATGATGTCAGCCACTGCCAGTCTGCCTTCAGTTAATGTTCCGGTTTTATCAAAGACCATTACCTTCACATTCTTCATTTCTTCCACGTATTCTCCTCCCTTGATGAGAACACCATTTCTGGTGGCAGAGGTTATCCCGGAGACCATGGAAACCGGGGTAGATATTGCCAGGGCACATGGGCAGGATACCACCAGCAAAACCAGGGCCCGGTAAAACCAGTCCCCATAGGACATTCCCATGATGAATGGAGGGAGTATGGCTACTAATATAGCGAGTATTATGACTGTGGGAGTGTAATAGGTTGCAAACCGGTCAATGAATGATTCTGTCCTGGATTTTTTGTCTTTAGATTGACGTACCAGTTCTATTATTCGAGATATGATAGTTTCATCTGATTTCCGACTTACTCTGATCTCCAGGTAGCCTTCGGTGTTGATGGTGCCTGCGAAAACTTCATCACCTTCTATTTTGGTTACTGGCATGCTTTCCCCAGTTATGGGGGATTGATCCACTGCTGATATTCCACGGATCACCAAGCCATCCAGAGGCACCTTGTCACCGGGACGGATGACCACCATTTCATCCAGGTCCACAGCATGTGTATGAATTTCAATTTCTTGACCATTTCTAATGACATGTGCAGTTTCAGGTGCCAGTTTAAGGAGGGCTGCCATGGATTTCTGTGCTCTTTCACTGGCATAGTCCTCTAGAAACTCAGCCACGTAAAAGAGAAACATCACTGCCGCACCCTCTTCACCGTGACCAATCAAAAATGCCCCTGCTGCAGCAATGGTTATAAGCAGATTCATGTTGAAACGGAACTTGGACAATCCTTTAAAAGCGCCTT